>Ga0055584_100004632_pt1 | contig 13473 bp, 8 predicted proteins | sample OSDHelmetaG_FD_58716 | JGI IMG/M metagenome (GOLD analysis project Ga0055584, IMG submission 58716) | Pelagic marine sediment microbial communities from the LTER site Helgoland, North Sea, for post-phytoplankton bloom and carbon turnover... | ecosystem: Environmental > Aquatic > Marine >... | reverse complement strand
TTCCACCGGGTAATACCGGGCTTTATGATTCAGGGTGGGGGGTTTTCTCCGGATATGCAGCAGAAAACTGCCGCGGAACCAATCCAGAATGAAGCTGACAATGGTCTTAAGAATGATACTGGCACCATTGCCATGGCGCGTACCGGCGACCCCCATTCTGCCACCGCCCAGTTCTTCATCAATCTGGTGGACAATGACTTTTTGAATCACAGTGGTAAAAACCCGCAAGGTTGGGGCTATACGGTCTTCGGTAAGGTTACCGAGGGTCTGGACGTGGTGGAATCCATAGGTAAAGTGGCCACCGGCAAAGTTGCTGGCTATAGTGACGTGCCTGTAGATTCCGTGATCATTGAAAGCGCAACGGTCATTCAGAACTGATCATCAAAGATCTGAGTGCACATATTCGGCGCCGAGGCGACAAACCAAGGCGCCAGTTCATTTGTTAGTTAGATCGTCAAAGACCCGGCTCTCATAATCGGGCACAGCAATTTCTGGTGACCAGGTCCAAAGTAACTGCAGCGCAGATCGAACAGCGCAGGGAAAGCCTGCCGACGATTACGATTCCTGAAACTCTGCCGATCAGTGCACATCAGGAATCGCTGCAGAAGCTGATACAGGACAACCCTGTGCTGGTGGTTTGTGGAGAAACCGGGTCCGGCAAGAGTACGCAAATCCCGAAAATCTGTTTAGCCGCCGGTTACGGCATTAATGGCATGATTTGCCAGACACAGCCAAGACGCATCGCGGCACGATCAGTTGCGGAACGCATCAGTGAAGAGGTTGGATCTCCTCTCGGTAGTGCTGTCGGCTATCGAGTCCGGTTTAGTGAGCAAATCAGTGAGCAGAATTATATCCGGGTATTGACGGATGGCATGCTACTGGCAGAATTTGAACGGGATCGCTATCTTGATCGCTATGAAGTGTTGATTGTTGATGAAGCCCATGAACGCACATTAAATATTGACTTTCTGCTGGGATTGGCCAGAAAAATTATTGCGCGCAGGCCCGAGTTTCGATTGATCGTCACTTCTGCGACGCTGGATAGCGAAAAATTCAGCAAGCATTTTAATGATGCACCCGCAATCAAGGTGTCCGGTAGAACCTATCCGGTAGAATACCGTTACTGTTCGTTGCAGGATGACGGTGTGGATGGCTTGCCAGAAGCAATCTACGGTGCGGTTGAAACACTGTTTAACGAAGCGCCGGCAGATACTCTGGTGTTCCTGCCTGGTGAGCGGGAAATTCGAGAGGCAGCAGACTGGCTCGGCAAGCGAGTTAAACCAGGTATAGAAATTCTGCCACTGTATGCAAGATTAACACCATCGGAACAACATAGAATTTTTCATCCTGGCAGTAAACCTCGAATTATCCTGGCGACCAATGTTGCTGAAACCTCGCTTACTGTTCCAGGGGTTAGATATGTAATTGACAGCGGCCTGGCAAGAGTCAGTCGTTACAGCCCCACTCGAAAACTCCAGCGTTTGCCTCTGGAAAAAATATCAAAGGCCGCAGCGGATCAGCGGGCGGGTCGATGCGGCCGGATAGCCAGTGGAATCTGCGTCCGGCTTTATGATGAGGAAGATTACACGAACAGGGCGGAATACACCGATCCGGAAATTTTACGTACCTCTCTTGCCGATGTGATATTGCGGATGAAAACCATGGGAATCGGTGATATCGAAACTTTTCCGTTTCTCGATCGTCCAGGGCGGCGTCAGATTAATGATGGGCTGCAGCATCTTAGAGAGCTGGGTGCTGTGGACGATGAGACAACAATCACTGCCGTGGGGCGACAGATCGCACGTATCCCGGTAGACCCTCGAATTGCTCGCATGTTGCTCGCCGCGGAGGCATTGAATTGCCTCAATGAGGTGGTGATTATTGCGGCGGCTTTGTCAGTGCCTGATCCGCGTCAGAGTCCTTCTGACAAACTCCAGCACGCGCGCCAGGTCCATCGGGCACTGAGCGAGGAGACGTCGGACTTTCTGGTGCAGCTGGATATCTGGAGACAGTTCCGGCGAATACAAAAGCATCAATCCAAGCGCCAGTCCTATAAATGGTGTGAGCAGAATTATCTGTCAGTTTTTCGAATGCGGGAGTGGGGGGCGCTTCAGGCCAATATTAAATCCATTCTCAAGCAGCTGAACATCAGGTCTGGCTCAGAACCAGCGGATGCCGACACTATCCATCGGGCGCTTTTACCTGGCCTCATTGCCAATGTTGCACAACTCGCAGTGGTTCGTCAGGCAAAACAAACAAAAGAAAGGCAAAGGAAAAAAGAGCGCGGTGCCGAGTACACCGGCACATTTGGCAAGTCACTTAAAATTTTTCCTGGTTCTGCTTTACGTGACAAGACGCCGAAATGGATAATGTCTGCACAACTGGTAGAGACGGGTCAGGTGTTTGCGCGCATCGCTGCACCTCTGCAACCCCATTGGCTGGAAACAACAGCCGCCCATCTGCTGCAATTTCACTACAGTGGGCCAAGCTGGGACCCGCGACAGGAAAGGGTCGTAGCGCGCCGTAGAGCAACGCTCTATGGGCTAACGATATATAGCGGGCGAAAGTGTGATTACAGCAAGATAAACCCAGTGGATTGCCGCATGATATTTATTCGTTCGGCGCTGGTGGACGGTGGTCTGGATTCGCGACTTCCGTTTTATGATCATAATCGTGAGCTGGTAGCGGAGATTGAGTCCCTCGAGCATAAGACTCGCCGTCGCGACATCCTGGTGGACGATGCAGCAATATACCAGTTTTACGATCAGGTGATTCCAGCCTGGGTAAATAGTGCCAGTGCCTTGCGCAAGTGGCATCGTTCACTAGATGAGTCAGGTCGTGATGGGCTTATGATTCCACGTGAACTACTGATGCTCAACGACCAGTCTTCCAATGCAGAAGATTATCCTGACGAGCTGCTGAATAACGGGATACCGATAGCATTGCGATATCTATTTGATCCTGCTGATGAACATGATGGCGTCACAGCGCAAATTCGTCTGCCACTGCTGAACCAGGTCCGTGCTTCGGTGTTTGATAAACTGGTTCCCGGCATGCTGCGGGAAAAGCTGATTGCCATGGTGAGATCACTGCCAAAAGCCAGCAGGCGTCATTTTGTACCGATTCCCGAAGTCATCGACAAAGTCATTGAACGGGTTCAGCACGCAGAGCAACCTGTTACCGTTGCGTTAGCCGAGGCGCTCAATGACTATAAATCCCTCGATATCCAAGCAGCGGATTTCGATCTTTCGAATTTGCCAAAACATCTGGTGATTGGTCTTGAGTTAGTTGATGAGGAGAATAAAGTCATTGGCTTTGGCCGTGAACTGGAAACATTAAAATCACAGTTTGGCTTGCGCGCACACCTCAGTTTTGTCAATAAAGGTGATGCGGACATCCATCGGCAAGGTATCAAACGATGGGACTTTGAGCCATTGCCGCAGTCGATTCCTGTAAAGGTGGGTGAGTATCAGACCGAAGCTTATCCAGCACTGGTGGACTGCGAGGATAGTGTTTCAATAGAGGTGTTTGATGATGAAGCACAGGCATTAACCTCACATCAGGAGGGTGTCAGGCGACTGTTGTGGCTGAGCCTGCCAGCGCACCGTAAACTTGCAAAAAAGCCATTGCCTGAATGGCAGCGTATTAGTCTCCTGTATGCAGCCATCGGCGACCTGTCTGCATTGCAGACCGCAATGTTTTACAAGGCCCAGGACCAGGTTTTTTTTACAGGGCGGAGCCTGGCGCGGAGCCGAAAGGAGTTTGAATCTCTTCTAAACGATAAAGCCGGGCTGTTGCCGCAAACGTTGCTCGGCATTGCCAGCGCTGTCGCAGAATCACTGGTGAAATATCGTGCCATACTGCAGTTTATCGAGGAAAACAAAAGCGCTCTTCCCGGTGATACGTTAGATGATGTCAACGAGCAGCTCGAGTGGTTGATATATGATGGTTTTGTAGATGACGTACCCGTACAATGGTTGCCCCATGTACCAAGGTTTCTCTCTGCTATTAAGGTCAGGCTGGAACAAGCGATGCTTGATCCGGGTACTGACCGATTGAGGCACGGCAAAGTTTCCTGCTGGTGGCGACGTTATCTTGATTGTGAATATGATTACAGCGAAGATCTGGAGCAATGGCGCTGGATGCTGGAAGAGTTCCGAGTATCGGTTTTTGCTCAGGGACTGAAAACAAGTATAAGGGTGTCTGCGAAACGGCTTGAACAAGGCTGGAAGGCGCTGGAAGACAGTCACCTGAGGCGCGTATGATTAGCGGAACATAATAATAGAATATCTGACCATGAATGTTTTAATTTCCAAGCTGGCACTGTTTTTCATCTACCCGATAGGGGTTTTTACCGTATTAGTTCTGCTGGCAATACTTTGCTGGATTTTCGACAAGCGTGGTGCCGGCAGAATTCTGGTTGGTCTCGGGGTGGTTGTCATACTGTTTTCATCATCTCCGATTATTGCAAACTGGCTGGCCTCCCGGCTGGAAAGCCAGTTTCCCCCTGTGGCTGTGTCATCTCTGGCGGAATCCGAGGTTCTGGTGTCCCTTGGCGGCGCACTGGCTCCCCCCGTTGCGCCACGCATACAGGTAGAGCTGCAAGGCAGCTCCGACAGGCTGCTGCATGCCGCCCGGGTATTTAAACAGGGAAAGACACGAAGAATCTATCTCACTGGTGGTAATGTTTTCCCCGGATATGGCGTGCTGGGGGAAAGTCATTATGCCAAGCTGGTGCTCGAAGGATGGGGGGTGCCAGGCAATAACATAGAAATCGATGATCGTTCGAGGACTACTTACGAAAACGCAATTGAAACACGAAATTATCTAAGTGAAAAAGGCTGGATTAATAAACCGATCATTCTTGTCACCTCGGCGCTGCATATGCCTCGGGCAGTAGAAACGTTCCGTGCCGCAAACATTCGTGTGATTGCTGCCTCAACGGATGTCCAGGTTACCGGGCGTACAGGCCCGGCAGTTTTTCAATGGCTGCCTTCGGCAGCGGCTTTGCAGTTAACGACCGTTGCATGGCATGAAATGGTGGGCCTGTGGTACTACCGGCTCAGAGGCTGGGCGCTGGCAGAGTAATCCAGATGCCATCCCGGGAAACAAGACGCAACAGCAATAAACAGCGGTGAAACACCCTTGATTCAGGTAGAATCGGACGCCGGAAACTGACCTGTACCCCTTGTTTTGACTAGAAAACTGTTTATCAAAACCTTTGGCTGCCAGATGAACGAATATGATTCATCGAGGATGGCTGACTTGCTTCAATCTACCCACGGCTATGAGCGCACGAGCGTGCCCGAAGAGGCGGATATGGTGCTGCTTAACACTTGCTCCGTACGTGAGAAGGCCCAGGAGAAGGTGTTTTCATTGCTTGGTCGCTGGCGTGAAATCAAACAAAAGAATAAAAACCTGGTGATAGGGGTCGGCGGATGTGTGGCAAGCCAGGAAGGCAAGATGATTATGAGCCGTGCACCTTATGTAGATATGGTGTTTGGACCACAAACCCTGCATCGGCTGCCGCGCATGCTGGATGAAGTGCTGGATGAGCAGAGCCAGAGTGTAGATGTCAGTTTCCCTGAAATTGAAAAATTCGATAACCTGCCACCACCCAGTGTGGATGGCGTTAAAGCGTTCGTGTCGATTATGGAAGGTTGCTCAAAATACTGTTCATTTTGTGTGGTGCCTTATACCCGTGGCACTGAATTCAGCCGACCTTTCGACGACGTAATTGAGGAAGTGGCAGGGCTGGCAGAGCAGGGCGTCAGAGAGATAAATCTGTTAGGACAAAACGTTAACGGATATCGTGGTCTGTCCCATGATGGCAGAGTGGTGGAGTTTGCTGAGCTGCTGCATTTTGTTGCCGCCGTAGACGGTATAGACCGGTTACGCTACACCACCTCTCACCCGATTGATTTTACCGATGATCTGGTAGACGCCTATGCAAGTATTCCAGAACTTGTGAACCATCTGCACTTACCTGTGCAAAGCGGTTCAGATCGAATTTTAAAACTAATGAAACGTGGGTACACTGCAGCCGAGTATATTTCGTGGATTGATCGAGTGCGTCAACATCGACCTGATATTTCAATATCCTCAGACTTCATCATCGGATTTCCCGGAGAGACAGAGGAGGATTTTGCCGCTACGATGAAACTGGTGGAACGTATTAATTATGACCATAGTTTCAGTTTTATCTACAGCCCTCGACCAGGTACACCGGCTGAACAGCTGGAAGACAATATCAGTCTTGAAGAGAAAAAACACAGGCTCTCGGTTCTTCAATCAAGCATTGTCGAATCAGCAGCTAAAATCAGTCAATCCATGGTTGGTACTGTTCAATCAGTGTTGGTGGAGGGGCCTTCTCGAAAGGACCCGGCCCAGTATTCCGGTCGTACAGAAAACAATCGCGTTGTTAACTTTGATGGTAACGAAAATATGGTTGGGCATTTCGTCGATGTAGCCATCAATGAAGCACTACCCAATTCGCTGCGTGGTGTTGTCACAAGTGAAGGATTCGCACCTTCGATTAAGATTGGTCACTTTACGCCAGATATAAAGCTTGTCTAAACCTGTTACTTTTCAACTGCATCCAGCAGAACCTGATCGTTTGTCGCAGTTATGCGGCCAGCAAAATGCCAATCTCGAGCAGATAGAATCTTATCTCGGTGTCAAGATCAGCCAGCGTAACAATGCGTTCAGCGTCGCTGGAGGTGAGCATAAGACGGCTCGTGCAGAATCTGTGATCAGGCGACTGTTTGATCAGACTGAAAATCTTGAGAAACCGATTAATCGTGGTCAGGTGCACCTTGAGCTATCGCGCTTTGAAGAGGGCGACGAAAATGGTGAGCAGGTTGCAGAAGAAGCCGAGGAAGTTATTATTCGCCTGCGCAAGCAGGTTATCCGCGGGCAGAATCCACGACAAAGGGATTACCTTCGAAGAATTGCGGAGCATGATATCAATTTCGGCATCGGCCCTGCTGGCACGGGAAAAACGTATCTTGCAGTGGCCTGTGCAGTGGCGGCGTTGGCGGAAAATGAAATTGAACGGATTTTACTGGTTCGTCCAGCGGTTGAGGCTGGCGAGAAACTTGGGTTCTTACCCGGGGATATTGGCCAGAAAATTGATCCTTATTTAAGACCATTATTTGATGCGCTTTATGAAATGCTTGGTTTTGATCGGGTAGGTAAGCTGATTGCGAGGGGTACCATCGAACTTGCGCCTCTGGCTTATATGCGAGGGCGCACTCTGAATGAGTCATTCGTTATTCTCGATGAGGCGCAAAACACAACGGTAGAGCAAATGAAAATGTTCTTAACCCGAATCGGGTTTGGTTCGAAGGCGATCATTACCGGTGATGTTACCCAGATCGACCTTGCTCGCGGTCAGTATTCGGGACTGAAACATGCCAGTAAAGTACTGTCCGATGTAAAGGGCATCAGCTTTACGCAGTTTCTGCCAAGGGATGTGGTCAGGCATCCACTGGTGCAGCGTATTGTCGAGGCCTATGATACTGACAGTAAAAGAAACGAACAATCAACGGAAGGAACCCGTCCCACGGACCCGGGCTGATGTCCAGTGAAGTCCTGGACTTGCAGGTTGCCAGTCGATCAGCGAATCTGCCTGCCAATATGACGTTCAAACAATGGGTTGACGCTGCGTTGGCTACATTAACAATACGTGACGCCTCGTTGACCATTCGTATTGTCGATGCTGAAGAAATTCGCACCCTCAATCGTACCTACCGCCACCAGGATAAAGAAACCAATGTATTATCTTTTCCATTTGAGGCAATCGAAGGTATCGAACAATCGTTGCTTGGTGACGTGATTATCTGTTCGTCAGTGGTCGAGCGGGAAGCGCTGGAGCAGAAAAAGTCAGCAGAGGCGCATTGGGCCCACCTGGTGATTCATGGTATTCTGCATTTATGTGGTTATGACCACATAAGCGAAAATGAAGCTGAAGAGATGGAGGCCCTGGAACTGCGAATCTTGTCAGACCTGGGGTACCCCGACCCTTACCGAGGGTATGACAAATAAAAACAATATTGTGAGTCGACCAACGTGAGATATCTGCTTGCCTTGATAGCAGGTGCAGTGAATGTTGCGTGTTTCTCCCCGTTTGAGTGGTGGTTCCTGCTATTACCGTCCTTCGTTATTGTCTTTTTTCTGTGGCAGAATGCTCGACCCGGTCAGAGTTTCTGGATTGGTTTTTCATTTGGCATTGGCCAGTTTGGACTTGGCGTGTCCTGGGTATATATCAGTATCCAGACGTTTGGTGGAATGCCCCCGGTGCTGGCAGCAGTGTGTGTTGCTGCATTTGTTTTTATTCTTTCGTTGTTCCCGGCGTTAGCCGGCTGGTTGCAAAGCCGGTTCAACCGCTATGGATTTGTCAGCAGGGTCGTTGTGATAACGCCGGTTTGCTTTGTGCTGTTTGAATGGCTTCGTGGCTGGATATTTACCGGCTTTCCCTGGTTGACTACTGGCTATGCATTGCTGCAGACGCCGCTTTCCGGGTTGGCCCCCGTAGGTGGTGTGTATCTGCTGAGCTTTGTAGCGCTGACCAGTATCGGCACAATAATGGCGCTCATCCGGGACATTAATAAACGCACTATATTTGTTGCGCTGTTTGTCGCTGGATTATGGGGCAGTGCCTGGGTAATGGATCAGTTTCTGTGGAGCACACCCAGCGGCCAGCCTGTCAGCGTGGCAATCATTCAAAATAATGTTCCTTTGCTGGAGAAGTGGCAGCCACAACAACGTCAGGCGATCATTTTCGAGTATATAGAGAAGAGTCAGCGCCACAAAGATAAAGATCTGATCGTTTGGCCGGAAGGTGCAATTCCGGATTATCTGGAGAATCTGTCCGACGCCTTCTGGCAGTTCCTGGAACAACACCCTTCTGATTTTGCCTTCGGTAGTCTGCACCAACCCGAGCCCGGGGGGGATTACTTCAACAGTGTGGTCGCTGCAGGTGAAGGCCTGGAAATATACAATAAACAGCATCTGGTGCCATTTGGGGAATTTTTCCCTATGCAGAGCCTGTTGGCACCGGTATTAAAATATCTGACCATTCCGATGGCTGATTTTTCTCCATGGAACCAGCACCAGCTGCCATTACCTTTGGCCGGTCACCTGGCCGCAGTGTCTGTGTGCTATGAGGATGCTTTTCCCGGCGAATGGCGAAATCAGGTGCCGACAGCGGGTTTGTTGCTGAATGTCAGTGAAGACATGTGGTTTGGAAACTCTCTTGCGCCACACCAGCGATTACAAATGGCACAATTTAGATCGCGGGAATCGGAGAGGCCGATGGTGCGTTCATCCAACAATGGCTTGTCGTCATTGATAGATTGGCGTGGAACAGTTACCGCCGTCGCACCTCAATTCAAAAAAGCGGTGGTAGAAGGTGAAATCCAGCCGAGGCAGGGCGTGACACCTTATATCCGCTTCGGTGATCTTCCGGCACTGATCCTTATGCTTGTGATGCTGATGCCGTCGTTGTTGTTCGGTCGCCGTGCGCTGCGATAGAATCTGCAATTAATTACTAATCCCACCCAGGGTGCAATTTATGAGTTTTACTGCTTCTCCTTATCCAACCCTCGTTAATACCGTTTGGAAAGACGCTTCGTTACTGCGAAATATTCTGTTGGCTATCGGCGGGTCGATTCTATTGACTGCCTCTGCCAAGTTTAAGGTGCCGATGTATCCGGTGCCTGTGAGTATGCAGACCTTTGTGGTGCTGATTCTGGGGATGGTGTACGGCTGGAAACTTGGTGGCGCAACGGTGTTTCTGTACCTGTTACAGGGGGCGATGCATCTGCCAGTATTTGCCGGGACCCCTGAGAAAGGCCTGGGCCTGGCGTATATGACAGGGCCTACCGGAGGCTACCTGGCTGGATTCCTGTTTGCCGCCATGCTGGTTGGCTGGCTCGCCCAGCGCGGATGGGATCGCAATATAGTCACCATATTCCTTGGTATGGTTCTGGGGAATGCTGTGATCTATGCTTTTGGACTTTATTGGCTGGGAACGGTTCTGGGCTGGGATAAACCCATTGTGGAATATGGTCTGATCCCATTTATCTGGGGCGATCTGCTCAAGATAATTCTGGCAATGCTGGTGATTCCCGCTGCCTGGAAAATGATCAGGCGCTGAGACGCTATCGTTTAATCTTAAAACCCCCGCTTCTGGCGGGGTTTTTTTCGTCCTGTTATTTGGTCTTGAAGTCAAATACGCCATCCCAGTGTTGTGGTGGGGGGACTTGCCGGAAGTAAGTGATTCTTTCCAGGTAAGTCTGACACAGCGCCGTATTGGATGCTGGATGTCGCTCAAGTAAATTTTTCAGCAGAAGTGAGGCCTGATCCCAGTTTTGTTGGCGATACGCGCATAGCGCCGCAGAGAACCCCGAAAAAGGATGAGATGCAGCCTTTTCGCTGTTTTTGAAACCGAGGGGAGTCAGTATAGTCACCGGCGCATTCTTACCTTTAACCCGCACCTTGTCGAGTTCAAGAAAGTCGATATCGCCGCACAGGTTAGCTGTATTTTCACTGACAATGATTGCAACACCGTATTGTTTGGTCAGTCCTTCCAGCCTGGATCCGAGATTGACCGAATCACCAAGTACGGTGTAAGCCATGCGAAATGCTGAGCCCATATTGCCTACGTTCATCGGGCCGGAGTTAAGACCGACACCAATTTGCAGTTGAGGCCACTGCCGTTTTTTAAATTCCTCATTCAATGCATCCAACTGTCCAACCATAGCCATAGCGGCGTGCACCGCGTTGCTCGCGTGTTCCGGGTCATCCACAGGAGCCCCCCAGAATGCCATCATCGCGTCACCCATGTACTTATCGATCGCACCGCCATGCTGGTGAACAATAGCGGTCATCGGTGTAAGGAAACCATTGATTAAATCTGACAGAGATTGCGGATCCATTTTTTCCGAGATCGTTGTGAAATCCCGAACATCGGTAAACAATACGGTCATTGTTTTCTTTTCGCTTCTAAGGAGCGATTCTATTGACTGTCCTTGCATCGAATCGATGATTCCCGGTGGTACATAAAGTCCAAATGAGCGTTTCAGTGAGAGTCTGGACCGGGTCTCCAACAGGTAGCCGGCAATGATATTGACGATATATATCAATCCGACCATGACCAGCATGGGTGCCAGGCTGAGTATAAAGTTGTACTTCTGCCACAAGACCAGATTCCATGCGCAGTATGCTATCAGCGTTCCGATACTGAATAATGTCATCGACAATGCTGACAATTGTGGCAATACGAAAACCAGCAATAGACAAACGATGGCCAGAAGCAGCCGTTCCGCGCCCTTGGCCCAGCCTGGGTGGATTTTGAATTCACCATCCATCAGACTTGCGATCAGGTTGGCATGAATTTCAACGCCTGGAAATACTGGTCCAATGGGAGTTGCCCGATTATCGACCAGTCCCACCGCCGTGGTTCCCAGTAGCGCGATCACCCCGGTAAGGTCTTCAGGATTTTTGACCTCGTTGTTGACCACATCTGTTGCAGAGATGTAGCGAAAAGAGCCCGCTTCTCTGCGAAACGGCACATACACTGCAGCGGACTGATCAATGCTGACTGTGTGAAACCCCATATCCAGTCCTTCGAAGGATGCATAATCTGCGCTCCTGGCGACATCACTCACCTCTGCAATTACCGGCTTCAGTTCTGTTCCCAGGTATTGGCGTGTCACTGCCAGACTGAAGTTCGGGTACAGTCCGCTTTTATATTTATTCAGTAATGGTACCCGGCGTATAACGCCATCACTATCCACGCCGTCAAACAACGATATGAAACCGGCGCTGCGGTCAGACTGTAACTCGCCAAGATTTCCGGTAAACCTCAGAGCTTCGGGGGCGTGGGTTTTTTCAAGCAGGCCTGATTCATTGGAAAACACTGGAGCAGGCAATACCCCGGCATTAGGCTGGTCAACATTTTTATCGAATGCAAAGCCAAGAATCACATTATGTTTGTTAACAGAAGCGGCTAGTACGCTGTCCCGAGATGGAGACAGGGCGAGTTCCTTTAATGCCGGGTTTGTGGCCAGATCGGCGGATGTCACCACCTGTTTCAAACGATCCAGGGCCGGATCACGATCCGGTTCAGCAAAAACAGCATCCAGTCCCAGTACTTCGACATCATATTGCTCAAACAAGTCGTCGATTAAGGTCGCCAGCAGATCTCTTTTCCAGGGCCATTGTCCAAACTGCGCCAGGCTTTTCTCATCGATATCAATAATCACGATACGTGGATCGATTCCGCGAGGCGCAGTAAAACGCAATCGTGCATCGTAAAGTTTGTACTCCAGTTCCCTTAATATCCTCGAGTCAAATTGCCCAGCGCTGTATAACAACACGGGAAGCGCCAGCAGAACCCCTGCCAGATAACGGACAATCTTAGTATTCAATGATGGTGTTGGAAGTTTATTTGCTGCAATTATAGAGGGCAGAGCGGACCTGTGAGCAGGGGATGCTGGATATTCGATTCAGTTTCGCTAAATGGCAGTGGGACCGGTTGCAGCCGTTTCTGACCATCATAGAATGATGGCTGCCGGCCTGTAATGCCTTTAGCAGGTAAAGTCTGTTTGTTATAAACAGCAGTATCTCGAGTGCTGGCAGGGTCGTCGCGATGGCGGTAAAAATCAGGGGGGGATTAATATCAGATTCGCTTAACTGGGAGTCATCGGTTGAGGGCCGGATGCGAGTTCTGGCTTGCAGTGACCTGCAATTTCCACACAGACAAAAAAAAACCCAGTCCCTGGGTTTTTCAATGATCCGCCGCATAAATCGGAGGTGAAGGAGGTACGGCGGAGCGTATTACCAATTATAGACGCTTAGAACCCAATGTCAACCGTTTGTCATGTAAATAGTACCGTTTATCTGAAAAACTTTACCGTACAGTCGGTTAAACACGGATGCAGCTAATATCCTACACCGATATGCGGCAAAAAATCATGACACTTTGGTAAGTTTTGCGGTTTCCCGCGTTTTGTCCTGAAGGGCCCTTATTTTCAAGGGTTTCTCGTTTCTGGTTGTTAAGCCGCCGGGACCGGAGGCCATAAAAGCGGATGGCCCGGTTAGTGCACCCTGCGGCGGCTGGAGCGGCCCTTGATCACCGGGTTTTCTAGAAATGTGACGAGATATCCTTATGGTTTGACAAACAGGATGCGATCGCAGTGGCACGATACTTTGGCAGGCGTTCTTGCTGTCGCAATCCTATACTGTCGTAGACCGCACTATTGTAGGTGTTCAGACCTGGCAGCAGTGTTTGTACCGCATTGGAACGCCAGGATTTTTCTGCCGCAAAGACCTCTGTGGATTGCTGCAACAGCTGTAGGGCCTTATTGCGATCGGCCGCTTCTCCTTTCAATGCGCGGCGTGCTTTGGTCAGTGGCGCCTTGATGTGGCTTGTGCCCTCAACCTCGCTGAACATACTTTCTCTTTGCT
>Ga0055584_100004629_pt1 | contig 13477 bp, 10 predicted proteins | sample OSDHelmetaG_FD_58716 | JGI IMG/M metagenome (GOLD analysis project Ga0055584, IMG submission 58716) | Pelagic marine sediment microbial communities from the LTER site Helgoland, North Sea, for post-phytoplankton bloom and carbon turnover... | ecosystem: Environmental > Aquatic > Marine >... | reverse complement strand
TGTACATATTCTACGTCATTGAGTACTCCTGATAAGATGGCGGAAATCATTCGTCGGGTATATTTGAGCTTGATTCTAGAACCTACACCGTATGGTCCTCCACTCCATCCTGTGTTGAGAAGCCATACATTAACTTTTGCCTCCTCCATTTTTTTACTTAGCATTTCTGCGTAAACTGTAGGGTGCATCGGCATGAATGGAGCACCAAAACATGCTGAAAAAGATGGGACTGGTTCAGTGATTCCTGCTTCTGTGCCTGCTACCTTTGCAGTGTATCCGCTAATAAAATGATAAGCTGCTTGTCCTGGCGTTAATTTTGAAACAGGAGGAAGAACTCCAAAGGCATCGCATGTAAGAAAGAAAATATTTTTTGGATTGTCTGCAAAGCTAGGTACTTTAATATTCTCAATATGATCAATAGGGTAACTTACGCGCGTGTTTTGAGTTATTGAGCTATCGTTATAGTTGACTTTGTTGGTTCCTTCAAAAAATCCAACATTTTCAAGTAAAGCACCCTTTTGAATCGCCTTAAAGATATCGGGTTCTTTCTCTTCTGATAAATCAATTGCTTTAGCATAACATCCACCTTCAAAATTAAAGATAACATTATCATCTGTCCATCCATGTTCATCATCTCCGATTAATTTACGATCTGGATCTGCGGATAGTGTTGTCTTTCCTGTTCCAGATAAACCAAAGAATATCGCAGTATCTCCTTCTTCACCTACGTTAGCTGAACAGTGCATTGGCAGAATATTCTTCTCAGCTGGTAGAATTAAATTCAAGGCTGAAAAGATACCTTTTTTCATTTCTCCTGTATATGCAGAACCACCTACTAATGCTATTTTTTTAGAAAAATTAATAATTGAAAAATTGCCCTGACGGATACCATGTGATTCAGGGTTTTCTTCTACGTAACCTGGTGCACAAAGTACCAACCATTCTTCATCAAAACAATCCAATTCTTCTTTGGAAAGACGAAGGAACATATTTTCAATAAACATACTAGACCATGGATATTCTGCAATGGTCCTAACGTTCATTTTATATTTTGGCAAAGCACATACTGCAGCATCTTTTGCATATAATTCTTTACCAGAAAGGTATTCAACAACTTTATTATGGAGATAATCGAAGTGTTCAGGTGCTAACGGTTTGTTTATGTTTCCCCACCATACTTTTTCTTCAGTGTATGCATCACGAACTATGAATCTGTCCTGTGGAGATCTTCCAGTGAATTTTCCAGTATTCACGACCAAGGTACCATTGTCGGTTTCTTGTCCCATACCTTTTTCTAAAGTTATTCTTTGAAGCTCTTCGGATGCGAGATTCCAATGAACTGTTGAATCATTTATCCCATACTTATTAAGGTCCTTGTTTGATGACATGTTAATTATTTGATTGGTATTATTGAAATTTTTAGGCTATAATTAATATAGGAATATCTGTATTGATTGCGAAGTATTGCGCAAGTTTTCCTTCTGATTTAACATCGGTACCTGAATGATGATGGGGTATAATAGCTAACATGTCAATCGAACGCTTTGTATCATAATCAATAATACTTTGAGCAATATTAGTACTGCGTGTAATAGAACTTGTTTCGTAGTATCTTTCAAAATAATATTCTAAAGTACTTTCGTTTTCACGATCCTTGAGAGAATCATCGTCGTTTTCATCATAAACAGTAAGCACATGTATTTTTGCATCGAATCGTCTTGCAATAACAAGTAGAATAGTTAATATATCAGCTTGTTCTAATTTGGTTTTATCAATTGCGAGAGTGATGTTCTCTAATTTATATTCATTAAATGCTTTAGGGATGACGAGAACTGGGCAATTTGTTTGTTGAATAAGTTTTGACGTATTTGAGTTTTCATGTTTTGATCTTTCATTCTTGCCTTTCGTACCTACTATAATAAGGTCGCTTGCGGATGATTTTAGTGTTTGAATTACTTTTTCCACCAGATCACCAGTTTCAATCAAAAATGATACATTGACAGATGAATACTTTGAAGATGAGTTTTCTGAAATATCAGAAAGCCGTGATTCTACATCTTCTTTATTTTCATCCGTATTATCAATCATTACATATAGCAATACAATGTCAGTGTTTACGGATTTTTTTGAAAATGCCAAAGCATAATTTAGCGCATTGACAGCACTTTCTTGGAAGTTGAATGGAATAAGAATCTTTGAAATATTATTCATTAGCGCGGTTTTTTATATAAAAAGATGAAAATTATACTTCCGTAATTTCGAAAGAAAAAGTATTAAAATATGTGATGAAAATCAATTGAGTTGCTGATTGTAATCATTTATCATCTTAGATATAACACCAAGATGTAAAATTTAATAACAAAATTAAGCATTAATTGGTTATTATAATAGCGAGACAGTGAACATGTATGTTTTATCCAATTTGTAGTTTATTTCTTTTTGGATTTAGGTTTTGGTTTAGATGTTGGCTTGGACAAGGTTTTGCTCTTTTCTTTATTTTTGACAAAAATCAACTTGTGTCTGCTTTTAGGACTTTCTCGTTGTTCTATTTCAAACTTTCCAATTGATTTAATAAGTGGTGTTAATTTTTCAAAGCCATAATTTCTAGAATCGAAATTAGGTTGCTTTTTTTGCAATAGACTGCCAACATCTCCAAGAAAAGCCCAGCCGTCCTCATCAGATCTATCTGAGATAGTGGTTTTAATTAGATTGATTTCCTTTTGAGTTATTTTATCGACATTATTGTCTTTGCTCAAGTCTTTGTTGTCATCACTTTTCTTTTCCGCTTGATTTTTCAGAATTTCTATGTAGACAAATTTATCACAAGCAACAATAAATGGATTAGGCGTTTTCCTTTCTCCAATTCCAATAACCTGCATCCCGGCCTCTCTTAAGCGTGTTGCTAATCTGGTAAAATCGCTGTCACTTGAAACCAAACAAAACCCATCTACTTTACTGCTGTATAGAATGTCCATTGCGTCAATGATCATAGCTGAGTCAGTCGCGTTCTTGCCTGTTGTATATCCGTATTGTTGAATAGGTGTTATAGCGTTTTCCAATAATAGATTCTTCCACTTGGTAAGATTTGGTTTGGTCCAATCACCATATATTCTCTTTATTGTAGGATTTCCATACTTTGCAATTTCCTCCATCATTTCTTTTACATAGGCGGAGGGAATGTTGTCGCCGTCAATAAGGACGGCTAAATTTATGTTTGTATTCATATTTGATACATTATTCTTTGATATACAATTTAAGACTAACGTTTGAAGATATATATTCGAAATATTAATTCCGTATATAATATTGCATGAAAGGTACTCAATATTACTTAGTAAAGATAAAACGTATGCAAATGATCTTGTGTTCTTACTCTCTATTTATAATAAACTTACTCGACCTTTCCTCACTTGTGTTGGAAATAGTGTATATTTTTTAAACGTTACTGTTTAAATGAGATAGATCTAATTGATCATTACTGATATGTTGTGATTTTTGACAAAGCAACTGTTCATTGATAGAATATTTATAAGATAGACGTATTTTTTTATTTAGTCGTTGGAAACGGATGAGGAAGACGCCTTATGACTTCTATAAAAGTGCTGAAATGTATCAGAGACGAGAGTTGAATTGTGATAGGTTTTATAACCACAAATTAGAGGTTGGTATTCACAAATTAAAGATGTGTATTTATAAAATTAAACCGTCCCCCATTTCAATTATTCTATCGGTCTTTTTTGCAAAGTCTATATCGTGTGTTACAATAAGCATTGACATTTCATGTTGATTACTCAACTCTCTTAAAACGTTAAATACATTTTCAGCATTTTTACTGTCTAAATTACCAGTAGGTTCATCTCCCATAATTATTTTGGGATTATTAATTAAGGCACGGGCAATGGAAACACGTTGTTTTTGTCCGCCCGAAATCTTAGAAGCTTTTTTATAAGCTTGATCCGCAACATTCAGAAGCTCTAGTTTTTCCAATGCATTTTTCCTTATTGTAGCTTCATCAAATTTTCCTAGTTTAAGAGCTGGCAACATGACGTTTTTTAATACTGTAAACTCTGGGAGTAAGTAATGAAACTGAAAGACAAAGCCAATTTTTTCATTTCTAACTTTTGCCAATTCATCTCTTGTTAAGTTTGACATTTTTTGACCATCGATAAAGAGTTCTCCTTCGTAACTTGTATCTAAAGTTGAAAGGATATAGAGTAGAGTAGATTTACCACATCCGGACTTTCCCATTATGGAAACAAATTCTTTATTCTTTAGCTGTATTGAAATGTTTTTTAAAACATGAAATTTTACAGGCTCTAAGAAATACTTATTTATAGACTTTGTTTCTAAAATATTTTCCATCTTTTATTTATTGGCCTCTGATAATTTCTACAGGATCTATTTTTTGTGCTTTTCGTGAAGGAAGGTAACCTGCAAAAAATGTAGTTATTATAGCAAATGTCATTCCTCCGATATAAAAATTAGGATCATAATTTATGGGGTATGTTTTAATCGTTGGTAATGCTTCTGTAACAAATGGAATATTGTCTATAATGACAGATATGCCATAACCAACGCCTAAGCCTAAAATGCCACCGATTATTCCTATTATTAAGGCTTGAATAATAAAGATAAACATGATATCTTTTCCCGTAAATCCAGTGGCTTTCAAAATGGCAATATCATTCATTTTTTCATAAATGAACATATTCAATATATTATAGATGCCAAAGCCAGCCACTATGAGCAAGGTGATAGAAACAGCATATGAAATCAATGTACGGATATCTGAGCCTGTATCAAATTGTGCATTGGCACTATAAATATCAAGAGCTTTAATATTGTATAGATTTTCTATCAATTTTGACATTGGGACGGCGTCTTCAATATTATGCAACTTGACATGAATGCGACTTATGTAATTTCCTTTTGCAACCAATAGCTGTTGTGCCATCTTTAGGTTGACATAACTTTGAACGTCGTCTACCTCAGCTAATCCACTTTGAAAAATTCCACCGACAGTTAGGGTAAAAATAGTCCCGTCTGTATTCATCACTTGCAGTTTATCTCCTACTGAAAGTGATAATTTTTTTGCGATTCCTGCTCCAAGTAAAGTATTGTTTTTCTTTTTCAATAAGCAATTGACATCGCCCTCTACTATATAGTCTTTAAAATTGAAAAGTCGTATTTCTTCGTTTACTTCTATGCCATTGATAATACCATTTAGATTGTTAGAACCTGCCAAATAAAAAACTTTACAAGTTGCTTGAGGAGTCGCACCTTTTACTTTTTTATTATTTCTTAATTCATTTAATACTGGCAATGCATTATGAATGCGTAGCAATCGACTTTTGGGTTTAATCGAGTGGATATAATTTAAGTTGCCAACTAGATCATAAAATCTATCAACAGGTTGTATTTCAGTTGCATCTGTTTTATTGTAAATTTGAATATGTGGAGTTCTGTTGAGGACTAAACCATCTAGCAGTTGATTGAGACCAGTCATAAAACCCATCATAACTATAAACATACTGATACCAAAAGTTACTCCAAGTGCGGCAATTATGGTTTGCTTTTTTTTAGAGATTAAATGCGTTTTAGATATGTCTAATATTACTTTTATCATGTTGCTTACTCACTCGATTTTATCAGTGTCACGGATGTATCTATACCACTGAGAATTTCTACAAATTCAAGGTTTTTAATACCTACTTTAACTGATATTATACCATTTGGTGTTGATACCTTACTTTCTGGTAAAAGATAATCCGAAGGAATCACCAATGCATTCTTTCTTTTGTCTACCAATATATTAGCTTCTCCGGATAGACCATTATATAGTTTAGGTAAGGGAGGATAAAAAAGACTTTCTACTCGAAAGGTTTGAGTGGCTTCATTTTTTTTAGGATATATTTTATTCACACTGGCAACAAATATTTTGTCAGGATATGCATCTAAGTTGACCATTACAGAATCTTTCAATTCTATTTTTGTAATGTCAACTTCATCAATGTCCATGTTTATAACAAAATTGCTGGCGCTACCAATTTCTGAGAACCGTTCTTGAGAACTGATAAAATCACCTACTTCTTTATTTAAGGTGTATACTATACCATCTATTTCGGAATGAATTGTATAGTCTGCGGTTTGGCTACGTTCAGTCTTGGTTTGGTTCAGAGCTTTTTTGTAATTGTTTTCTAAATTGACAAGAGTTTGAGCCTTTTTTTGATAAAGAACATCAAGCTTGATTTTGCTGCTGTTGTAGGCTAATTTGGCGCTGTCATAATCAACGTTTTTTCCAATGTTTAGAGACCAAAGCCTTTCAAGCCGTTTTAAATTTATAGAATCTAACAACAACTGTTGTTGTGCAGATTGAATCTCTAATTCAATATTTAGCAATAGGTTGTTTGACCCATTATAGTTGGCCTTCGCTTCCTCTAGGTTTAATTTTGCGTTGGATAATCTACCTTCAGTATCTGCTGGGATAGAAATTTGAAATAATTTCTGCCCCTTTTTGACTTCATCACCTTCCTTAACCCAAATTTCCTTAATAACTCCGGGGCGGATTGGCTGTGGAAAATACGATAATGCAGGTTTGATATTTATAGAAGCATAAACGGTCTCTGTAATATCTGTTAGTATCGGTTTTGTTTTATTTTCAGTATTCTGATTTTTGCAAGAAAGAAACGACAGAAAAAGTAAAGTGCAAATTAATTTATTCATTGTTCCTTTTGTTAAGTGCTGCGACTACTTATAGTTATTTGAATTTTTCCAAAGATATAGATGAAAGTAAAAAAAATAGTTGAGTAATATCAGTTGCCATAATGATTTATATTCTATATTAATATTTTACTTAAATTCTTCGAAAGTTAATAGAAAAACATTGTAGATAAGTAGTATTGTATTTAGTTGCTGGAATAAACATGTATTCTAATGAAATAGAGAAGTTTAAGCATTATTATGTTTCAAAATCAAAGTGGATTTTTAATAAAATTATTCCTCCTTTTGGGCTTGTTTTTAAATCAGCTCATCAAAGAATTCAATATATCTCTACACAAAATTGTAATTTATTAACTTGTTTGTGTATTCGAAGAGTACCAGGGAGTTTGTTTTTTATTATTTAGAAAATTACAAATGGGTTCTAGATGATTTGATTCCACAGGGACAAGTAGGTTATTTCCATAATAAATTTAGTCTCGGAGCTTTGAAGAAATGTAAAACCTTAATTTTTTTCTTATTGATGGCTTAGGTTTTCATAGAACAATCACACAGCTTTAGTAGTAACTGAATTCAAGTGACATTACAGTTTATTTTGTACCAATTTCCTAATTTTCACAGCCTTTTCAAAGTGATCCAATTCATGTTTTTTAATCCACCATTTTGCAACATCCATTAATAGCTTAGGATTGTCATTTTTATTGGTAAAAAAAGCATAGAATGACAAGCCCACATTCTCTCCTTTCTTTTTTATTTTTTCAGTGCAAACTTTGATAATATTTTGCCTTATTGCTTCAGTCATACACAGGTTTTTTAATCATTGCTCAGTAACTATTAATTATAAATCCTACATCTTCCGAACCAGAAATAAAAACTGTGCTCCAATATCACTAATGACAAACAAACACAAATTGGTTCTAGGGTTTTTATAAGTCTTTCTAAACTCATCCACTTTTGATTTTACAATCAATTCTTTTTTGTAAAACTCTTCTAGAGTAGAAGCATTGATACTCCAATTGGTTTCACTTTTGACTCGGTTAATCAAAGGAACACCCAGCGAAATTTCTTGTTTATGTACTACAATAATAGGGTAGTTGCTTATGCCTTCATCTAAAATACTATCAGCGGCTTTACACAACAATGTTTCGTAATTTCTAAGCTCTTTTTCAATGAACATGAGCTTTTCAACATCTTTAATTTCTTCGTACATATTATTTCTTATTTAAAACAGCGATGTTTTCAATGTGGTGTGTATGAGGAAACATATCCACTGGTTGAATAAGTTCCACATTGTAATATTCGCTCATCAATGCAATGTCACGTGCTTGAGTTGATGGATTACAACTGACATATATAATTCGTGGTGAATTGGTTTTGTTCAACATCTCTACCACATCATGGTGCAATCCCGCTCTAGGAGGATCTACAATAATTAAGTCTGCATTACCATATTTTTCAACAAACCCACCATTAAATTCATCTTTTACATCTCCTACTTCAAAATGAGCGTTCTTAATATTGTTTAATTCCTTATTGATATTTGCATCATCTATGGCTTCTTTAATTTCCTCGATTCCGACAACTGTTTTACATTGATCTGCAACATATAATGCTATACTTCCTAATCCAGTATATAAATCGTAAACCAGTTCATCTCCTTTTAAATTTGCGAGCGTTTTGATTTGATCATAGAGCACTTCTGCTTGTTTGGTATTTGTTTGAAAGAATGATTTTGGACCAATTTTATATTTGATATGACCTAACTGTTCGGTAATATATGGTTCGCCATGATACAAGGTTAAATCCAGATCATTAATAGTATCGTTCATTTTTTTATTGACAACATAATATATTGAAGTCAACTGAGGAAAATTAGTTTTAAAGTGTTCGAGAGTTTTATCAATAGCATCATCGTTTTGCTCTCCAAAAATTACAACAATCATCCATTCTCCAAGAGTCGTGTTTCTCACTCTTAAATTTCTAAAATCACCTTTATGTTGTCTGGCATTATAATACGACCAATCATTTTCCAGTGCTAATGCATGTAAAGAATTTCGAATTTCATTAGATAGGTCATCTTGCAAGTGACACTTTTCAATTTGAACAACTTTGTCAAAAGCACCTGCTCTGTGAAATCCTACAGCTTGCTTAAATTCTATTTTCTCTTTCGTTTGTATCAGTTCTTGAGAAACCCACTCTCTGTCTGAGAAACTGTACTCCATTTTATTTCTATAGTTGAAGATAGCTGAGCAACCCATAATTGGTCTTATTTCGCCTATCTCAACATGACCAATACGCTTGAATGCATCAAGTATTGATTGTTCTTTGTATTTTAATTGCGATTCATAACTTAAGTTTTGCCATTTACAACCGCCACAGACTCCAAAATGCTCACACAATGGCTCGATTCTCTCCTCAGAATATTTGTGGAATTTAGTCACAAAGCCTTTTCTAAAAGAACTTTTTTTTCGTGTTACCATAACATCTACAACGTCTCCTGGTACACCTCCTTCAACGAAGTAGACAATGCCCTCCTCGTCTCTTCCAGCCGCTAATCCCTTATCTGCAAGGCCAGTTAATGTTATGTTTTCTGTTACTTTTTTCTTTCTTCTTCTAGCCATTGTTGTTAATCTGGGCGCAAAGTTATGTAAAAATAGGTTAACGTATGGGTAAGAAAGAAATCAAAAACAAAGTGACTTATTGAGGTGAGACAACAAATGTAGTTCTCCTGTTGATCATTCGGCCTTCTTGGGTATCATTTTCTGCAAGAGGCTCAGTTTCACCTTTACCCAAGTATGACAACCTGTTTGAATCAATTCCTAATTTGATCAATTCTGAATATACAGCTTTGGCCCGATCTTCTGATAATTTAAGGTTGTCATCTGCTTCGCCAATATTATCGGTGTGGCCAATAATTTTTATTTTTATTTTAGATTGAGTCTCCAGTAAAGAGACAAGATTTTGAACTTCAGTATTTGAAATATCTAGAAGTTTAGATGATCCAGATTCAAAAAAAATATTGTGTAAAGTAATGGGCTTGCAGATTGCCCCTTTATCTACTATAGGTAATAATTCAATTTCAAATACTATTGGGTCTAAATGGGTTTTAATACGGTCAATGTCGATGTTTTCTGAGTGAAATAGATACCCACTCTTAGAAATACTAACAGCAAAGTTTCCTTTAGGAATCACCATCAAAGCTCCTTCGTTTGTTGTTTTTATAGTCTTGATTACTTTACTGTTTGTTATGTTGGTGATCTTTACATTGGCCTCTATATACTTTTTAGTTACAGCATCTTTTACTTTTATATTTAAGTATGAAACTGCGTTTGGTTTGAGATGATCAGGTAGTTTGAATTTCAGAATGTCTAGATGTTGACCATTGTTTAACTTATCAGATGTGTAATAAGCTGTTTGTCCAAATAAATCCACAAAGAGAGCCCCATCATTGGTTTTTGAATTTATTGGGTGACCCAAGTTTTCTGGCTTAGACCATTGTGATTCGTTTTTTCTGCTTATGAATAAATCGTAATCACCTAATCCAATATGTCCATCAGACCTGAAATAGAGTGTATTATTGTCAGCGTGTATAAATGGGCTGCCTTCATTTTGATTTGTATTTACAGTAGATCCTAAATTTTCTGCTTGTGTCCATTTTCCATTTATAAGACGTACCGTCCAAATATCTTCTTTTCCTTTGCCTCCTATTCGCGTACTGCTAAAGTAAAGTGTTTTGTTGTCGGCACTTAAAGAAGGTTGTTTGTCTGAGAATCTAGAGTTTACTTCTGGACCCATATTGTAGACTTGGCCCCATGATCCGTTTTTATAGAAACTTATATAAAGATCACAACCTCCGTAACTGTCTTTTCTGTTGCAAGCGGTAAAGATGATTATTGTGCCATCTTGTGAGAAAGTATGAGCCCCTTCATTTTCATTGGTATTGAGTGACTCGATGCTTTCTCCTCGAGAAAAATTTCCATTTTCATCAATAGTTGAAATGTATAGATCTTCGTTTTTATTTCTTCCTGCAGATTGATCTATGGAAGTATATATCATTATTGAGCCATCTGCATTGAATGCTGGTAAACATTCAGACTTCTCTGTATTGATAAAATCGCTGATTGATTGAGGGTCAAACTCCACAGGATTTGAATACGTATATTCCCTAAAGGTTAGCTCGGCAAATCTCCGAGTAACTGTTTTAAGATTTCTTGGACTTAATCTTTTGTTATCCAGCAGTGGTTTGATGTATGTTACAGCTTCTTTGTATTTCCCTTTTTCCTCTAGGAGATCAGCCAATGTCATTGTTAGCTTTGGTTGATCAGCCAAGTTGTTGTCAATAATATATTTTAAATGTTTGATTGCTAAATCTTTGTTTTTAGTTTTTATGTAAAGATTTGATAACTTGATTTGGCCTTTAATAAAATTGGGATATTTTTGGATGATTTCAACAATGACATTGGTGGCTTTTTCAAATTCATTAGACGATATATGATTTAAAGCTTTGTCGTATTTTTTTTGATACTTTTTATCAAGCTGTGAGATGTTAATAGGAGATTGGGCAAACAAAGTCATTTGCAATAAAAAGAAAAAAATAATTTGTAGGAATCTCATAAATATAACCTCTGTATATATAACGTCATTGTATAGCGTGTTATTTTCATGCCAATTGACAGTTAGTATACTTAGTTGCTTAGCCTTTTATTGTGAATGAGCTATTTATTAAGGAATATTTAAGTCGCTAGCATTTTAATAGCAACTTTGTCTCCTGCTTCAGCTGCAGCCTTTAAGTCACTTTTGTAACCATTTTGTCCTGCCTTCTGCTTGGCAATACCTCTAAATCTTAATTGCTTTGCTTTGCTAATTTTATCATTTCCAAATTCAATATCCATCATTTTTTGAAATGAATCAACAGCAGCAGAATAATCTTCTAATTCCAATTGCGTTTGACCATAATCAAATAATGCATCTCTTTTCCATTTGAGATTAGGATTGTTCTCAGGAAACTCTCTTTTCGTGAATAGCTTAAGTTCAAATTCAGCTTCCTTGTATTGTTTTAGTTTGAGGTGTAATTTTCCTTTTAACCTTCTGCCGTGCCAGTGAACAGTTTGAAGTGCTACTGATTTTTTGATTGTCATTTGCAGGCAATCAACGGCTTCTTGGTATTCTTTTTTACTGATATAAACTTCAGCTTTTCCAAGATATGCATATGGGTTACTTGGGTCTAGACCAATACTCTTATTATAATCTCTTAAAGCATCATGTTCTCTTTTGAGCATGAAATTTACTTTCGCCCTTCTTTCGTAAGCTTGAGCATGACCATCATATTTTTCAATGGCCTTGTTTAGTGCAATAATTGCTTCTTCTTCTTTACCCTTTTGATCAACTAAGGACTTTCCTTTTATATATTGCTGAACAGCTACTTTGTCACTTGTGGGTTCCATATGATTGTACATAAGGATTTTGCCCTCATCAATGGCCCAAAGATTTAGCTCACCTGATAAACCAAACTGAACTATATATGCCAATAGTGTGGATGTGTTTCTAAGAGTTTTAGGATACACTTGCTTTACGAATCTTGGAATACTTAAAAGAAGACCATCTTCGAAAAAAATCTCTTCTGGCTCAAAGAGGACATCGTTCTTATAATATTTTTCCGCTCTTTGAATGTACATTTTGAGAGCCATTTGATAACTCTTCTCAGTACCATACTCAATCCTACCTTGAATAATCGTTTTTTGCAGCATTATTTTTTACGATTCTTTTTATTTATGATGCCTATTCATCTTATATAAACACCTTATGATGTTAAATAACAATTATAGAAAAAATCATTCCATTCTATATTAATAGAAATTTAATTTTGGATATAATTTTTTAAGAAAGTTTGCTTCGTGGTAAATGTACATAAAAATATTATTTAGTACGAACGACTTGGTCAATTATGCCCATACTTTACAACCTTCTGTACAGTTTTTACAAATTTCTATGTTTTGACGACCTGTAAGTAATCGTTTTCTGTAATTGTTATAAGTTTTTCCTTTCCAAATGTTTTTGAAACTGCTGTTTTGTAGATTGCCTAATTTATGATCTGCATCTTTGTCAAAACAGCATGGAACAACAATTCCATTCCAAGTAATAACACAAGCATGCCAAAGTTTCCAGCAGTGGCTTAACAATTCATTTTTTATCACATATGAATTGTCCTCTACTTTCCTATATCTCGAGTACTTGTCAATACTAGGGATTAAGGGGTTGCCCTTTTTGTAATTATAAATTTGTGCCGTCTTAAGTTTAACTTCGTCAACACCTAACTCATTGGCAAGGGTGTATAAGTCTTCAATTTGGTGCTCATTGGGTTTGACAACTAGAAACTGATAAATAATATGTGGAGTTGAAGACTTCATCTTCTTTTTCACTTCTATTAAATTTTTTGTACCATCAAGAATCTTTTGCAATTCACCACCCTTGCGATATACTTCGTAAGTTTCCTGAGTTGTGCCATCGACTGAAATTATTATTCTATCCAATTTGGAATCAATGATCTTTTTACAAATGTCTTTTGATAGGAAATGCCCATTTGTTGATGTGATCGTGTACAATCCTTTTTTGTGAGCATAGCTGACCATATTTAGAAAGTCAGGATTAATAAATGGTTCTCCTTGAAAATAGAATATGAGATAAAGAAGTTTATTTGCAATCTCATCTATTGATTTCGTAAAAAAATCCTTTTTTAAGTTACCCGTTTCTCTTGAGAACG
>Ga0055584_100004628_pt1 | contig 13485 bp, 26 predicted proteins | sample OSDHelmetaG_FD_58716 | JGI IMG/M metagenome (GOLD analysis project Ga0055584, IMG submission 58716) | Pelagic marine sediment microbial communities from the LTER site Helgoland, North Sea, for post-phytoplankton bloom and carbon turnover... | ecosystem: Environmental > Aquatic > Marine >... | reverse complement strand
TGGGAATTTCGTCTGGCCACCGGCGATGATGCTCCAGAAGTAGGGGCTGAAATCACCGTTGAAACTTTCGTAGTCGGTCAAAAGGTTGATGTGACCGGTCGTTCAAAGGGTAAAGGTTTTCAAGGTGGTGTTAAGCGCTGGAACTTCCAGATGCAGGACGCTACTCACGGTAACTCGATTTCGCACCGTGCAAACGGTTCCATTGGTCAGTGCCAAACTCCCGGCCGTGTTTTCAAAGGTAAGAAGATGTCTGGGCATATGGGTTCTGAGCAAAAGAGTAGCCAGATGTTAGAAGTGGTCCGGGTTGATGTCGAGCGTAATCTATTGCTCGTCAAGGGTGCGGTTCCCGGTGCTCCGGGTGGTGACGTAATCGTGCGTCCGGCTGTTAAAGCTTAAGGTTTAGGGGGTCACAAAGTGGAATTAAGTATTGTGAAACCTGGTGGCAGTGATGCGGGGAAAGTCTCTGTTTCAGATGTGGCTTTTGCCAGAGAATTTAATGAAGATCTGGTGCATCAAGTTGTTACTGCGTTTTTAGCGGGTGGTCGTCAGGGTACACGTGCCCAGAAAAACCGCTCAGCTGTGTCTGGTGGTGGTAAGAAACCGTGGCGTCAAAAGGGCACCGGTCGTGCTCGTGCGGGAACTATTCGTTCTCCTATCTGGCGCGGTGGTGGTATTACATTTGCAGCGCAGCCTCAGGATCATAGCCAGAAAGTTAATAAGAAGATGTATCGGGCCGCTCTGCGCTCAATTGTCTCAGAGCTGGCGCGTCAGGAGCGTTTGATTGTGGTTGAAGAGCTGACTTTAGATCAGCCTAAAACTAAGGAGTTGGTTAAGCAGTTGGATGGCTACGGTCTCCAGAATGTGCTGATCGTTTCCGATGAAGTACCTGAAAATCTGTATCTGGCGGCTCGCAACCTGCATAAGGTTGATGTTCGCGATGTAGCTGGTATCGATCCTGTGAGTCTTGTTGCCTATGAGAAGGTAATGGTTACCGTACCTGCCTTGAAGAAATTTGAGGAGATGCTGGGATGAATCAGGAACGTCTTTATAAAGTAATAGTAGGACCGCATATCTCCGAGAAAGCGGCCATTATTTCTGAGCTGAGCAACCAGTACGTATTTAAAGTGGCTGTCGATGCTACCAAACTGGAAGTTAAAAAGGCTGTAGAGAAGCTATTTAACGTGAATGTCAGTGATGTCAGTACTCTTAACGTTAAGGGTAAGACCAAGCGCACACGTTATGGTGTTAGCCGCCGCAATAATTGGAAGAAGGCGTATGTTCGCCTTGCGCAAGGTCAGGAAATTGACTTTGCCGTGGCTGAGTAAACGGGAGTAGGTTTAAGATGGCAATTGTAAAAAGCAAACCAACTTCTGCCGGTCGTCGTCACGTTGTCCGTGTCGTAAACCCGGATCTCCATAAAGGTGCGCCACATAAGCCCTTGTTGGAAAAGAAGTCAAAGAATGGTGGTCGTAATAATAACGGTCGTATCACTACCCGTCATATTGGTGGTGGTCATAAGCAGCATTACCGCGTAATCGACTTTAAGCGTAATAAAGATGCCATTCCGGCAACTATTGAGCGCCTGGAGTACGATCCTAATCGTACCGCTAATATAGCGTTGTTGCTTTATGCTGATGGTGAGCGCCGTTATATAATAGCGCCCAAGGGTGTAAAGGCTGGCGATGCGATTCAGTCTGGTGATGCGGCTCCTATTAAAGCAGGTAATACCTTGCCGCTGCGTAATATTCCGGTGGGTAGTGTTGTTCATTGTATTGAGCTCAAGCCAGGCAAAGGCGCGCAAATAGCGCGTAGTGCTGGAACATCAGCGCAGTTGGTTGCTCGTGAAGGCACCTATGTAACACTTCGCTTGCGCTCAGGTGAAATGCGTAAAGTATTGTCTGAGTGTCGTGCGACTTTGGGTGAAGTTTCAAATAGTGAGCATAGTTTGCGCAAGCTCGGTAAAGCGGGTGCAGCTCGTTGGCGCGGTGTGCGTCCAACAGTGCGCGGTGTGGCTATGAACCCGGTAGATCACCCACATGGTGGTGGTGAAGGTCGTACTTCGGGTGGTCGTCACCCGGTATCACCTTGGGGTACGCCCACTAAGGGATACAAGACTCGTAAAAACAAGCGTACAGATAAATTAATTGTACGCCGTCGTGGTAAGAAATAATTCCGGTCTATAGGCCCGGTAAATACAGTAGAGGAAAGAATTGTGCCGCGTTCGCTAAAAAAAGGTCCTTTTATTGATCAGCATCTGGTCAAGAAAGTAGAGGCAGCTGTAGCAAGCAATGATAGGCGTCCGATTAAGACATGGTCGCGTCGTTCGATGGTTTCACCCGACATGGTGGGTTTGACTATTGCCGTGCATAACGGGCGTCAGCATGTCCCTGTGTTGGTTAATGAAGATATGGTTGGTCACAAGCTTGGTGAATTTGCTGTGACGCGCACCTATCGCGGTCATGTTGCCGATAAAAAAGTGACGCGTTAAGCCGGGGCTCTGATAAGAGGTTTATGTAATGGAAGTAGCAGCAAAGTTAAAGGGTGCTCAGATTTCTGCCCAAAAAGCCCGCCTGGTAGCAGACCAGATTCGTGGCAAGGGTGTAGAAGAAGCTCTGGATCTTCTGGCTTATAGCCCGAAGAAGGCGGCACATCTGGTTAAAAAGGTGCTGGATTCGGCGATAGCAAATGCCGAGCACAATGATGGTGCCGATATTGATGAATTGAGGGTGTCCACAATATTTGTGGATGAAGGTATGACCATGAAGCGTTTGCGCCCCCGAGCAAAGGGTCGGGCGGATCGCATATTGAAGCGTTCATGTCATATAACAGTAAAGGTTGCGGACAGCGAAAGCTAAGCTTAGGAGACGACCACATGGGTCAGAAAGTACACCCAACAGGTATCCGGTTAGGGATTGTTAAGGATCACACATCAGTTTGGTATGCCAGTGGCAAGAGCTACGCCAGCCAGCTGATTACTGATTTGGAAGTGAGGAAGTATCTGGAAAAAACCCTCGATCATGCGTCTGTGAGTCGCATTGTAATCGAGCGTCCAGCACAGACCGCCCGGATTACTATTCACACAGCTCGCCCCGGTATTGTTATCGGTAAAAAAGGTGAAGATGTGGATAAGCTGCGGCAGGAACTGAGCAGAAAAATGGGTGTGCCGGTCCATATCAATATCGAAGAAATTCGCAAGCCTGATATGGATGCCAAGCTGGTTGCACAGAATGTTGCTCAGCAATTGGAACGCCGGGTTATGTTTCGCCGTGCCATGAAGCGCGTAGTACAAAACGCCATGCGTCAAGGTGCTGAAGGCATTAAGGTTCAAATTGGTGGTCGTCTGGGTGGTGCTGAAATTGCACGTTCAGAGTGGTATCGCGAAGGTCGAGTGCCCCTGCATACACTGCGTGCCAATATTGATTACGCAACTTACGAAGCGGCTACAACCTACGGCATTTTAGGTGTAAAAGTTTGGATATTTAAAGGCGAAATTCTGGACACTGATCAGCAGCCAGAAGCTAAAGCCAAGAAGTCAGCTACTAATTAAGGGTTACGCAAATGTTACAGCCAAAGCGTACAAAATTTAGAAAACAGATGAAGGGCCGCAACCGTGGTCTTGCACATCGCGGCAGCAAGGTCAGTTTTGGTGAATATGGCCTTAAAGCAGTCGGTCGTGGTCGCATCACAGCACGCCAGATAGAAGCGGCGCGTCGTGCCATGACTCGTCATATAAAGCGTGGTGGTAAAATCTGGATTCGAGTGTTTCCTGATAAGCCGATAACGGAAAAGCCGTTAGAAGTTCGTCAGGGTAAAGGTAAAGGTAATGTTGAGTACTGGGTGGCCCAGGTACAGCCAGGTCGTGTGCTTTATGAAGTGCAGGGTGTAACTGAAGAGTTGGCGAGAGAGGCATTTGCTCTGGCTGCAGCCAAGATTCCAGTACCAACCACATTTGTGAAACGGTCGGTGATGTGATGAAAGCTAACGAATTACGAGAAAAATCTGTAGACGAGCTAAATCAGGAGTTGCTTTCCTTGACGGAGCAGCAGTTCAAACTGCGTATGCAAAACTCTACAGGTCAGTTGGCCCAGCACCACTTGCTCAAGCAAACGCAACGCGACATTGCTCGAGTGAAGACAGTGCTTAACCAAAAGGCGGGTGATTAATAATGTCTGGTGCAGAAAAAGCTACACGTGTAGCAACCGGAAAGGTTGTTAGCGACAAAATGGATAAGACCATTACTGTGTTGATTGAGCGCAGAGTGAAGCATCCGGTATACGGAAAGTTTATTACTCGTTCTTCAAAAATACATGCTCATGATGAAAATAATGAGTGCAGTACTGGTGATGTTGTGACTGTTCAAGAAACTAGGCCTCTTTCGAAATCCAAAAGCTGGATGTTGCTGAAGGTAGAAGAGAAAGTCGCTCAGATTTAATAGAAGTATTACTGGCGGGCCACGTGAATCGGGCCTGTTTGCTGGAGTAGAAAATGATTCAAACACAATCGTATTTGGAAGTGGCTGATAACAGCGGTGCGCGGCGCGTCATGTGCATCAAGGTGTTGGGTGGATCGCACCGTCGTTACGCTCGCGTAGGCGATATTATCAAGGTGTCTGTGAAAGAAGCTATTCCTCGCGGTAAGGTTAAAAAAGGCCAGGTAATGAACGCTGTAGTGGTTCGTACTCGGAAAGGTGTGCGTCGTCAGGATGGTTCGCTGATTAAGTTTGACGATAATGCAGCGGTATTACTGAATGCACAGAATGCGCCTATTGGTACCCGTATATTTGGGCCGGTAACCCGCGAGCTGCGCAGTGAGAGATTTATGAAGATTGTTTCTCTGGCTCCCGAAGTACTGTAGAGACCGGTTGGGCATAAGAGAGATAGAGGACACAGGTTATGGGTAAGATAAAGCGTGATGATGAAGTCATCATCCTGGCGGGTAAAGACAAAGGCAAGCGAGGCAAGGTGCGTAATGTACTAGCTGACAATCGCGTGATTGTGTCTGGAATTAATATGATTAAGCGCCATACCAAGCCTAACCCACAACTGGGTGTGCAAGGTGGAATTGTAGAGCGTGAAGCCGCTATACAGGTTTCAAATGTGGCGATTTTCAACTCTGAAACCAATAAGGCAGATAGAGTTGGGTATAAGGTAGATGGCGACAAGAAAGTTCGCGTCTATAAGTCAAGCGGTGAAGTGATCGACGCTTAAGCTGACAGGTAGAGAAAATGGCAAGGCTGAAAGAAGTATACAACAACGAAATTGCGGGCAAACTGAAGGACGAGCTTGGCTTGTCTAATGTGATGGAAGTGCCACGTATCACTAAAATCACCCTTAATATGGGTGTTGGCGAGGCTCTGGGCGACAAAAAGATCCTCGATAATGCTGTACGTGATATGCAGCAGATTGCAGGTCAGAAACCCATTGTGACTAATGCCCGCAAATCAATCGCCGGCTTTAAATTACGTGAAGATTGGCCGGTGGGTTGCAAGGTTACACTGCGCAGTGAGCGCATGTATGAATTCCTGGAACGCTTGATCAGTATTGCGATTCCACGTATTCGCGATTTCCGAGGTATCAGTCAGAAATCCTTCGATGGCCGCGGTAATTTTGCTATGGGTGTTACCGAGCAAATTATTTTCCCTGAAATTGACTACGATCAGGTCGATGCATTGCGTGGATTAGACGTAACAATTACAACTACAGCTCGTACGGATGATGAAGGTCGCGCATTGCTGCGTGCCTTTAACTTCCCACTGAAAAGTTAAGAGGCAGCGAGATGGCTAAAAAATCTATGATTGCTCGCGAACATAAGCGCGAGCGTACGGTAGCAAAATATGCAGCTAAGCGAGCGGCGTTAAAGGCGATTATCGGCGATGTCAATGCCAGTGATGATGAGCGCTGGGATGCCACACTGAAATTTCAGGCATTACCTCGCGATGCAAGTCCCGTGCGTCAGCGCACCCGTTGTCAGATTACGGGTCGCCCAAATGGGGTTTATCGCAAATTTGGCCTGTGCAGAAACAAATTGCGTGAAGCAGCTATGCGCGGAGATATTCCAGGTCTGGTAAAAGCCAGCTGGTAATTACGGTTAGAAAACAGAATTTAAGCTTGGTCGGGCCTGAGTAGGTCAAGCAAAATTAGGAGCGGAACCCATTATGAGTATGCAAGACCCTTTAGCAGATATGCTAACCCGCATACGCAATGCACAGATGGCTGGAAAGGTCAGTGTGAATATGCCTTCTTCCAAGCAGAAAATAGCAGTTTGCTCTGTGCTTGAACAGGAAGGCTACATTGGTGGTTATGCCATTGAAGAAGGTGGTAAACCCCAGCTGAATATTGAGCTGCGTTACTACGAGGGTAAGCCGGTAATTGCCGAGCTTGATCGTATTAGTCGCCCGGGTTTGCGCCGCTATGCAAACACCGGTGAATTACCCAAGGTTCGTGGTGGTCTGGGTGTGGCGATTGTGTCAACCAGCAAGGGTGTTATGACAGATCGAGCTGCTCGTGCAGCCGGAATTGGCGGCGAAGTGCTGTGCACTGTCTTTTAAGTATTGGCTAGATTTGAAGAGCAAAAATTATGTCTAGAGTAGCGAATAGCCCGGTATCGATTCCCAGCGGTGTTCAGGTCAACATGACTGGTAAAGACATCTCTGTTAAGGGAAGCAAGGGAACACTGGCAATGACCATCAGCGATAATGTTGAAGTCACCCAAGAAGAAAATGAATTGAAGTTTGTCGCTGTCAGCGGTGGTAAGTCTGGTATTGCTATGTCTGGCACTACCAGGGCGCTGGTCAACAACATGGTTGTTGGTGTCACTGAAGGTTTTGAAAAAAAGCTGGTGTTAAACGGTGTTGGTTATCGCGCCAAAGCTTCGGGTAACTCCTTGAATTTGACCCTGGGTTTTTCACACCCGGTAGATTACGCATTGCCAGAAGGTGTTACAGCCGAGACACCCTCTCAAACAGAAATTGTTGTGAAAGGTATTGATAAACAGGCGGTAGGTCAGGCGGCAGCGGAAATTCGCGCCTTTCGTCCACCAGAGCCTTATAAAGGCAAGGGCGTTCGTTACGAAGACGAATATGTGCGCCGTAAAGAAGCCAAGAAAAAGTAGGGTAAGACTATGAGTTCTAAAAAAGTTTCCAGGCTGCGCAGAGCGCGTCGGGCGAGAGCTAAAATCAGTGAGCTGGGTGCAGCGCGTTTGAGTGTACATCGCACGTCGCAACATATATATGCTCAGATCCTGTCTGCCTCTGGCGACAGTGTGCTGGCAAGTGCTTCGACTCTGGATGGCAGCTTGCGCAGTGGCAAAACTGGCAATGCAGATGCAGCTTCTTCTGTAGGTAAATTGATCGCAGAGCGAGCTAAAGCAGCGGGTATAGATAGCGTAGCATTTGATCGCAGCGGTTTTAAGTATCATGGTCGTGTAAAAGCTTTGGCTGAAGCGGCACGTGAAAGTGGATTGAGTTTCTGAGGTTTAATTCGGTATGGCATATAACGAACAGAAAGATAAAGCTAACTCGGAAGGCCTGCAGGAAAAGTTGGTTCAGGTTAACCGTGTAGCAAAAGTTGTAAAAGGTGGTCGTATCTTTGGTTTTACTGCACTGACGGTTGTTGGTGATGGTAATGGCAAGGTTGGCTTTGGTCGTGGCAAGGCTCGCGAGGTTCCAGTCGCCATTCAAAAGGCAATGGAAGCGGCGCGTCGTAATATGATTCAAGTGGAGCTAGATGACGGTACTATCCAGTATCCGATCAAGGCGAGCCACGGTGCTTCCAAGGTTTATATGCAGCCTGCTTCTGAAGGTACCGGCGTTATTGCTGGTGGTGCAATGCGTGCTGTATTGGAAATTGCCGGGGTACACAATGTTCTAGCTAAGTGTTACGGCTCGACCAACCCTGTGAACGTGGTACGTGCCACATTTAACGGTTTAAAAGAAATGGCTTCTCCTGACGATATTGCTGCCAAGCGCGGCAAGACAGTTGAAGAAATTTTAGCTTAGAGAATGGATTAGGTAGTCATGGCTAAGGCAACAATTAAAGTTACACAGATCCGCAGTACCAGTGGTCGACTGAAAAGTCATAAGGCCTGTGTAGCTGGCTTGGGACTGCGTCGCATCGGTCACACGGTAGAGGTAGAAGATACCCCATCGGTGCGCGGTATGGTCGATAAGGTAAATTATTTGGTTAGGGTTGAGGATTAAGCGATGACCTCTGAAACAATGAGATTAAATACTTTAAGCCCTGCACCGGGTAGAAAGAACAGCGCAAAGCGCGTTGGACGCGGTATTGGTAGTGGTTTAGGAAAAACCTGTGGTCGCGGTCATAAGGGCCAAAAGTCACGCTCTGGCGGTAGTGTTAAGCCTGGCTTTGAGGGTGGTCAAATGCCCTTGCAGAAGCGCCTGCCTAAGTTTGGTTTTAGTTCACGTATTTCTCGTACTACCGCCCAGGTTCGTCTTGGTGAGTTAAGCCTGGTCGAAGCAGAGGTTATTGACTTGGCTGCGCTCAAGGCAGCTGACTTGGTTAAGCAAAATGCTACTCGGGCCCGTGTGTTTCTGTCTGGTGAAATCAGCAAGGCAGTAACCGTAAAGGGTTTGGCAGTGACAAAAGGTGCACGCGAAGCGATTGAGAAAGCTGGCGGAAGCATCGAGGCGTAAATGGCTAAGCCAGGTCAGCTAGCTGCTGGGAATCAATCTGGACTAGGCGAGCTTTTTTCTCGCCTTCGTTTTGTATTGCTGGCCATAATTGTATACAGGGTTGGAACTCATATTCCAGTGCCGGGCATCAATCCTGACCAGATAGCGGCCTTGTTTAATCAGAATCAAGGCACGATTCTGGGTTTGGCTAATATGTTCAGTGGTGGCGCACTGGAGCGAATGAGTATTTTGGCATTGGGCATAATGCCCTATATATCAGCGTCTATTATCATGCAGCTGATGGCGGCCGTTAGTCCGCAGCTAGAGCAAATAAAGAAAGAAGGGGAATCGGGGCGACGCAAGATTTCCCAGTACACGCGTTATCTGACTGTTTTGTTGGCTTTTGTTCAGGCTACGGGCATGTCGGTGGGAATGGCAAATCAGGGTATGGCCTACTCGGTTGACCTGTTGTTTTATGTCATATCGATTACCTCGTTGGTAACCGGTGCAGTATTTATGATGTGGCTCGGTGAGCAGATAACTGAGCGCGGTGTTGGCAATGGTATATCCCTGTTGATTTTTGCAGGTATCGTAGCGGGCTTGCCCTCAGCCATAGGCCAATCCCTGGAGCAAGCGCGCCAGGGGGAGTTGAATATATTGGTGCTGTTGTTTGTTTTGGTGTTGGCACTGGCAGTGATCTTTCTGATTATTTACATAGAAAGAGGTCAGCGCCGTATTACAGTGAATTATGCCAAACGTCAGCAACGTGGTGGAGCGATGGGGCAGCCGCAATCGAGCCATTTGCCCTTAAAGGTCAATATGGCGGGCGTTATCCCTGCTATTTTTGCCAGCAGTATTTTGTTGTTTCCAGCTTCTATAGCTCAGTGGTTCGGTACCTCGGGCGAGGCTGAATGGTTGCAGGAAGTTGCCTTGGCAATTGGTCCCGGGCAGCCGTTGAACATTTTGTTGTTCACAGTATTAATTGTATTTTTCTGCTTCTTTTATACTGCGTTGATGTTTAACCCGCAGGAAGTGGCAGAAAACCTGAAGCGCTCAGGCGCTTTTGTGCCGGGAATCCGGCCTGGTCAACAGACGGCCAATTATATTGATGGGGTGCTGACCCGGTTGACAGTGTTTGGTTCAGCTTATATAGCCCTGGTTTGCCTGTTGCCTCAGTTTTTGGTGGTGACACTGAATGTGCCCTTTTACTTGGGTGGAACATCGTTGTTGATTGTTGTGGTTGTAGTAATGGATTTTATGGCCCAGGTGCAGTCACATATGATGTCGCACCAGTATGATTCGGTCATGAAAAAGGCAAATTTGAAGAATTATGGTGGTAGCAAGGGGCGTTAACCGTCATTTGCAACGGAAGGAGATCAGAACATGAAAGTACGTGCTTCTGTTAAGAAGATTTGTAGAAATTGTAAGGTAGTGCGCCGCAAAGGTGTTGTGCGTGTTATTTGCAAAGCTGAGCCGCGTCATAAACAGCGTCAAGGCTAGGATGGGTGCCTTTTTAAGGTGCTCAGTAAAGTTGATTTTTTAAGGTTCAACCGCTAGAATGCTGCGCCTTTCGCCAGGGTATCGGGAAAACGTCTCGAATCACTGGTCAGCGCACTAGAAAGCGACTGAATATAGCCCAAATCGGGAAATTGGAGAATTTGGATGGCTCGTATAGCAGGTGTCAACATTCCGGATAACAAACATGCGGTTATCTCGTTGACTTACATCTTTGGTGTAGGGCGCAGTACCGCCAAGCAGTTGTGTGCCGATACTGGCATCGCTGAATCAATCAAGATAGGTGAACTCGATGAGGCCCAGATGGATGAGCTTCGCGGTGAGGTAGCCAAATTATCTGTTGAAGGTGACTTGCGTCGTGAAGTGTCCATGAATATCAAGCGACTGATGGATCTGGGTTGTAACAGAGGTTTGCGTCATCGTAAGGGTTTGCCCCTGCGTGGACAGCGGACCAAGACCAATGCGAGAACACGTAAAGGTCCGCGGAAACCAATCCGCAAGTAAGACACAAATTTAGTGTAGCTGCGCCCCCTACGAGGATTAAGTTGCGCAGTGTGGATATTAAATTAGGATAACGAAATTATGGCTAAGCCAGTTAAGACTGCACGTAAGAAAATTACCAAAACGGTAGCCGATGGTATTGCGCACATTCATGCGTCGTTCAACAACACCATCGTTACCATTACAGACCGTCAGGGCAATACCCTGAGCTGGGCCACTGCTGGTGGTTCGGGTTTCCGAGGTTCAAGAAAGAGTACTCCTTTTGCTGCGCAGGTTGCAGCAGAGCGCGCAGGTGAAGCCGCTAAAGAGTACGGTCTTCAGAATCTGGATGTGCAAGTTAAGGGCCCCGGCCCTGGTCGTGAATCTGCTGTGCGGGCGTTGAATTCCTGCGGTTATAAGATCAGCAATATCACTGACGTGACACCCATTCCACACAATGGCTGCCGTCCTCCCAAGAAACGTCGCGTCTAATAGACAAGCATCAGGAATTTCAATTATGGCTAGATATATAGGTCCCAAGTGCAAATTGGCGCGTAGAGAAGGCACCGATTTATTTTTGAAAAGTGGCGTACGTGCCCTGGATAGCAAATGTAAGGCAGATACTGTTCCTGGGCAGCATGGCGCTCGTCGCAGCCGTCTGTCAGATTACGGGGTGCAGTTGCGCGAGAAGCAGAAAGTACGCCGTATTTATGGTGTGCTCGAAAAGCAGTTTCGCAATTACTACAAAAAGGCCGCGAGTCAAAAAGGCGCTACCGGTGAAAACCTGTTGAGATTGCTTGAAGCGCGTCTGGATAACGTGGTTTATCGTATGGGTTTTGGATCAACACGTTCCGAATCTCGTCAGCTGGTAGCCCATCGTTCTATTCTCGTGAATGGTCAATCAGTGAATATTGCTTCTTATCAAGTAGCGCCTGGCGATGTGATTTCGCTGCGTGAAAAAGCCAAGAAACAGCTACGTGTGCAATCTGCTTTGTCACTGGCCGCCCAGCGCGGTGAAATTGAGTGGGTTGATGTTAACGAAGAAAAATTTGAAGGTGTGTTTAAAGCGCTGCCTGATCGTGCTGACTTGTCTTCTGAAATTAATGAAAACCTGATCGTAGAGCTTTACTCCAAGTAAACCCTATACGGACGACTAACGGATATAACAGGAGCTGATATGCAAAGCGCAGTGAACGAATTCCTGACCCCGCGATTGATTAATGTGGATGAGGTTAGTGCTACACGTGCCAAGGTTACTTTGGAGCCACTAGAACGCGGATTTGGCCACACGTTGGGCAATGCCCTACGTCGTATTCTTCTTTCTTCTATGCCTGGCTGTGCCATTGTTGAGGCAGAGATAGATGGCGTACTTCACGAGTACAGTGCTCTTGAAGGCGTGCAAGAAGATGTGATCGAAATTCTACTCAATCTCAAAGGTGTTGCTATCGTTATGCACGGTAAAGACGAAGTTGAGTTGAGTTTGAGCAAAAAAGGTGCCGGAGCTGTTACTGCCGGTGATATTCAAGTTGATCACGAAGTTGAAATCTGTAATCCAGATCATGTGATTGCGCACTTGAATGGCGACGCAGAACTTAATATTAAGTTGTTGGTTTCTCGTGGCCGCGGATACTCTCCTGCTGATTCTCGTGAAAACCCTGAAGAAGAGACGCGTTCTATTGGCCGCCTTCAGTTGGACGCAACTTTCAGTCCCGTGCACCGTGTTTCCTACGTAGTGGAAGCGGCGCGTGTTGAGCAGCGTACTGACTTGGACAAGCTGGTTCTCGATTTGGAAACCAATGGTACTCTTGATCCTGAAGAAGCTATTCGTCGCGCGGCAACGATTCTTCAGCAGCAGCTGTCAGTGTTTGTTGATCTAGAGAGCGAAAAAGAAGCCGAGCCAGCAGAGGAAGAGGACGAAGTCGATCCTATCTTGTTGCGTCCGGTTGATGATCTCGAATTGACTGTTCGCTCAGCGAACTGCCTAAAGGCCGAGAATATTTACTATATCGGTGACCTGGTTCAGCGCACCGAAGTTGAGTTGCTTAAAACCCCTAATCTGGGTAAGAAGTCTCTCACAGAAATTAAAGACGTGCTTGCTTCCCGTGGATTGTCACTGGGAATGCGCCTGGATACATGGCCACCTGCAAGCCTGAGAAATGATGACCGCGTACTGAGTGCATAACCCAGCGGGTAAGCATCAGCGGTATAAGATTAATTTGCTGAGACAGCAAAAGTTTGTAAGGAATAAATATCATGCGTCATCGTCATAGTGGACGTCAGTTAAACCGGAACAGTTCACACCGCAAGGCAATGTTCCGTAATATGACCTGTTCTTTGGTGCAACACGAATTGATCAAAACGACTTTGCCCAAGGCAAAGGAGCTGCGTCGATACGCCGAGCCCTTAATTACTTTGGCCAAGAATGACAGTGTGGCTAATCGCCGTCTGGCTTTTGACCGCACACGTGATAAAGATGTGGTTGGCAAGCTGTTTACTGAGCTGGGTGAGCGTTATCAGGAGCGTCCTGGGGGATACATTCGCATTATGAAATGTGGTTTCCGCACTGGTGACAAAGCGCCTATGGCTTACGTAGAGCTGGTTGATCGTCCCCAGGTTGAAGAAGCTGTTGAGGATGATGAGGATTAAACCCTGAAGGTTCAGTTAACGCTAAAAGCCGGGCATAGCCCGGCTTTTTTGTGGGCGGGTATTACCGGGCGGCGATTGTCTGTATCCGCTGGCCTTTAATAAGGACTTACAGGCATAATTGTGAGCAGTTTTTGTGCTTAGTTTTGGCTTTCTGTAACCTGACTTTTTTTAATATAGTAGGAGATTAGTATGAGTGACACAGCGGTTCCGTTTCG
>Ga0055584_100004627_pt1 | contig 13485 bp, 11 predicted proteins | sample OSDHelmetaG_FD_58716 | JGI IMG/M metagenome (GOLD analysis project Ga0055584, IMG submission 58716) | Pelagic marine sediment microbial communities from the LTER site Helgoland, North Sea, for post-phytoplankton bloom and carbon turnover... | ecosystem: Environmental > Aquatic > Marine >... | reverse complement strand
CGGTTTTAACCGCGAAGAATTCAGGGTTGAACTATTGTTTGGGCAGCCTCTATTTCAAAATAGAGCGCCATACATACAAATTCTATTACATCCCTTTAATTACACCGGGTAACCATGTAGCAAGTTCTGGCCAGAAGGTCAGCATGCCCAACATGGCTAGCTGGATAATAATAAATGGAATAACACCTTTATAAATTTGAGTGGTCTTGATGGTATCTGGTGCAACACCGCGCAAATAAAATAAAGAAAAACCAAAAGGCGGGGTTAAAAAAGATGTCTGCAAATTCACTGCCAGCATCACCCCCAGCCAGACAGGATCAAGACCCATGGCCAATAGTACAGGGCCAACTATGGGAACTACCATATAGGTAATTTCAATAAAATCCAGAATAAAGCCAAGCAGGAAAACCACCAACATAACGGTAATCGTTGCCGTTATAACGCCGCCCGGCATGTCGGTAAAAATTTCTTCAACAATGATGTCGCCGCCAAAGCCACGAAAAACAAGTGAAAAAACAGCAGCGCCAACTAAAATCATATATACCATGGCGCTGACTTTCGCAGTAGAAACAGCCACGTCCTTGAAGATGGCAAAACTCAGCTGCCTGTTTATCAGTGCCAGTAAAATTGCACCCAGGCCGCCTACACCGGCTGCCTCTGTTGGCGTCGCAGCACCGGACAAAATGGAACCCAGAACAGCAATGATAAGCAGCAGAGGAGGCAGAAGGCTTTTACTGAGGGTCAACAGGATATGAGAATCACCGGTAGCTTTCTTCAGGTCTGCATCGCTGGCCGGGGGTGCTGTTTCAGGTTTTAGAAAGGCCATTCCCAACATATAAATAATATAAAACACGACCAGTATCAGTCCGGGAATCATCGCGCCGGCAAACAAATCGCCTACTGAGACATTCTGGGTAGAAAAAACACCCATGCGTATTTGTGCCTGTTGGTAAGCATTGGAAATGACATCACCAAGCAAAACCAGGGCAATCGATGGGGGAATGATCTGTCCCAGAGTACCAGTGGCACAAATGGTGCCGGTGGCCAGTGATGGACTGTATCCTGCCCTGAGCATGGTTGGCAGAGAAATAACGCCCATGGTGACTACGGTGGCGCCGACAATGCCGGTACTAGCAGCCAACAGCATACCTACCAGAATGACAGAAACTCCCAGTCCTCCACGCATTTTCCCAAATAACAATGCCATGCCTTCGAGTAAGGCTTCGGCTATTTTTGATTTCTCCAGCATCATGCCCATGAAAACAAACATGGGGACCGCAAACAGGTTGGTATTAATCATGATGCCGTAAAAGCGGTTGGGAATGGCACTGAGAAAGGCGCCATCGAAGGTGCCTGTCATTAAGCCTATTGCAGCAAAAACCAGCGAGGTACCAGCAAGAGAGAAGGCCACAGGGTAGCCGCACATCAGCACCAGGCAGACAGCAAGAAAAAGAAACAGGGGGATTAATTCAATCAAATAACACCGCCAACTGGTTCGATATGCTCTTCCGGGTCTTCTTCCTTAAAGAACAGAAAAAGAAAATTCCTGATTATTTCAGCCAAGCCCTGCAGTATCACCAGAGACGCCATCACTACGATCAATGTTTTGAGCAGGTATACATACGGAATGCCACCCGCTTCAGGAGAGGTTTCCCTGATGCGCCAGGCTGCCTGAACATAGTCCCAGCTCCCCCACAAAATAAAGCCTGCCACAGGAAGCAAAAGAAAAAGGCCGCCAAGCATATTGACCCATGCTTTATAACGATGTGAGGCTGGGCCGTAAAAAATATCCACTCTTACATGGCCGTCATGTTTAAGAGTAAAAGCAGCAGTGAGCAGGAATAGTAAAGCGTTAAGATAAATAATGGATTCCTGAATGGCGATGGAGCCGGAATTAAAGGCATAGCGGGTAAGCACAATATAAAAGGTAACCACTACCATCAGGATGGAACACCAGGCGGCAGTCTTACCAATGAATTCAGTGATTCCGTCTATTAAACGGATACATTTTTTAACGATATTGAGCACGGTTCATCTCTGAATATCAGGGGCGATTAAAGCTTCGCAGTGTAAAGGTCAGCGTACTGAACTCCGTAAGGCTGAATTCAACATCGGTAATAATGATGTTGCCAACCTTGATAGAGGGAATTATCAAAGTCCCGGCGTCAAGATCCATCGTTGCAGCATCCTGCCCGCTGTCAATCAGAGAGAAGATTCTGGTTGTGATAACACTGAAAACAATACCAGGAACCTGGGTATCCTGAACCATAATCACGCGGTACATTTCATTACCGATTCTCACCGGCAGGGAAAAGCTATTGGAAAAAGTGGAGAACTCGGTAGTGGTCTCTATTCCATCATCTGTGCCGCCATCGCCGGGTCCATTATCTACAGAATCGGAGTCATCAACGATTACATCAGTAACATAAATACGGCTCACCAGCACGACATCGTCTGCATCAACACCATCATTATCCTGATCAGTTAATGGTAATTCACCAAAAGCACCGCCCAATGAGTTCTGTAAATTGACTCTGGGAAGTACTGAAATAGCGTCAACTACAGGCATCCCTGAAATGATGCGTGCAAAAACTGTGAAACCACCGTCAACTGTATCGAGTTGTGTGTTGTTAACCACATTAACAAACCACTCACTGGTGGCGCTGTTAACCTGTCCGCTTGCACGGGCCATTGCCACGGTGCCGCGCAGGTTGGAAAGTTCGAATTCATTCACCACTGCAGCATCTCTTGGTATTGAAGAGCCCAGTGGACTGGCAGAGTAACCGCCGCCCTGGATAACAAAGTTAGGCACAGTTCGGTGTACGAGGGTGTCATCATAACGACCACTGCTGATGTAATTTAGAAAATTGCTTACGGTGTTGGGAGCGACCTCAGGGAGCAGTTCCATGCAAAATTCACCGGCATTGGTGTCTACACATACGGCGTCTTCATAGAGAGTTTCGCCTTCACCTGGTGTTACAGTATCGTCATCACCATTAGTGCTGTCATCGTTTGAGCCATCATCGACAGGATCGTCGTCTGAACCATCAGTGCTATCCCCGCTTCCCTCCTCAAAATCGCTAATATCACCATCATAAATATAAGCTCTGACAATAGTGATTCCGATAGAGTTTTCGGTTGGGATCTCCGCGGAGATAACCGGTATCGCAGACAAATCATCTTCACCCAGGTCTATCTTACTCACCAGGCTGACAAGGCCATCCAGGGTGTCCACGCCAAACCCGAGAATTCTCGCAAAAACAGTGTAGCCGCCGCTGAGAGTATCCAGTGCGGGATTATCGGCCATGTTAATCAAGAAACGGGATGTGCCGCTGTCAGGGTTATCGGGATCGTCGGGTATCAGGGCCACAGTGCCACGTGTGTTGGAAATGCTGGGTTCATTGCTGACAGGTGGTCTGGTTGTAACTTCCTGAATACCACTCAGGCCACTTATTCCGGTGATCACATATTTACCGCCCACGAAATAGGTGTTTTCTCCATCATTAACCAGCTGATGCAGAAAAGAGCTTCGATAAGTACCTCTCTGTACATAGGACAAAAAGTTCTGCGCAGCAATAGGTGCTTCTGTATCCAGCAGCTCCATGCAGATGTCGTCAACAACAGTTTCCAGACAGACAATAGTCTGCGCCCGGGATGGCAGAGAAAATGCCAATAAAATCAGGAAGATAAAACTAAGCTGTAGTGGAAATCTGACTAACTTTTTCATGTTTGTGTCCAACAGGCTAAATGCGATACATGGCCCGCAAAATGAGGGCGCAGAATAGCACAATTCAATCAGTGAGTGCGAAGAGTTCTTTCTGGATGACTACTATTAAGACCATGTAAATCATGAAGAATTTCAATAATAAGCCCTGTGAAATTAACACTTCCTTAATCAAAAATTTACGGCCATTTAACCGGAAATCACTATTGTTTAAACACAAAATTTATTTTGTATTTACAAGGACTCCATAGACTGCGCACTTATTTCCAAACATGAATATTCTTTTAAGGGCAATGGAGCAACAAGAGCATGATAGTAAAGAAACTATTTAAATATTCCACATTAGCGTTAGCTATTACAAGCGCTGCAGGCCTGCAGGCTGCTGATCCAGATACATTACCTACAATTGGAAATTCTGACGCCAGCTTTGCAGCAGGCGCCACTATCAACGGTGGCGCAAGCTTTCTGGGCACAATTCCGGCAGGCCAGACAATTCAGCTTAAGGGCTCCATAACTCCGGCACCTGCTGATGTCGGTTCTGAGGCTGATATCCTGATAGTCGCTAAAGTTGGAAACAAGTTCTTTCAAAATACCCCTAGCGGCTGGACCAGCCTGGCAATTGATCTGAACAGCAGCTCTCTTGGCATCACTCCTTTTGCAAGCCTTACCTTATCTGACTCCATCCCTTATGAAGAAGATGATCTTGCTGCCGCTCTCGGTGAAGATTTAACGGGTAAAACAGCAAAAATATTATGGGGTTATGCCCCTGTTGGTAAAGGCATCCGCTATGGCAAGGCCTTAAAAGTAAATGTTGCCTCAACACCGGCCGATACTTGCCCGCTGGGCACAACCGCGTCAGCTGATTTAGCCGGTTTTTGCGAGCTTGAAGGTAGCTATGAAGAAGACTTACACCTTACCAGCAACTTTGATTACATCATTAAAGGCACTGTCAGGATCGGCAATGACAACACAGTCAACCCGACTCTGACAATTGATCCGGGTGTTACTACCTACGGTTCTTCAGGAAATGATTTTATCTGGATTGATCGGGGCGCAAAAATTATGGCAAATGGTACCGCAGCCAGTCCGATTATTATGACCAGTGCCACAGATGCAGACGCCACGGCAACAACTCGTGGTGAATGGGGCGGCCTGGTTATCAATGGTAATGCGCCAATCAATGGTTGCTCTGAAGGCACTACTCTTTGTGAAGCTGCCGGTGAAGGAAACTCTGGCCTGTTTGGCGGTAATGATGCTCAGGACAACAGCGGCAGCCTGACTTATCTGGTCGTTAAGTATGCAGGCTTCCTGATTAATGATCTGGATGAATTGAATGGCATCGCCTTTCAGGGCGTAGGTTCTGGCACTACTGTGGATTATGTCCAGGTGCACAATAATCAGGATGATGGCGTTGAGTTTTTTGGCGGTACGGTAAATGCAAAACATCTGTATCTGACCGGTAACCGTGATGATTCACTGGACTGGACCAAGGGCTGGAGCGGTTACGTGCAACACGTTGTGATTCATCAGGGTGCCGATACCGGTGACCAGGGTATGGAGATGGATAACAACGGTAGTGCGCCAGATTCATTACCCAGAGCAATCCCGAGGATCTCAAATGTCACTATCGTTGGAAATGACAATACTGATATCGGCATGTTAATCCGCGAAGGTACTGGCGGTAATTTTTACAATTTTGTTATTACCGGAATGGGCGATGGCTGTATCGACATTGATCAAACTGAAACATTCACTGCAGCAGGTACGCCCAACAGTCTGAGCGGTGTGTTGACGATGAACAATAGTGTAGTTGACTGTGCGACTAACTTTATCGAAGAAACTGATGAGCCTTATACCGTTGAAAGCTGGTTTACCGCACAGGATGGTAATACCGAACTGTTTACTGGAATGACTGACTACATCAACTCTTCAGAGGTTAATACCTTGCAGCATTTTGAGCCGGAAACACTTGGCAGCTTCTTTGATGAAACAGATTATGTTGGCGCCGTTCCAAGTGTCGATGAAGACTGGACTGCAGGCTGGACATTCCGTCCATTGTGAAAATTGTTGCAGGAAGACGTTCAGGGCTTACAGGCCTGAATTCAAAATGAAAGGCTGTTGGTTTAACAATAAAGCCATATTCATTACCAGCAACAAACAATAGTTAAAGGGAATTTCACTGGCAAAGTGAAATTCCCTTAAGTTTTTCAAAAATAGTTTTTTGAAAATAGTAAATATTGAAAATAAATTAATTCTCTCAATGTGAAGAAAGGCCTATGAAACGTAAGACTCTATACCTCGCAGTTGCCAGTGTAATTTTTTCAAGTTCAAACCTGTTGGCTCAGGAAGACGATTTACAAGCGACAAGAAGCGCCCCTGCAGGTGATGGAGATATCACAGAAATTGTTACTCTTGGTGAATATATCCCTGATGAGAAGCGAGCTACAGCTGCGATTGCCAACGTGTTGGATGCAGAGGCGTTTTCCCGTGCAGGTGACAGTAATGTGGCTGAGGGACTCAAGCGCGTTTCAGGCTTGAACCTGGCGGGTGGAAAGTTTGTTTATATTCGCGGTTTGGGTGAGCGTTATTCAAGCACTATCCTGAATGGATCTTCCTTGCCCAGTCCTGAGCCCATACGCCGCGTTGTTCCTCTTGACCTGTTTCCCGCCAGCATCATTGACAGTGTCCTTGTGCAAAAAACTTTCAGTGCCCAGTATCCTGCAGAGTTTGCAGGTGGCGCCATACAGATGCGAACCAAGACTGTGCCAGATGAAGCATTTTTTGAAATCTCTTCCAGTACAGGGTACTCGGGCAATACCACTTTTAAAGATGGCTATACCTACCCTGGTGGTGGCAGTGACTGGAAGGGGGTTGATGATGGTACTCGTGATATCCCGGGTCCCTTGAAAGATGCGATTGCGGGAAATCGTGAGTTGCGGCGCAATAATATTTTTTACAAGAATGGTTTTGAACCGGAAGAGCTGGAAGCTATTGGTGAAAGCCTTGACAGTAATTACACCGCTCAATCTGCGAAGATTAAACCGGATGTCAGTGCATCGACAAGTTTCGGCAATGCCTGGTACGGAGAAAATTATCGCATCGGCGGGCTGGCCAATTTAAGCTATAACAATTCCTGGGACACTATTACTGTCAGTCGTAATACCTATGTTGCGAACAACAAGGGTGAATTGAGCCAGCGTAATGATCTGGACTTCACCTCTACGGAACAAAGTGTTGATACTTCCATGTTTTTAACTGGCGGCATTGAATACAACGATGCCCATACGCTTAAAGGCACCCTGTTACAGATTCGTAAAATGGATGATCTTGCCGGCGTTCAGTCTGGCTATTTGGCCACGGAAGCACAGGAAATTTTGACCACTCGTCTGGAGTGGATTGAACGAGATCTGTTATCAAAGCAGGTTGAGGGTGAGCATATATTTTATGACTTCAACGAGCTGACTCTTAACTGGCATTACAACGAATCCAGAGCCAAACGCGAAGCACCGGATTTCCGACAGAATCGTTATGAATATGCTCCGCAATTAGATGACTATGCCTTTTCATTGCGTGCTGATGCCAATCAGCGCTGGTGGTCTTATCTGGAAGATAACAACGAAGATATTGGCTTTACCGCAAAGATGTTTTTGGAAACACCGTTTAACACTACAACAGAGCTCTCCGTTGGTACGTCACGAGTCAGAAAGGACAGGGAATCTGAAATCAGACGCTTTTTGTTTATTGCCAATGGTGCTGAGGCAACCAGCTTTGACCTGCGTAGTAATCCCTCACTGAACGATATTGTGACACCAGAGACTATAAGCCAGAATGGTTTTGAATTACGTGAAGGCACCAGGGCTACAGATAACTACACTGCAGATCAGAAGCTTGATGCCTGGTTTGTTGAAGCAGATATGGAGCTTACCTATTACCTGCGTTTATTGGCTGGTGTTCGTGTTGAAGAATCCAGGCAGAGTGTCACAACATACAATTTGTTTTTCCCGGACCAGGCAATAGAAAGTGAGCTGATCAGTGATGATGTATTCCCCTTGCTCACGGCGACCTGGGTTTTAGATGACTACAATATGCAGTTACGAGGCGCTTATTCAGAAACCATTTCGCGCCCGGATTTCAGAGAGCTTTCTCCAGCACCATTTATTGACCCGGTTACCGGTAATATTATTGTCGGAAACCCTGATCTGACAGTTGGCTATATAAATAATTTTGACCTGCGTTGGGAATGGTATTTCTCAGGCGATGAAAGTTTTTCTATAGGCTTGTTCTACAAGGATTTTGATTCGCCTATTGAAGCGATCATTGAGCCAGGAGCGGCGAATCAGCGAACTTTTATTAACGCACAACAAGCGACCACTCGCGGTATTGAGTTTGACGCTTTCCGGTGGCTGGACTTTATTAACAGTGAATGGACCAGTTTTTATGTTTCCGCCAACCTGACCTTTATTGACTCCGAGGTTACTATCAGGCCTGAAGATGCTGGCCTGGTAACCAACCCTACGCGTGCATTACAAGGGCAGGCGGATTACATTTTCAACATACAGCTGGGTTTTGATGACCAGTATAAAAATAAAGGCAGCCTGGTCTATCACTTGACTGGTGATAAAATTAGAGAGGTCGGTATTTTAGGACAGCCGGATATTTATGATGAGGCTTATGGCGAACTGGACTTTAATTATTCCCGCTTGGTGGGTGATAACTGGACAGTGAGCCTGCATGGCAAAAACTTGCTGAATCAAAAGCGTGAATCCACTCAGGGTGGCTTTGATGTAAACAGCCTGTTTGAAGGGCGTTCAGCAAGCCTCGGTATTGAGTATGTGTTCTAAAATATAATATCTGTAAATTTAGTGTTGAAAAAGATCGGCTCAGTCGGTCTTTTTTTTTCCCGAAATCTTTCAGCTAGGCAAGATTGATCAAGCGAAAACTGATCCATATTAATACACAGCTAACGACAACAACCAGGGTGGCCAGAATAGTGTATCCCGCAAGAATAAAGCGTGTGCCAAGACGTGTTAAAAAATCGTCATGGGGTAACACCGGTGGAGGTATGCTCTGGAACAGCTGAATAAATGAAAACAGCATCATGCCCCATAGTGTTAGCACCAGGGCAGGTTCGAGAAGGTGGCCAAGGCTGCCGGAGGCTGCAAACAAGCTGATTGCGACTCCTGCCAAGCCGGCTATGACCAGAACAACAGTAAGCGAGCGACACCACTTTATGCTTTGGGCAATTTTGTGGAGAGTGAACAACATAAGATAAAGAGTATTATTGTTGTGTAATAGTTGTGCAATCAAAAACCTGCAGCAAGACTGCAGGTTTTTTTAATTGAAAGCAAGGTGCTGACCTAGTCGTCTATATGCACGATCAGTAAGTCGCATCCGGCGCCGTGAGTAACACTGGATGAAGTAGAGCCAAACATGAGCTCCCAACCATGACGACCATGGCCGCCCATGATAATCAGGTCAGACTCAATTTTTTTAGCCAGCTCACGAATTTCTCTGGCTGGCTGGCCAAGCACGGTATGTAACCTGCCTGGAGGAACACCAACAAGATCACCCATTTCATTGAGGCTGATTTTGGCCTGTTTGGTAACTTCTTCATGTAGGCCTTCAATATCAACACTGGTGACTTCAACAGCGTAACCTACAGCGATAGGTTCAATAACATGAACGATGCTTAATTCTGCCTCGTTTTGTTTTGCCATACCTCTGGCTTTGTCGAGCACGATGGCTGAATCCTGCGACAAGTCCACTGCAACAAGAATACTTTTATATAAAGACATAAGGCTTACCCTCCTAGGTTCACTATTTCAATCTACAGTCTAAAGAGTACACCTGAAAGGGACAAGTGTATCTTGATCTATAGCAATTTTCGGGTTTTATATTATTAAGCAGGGATGCAAGCTTTTGGGCAGCCTGCTACCATTGCGCCGTGTTTTTTCGGGGAAAACCATGACAGAAACTAAAGGAAATAAAACAGGCTTGATTCAGCTGGTTGCAGGCATCGATAGCGAGGGCAATCCTGTACTGGAAAAACTGGAAGTAAGATATCAGGATCAAGCCGATACTTTTGAGCTTCTGCGCTCACCACTTTTTGTCAGAAACCTTGCTGCAGGAGATATTTTTACTTGCGCACAAGATAACCCTGCAAACTATCAGGTCATTAAGCGTAGCGGTAATCTGGTTATTCGTGTTTTTCGCAAAGATGATATTCAGGAGCTGGAAGAGGTTCTTACACCCGAAGTGGCAATGTTGGATGGCTCACTGGATTTACAAAGTGAGAGGGCACTGGTGTATTCGGTCCATGTTAATATTGGCTTTTCTGAAATTGAGAAGGTTTTTGACGGGGCGATGGCCAGGTACACAGATTCGGTCTGGTACTATGGCAACATTTATGACCCTGCAGATGGTGTTACCCCGCTGAACTGGTGGGATGAATTTATCAACCAGGTTTAACGCACTGATGTGTCAAATCTGTAACAGAAATACCAAATAGGAAGCACAATGCTGATCGTTATTTCTCCGGCAAAAACGCTGGATCTTGAAAGCAAATATAAAAAGGTAAGTAATACCAAGCCTGAGTTTCTGACTGACTCGCGCAAGCTCGTCAATATAATGCGCCAGCACACAAGCGACGATTTAAAAAATCTGATGCACACCAGCGAAGCGATCAGCACATTAAATGTCGAGCGTTTTAAAAAGTGGAAAACACCATTTAGTGAAAGCAATGCCCGACCATCCATTTTTACATTTAAAGGGGATGTCTATACCGGGCTTGAAGTAGAAAGTTTTTCAGCGGCGGATCTGAAATATTCCCAGGATCACCTGCGCATCCTGTCAGGCCTATATGGCTTATTAAAACCTCTGGATTTGATGCAAGCTTATCGACTGGAAATGGGCACAAGCCTGGAAAATGAACGCGGTAAAAACCTTTACGCCTTTTGGGGTGACAAAATTACCCGTGCAGTAAACCGCGACTTACAGGCTCAAAATGATGAAGTACTGATTAACCTGGCATCCAATGAGTACTTCAGTGTGCTGGATAAAAAATTACTGAAAGCCGATGTCGTTACGCCGATATTCAAGGATTACAGCAACGGGAAATATAAAGTAATAAGCTTTTTTGCCAAGAAAGCGCGTGGAAAAATGGCGGCATGGATAATCCAGAATCGGATTAAAGACGTGGATTCCCTGAAAGGTTTCAACCAGGAAGGGTATAAATACAATAAGGATGAATCCAGCGCCCAGAAACCTGTCTTTTTGCGCAAGCAATAATGAGCTCACTATTAACTCTTTAGTAGTGCTTAATTAGCTTTTTATTAGAGAAGGGCCTATACCCCGATATTACCCAAGGTATTGATAATTTCGTGAATTATTGCGGCGGCTTTGGGATGTTCCTCTTCTATTTCCTGCAATAGCATATCTGCAGTTTCAGTGAAGTCGTCTGCGGGTTTTGGGCCTTCCCATTCGGCAAGCTGGCTTTGCATTTGTGCCAGCATGGCTTCCTGCTGGGGGCTGGTATCACTGTCTGCAAACTTCTCATGCAGCTGGGAAATAAGACCTTCAATATGTTGCTTTGGCATAATAGATTTCCTTTACTAATTCCTTTCAGTTTAACTCAAATTTGCTGACGGTACTTGTGATATGTCAAAGCCCTTTTCCCAAGCCTGCGAAAATAATAAAGCTGTGATCCTGTCTACCATTAGCCAGTATTTTCATGATGCTATAACGGTACTGGAAATCGGCAGCTATACAGCCCAACATATTCAATATTTTGCAGAAAAGCTACCGCAGATAAGGTGGCAACCTAGTGATACCTCTGACAATTTAGCCTTTCTGACAGCAGGTCTGGAAGATGAAGCGCTTGTTAATATTTTACCTCCGCTGGTACTGGATGTAAGTCAGCAATCCTGGCCGATGAATCAGGTTGGAGGTATTTTCAGTGCCAATACTCTGCACATCATGCCGCAGACCCATGTAAAAGATTTTTTTGATGGTGCGGGCAAGACCCTCGAAGCAGGCGGTTATCTTTGCGTTTATGGCCCGTTTAAATATGATGGCGAATTTACCAGTGACAGCAATGCCCGCTTTGAGTTGTGGCTCAAAGAGCGTGATTCCTTAAGTGGTGTGCGAGATTTCGAGGAAGTTAATGCCCTTGCGCAACAGGCCGGCATGACATTGGTGGCTGACCATACCATGCCTGCAAACAATCAATTGCTGGTCTGGCAAAAAAAGCCTTAAAAATAGGGGTCAGAACAGGTTTCTTATATAAAGATCCTATGATCTCAATAATCAATCTTTATATAAGAAACCTGTTCTGACCCCTATTTAGTCATCAGCCTTAAAGGGCAAATAGGCTGTGGCTTCTTTTTGATAGCGACGTATATATTGTTCTTCGTCCTCCAGAAAGCGGCTGATGGCCTGATCAAATTCTGTGTGTGCAATCCAGTGGTTAGAGCAGGTCAGCACGGGCTCAAAACCGCGCTGAATTTTATGTTCGCCCTGGGCGCCGGAATCAAAACGCTGGAGCCCTTTGTCAATACAGTAATCAATACCCTGGTAATAACAGGTTTCAAAATGCAGGAACTGATATTCCTCGGTACAGCCCCAGTAGCGTCCATAGAGTGTATCCGCACCAATAAAACTCAAGGCACCGGCAATGTATTCACCGTCTTTTTTTGCCAACACCAGCAATAAATTTTCGGGCATGGAATTTCCTATTTCAGTAAAAAATTGCGCGGTGAGATAGGGTGAGCGACCGCGCACGAAATAAGTGCTTTGGTAAAAGAGATAAAATTTATCCCAGTGACTGCTTTGAATATCAGCGCCTTCCAGGAATTCAAATTCGATGCCTGCATCATAAATTTTCTGCCGTTCTTTGCGAATATTCTTACGTTTGCGGGAACTGAAGCGTGCCAGAAAATCATCAAAACTGGTATAGCCCCTGTTAAACCATTGATATTGACAACCTATGCGGGACTGGATGCCTAGTGTTGCCAGCGCGTCACTTTCCTCCTGCTGAGGGAAAAGCACATGCCAGCTGGAAACATCTATTTTTTTTGCCTGTTGGGGAATGGTCTGACACAGCAGACGGTGAATTTCTCCGACATCCTGATCCTCGGCTACACAGATTCTGGAGCCGGGGCATGGTGTAAAGGGAATTGCCGTTACAAATTTTGGATAATAATTCATACCATGGCGTTGGTAGGCATCTGCCCAGGACCAGTCGAAGACATATTCTCCCTGGGAATTGTCTTTCAGAAAGAGCGGCATGATGGCGACGGTTGCCATAGATTCTTCACCGTTTTCATCATCATCGTCTGCACATTTTTTAATCACCACATGATATGGCTGCCATCCGGTGATGGCGGAGGTGCTGTTGCTTTGTTCCAGAGCAAGAAAAAAAGCATGCTGCATAAATGGATAGTCCTTGCCAGCCAATGCATTCCAGTCAGCAGCATCAATTTCTTTAATGCTGGTGAGGAAATGCAGGTGAAAGATATCTGTGGGCTGGGTACTCAAGAGTTCTCCGGGAAAGGGTATGCCAAACACATACGAGAGTTTACAGCGCCAGGCTGCATGGCTAAAGGGCTAATATCATTGCAATGAAGAGAGGCTCAGATTTTTGGGGTACTATGTAATGGTCATTGTCTAATACAATGGATAGCACAAAATTCATTTTCAGCATCAGGAAATAACAGCATGGCTTCAGGAGCCTCAGCTAATAATGTAGCCTCTGCTAATAAAGC
>Ga0055584_100004626_pt1 | contig 13487 bp, 10 predicted proteins | sample OSDHelmetaG_FD_58716 | JGI IMG/M metagenome (GOLD analysis project Ga0055584, IMG submission 58716) | Pelagic marine sediment microbial communities from the LTER site Helgoland, North Sea, for post-phytoplankton bloom and carbon turnover... | ecosystem: Environmental > Aquatic > Marine >... | reverse complement strand
CCCATCAGCCTCGTCCCCGGGTCAATCCCGAGGATCACCGGCCAGGCGAGGTCCTCTGGAACCTGAGGAAGTTCTGCGGTGGACATGGGCGTTGCGACCGTGCGGCGGTCGGGACTTGAGCCTACGTTATCGGCGCCGCGTCGAACAACGCGCTCCGGAAAGGGGCCGCGCGGCCACCCCCATGGAGCTCAGAGACCCAAAAGAAGGCCCCGCGCTGCGGTCCGCCGCCGTCCTCCTCGCCGCCGGCGCCTCCACGCGCATGGGCGGTGAGACCTCGAAGGCCCTGAGGAAGCTCGGTGACCGGACGATCCTCGAGCGGTCCGCCGCGGCCCTGCTCGCCGCTCCGTCCGTGGTCGAGCTCGTCGTGGTGGTCCGGGAGGAGGATCGCGGCGCCGTGGAGGAGGCGCTTTCGGCCCATCGCGGTGCGATCCGCGCGCTGGTGGCCGGCGGGGCCGAACGGACGGACTCCGTCCATGAAGGCGTGTACGCGACCTCGAACGACGTGGACGTGGTCCTGGTCCATGACGCGGCGCGGTGCTTCGTCGAGCCGGACCACGTGGAGTCCGTCGCCCGGGCGGCCTACGAGCACGGCAGCGCGCTGCTCGCCACCCGCGTCAGCGACACGCTCAAGTTCGTGCCCAACGGCTTCCTGTCCGAGGAGACCATGGACCGCGAGCAGTACTGGTCCGCACAGACCCCGCAGGGCATGCGCGCCGCGCGCTTCCAGGACGTGCTCGCGCGCGCCGAACGGGACGGCTTCCGCCCCACCGATGATGCCGCGCTGCACGAGCACTACCACGGACCGTCGCGGGTCGTCGAGGGGTCCCGCAACAACCTCAAGATGACCACGCCGGAGGACCTCGTGCTGGGGGCCGCCCTCGCCGCGGTCATCGACAACACCGGAGAGGGCGACTCATGAGCATGCGCGTCGGCCTGGGCTTCGATCTTCATCGGCTCGAGGAGGGGCGCCCCTGCGTCCTGGGCGGGATCACCCTCCCGCACCCCACGGGTCCAGCCGGACACTCCGACGGCGACGCCGTGCTCCACGCGCTCACCGACGCTGTCACAGGCGCCGCCGGGCTGGATGACATCGGCACGCTCTTCCCCGACGACGACCCGCGCTGGGAGGGCGCCGACAGCGCCGCGCTCTTCACCGAGGCCATCCGCCTCGTCCACGCCGCCGGCTGGACCCTGGTGAACCTCGACGTGGTGATCGCCACCGAGGGACCCCGGATCAAGCCCCACCGAGTCGCCATGCGCGCTCGGATCGCGGAGCTCGCCGGGGTGGACGCCGGCTCGGTGAACGTGAAGGGCAAGACCCTGGAGGGGATGGGCGCCCTCGCAGGCGGCGCGGGGGTCGCGGTGCAGGCGATCTGCCTGCTCCAGGGGATCTGAGCTCCGGGCCCCACACCGGATTGCCCCCGGTGGCCAATCCGGCACCGCGTGGTTAGGGTCGATGGGGCGCGCTGCCCCTTCCCACGCCCCATGCCGATCGATCCCACTCCAGAGACCTCGACCCGACAGGCGTCCACCGCACCCGCGCTGCTGCGAGTCATCTGCTGCGCCGCGCTCATCCTCGTGATGGCCCCCCGAGGCCTGGCCCAGGACAAGGACGACGGTCCGGCGCCAGGCCTGAACGAGGTCCCTCTCAAGCTGCAGAGCGACATCAAGAAGGCCATCGACCTCGGCGTGGAGCACCTGCTCACGACGCAGTCCCTGGACGGCTCATGGCTCCAGAACCTGGACAACTACGGGCCCGGGATGACCGGCCTCGCCCTCTACGCCCTGCTGAAGTCGGGGCTCTCCCAGGAGCACCCAGCGGTGCGACGCGGCTTCGCCTTCATGGAGCGTCACCCTCCGAAGAAGACCTACAGCCGCTCGTGCGTGCTGCTCGCCGTCGCCACCCGGGGGCTCGAGCAGGACGAGGAGTGGATGGAGCAGCTCGTGGAGGAGCTGCTCGACACCCAGGTGGTCGAGGGCTGGGGCTACCCGGGCGGTCACCCCGACCTCTCCAACACCCAGTACGCCGCCATGGCCCTGCGGGCCGCCGCAGCGGCAGGTGTCTCGATCCCCGCCAAGGCCTGGAAGCGCCTCGCTGACGCCGTGCTCGACTACGCCGAGCCGGTCAAGGGCGTGGAGAGCGGACTCAGAGCCCGCGGCTTCCGCTACACCACCAACGCAGCGAACGCGACCGGGAGCATGACCGCGGCCGGCGTCGCCGTGCTGTCGATCTGCATCGAGCAGATGCGCGGGCGCAAGGGGCCCCACGAGCGCGCCATGGCCGAGGGCAAGCACTGGATCGACACCCACTTCGACGTGGATCGCAACCCAGTGCCCGCCTCGGAGTCGGGCTCCATGGGGCGTTACTACTACTACCTGTACGGCATCGAGCGCGTCGGCTCGCTCCTGAAGGACCGGCTCATGGGCGGCAAGGCCTGGTATCAGCTCGGCGCCGAGAATCTCGTCGCCAGGCAATCCGAAGAGGGACGCTGGGGGAACGAGGCGGAGACCGCCTTCTCCATGCTCTTCCTCTCCCGCGCCACGGGCTCCTTCGGCCCGATCTCCGGCAAGACCAAGGCCGTCAAGGGCAACCGCTGGGCCTTCGGCGCCGATGACCCCAAGGCCGACGTCTCCCTGCGGGCCAGCGGGCGGTCCAAGACCACGATCTGGATCTCCTCCTTCGGGGAGGACGCCTCCTTCAAGCACGGCTCCGGCGAGGACGGCGAGGGACCGATCGAGGTGGAGCGCGTCGAGTACTGGCGGCCGCCCTTCGAGGGCGAGACCGGGCAGGTCCTGATCGCGAACGTCGTCCCCGGGGCCGATGGCGCGGCGGCTCAGCAGCGCTATGCCGTGCAGTGCGACCTCGACGGTCCTCGAATGTGCGACGTGACCGCGCACGTGTACGTTGCCGGGAAGTCAGAGCCGCTGAAGTCCAAGCCGCTGCGTATCCGCGTGGGCATCACGGACCGCCCGGAGTGGGATCGCTACGCGACCGACATGGACCAGAACCTCCTGCGCCTCGTGCAGGTGAAAGCCGCGGCCTCCAGCGAGGGGACCGGGGCCCAGGGCAAGGCGGCTGCGGCCATCGACCGGATGACCGGCGTCGGCTGGAGCCCCGCCGCCGCGGACGCCGCCCCCTGGCTCGAGATCACGCTGAAGAAGAAGCTGAAGACGAACCAGATCGTGCTGAGTCACGGCAGGCCGTCGAGCCCTCGGTTCGGGGACTTCACGATCACGATCAACGGCAAGGACAAGGACGCGATCAAGGGCAGCATGACGCCTGACCACCGGGTGAAGACGGTCATCCAGCTGGAGAAGCCGTTGCCCGTGGGCTCCTTGCGGATCGACTTCGCCGGTGGCCCCTTCGAGAAGCCGCCGAGCCTCGGCGAGGTCGAGCTGCGCCGGGTGCGCTGAGCCAGCCGGCTCCCACGCCCCCAGCGGACAAGGTCAGAGGGACTGGGCCCGGGAGAGGCGCGCGTAGGCGCCGCCCGCCGCCACCAGCTCATCGTGGGTCCCGCTCTCGATGAGCCGGCCCTCCTCCATCACGAGGATTCGATCCGCGTTGCGAACCGTGGAGAGGCGGTGGGCGATGACGATGGACGTGCGCCCCTCCATCATCTCCTCCAGCGCCTGCTGAACCGCCCGCTCGCTCTCGGTGTCCAGCGCGCTGGTGGCCTCATCGAGCAGCAGGAGCTCGGGATCACAGAGCAGCGCCCGCGCGATGGTGATGCGCTGCTGCTGCCCACCCGAGAGACGCGCGCCAGCGTCCTGAACGTCCGTGTCGTAGCCGTCGGGAAGGGACAGGATGAACTCGTGCAGGTGCGCCGCCTTCGCCGCCTGCTGCACCTCCTGGTCCGTCGCGTCCGGGCGCCCGTAGCGGATGTTCTCCGCGACCGAGGCGTGGAACAGGAACGGGGTCTGGGTGACCACCGCGTAGCGCGCGGTCCACGAATCCAACGAGACCTCTCGCAGGTCCTGGCCGCCCGCGGTCACGCGCCCTGCCTGCGGGTCGACAAAGCGAGCCACGAGGTCCAGCACAGTGCTCTTGCCCGAGCCGCTCGCGCCGACCACCGCCACGGTCTCACCCGCCTGGATCTCGAGGTTCAGGCCCTCGATCGCGAAGCCGCTCTCCCCCCCGGCCTCACCCTCCTCCGTGGCGGGGTATTGGAAGTGGACATCCTCGAAGGCGATGCCCGAGCCGATGGTCGAGAGCGTCACAGCGCCCGCCACCTCCACGAGGTCGGGCTGCTCGTCGAGCAGGTCCAGCAGCCGTTGCGCGGCCCCCTGGGCCTCGGCCACCTGGGCCACGACCCGGGTGGTGCGCTTCAGGTGAGAGGAGGCCTGGCTGATCATCATGAAGAAGGTCAGCATCTCGCCCCCGTTGTTGACCGCGTAGCCGTTGATCACGACGAGGCCCACGACCACCACCAGCGCCGCGACGCCGAAGTTGGTGAAGAAGATCGTCCAGGCCCTGGAGAGCGCCGAGGCGCGGATCATCCGCATGGTGGCGCGGACGAAGCTCACGTTGGTCTCCTCGAAGCGCTCCAGCTCGCGCTCCTCGGCCCGGTACGCCTTGACCGTGCGGATGCCCTGGAACATCTGGGTCAGCACCTGGAAGGTGGACCCGAGCTGCGTGGCGCTGCGATGGCTCCCCTTGCGCACCTTCTTCATCAGGATCGCGATGGGGATCACGAAGATGGGCAGCCCGAGGACGACGAACAGCGTCGGCAAGGGCGCGATCAGGAAGGCGAGGCCGAGGGAGACCAGGAACAGCAGGGGCTCCTGGATCAGGTCCTTGAGGATGACCTGGACCACCTGGGTGGTGCGCGCGACGTCGCTGCTGATCCGCGAGAGCAGGTCCCCGAACCGACGCCCGGAGTGGTAGCGGAGGGAGAGCCCCATGAGGTGCCGCGCGAGCTGCATGCGTAGCGAGACCACGAGGAGCAGGCTGACCTTACCGGCGATCACGCCCATGCCGTACTGGGTCGCCCCCGCGAGCAGCGCCATCACCGCCACGATGACCCCCACCATGATCAGCCCATGCAGGCGCTGGGCGTCGCTGTCGGCGAGGGTCGCGGGGTCTCCGAGGATCCATCCCTTGGCCGCCGCCTTCTTCTCCTCCAACGCGGCATCGAGGGACGCGAGCCATCCCGCAGGCCCGGAGGCTTCGGCCTCGGACGGCTCGCCGGCCAGGGTGCTATCGGCGAGGCTCGGCGCCTCCTCGCCGGGGAAGAGGACCTCCCAGGTGGGCTCCAGGAGGAGGAACGTCCCCTTCTGGAGGAACGCGCTCGTCAGCCCCAGAAACACGACCGCGAGCAGCGCGACCACGTGCGGTCCGGCGTGGGGCCGGAGGAGGCGGTAGAGATCACCGAGGCGATTCATGGGGCGCGAAGCTAGGGCGGTTCATGGGAGCGCTCACCCCCCAATCGCCCAAAACGGGCGCGAGGCGCCCCCGGGTCTTCCGAGGGCGCCTCGCGGGGCGGCCGATGGCCTTGGGAGCGATCAGAGTCCGCTCGTCTCCGACGAGGCGAGGGCCTCGTGGGCGTAGGCCTGGAAGGCCTTGCGGACCCAGTCCTCCTGGATCATCTGCTGGTGCCGCTCCGTGCGGAGGTTGAGCGGGTTCGTGGGGCGGGTGCGCCCCTTGAGGTAGACGAGGTAGAAGCCCTTCGGGCCGCGGTAGGGTCCGGCGACCGTCCCCGGCTCCATGTCGAAGAAGATCGCGTCCACGAGCGCGCCGTTGGCGAGGAAGTGCTCGTACTCGGACTCGCCGATCGCGCGCTTCATGTCATTCCGCGTCATCGGCTCCTCGTTGAAGGCGCCGAAGTTCTTGAGGCCGATGGCGGGCGGCTGCTTGCCGGTCGCCGGGAGGGGCGGGTCCCAGTAATCGCTGTTCTGGCGGAGCAGGTCGGTCCACCAGCGATCGAAGGGCAGCAGCTCGTTCTCCGGCGCGTAGTTCTCGCCGTTCGCCACCGCCGCGGCGCGGGCCTCGGCCTCGGTCGCGAGGGCGGCGAGGTACTCGTCGACCTGAGCCCGCAGCGCGGTCGCCTCCTCGTACGCGTCCTCCCATCCGCTCTCCTTCCAGGAGAACGTCGGGAAGTCGAAGGCGGACACCAGGAGGATCTCAGCGCGGGCCTTGGCCAGCCCCATGATCCCGTTGGCGATCGGGAGGTGCGCCTCCAGCTCGGGGCTGAGCTGCGCGTTCTCGCCGATCTCGAGGGCCTCGGCCCGACCAGACTTGAAGGAGTCCACCAGGCGGAGGTGCTGCTCGTACGCCTCGGCGGACGGGAACCCGTGGCCCTGGAGGGCGAGGAAGTCCATGTTGAACATGGAGTTCGCCATCTGGTCGCGGATGCTCGCGACCATGGCCTGGAAGTCCTCGTCGCTGCTGAGCACCCCCTCGGCCGCCAGCTTCTGACGGGCGGCCTCGAACAGCGCGAGGCAGAGCTTGGCGTCCTCGATGTCCTGCTCGCTGAAGGCGACGCGCATCTCGTCGAAGACCTCCTGGGTCTTGATCTCGGCGCTCCAGTCGCCGCCGTCGATGGCCATGGCGAGGTCCTCGGGGATGCCCTGGGTCGCCGTCTTGACCTCGGCGAGGCTCCAGAGGGCCTGCATCACGAAGTCACGCAGGAGCGACATCATCATCTCCTGCTCGGCGACGATCGGCTCACCGGACTCCTCGGACACGGCGAGGCGGCGATCGTACTCACGGGCGTAGTCCGCGATCAGGTCCACCTGGGGCGAGCCGCCCTGGATGGCCTCGACCGACAGCATGGGCCAGCTGTCGGGGTGATCGGGGAAGAAGAGTCGGTCGAACTCCATGGTCTGACGGACCTGGTCCCGGTACCAGTTGCCCGAGCCGTAGGCGCGACGGAGCTCGACCTCGTGGTCGAGGGTCGGGAATCGCTCCTGGAAGCTCGCCTTCTCGGCGGCCAGGCGGCGGTCCACGAAGCTCGTGTCGAGATCGAAGCGCTTCATGCGCTTGGCAACCTCGGCCGCCATGTCCTCATCGCTCGCGCCGGACATCTCCGCGGCGACGGCCTCGCGGACCTCGTCCACGCGAATCTCGCGCTCGTGATCCATGAGGATCTGGAGCTTGCGGGCGTCGAGGCCGTTGCGGCCGGGGCCGTAGACGAGGAAGCGCTTGATCGCCATGTCGGAGATGCGCACGCCGTTCACGAAGACGGGCTCACCGAACTCGGAGGTCGCCTGTGCGGCGTCATCCGCCTGGAAGGCGCCGGCGGGAGCGGCGGGCTCGGAGAAGGCGGCGGGGCCGACGAGGCCGAGGAGCGGGAGGGTGAGGAGGAGGCGATTCTTCATCGGTCCAGGGGAGTTCAACAGACAGCGCAGCCGGGAGGGCCCAATGCGAGGGGCGAGCCGGGCGCGGAGGTCAAGCAGGTGGGTTTTCGGGAGAGGATCCTACGGAGCCACTCTCGACGTGAGAGAAGAAAGCGGGAACTGGATTGAAGGTGCGGCAAAAGCCGGCGCGGACAGCTCCGCGGGTACGTGGGGCGTGGTCGAGCACAGGGGACCGCTCCCGATTACCCTGATCGGCATTCCATGGCCTATCCCACGCGCACAATTGCCCTCCTTTGCGAGCTTCTTCATCCGCCGATTGCCCCGGACCCGAGGCCCATCCAGCGACTTCATAATGAGATGTTCGAGGGTGGGCAGCCCGCCTATGCGGGCTTCCAGGTGAGCCCGATCGGGCCCGTGCTGTCCAACCCCATGGCCACCCCGGGCGCCGTGTCGCAGGTCGCCTTCCTGGCGGACCGGATCCAGTTCAGGGAGGAGAAGGGCACGCTCACCCACGAGGCCTTCGCCGCCCGGGTCCGCGAGATCGCAGAGCGCGCCACGCCCCTGCGCAACATCCCGACGCTCGCAGCCCAGCAGGTGGTCCTGCAGAGCCTGGTGAACCCCCGCACCCAGACGGACACGCGTGAGTTCTTGAAGACCCGGGTCTTCGGCTTCGGAGACGAGCTGGCGGCCCTCGGGCGCACCTCCCAGCTGGTGGGGCTGCGCCTGGGCTTCAGCCAGGAACCGGGGGACGACAGCGCCTTCGGCCTGCGGATCGAGTCCTACAGCGCAGACCCCCGCTCCCTCTACATCGAGGTCCAGGGCACCTTCGGCCCGGCGAACCCCGCGAGCGGGCTCGAGGCCCTCGAGCAGAACGTCCTGAAGACCTACGACTTCCTCGCGGGCCGCGTCCTGCCCTTCATTTCGAGCTTCGATCGTCGAGAAGGCGGGCGAAACAACCCCTCGGACGAGGACTAGCGCCGACCATGACAGGTCCCATGCCCCGCACCCTCCCCCTGATGGTGGCGCTCGCTGCGTTCACCGGCTGCTCGAACTCCGCGCCGGAGGAACCCGCGCCGAGGTCGTACCCCGAGGGCACGATCCTCGTCGTCGATGACCAGCCGATCCTGGCCGCCGACGTGGACCGCTTCGTGGGCGCGGTCGCGCTGATCGAGCCCGAGTTCGTGCTCCGTGACCACCGGCGGAAGGTGCTCAGCAACATCTCCATCCCTCTGGCCGCCGGGGCCGCGCTGGATCCCACCAGCCGCGAGGAGGCCTTCACCCGCGCCCAGGCGCTGCTCTCCGCCTTTCGTGAGACCGGCGAGGTCCCCGCTGACGCGCCGCAGCCGCGGGTCCTGAGCGGGACCTTCAAGGAGATCGGGCTCATCCCCTGGGCCCTCGCCACGGAGATGGAGCCGCTGACGATCTCGGAGCTGCACGAGACGCCGGGGGCCTGGTCCTTCTTCAGGCTCACGGCCTCGTCCGAGGCCCCCGGTGAATTCAAGGGCCGCTCCCAGGTCACGATCCTCCGCTACGACGTGCCCTATCTCCCCCAGGACGCCGTGCGCGGCCTGCTCCAGACCGCCATGCAGGGCTTCAAGATCGAGATCGTGGACCCCGAGTGGGAGCCCATGGTGCCCCCGGCCTTCCTCTACCCTTCCAAGGGCCAGCGATGATCGTTCCCCTCCTGCTCCTCCTCGCGGTCCTGCCCCCTGCGGCCGCCCCGCCGTCGACCATGGACTGGGGCCGCGGGGTCGCGCCCCAGGACGACGAGGTCCAGCGCGCCGAGGCCTGGCCCGAGTTCGGGAACAAGCCCGAGCTCAAGCAATGCATCTCTCGGGTCCGCAAGGCTCGCACGGAGGAGATGGCGACGAAGGGGGCCCACCAGCTCGAGGAGATCGGGGCGGCCGCGGCGCCGTTCCTCCTCAAGTCGCTCAAGTCCGAGAAGGACGGCGAAGCGCGGGCGCGCATGGAGGCCGTGCTGGACGCGATCACGGGCCCCGAGCACACGCGGCTCCTGGCCGAGACCCTCGACCAGGACTCGGACGCTCCGCGGCGCTACGCAGCTCGCCGGATCGCCCAGCTCGGTGACGCCGGCCTACAGAAGCGCTCGGAGGCGTTCCTCGCGGAGCTCACGGAGCGGGCCGCGGACAAGCGCGCGCGCAAGCCCATCGAACCCGTGGACCTCGACCTCGCGGCTGTGCTCTGCCTCTCCACCGGTTCGAACGCGGGGCTGGAGCGCGTGATCCAGCTCGCCTCGCCGGAGCCGTGGAAGACCTGGGGGCCGGCCATCGAGCGCGCCTCCGCACACGCGAAGTCCGCGGGCGACGGGATCGGCGCGGAGCTCTCCGGGAGGCTCTCCAAGGCCACCAGCCCGGGGGATCGCGTCGTCTACCTCCGCCTCCTCACCTACGCGGGGTCCAAGGACCAGGTCTCCCCCGTCGTGCCCCTGCTCGACGCCGAGGAGAATCAGGTCAAGGTCGCCGCGATCAACGCCCTGCGGATGATCGTGGACGGGGATGCGCCGCTGAAGCGCCTCTCCTCCTTCGACGCCATCGAGCGCGCCCAGCGCTGGAAGTCGCGCCTCTGAAGCCATTGAAACCATGATCCGTGCAACCAAGATGCTGCGCCTCGTGGCCGCCTCCGTCGGCGGCATGTTCGTCGTCGCCGCGGTGGCGGCCGCCCAGAAGCCGCTGGATCGCTCCAAGCCCCTGACGGATCCGGCCAACGACCCCTACACCCGGGGCGGCAAGGAGAAGTACGTCCAGGCCGCCGGCTATGCCTCCATGGGCGGATTCGAGTTTGGAGCCGCCCCCGACACCACCGCCGAGGTGTCCGCCCTGCTACCGGACGTTGAGATCCGCTGGATCGAGACGCCTCACTTCGAGCTCGGGATCGCCCTGCCGAAGGTGAAGGTCACCAAGGAGGAGCGCAAGAAGGTCAAGGCAGAGCTCACCAAGCTCCGCAAGGCCCTGCCCGACGTCAAGCCGGACACGAAGATCATGGACCCGTGGCTGCGGGCCCACCTCTACGCCCAGCGACTGGAGGAGCACTACGCGCGAGTCCAGGAGGTCCTCGGGGTCACGGACGAGACCTTCGCCGCCAACAAGGAGATCTGGGACATCGGGACCCCCTACTGGGGCATCGGGCCCTACATGGGCCAGATGGGGAAGTTCGAGGTCCTCCTGCTCCCCTCGGAGAAGGCCTCCACGAGCTTCCTGACGGCGAGGCTCGGGCTCACCACGAAGCTCAGCCAGCGGTGGAACATCCGCGACCGGGACTCGCTCTGCTTCATCGCCCACACGGGACAGGGCCAGCTCAACGTCGACGAGGGCATGCACGGCCACGTGGCGTTCAACGTCACCCAGATGATGATGAACGGGTTCAAGCACTACTCGTACGACAAGCCCATCTGGATCCGCGAGGGCGCCGCCCACTGGTTCGAGCGCAACATCAACCCGCGCTTCAACACCTTCGACTCCTCGGAGGGCTCAGCGGCCCAGATGTTCAAGAAGTCGGATTGGAAGGGCCCGACCCTGAAGCTCGTCAAGTCCAGCGACGCGCCCTCGTTCGCCTCGATGGTCAAGATGCGCACCTTCGCGGAGCTCGAGCGGCCCCACCACCTGGCCACCTGGTCGATCTTCGACTACCTCGTCCAGGTCCACCCCGAGTTCTTGAAGACCTACCTGGCGACGATCTCGGGGATCAAGAACGAGGAGCACATCGACGACCCCACGACGCTCCCGGATGTCCAGCGGGCCCTGTTCAGGGAGGAGCTGGGGATGACGTACGCCCAGTTCGAGCGCGCCTGGAAGGCCTGGGTCGAGGAAACGTATTAGGGACTCCCCGATAATCGAGGGCTGTCGCCCAAGAGGGCTGAGGCATCGAGAGGTCCCTGGCGGTGGTCTCCCAGCGGGACATGGGGCAATAAACCGCGCCTGATGACCGCCACGGCGGGGCCAGCCCGGAACCCGCCGCCCCCCTCGCCCTTGGGGCTCGGGTATTCTCAGGGGACACGAGGGCGGATGATTGGTCGGTGGGGCGAGGTTTCGCAGAGATCCCCCCTCACCGGACACCGCCCGAGAGCCGATCTATAACGAGCGGGCCTATTGCCCCGCCGAGTCCCTTCCATGATCCAGCGCAAGAAACGCATCGTGCTGTTCATGCCCCTTCGGGCTGATCCGGAGGAGGGTGTGCGCGTTGCGGCCGACCTCCTGCCGCTCGAGCTGCTCCAGATCGCGGCGTGGCCCGTCCAGGAGGGTTACGAGGTCGTGATCGTGGACGCCATGGTCCATGACGACTACATGGAGCGCCTCATGGAGGCGTGCGACGGCGCGATGCTGTTCGCCACCTCGTGCATCCTCGGGTTCCAGGTCGCCCACGGGGCGCGCGTGGCGAAGGCGATCCGCCAGCGGCACCCCGACCTTCCGATCATCTGGGGCGGCTGGTTCCCCAGCGTGGCCCCCGAGCTCTTCTTCAAGGAGGGCATCGCCGACGCCGTCGGTCTGGGCCAAGGAGAGCTCACCTTCCGCGAGGTGGTCCAGGCCATCGACTCCGGGGAGAGCCTCGAGACGGTCCCCGGCCTCATGGTCGAGCGCGATGGCAAGACCATCATGACCGACCACCGGCCCGTCGTGGGGTTCGACAAGTTCCCCGACGCGCCCTGGCACCTCATCGACTTCGAGGAGTACGTCGAGCGCCAGCAGAACCCCGGGCCCTGGAAGATGCGGCACAAGTACCCGGACCCCTGGGACATGCCCGCGGGAACCCAGGTGCGCGGCTTCAGCTACTTCTCGAGCTTCGGCTGCCCCGAGCCCTGCACGTTCTGCTGCTCCCCCATGGTCACCGGTCGCCGCTGGAAGGCCATCCCCGGCAAGAAGCTGGCCGAGGACCTCCTGGAGCTCCAGGAGCGGTTCAACTTCAACGTGATGCGCTTCCAGGACGCGAACTTCGGCGTGGCCGAAAAGCGCTCCAACGAGTTCACCGAGACGCTGATCGAGCACGGCTCACCGTTCTGGTGGTCCGGCTGCTACGAGATCGAGACCATCGCGCGCTACAAGAAGGAGTCCCTGGACAAGCTCCAGGAGTCCAAGTGCCACATGGTCAGCCTGGGCGCCGAGGCGGGCTCCGCCGAGCAGCAGGCGGTGATCAAGAAGAACATCGACACCGGGCACTTCGAGACGAGCCTGCGGGCGATGTACGAGCGCAACATCACCACGGGCTGCTCGTGGATCATCGGCTACCCCGGCGAGACCGAGGAGTCGATGTTCTCCACCCTGCGCCGCGCGGCGGAGATGAAGCTGAAGTTCCCCCGCGCCGCCTCCGACGTCTTCCCGTTCCGGCCGATCCCCGGCACGGAGGACTTCGACAAGTCCGTCCGGCTCGGCTACAAGGCTCCCCGCACTCTCGAGGAGTGGGGCGGCTGCCTCGAGTACCGCGAGTCCTTCGACGATATCCAGATCCCCGAGGATGTCCTGCGCACCTGGAAGCGCTACGGCGTGGCCTCGACTTTCTACGACGGGCTGGCCATGGAGGGTGCCGAGTGGTTCCGCGCGGCCCTCAAGAAGATCTCCGCCTGGCGCCTGCGGACCGGCAACTACGGCTTCCCGATCGAGCACAAGGCCTTCCACACCTACGTGAAGCTCACGAAGCAGACCAAGGCGGACAAGCTCAACGCCGCCGCGCAAGAGATGGCTGCGCCCGGTCTGGACCAGACGGTCGGCCTGACCACCAGCGCGCCCGTCTACACCCGCCCGAGCTCCTGATCGGCCCCCTCGCCTGACGCACCTCGCCTCCCGATGATCCAACGCAAGAACAAGATCGTCCTGTTCCTTCCCCACCGCGCCGACCCCTCGCGCGGTGAGCGGTTCAGTGCGGACCTCTTGCCGCTCGAGCTGCTGCAGATCGCCTCGGGTCCGGTAGCCGACGGATTCGAGGTGGTGATGATCGACGCCATGATCGAGCCGGACTACCTCCGGAAGATCGACGAGGCCTGCGAGGGCGCCCTGCTGTTCGCGTCCTCCTGCATCCTCGGGTACCAGGTCTACGACGGCTACGTCGCCGCGAAGATGGTCCGCGAGAAGCACCCGGACCTGCCCATCATCTGGGGCGGATGGTTCCCCAGCGTGACGCCCGAGCTCTACATCGAGCAGGGCATCGCCGACGCCGTCGGGATCGGCCAGGGCGAGCTCACC
>Ga0055584_100004623_pt1 | contig 13492 bp, 15 predicted proteins | sample OSDHelmetaG_FD_58716 | JGI IMG/M metagenome (GOLD analysis project Ga0055584, IMG submission 58716) | Pelagic marine sediment microbial communities from the LTER site Helgoland, North Sea, for post-phytoplankton bloom and carbon turnover... | ecosystem: Environmental > Aquatic > Marine >... | reverse complement strand
GGCACGAACACCTTTAGCGAAGATCGCTGGTCGAGGCCCGGCCCCTTGGTATCATAAAAATAACTCAGGTAAGGATTAACCGTTTTTTGATGAAAACCTGTTTCATCACTATTCCATCGTTGCTGCCAAAAATCGAGATCCATACTTTACGATTGACCAGGCTTCCAGACCCCAAAGGCCTCTTCTTGTGGTTTCTGAGGGGCTATATCCTGCGAGACCTGATCGTGTACCTGATCTGTGAATGCTGCCAGATCGTTTATAAACTCTTTTTTGTTCATACCTGGTTGCGTCTGATGCGCCAGCACATAACCCGATACGGCTGATAGATATTGTAAAAACATCAGATCATCACTAGCAGATGGATCGTGCTTTTCAGCCACTGCTTTGAGATCAGATACTAACTGGTTAGATAATTGGATACCGCTCATAGTTAACTTTTTTTGTCTTGTTTGAAAAGTGTTAGTCTACCTCAGTTAGTCGCTAAGGCGCATATTTATCAAGAAAAAAGAGACAATACCATGTATAAAATAAGCTTCTATGTCCCTGAAAATGCTGTGGAATTAGTAAAAAGTGCACTATTCGATGCAGGCGCAGGACGCCTTGGCAATTATGATTCCTGTAGCTGGCAGACACTGGGTGATGGTCAGTTTCGGGCCTTGGAAGGTAGCAACCCAACGATTGGTCAGCACGGCAGAACGGAAGTTGTGCCTGAGTACAGAGTGGAATTAGTTTGCGATGAAACGCATATCGAGGATGCCATTCTTGCTCTTAGGCATAGCCACCCTTACGAAGAGCCCGCATTCGATGTGATCAAACTTGAAAAGTTCTGATCGATAAGCCAGAGAGCGCTATTTCTATCGCGTCCAACCACGCTGGCTTTGTTCGAGGAAGTCCAGAACCTGTTGGACCTCTACACTGTCCTTCGCCAGCACTTTCGCTTTTTCAACAGCTTCCTGATGCGAGCCTTTTGCTTTCACCAGTATCTTAAAAACTTCCTGCAATGCACGGATCGTCTCCTTACTGAAATCTCGTCGCCTCAAACCTTCCTTGTTGATACCGATAGCTCTGGCGCGATTACCTGCAACGATAAAATACGGGAGCACATCTCTATCCAGTGCTGTCGCAAACCCTGTGAAACAATGCGCACCAATACGCGTGAATTGATGCACCGATGTGAAACCGCCCAGGATCGCATGATCTCCAACCGTCACATGACCTGCCAATGTTGCGTTGTTTGCCAATATGATGTGATTACCGATGAGGCAGTCATGTGCCACATGCGTATAGGCCATAAATAAATTATCACTGCCAATTCTAGTAATGCCACCACCTTGTTCGGTGCCACGATGCATCGTGACGTACTCACGGATCGTGTTTCTATCACCGATTTCAAGTCGTGTATATTCACCCGCGTATTTTAAATCCTGTGGCTGCTCACCGATGGATGCGAACTGAAAGATATGGTTATCCTTTCCGATGAGAGTGGGACCTTTGATCACCACATGCGGCTCAATTATAGTACCAGACTGTATTTCAACATCAGCTTCTATTACACAGTAAGGTCCAACATGAACATCATCAGCAATCTTCGCTGAATCATCAATAATTGCAGTGTTATGTATCAATGAAACTATTCCTTTTCTTTAGCAGCACACAGTAAATCAGCTTTCGTTACTAACTGGCCATCAACAGTTGCTTCACACTCAAATTTCCATATTACTTTTGACCTGCGAAGTAATTTTACATTCAGCATTAGTTGATCCCCCGGTACGACCTGACGTTTGAATCGCACATTATCAACACCGACAAGCATATAGAGAAGATCATCACTTGGCTCTTCACTCATAGTGCGAAACCCCAAAAGCCCCGTTGCCTGCGCCAGCGCTTCAATGATCAAGACACCGGGCATGATTGGTACTTCTGGAAAATGGCCTGTAAATTGAGGTTCGTTAACTGAGATATTTTTTATCGCCTGTAATGATTCACCTGGTACACAATCTAGAACTCTGTCTACCAGCAAAAATGGATAACGATGCGGCAAAAAACGTCTGATTTCCTCTATATACATTTCACTCACAGTCATTCTCCTATTCTTTTTTATCCGTTGAATTCTTATCAACTTTAAATAATGATTCTAATTGTTTCACACGACGTGCGAGCACATCAAGCGTTCTAAAACGTGCACTATTTTTTCGCCAGTTTGCAGTATCATCTATAGGTGTGCTCGATGAATATGATCCTGATTTAGTGATCGATCTTGACACCAGCGTTCGGCCCGTCAATATCACATTATCTGTGATCTCGATGTTATCCCTTATCGCGACGCAACCACCGATCAGGCAATGTTTACCAATCCTGGTTGTACCTGCAATCGCTGTGCCAGCCGAGATAACGGTGTGATCGCCGATAACGACATTATGTGCGACTTGAATCTGATTATCGAGTTTTACGCCATTACCAATAACAGTGTCTTCGATAGCACCACGATCAACCGTCGTATTTGCACCGATCTCCACATCATCACCGATCAGCACTCGACCGATCTGTGGAACTTTTACATAATGCTCATCTTCGGGAACAAAACCAAATCCATCTGCACCTATGACTACACCTGAATGCAAGATACAATTTTCACCGATCTCGCATCGATCAAGGATAGTAACGTTAGGATATATTTTTGAGCCACGACCTATTACGACATTTTTACCTATCACCGAGCCCGCACCTATCGCGACATCAGATGCTATTCTCGAGTCCTTTTGAATGACCACAGCATCTTCAACCGTTATCTGATCACCCATAGACACTGAATCATGTATGATCGAATGAGGTGAGATTTCAGCTGACTGAATCAACGTTGGATAAAGTAATTGTGCGACTTTCGCATAGATCAAACGGGGCTCATCTGTGATGATGCAGGGTATATCAGACTTTTCACTCATGTCCCTGCTTACTATCACTGCACTCGCATTTGTCGTTGATAGATACTTTTCATATCTACCGCTATAAACAAATGCAATACTTCCGGTCTGTGCTTTTTCGATATCTGCAACACTCTCGATGACACAATCTCCATCACCGTTGAACTCAACATCTAATTGCCTGGCGATTTCAGAGAGTGTGAATGACATAGTCAAAAGCCGTCGAGTGATGCTTGGTTATTTCTTCAAAAGTGCACTCATCTTATCGAGCACCTTCTGCGTCATATTAAAGCTTTCTTTAGCATGAAGAACACCATCGCTCACGATCAGATCATATTTTTCTTTTTTTGCGATATCTTTAATCACACCGCGAATAGTATTCTGCAGCACGACAACTTCCTTATTACGCATCGCAGTCACTTCCTGTTGCAGGACAGCTTCTTTCTGTTTATATAATTGTACTTTCGAAATAATGGCTGACTTGAGTTCGTTTAATTTATCATCAGTCATCACGAGTTCGTTGCGCTTATATTTTTCCTGAAGGTCCATGATCTCCTTCTCGCCTGTCTCGAGCTCTGTTTTCTTACTACCAAATTCTCCGAGCATCTTTTCATTGATTTTTTCGACCTGAGGAGCTTCTTTCAGCAATCTCTCAACATCGACATAACCTATTTTAATATCGGCAGCCTGCACAGATGCAGCAGATATAAACACCAGAAACATAAATAATTTAAACAAAGTTTTCACACCATTCTCCTTAGAAAAAAGATCCAATACTAAATTGGAACGTACGTAATTGATCACCCGGAATATCATTGACCGGCTTGGCCCAACTGAATCTGAGCGGGCCGATTGGAGCAAGCCATACAAATGAAAGCCCTACTGATGATCGTAATTGTTTGACATCAAATCCATTCTTGGTAGAGCCAAATGTAGGAACCCCGTCAAGAAACACATTACCAATATCATAGAAAGCACTAAATCGAACTGATTTTGGCGCTTTCTCGACAAATGGTATAGGAAATATAACATCTGCACCAGCAGTCAGACGCATGTTGCCACCGATAGGATCATTGGTTCCGACATTAAATCCAGTACCGGTATCTCTGGGTCCCAGGGAGTTACTCGTATAACCTCTTACGGTACTCAGACCACCAGCAAAATAGCGTTCAAAAAACGGTAACTCGCTAGTATCACCATAACCACCACCATAACCGAGGTTTGATCGAAGCAATAGCGTCGTTGTATCTGTTAATCCAAAATAAAATTTATTCAGATACGTCAATTTATAGCGCTGCAGATCACTACCTGGCACCGTTATATCGAGCCCGACACTTTGTGAGTTACCTTTCGTTGCAAACACTGTACGGTTTCTTGTGTCATGTGAAAAACTTGCTGTCAGCGAGAATGAATCAAAAACATCGCCATTTGCTGCAACAAAATCGAGCACATTACTGGATGCATTGATACTCGACACTGTAAGGTCGATATGTTCATAACCATAGCCTAGACGTATAGCATTAAATTCAGATAGCGGTATGCCGTAACTGACACTTGCACCATATGAGCTTGTCTGAAAATCACTGATCTCTTCCTCAGCCGAATCCCTGTCTCGAAAAGAAGCACTGATAGTTCGACTGATACCATCGATCGTGTAATAAGGATCTGTGAATGAGACGCTGTATATTGTATTCGCCTTATCAGTATTGACCGATACTTCTAAACGCTGTCCTGTTCCCAGAAGATTTTCCTGTGTCAGGCCAACGTTCAACAATAAACCCTGAGTCTGTGAGAAACCTGCACCGATATTAAAACTACCCGATAGTCGTTCAGTAACAGAAACTTCGATATCGACCAGATCATCTGAACCCGGTACCGCTTTCGTTTCGATATTTACATCTTCGACATAACTTAATCTCTGTAATCGAATCTTTGATCTTTCCAGCTTATCGCTCGCGAGAATAGAACCTTCCATCAAACGCATCTCGCGCCTTAAGACGTCGTTATTGGTTTTAAAATTCCCCTTGAAATCAATGCGATTAACATAAACTTTTTTACCCGGCACTAACTTATATATCAGACTGATCTCGCGTTTCTCTTCATCGGTAACAGGGATTATCTGCACGGATGCGTTAGCATATCCAACGAGCCCCATCGCCTTCGTTAAGAGTGATTGAGTCTCAGTCAATTTTTTTCTCGAAAATATTTCACCCTCTTCCGTCAGGATCAATTTTTCCAGCTTTTCACGGTCGACGACCAGCTCACCGGACAACGATGCATCAGATATCGAGTACTGCTCACCTTCCGTCACATTCACATTTATATAGATATCGTTTTTATCAGGTGTGATGGATACCTGCGTGGAATCGACATTGAACGTCAGATAACCACGGTCTAGATAATACGATTTGAGTGTTTCCAGATCAGCGCTAAGTTTTGGTTTTGAATACTCGTCGCTGCTGGAAAAAATAGCCCACGAACCGGGTACACCGAGCTGTAACTCATCGAGTAATATTTCGTCATCGAAAACCTTATTACCAACGATATTTATCTGTTGGATCAGGGCGATGCGTCCTTCGGATATCACGATATCGATATCAACACGGTTTTGATCCAGCTCTGTAACTTCAGCATCTATCTTTATGCCATATTTTCCCTGACTGAAATAAACGTTTTCCAGTTCTTGAGTCAATTGCTCCAATAATGAACGATTGAACGTACGTCCTTTCAAGATGCCGATATCCTCGAGCGCTTTTTTCAAAGTTTCGCTATCGATATCCGAATTTCCGCTGAAGCTAACATCAGAAATTGAAGGTCGTTCTTTAACGCTTACGACCAGATCATTCGCATCACGTAACAATTCGACGTTTGCGAAAAAACCCGTTTTATATAATTCTCGAATCGCATAGGTGATCTGCTTACTATCGACAGGGTCACCTTCACGAATAGGAAGGTAATTCAACAATGTTCCATCTGGTATCCTCTCTAATCCTTCTATCTTTATATCATCGACGATAAAAGCAATCTCTGCATTCGCTACAGAAGGCAAAAAACAGGAAATGACTATGAATAAAAGACTCAGACGAGATTTACAGCAGTGCAGCATATGTACCTCATTGCATTAATCGCTGAAAATCATTGAACAGTGCCACGAACATCAATAAGCCCAACAACACTATTCCGACAGCCTGGCCTTTTGCTTCGAAGCTTTCAGATACAGGGCTTCCCTTTATGATCTCGATCAGATAGTAAAACAGATGACCGCCATCCAGCATCGGTATGGGCAATAGATTGATAACACCCAAACTGACTGAGATAACAGCAAGAAAACCGATAAACACACTGAAACTTATACTGGCTGTTAAACCCGCATATTGCGCGATAGTCACAGGCCCAGAGATATTTTTTAGTGAGGCCTCGCCAAGTATGATCTTACTGAAGACCCTGAGCGTTAAAATTGAGGTGTCCCAGGTCTTCATAATTGCCAGGCCGATCGACTCTACCGGTCCATACTCCAGTTCGACAATCAGCTCCTGCTTAAGACTTTCTGGTATCTGCTGATATGCGCCGATAAAACCAGACTTTTTGTTATCGATCTCACGTGACGCTGGTATTACGGAGATAACGTTTATCTCACCTTCACGTTCAACTTCGAACATCAAAAATTTACCCGGGCTCTCTTTGACTACCTCGACAATCTGGCTCCAGGAAGTTATTTGGGTACCGTCTATGCTTTTAATCAGATCGCCTTCCTTAAGACCCGATTTGCTCGCGGCACCACCTTCTACCAGACCACCCAAGGTAGGCGGTAACGATGGCCACCATTGTTTGAACCCGATTTTTTTTACGACATCCCTCTCATCTTCCAGCAACTTCATATTTCCAAGATCAAGCTTACGGATCATCTCTACGCTATTTTCATCACGTACCGATATCGATAAGACACCGCCATCTAGACCTTGCTGAATAATAGATAGCCTGAACTCCTGCCATGACTGCACTGATTTACCGCCAACACTTAATATCTCATCACGTGACTCAAAACCGGCCTGTGCTGCGATAGAGTCAGCCACTGGCGGACCCAACAAGGGCTTAGTGGCTGTGATTCCCATCAGGTATACCATCCAGAAAAAGATGATGGCGAGGATGAAATTGAAAGCGGGGCCTGCGATGACGATAGCGAATCGCGTTGTTACCGGCTGCGTATTGAATGCGCGAGGCTTATCATCGTCTCTAACCTTGCCTTCTCGCTCATCGAGCATCTTGACGTAACCGCCTAATGGGATAGATGCAATAATATACTCGATAGTATCTTCACCATGTATTCTCACCCATTTATAGAGTGGCTTGCCAAATCCCACTGAGAACTTCAATACTTTTACATTGAACTTTCTCGCAACCCAATAATGCCCGAACTCATGGAAAGTGACCAACACTCCAATGGCTATTATGAAAAAGAAAATATTATGTATGACACTCATTATTTTTTTTATTATCGGTGATACTTGTTGATCAATTGATGGCTGATCTGTCTCGCGGTTGAGTCCGCACTTATAACAAGATCCAATTCACTGACATCCTCACTTATGACAGATTCGTTTAACGCCTGCTCTATCACCCTGGAGATCGCAGTGAATGGGATCGTCTTATTTAAAAACGCCTCGACGGCAACCTCATTGGCCGCATTCAATATTATACTAGCTGAACCACCCCTTTGTATCGATTCATAGCATAACCTCAAGCATGGAAATTTGATCAGGTCCGGCTTTTCAAACTCGAGTTTTGCGACATCAAAAATATCCAATGGTTCAACACCTGACGCTATCCTGTCCGGCCATGCTAGTGCGTGTGCTATGGGGGTACGCATGTCCGGATTGCCAAGTTGGGCAAGTACGGAACCATCGACATAAGACACCATTGAGTGAATAACGCTCTGTGGGTGAACAACGACTTCTATATCTTCAAATGGTATATCGAATAACCATACCGCCTCGATGACTTCCAGACCTTTGTTCATCATCGTAGCTGAATCGACCGATATCTTATGACCCATCTCCCAGTTCGGATGTGCTATCGCCTGTTCTGGCGTGACGTGCTCGAGCTCATCTATAGCCAATGTCCTGAAAGGACCGCCGCTGGCTGTTAACATTATTTTTTTTATCTGTTTTTTGCGTAGATTGTCCGTTTGGCAATTTGGCAGGCACTGAAATATCGCATTATGCTCACTATCAACGGGCAATAAAATTGCCTCATTGGCAGCAACCGTGTCGATCATCAATTGTCCAGACATGACCAATGCTTCCTTATTGGCTAACAATATTCGCTTCCCCGCTTTTGCAGCAGATAAAGTCGGCACGAGACCCGCTGCGCCAACGATGCCCGCAACCACATAATCGACCTCTTCAGCGCTTGCGACATGATTCAAACCATCGACACCCGTTAAGACTTTTGTGCCTGGATTAGACAGACTAAGCCGTCTGGTTAATTCCGCAGCAGCAACATCATCGAACATTACTGCAAATACCGGCTTGAATTTCAAACACTGCGTTTCCAGATCTTCGAGGTTGGTATTGGCGGTCAGAGCGAACACCTGATACTTATCGGGATGTCTGGCGATGACGTCCAGGGTGCTCTTTCCTATGCTTCCCGTTGACCCTAAAACAGTTATCTTTATCATCACATCGCACCATAGACGGGATGAATGAAGAAATGCAGTGACACACTGAATACCGGCATGGCAGCCAGCACACTATCGATCCTGTCTAATATGCCACCATGACCCGGCAATATCGTACCACTATCCTTTAATCCAACTTCTCTTTTTAACGTACTTTCATACAGGTCGCCGACAACCGATATAATCGTCAAGACCAGAGAAATCAACATCAGAGAAATAATCTGGATCGTATTCAGCCCAAAATAGTAAGCGGATAACAGCGTATATAAAGACGTTAACACCAACGCACCCAGCAGACCTTCGATCGTTTTACCCGGGCTGATACGCTCTGCCAGCTTATTTTTTCCGAATCGCTTACCCGAAAAATATGCACCGATATCGGCAACCCAGATAAGGGCAAGTCCATACATTAACCACTCAGCACCATTGATACTTTTATGTACAGACCACATCGACAGTACCGTGGCCGGTATCACTATTAAACCGATCAGGATTTTTCCTGGAGAACTGAGCAGTAAGTTTTCCTGAGGTCGCATCGACTTTATCTTCAGCGTTATCACTAGCCAGAATACGACAGCGCTGTAGACCAGCCATATGATGAACTGCGCTGCATGTAAGACGAAGAACACTGATACGGCCGTTACCAGTAATGCGAACCCAAGATGAATCCATTTCTTCCTGTAGCCACAGAGCCTGCTCCATTCAAATCCAGCGATTAATGAGACAACAGCTAATAGATAAGCAAATACATCCGTAGGTTGAAACAGTATCAACCAGATAACTAAACATGCTAATGGGATAGCGGTGAGGATTCTCTGTAATAACATTAATTATTAGCGCTTTTATTATTTGTTATCTGTCGCTCAGTTTTACCGAATCGACGCTGTCTGTTTGAAAACCAGCTCAACGCATTTTCAAAAGCCTCTTCATCAAAATCAGGCCAGAGCAGATCAGTAAAATACAGTTCAGTGTATGCAAGCTGCCAGAGCAGAAAATTGCTCACCCGGCTTTCACCGCCACTACGTATAAAAAGATCAGGTTCAGGTTGATCAGACAAACTCATATACTGCGTGAACAGTTTATCGCTTATGTCACCTGGCGATAATTTATTGTCACCTACATCTTCGATGATCTTCCGGGTCGCATTAACGATATCCCATCGACCACCATAATTAGCCGCGATATTCAGCTTCAAACCGCTATTATCTTTTGTTTTTAGTTCAGCATCGTTGATGCATTGCTGTAATTTTTCGGGCAGCTGACTCCGCTCACCGATAAATTTCACGACAACGTTCTGTTTTTTTAACTCACTGATCTCCGTAGACAATGCCGTTACGAACAGCGTCATCAGACTGCTGACTTCTTTCTCTGGGCGCTGCCAGTTCTCACTGCTGAAAGCAAACAGGGTCAATGCCTTTATACTGTTATTGACGCAGTACTCGATAATTTTACGCGTAGCCTTAACACCTGCATGATGCCCCATCGTCCTGGGTAACAGGCGTTTTTTTGCCCAGCGTCCATTGCCGTCCATAACGATCGCTACGTGATTTGGACTAACAGGTTTTAACTCACTCGAAGGCATTAAGGTTACTCAGCAATCAGCTGATACTAGATTTCCATCAACTCAGCTTCTTTTGCTGTGAGTATCTCATCTACCTTTGTGACATGCTTATCTGTTAATTTTTGTATGCTATCTTCAGATTGATGAGATTCATCTTCTGATATCTCTTTTTCTTTTAACAGATCTTTAAAATCACTATTGGCGTCACGCCGGATATTTCTGATCGCGATACGAGCATTTTCAGCTTCATGTTTTACTATCTTCACTAGATCACGACGGCGCTCTTCTGTTAATGGCGGCAGCGGTATTCTTATCACCGTTCCGGCAGACATCGGATTCAGACCCAGATCTGAACCCATGATGGCTTTTTCTATTGCCGCGACCATCGGTTTTTCCCATGGCGTAACCGCCAACGTACGAGAATCCTCGATATTGATGTTGGCAACCTGACTGATCGGGGTCTCGGTACCGTAATAGTCAACCTTCACCTGATCAAGGATACTTGGATGCGCACGACCAGTACGTATCTTTGCTAGTTCTGTGTGCAGCGAATCGATACTTTTTCCCATACGTATCTCTGCATCTTTAATTATCTCATCAATCATTTATCATCTCCCATTACGACGGTGGTACCGATGGTTTTATCGAGGATTGCAGCTGGCATTGCACCATCTGTATTTAAATTGAAAATTCGTAGCGGTAAATTATTATCACGACACATGACAACAGCTGTCGCATCCATCACCTTCAGTTTCTTATCAACGACATCATCGATATTGATGGATTCGAAGCGGATAGCATCGGGATTGTGCACTGGATCAGAATCATAAACCCCATCGACTTTAGTTGCCTTCATCAGCACATCGGCTTCTATCTCGATAGCACGTAAACACCCTGCGGTGTCTGTGGTAAAAAATGGATTGCCTGTCCCTGCAGCAAAGATAACGATCCGACCTTTTTCCAGATGCCTCAACGCACGTTTTCTTACATATTCCTCACACATGCGATTGATCCGTATCGCCGACATGACGCGACATTCCTTGCCAATTTTCTCTATAGCATCTTGCAGAGCGAGGCTATTCATGACCGTCGCCAGCATACCCATGTGGTCGCCTGTTATGCGGTCGATCCCCGATTCCGTCAGTGCGACACCCCTGAAGATATTACCACCGCCGATCACCAGACCGATTTCCACACCCATGTCAGCAATATCGCAGATCTCCTGCGCAACTCGTGTCAGCATAGTGGAATCTATTCCAAAATCCTGATCCGCCATCAGCGCCTCGCCACTAAGCTTGATTAATACACGTTTATAAATTGGTGTTTGATTAGCCATAATGCATCAGATCCGGTCACTAACAATTAAGGATTAATTACGTACATAAAAAACCGGGAAAATAACCCCGGTTTTTGTTTTTTCTAAATATTCGCTCAAATAATCAGCCTGCCTTTATCTGTGCCATTACTTCGTCCGCGAAGTTTTCCTCTTTCTTCTCAATGCCCTCACCGACTTCATAACGAACAAAGCTTGTAACTGATGCATTCGCGTCACTTAATAAAGCACCAACTGTTTTATCGGGATCTTTAACAAATGCCTGACCGAGCAATGTGATTTCCGCCAGATATTTCTTAACACGCCCGACGATCATTTTCTCGATAATTTCAGGTGGCTTACCGCTATCTGCTGCTTGGGCACGAAGGATTTCCTTTTCTTTCTCTAACAGTTCCTCTGGCACATCCGATTCGGCAACACATGTCGGGTTACTCGCAGCGATATGCATAGCAACATCTTTACCTAGCGCTTCATCACCATTTTCAATTACGACTAAAACGCCGATACGCACGCCATGCATATAACTGGCAAAAGTAGCACTCTCAGTTTCAACGATCTGAAAGCGTCTCACCTGGATATTCTCACCGATCTTGGCAACCATAGCCTGTCTTGCAGTTTCGATCGTTGAATCACTACCAGACAATGTTAGTGACACCAGGTCTTCTATCGTTGCAGGTTTGTTTTCAACGGCTGTTTTAGCAACTGCTTTTACAAAACCAAGAAATTCGTCTCCGCCTGACACGAAATCAGTTTCACAATTGACTTCAACGATCGCAGCTGATTTACCATCGTCACTTAACTCGACAGCTACTCGACCTTCTGCGGCTACTCGACCTGATTTTTTATCCGCTTTCGCCAAACCGGATTTGCGCATATTCTCGATTGCTGTTTCAAGATCACCATCTGTTTCTTGTAACGCTTTTTTACATTCCATCATACCTGAGCCGGTACGCTCACGTAGTTCCTTAACCATAGACGCTGTAATTTGCATCTTATTACCTCTTAAAATCGTATTTACTTTCTAAATGTTTAATAACTTTGTAATACTGTCAAAGCTTATTCTTCGTCTTTTTTAGCTGCCTTTTTCTTTGGGGCTGCTTTTTTCTTTGGGGCTGCTTTTTTCTTCACCGCGGCCTTTTTCTTGGGCGCTGCTTTTTTCTTAGGAGCCGCTTCTTTCTCAGCTGCTGGCTTTTCTTCTTCAACCACATCAGCAGGTGTTTCTTTCACATCATCAGCAGTCGCCTCTTCTTTGGCTTCGACAGTGTTTTCTGCTTTTTTGATGGCCACCTTTTTAGGTGCTACTTTTTTAGCTGTTTCTTTTACTTCCGCAACTTCATGTATCACAGCTGATGCGCGACCTTCGATAATCGAATCAGCAATACCCTGCAGATAGAGTCTGATTGCTTTTATCGCATCATCATTACCTGGGATAATATAATCCACACCATCTGGAGAATGATTACTATCCACGATACCGATAACAGGGATACCTAATTTATTTGCTTCAAGCACGGCAATATCCTCATGGCCTGTATCGATAACAAAGATTGCTTTCGGCAAACCTTTCATATCCTTAATACCGCCAAGTACTTTTTCAAGTTTGTCTTTCGCACGCGTAAGCGTTAGTGCTTCTTTTTTAGTAAGCTTTTCAAACCCACCGTTTTCAGACATCTCTTCTAATTCTTTTAAACGTTTGATTGACGCCTGGATGGTTTTGAAGTTGGTTAACATTCCACCCAACCAACGATGGTTGACGAAAGGCATTCCACAGCGTTCAGCTTCTTCTCTAACAGCAACACGAGCAGCACGTTTAGTGCCTACGAATAAGACAGTGCCTCTCTCTGAGGCCATCTTACCGATGGCATTAACTGCCTCGTTGTACATTGGTAACGTTTTTTCGAGATTGATGATATGAATTTTATTACGGGAACCGAATATAAATTCGGACATTTTTGGATTCCAAAAACGGGTTTGATGACCGAAATGCACGCCGGCTTCGA
>Ga0055584_100004622_pt1 | contig 13493 bp, 15 predicted proteins | sample OSDHelmetaG_FD_58716 | JGI IMG/M metagenome (GOLD analysis project Ga0055584, IMG submission 58716) | Pelagic marine sediment microbial communities from the LTER site Helgoland, North Sea, for post-phytoplankton bloom and carbon turnover... | ecosystem: Environmental > Aquatic > Marine >... | reverse complement strand
TCTCGTTAACCAAGACGCCTTGATTTAGCGCTTGATTTATCCCGAATTTCGCCCAAATTCGCGAATAGCAGTGACACCGGACCAAGGAATTCGTTAACGAATCAAGGGCCGAAAGGTTAACTGGGCGCGCACAGCAGAATGTCGAGTGGCATCTGTTGCAACACAGGCAATGAAAAGAAACGAGGTTCGGGTTGTTCATACAGACCGAAGAAACACCCAATCCGGTGACGTTGAAGTTTCTGCCCGGACGCGATGTGATGGAAGCTGGCACCGCTGACTTCCCCAATCGTGACACCGCGGAAGACTCACCTTTGGCGCAGCGTCTGTTTGGTGTGCCCGAAGTTGCGGCGGTGTTTCTGGGCTCGGATTTTGTCACTGTGACGAAGGTACCGGATGCCGACTGGCAGGTTCTCAAGCCAGCGGTTCTGGGTGCGATCATGGAACACTTCACCTCCGGTGACCCGGTCATGCGCAAGGCTGCAGGTCCGGCCCATGCGGCGGGTGACGGTGAGAACAACGAGGTTGTTTCCCAGATTGTCGAATTGCTGGACACCCGGGTGCGACCGGCGGTGGCCATGGATGGCGGCGATATCGTTTTTCATGGATTTGAAGACGGCGTGGTCTTCCTCACCATGCAGGGCGCTTGCGCCGGCTGCCCTAGCTCGACGGCGACGTTGAAGATGGGGATTGAGAATTTGTTGCGTCATTACATTCCGGAAGTCGACGAAGTTCAGGCTGTCGCCTGAGAATCGGCTTCCTCACAACAGGGTATGAAGTGGTCATGACCCGGATCGGTCGCGGACCAAACGGTAAAAACACAATTTGAAATCGACGCGCCTCTGGCCCTTAGCACAACGGGGGAGCATGTCGAAATGTGGGGCTACATTTTTCTGATCCGTGAATATAAACGCGCAGCGCTTGCGTTGATGGCATTGAGTGTCGCCGCTCTTTACGGGGCTGCGATCGCCTATCCGGTTGATCGGCCAGATCCACAGGATCTGGCGGACCGCAACTGGGTGGCGCTGCCACAGGTTTCGATTGATGCCGACATCGCACATCAGGTCGAAATTGATGATTCGGTGATCGAGGTCGCATCCGCATTCGATCTCGGGTCCGCGATGGATGCCGTGAATTTTGATTTGAAGTCCGTGCGTCGGGGCGGCGCACGCGTCCCGCGCCTGTTTGTCGAGAATCTTCCCGATGACTTCGACGCGCAGATGGTGGTCGAGCAGCGGAAGAAGATTTTCATTAGCACGGTTCTGCCGCTGATCCTCAAGGTCAATGAAGAGGTCCGCACCGAGCGCCGGCAGCTGATCGAGCTTGAAGAGCAGGTCTCATCGGGGCGGGAAATCAGTGAAGCCGCGCAGCTCTGGCTCGACAATCTGGCCGAGAAGTATCGCGCGTCCCCAAATGATTTCACGACTTTACTGCGCCGCGTCGACACCGTCTCGCCGACTCTGGCGTTGGCACAGTCGATCGAGGAAAGCGGCTGGGGGCGCTCACGGTTCGCCCGTCTGGGCAATGCGCTCTTCGGGCAGCGTGTCTGGAGTCAGGGTGCTGGCTTCGTTCCCGAGGAACGCGGCGAAGGCGAGAAATTCGAAGTGCGTGCGTTCGATTCGCTGCTCGACAGTGTTCGCAGCTACGTGGTGAACCTCAATCGGCATTACGCCTATGAAGATTACCGGGGCGAGCGGGCCCGCATGCGCGCCCGCGAAACCACACTCGACGCCCGTCGTCTGGCGGCCACGCTCATCAGCTATTCCGAACGCCGGGAAGCCTATGTCGAGGCTCTGACGGGATTGATTGCCAGCAACCGTCTCGACCAGTTCGAGAACGCCCAGTTGTCGTCGCAGCCGGTTCCCGAAGAAACATTTCTGGCGGCGCGCTAGGGCGTCACCCCATCAGGATTTGGGCACGTAATACAAAGTGCCCAGCCAGCGCCACCGGTTGTCCGGACCCAGCGCGGTGCAGTTGATGCGCGCGCGGCCTGCTGAAAATGGCCCGCTCATCCGCACTTCAATGCGCGGACCCAGCTGTTCGATTTTGACCTTCCCCTGATCGGCCGCGTAGCAGGCCAGTCCGTTCAGTCGAAGATCGAGGTCCGTGCGGGTAAATCCAAACATGGGCGGGTTCTTGGTCAGCGTCGGATTTGACGGAGTCACATCTGTATGCGGGATGGGCAGTGCATTGGCGACCAGTCGGAACCGGTCCATATCCCCGAAGGCTTCATTCAACGCGAAACGTGGCATGTAAAACGGGTCACTCGACGCGTCGAGCGGCCCGGAATGCTGGCCAAAGGCGGCGATATGACCCGCATTGCGGACCAGATTCTGAATTTCGGTGCTGGCCTCTCCGAAGGGATAGGCAAACAGCGGCGGCACTTCGCCCAGTTCTTCCTTCAGGCGCGCGTTGGAATTGGCCAGGTCCGCACGGTTTCGCGACAGCAAATTGGCTGGCATGTGCAGATGGGTGGATGTGTGAGCACCGATGGTGACCCCGTTGTCGCGCATTTCACGAATCTGGTCCCAGGTCATGAAGCCTGAAAATTTTCGATCGACCGGGTCGGTGGACACAAAAACCGTGAATGGCAGACCTGCATCACGCAGCCGGGGAAAGGCTTCGGCATAGACCGACAGATACCCATCATCAATGGTGAGGCCGATCGTCCGGTCGGGCAAAGGCCGTTTCTCGCGGATGGCGGCTACGATTTCGGGAACAGGTAATACTGTGTAGGGCCCCGAAGTGAGTTCCTTGATGTGGGCCTCGAACTGTTCCAGGCGGATATTCGTGGACGGGAAACGGGTCTCACCGAAGCGGTGATAAATCAGAACCACCGCAGAATCTGCCGCTTGTACCCCGCCCGGGCTGCCGAGCCAGGTAGTCAGGGCCAGCATAACAAGTGCGGCGGCTTTCAAAACTCTTGCGATCCGGCGGGCCATACCAATTTGTACCCTTGTCTGTGTCACCAACCCGGATTCTGCAACAAATCATGAGATCCGGTCAGGTTGAGTGTTGCAGGAACGTTACCTTTACCGGGAATTGCGCCGCAAGGCTGGTGAATCACCAATTAGGTCATCATCGGCTTCGACAAATCCTGATCGGCCACCAGAGGGTATGACCGGGGCTCGAACAATTGGTAGTGCCACCATTCCTTCGAATAGAAGTCCCAACCGGCTGTCGACATGATTCCCAGCAGCAGCAGCCGGTTGCGCTGGGCCTCAATGGGGATATCCGCCGCGCCGTGAAACGAGCGGGGTGTGAAGGCATCAAAGGCAGTTCCCATATCGAGGGGCTCTCCGGTCGAGTCGACGAGAGTCAGATCCACCGCTACGCCGCGGCTGTGGGGGGATCCGGAGCGCGGATCGGCTAGAAAATCGGGATCGGGTGTGTGATTCCACAGCACCCATTGGGCTTCGCTCGGTCGCAGGGCGTCGAAGATCAAAAAGTGATAGCGCAGCCGGTCCGCAAGTTCGGCGGCATAAGCCAATTTCTCCGCCGCGGCGGTGTGCAGGAAGCAGTGGGAGTTTTTGTACACCGGTTCGCCGGTAAAATTGTCCGGGGTTCCATAGGCGAGCGCGATCTCGATGTTATGGGTGCCAGCCTCGATCTCGAGATAAGTCATATGCAGCGTTCCTCGGGCACAGCTTTGCTGTTTGATTTGTGCGATGCTAGAGCCTCTGGGTGATTCGCTGAAACGCGCCTGAACGAAACTAACAGCCATGACATCTGAACCTCACCCAACAGTCCTTGCGCTCGATGCCGCTGGCGGCGCGTGCTCGGCGGCGCTCTGGCATGAGGGCGCAGTGGTGGCCATCCGTTGGGATGCGATGACCCGCGGGCATGCCGAGGTTCTGATGCCGATGGTCGAAGCGGTGGTGGCCGACCATGGTTACGGAGAGGTTGATCTGATCTGCGTGGGAACCGGTCCGGGGGGCTATACCGGGCTGCGGATCGCCCTTGCAGCCGCGCGAGGTCTGGCGCTGGCAACAGGATTGCCGATTCTGGGGGTTTCGAATTTCGATATTCAACACCATCTGGCACGCCGAACCTGTCCGGACGGGCCTCTGGCCGTGATACTCGAAACCCGCCGGTCCGATGTCTACCTCCAGATCTACGATGCGCAGGGAGTGCCGACCGGAGAACCCGAGGTCTTGTCATTGCCCGATCTCGAAGCCCGTCTGGTGGCTTCGGTGCCCTCTTTGGTGGTGGCCGGCGATGCGGTCGACCGGTGCCGGGAGGGCCTTGTTGCAACGGAAGAAATCCAGGTGTGGATGCCGCAGCAACACGCCGATGCGGGGGTGTTGGCTGAATTGGGTGCGCTGCGACACGCTCAGGCCTCCACGGTTCCGCCGCAACCCCTGTATCTTCGACCGCCTGATGTATCTACGCCGGCGGCGGACCGGCAGCGATTGCGCGGATGACGGGGGTTCGGATTGAGGGGGTGGGGCTGGAGATGGCGGCACCTCTCGCGGTTCTCCATAAGGCATGCTTTGACCCGCTGCCCGAAACGCCGTGGTCGGAGACCGCCCTACGCACCATCCTTCGCATGCCTGGCGCGTGCGGTATCGCCGCCATTCTGAACAATGGTCAACCGGCGGGCTTTTTGATCGGGCGTGATACGGCGGATGAGGCCGAAATTCTCACCATCTGTGTGGCACCGGAATCCCGACGTGCCGGGTTGGCGCAGAAACTGCTGACTCACTATCTGGGGCAGGAAACAACCGCGCGCCGGGTGGTGCTGGAGGTTGCCACCGACAACACCGCGGCAATCGCGCTCTATACCGGATTGCAGTTTCAACAGGTTGGCCGCCGGCCCAACTATTATGGGCATGGCGCAGCCCGGACAGATGCCCTGATCATGGCCCGGGAAAGCACGGATATCCTCCCTTAGCCTTTTCTGCGAATTCTTCTGGACAAAGCAGAAAATATCCCTAATTAGACGGTCAATAGTTATTTTTTGCTTTGCCAATATGAGGAATAAATCATGACTGAACAGACGAGTTCATCAGATTTGCTTAAATTGATGGCTGAAATTGTTGCCGCGCATGTTTCGAACAACAAACTTCCTGCCGCCGATCTCCCGCAGCTTATTGCGCAAGTGCATGCAAGTCTCAGTGATACCGCCAGCGCATCAAGCAGTCAGTCCCGCCCGTCCCCGGCCGTGTCGATCAAGAAATCGGTGACAGCAGATTACATTGTGTGTCTTGAGGACGGGAAGAAACTGAAGATGCTCAAGCGGCATCTGAAGGCCGCCTATGATTTGACCCCCGAACAGTATCGGGAGCGTTGGGGACTGCCGTCCGACTATCCGATGGTGGCTCCGAACTACGCCAAGAAACGCAGTCAGCTGGCCAAGAAGATCGGCCTCGGGAAACGCGGCAATAAGTAGGATTGGCTGCTGTCGGAGCGCAGGAGTGGACCGATGGTCGCCCCAATCGGCGAATGGTCCTATATTGTGTCTTGGAATTGAATGGGCAGACCCGAGGTCTGCCATGGGGAGACGGGATTGAGTACGGACGTGCCATCGCGCATTGAACAATTGTGTGTTGACCAGGGCCTGAAGCTGACTGGCCAGCGCCGCACAATTGCGCGTGTGTTGTCAGAGGCTGAAGATCACCCCGATGTCGATCAGGTCTATCGCCGGGCGACCCGGCTTGACCCGCGCATTTCGATCGCGACCGTCTATCGGACGGTGCGCCTTTTTGAAGAGGCTAATATTCTCGAAAAGCATGATTTCGGCGATGGTCGTGCACGCTATGAAGAGGTTCAGGACGATCACCACGATCATCTGATTGACGTCAAATCCGGCAAGGTTATCGAATTCTTCAACAAGGAAATCGAGGCCATGAAGGAACGGATTGCGAACGAACTGGGATACGAACTGATCGATCATCGCCTGGAGCTTTTCGGCAAACCGCTTGGATCGTCTGATGATGATCGCTCAGAATAAAGACGTCCTGATTGCGTGTGATGGCAGGTCGAATGAGCACTACGGCTGAAGGCGACGACGCGCAGGACCACGCCCGAACTCTTGATGATGCGCTGGCGGCTTTGGGCTCAGGTTCACTGGGCGCGCGTCTGGCACGCGACGCGGCGGATATCGATGCGGCGCAGGCCCTTCGCTATCGGGTGTTCTATGACGAGATGAAAGCCATTCCCGATGCGATGATGGCCAAGGTGCGCCGCGATATCGATCCTTTCGATGTGATGTGCGAACATTTGCTTGTCTTTGATACCGACCGCGGATCCGGTGCGGATTCCATCGTCGCCACCTATCGGTTGCTGCGGGGCTCGTCAGCTCGTGCGCATGGCCGGTTCTACACCTCGGGCGAATATGACATCTCGGCACTCGCCGAACATCCCGGTGAAATTCTCGAGCTCGGGCGCAGCTGCGTGGACGCGGCCTATCGCGGGCGGCCCACCATGCAACTGCTCTGGGGGGCGATTGCCCAGTTCGTATTCCACCACGACATCTCGCTGATGTTCGGTTGCGCCAGCCTGCATGGGGTCGATCCGGAAGAACTGGCGATTCCGCTCAGCTATCTGCACCACTTTCATCGTGCACCCGAGGCGCTGCGGCCCACCGCGCTTCCCGATCTCTATGTGGACATGAACTTCATCCCGCTCGAAGAGATCGATCAGAAACGTGCGCTCGTGCAACTGCCGCCGTTGATCAAAGGCTATTTGCGCCTGGGTGGTTATGTGGGAGATGGCGCGGTGGTCGATCATCAGTTCAACACCACCGATGTTTGCGTGGTGGTGAAAACCGATCAGGTGAACGACAAATATTATCGGCACTATGACCGTGACACCGCCACGCGCGGCGGCCGATCCGCTGATGGAGGGGAGGGGGGGCATTGACCGACCCCACCGTTTATCACTCCCGATTGACGGCGATATCGCGCGCCTCGGTCTATGCCGTATTCACGCTCGCCCTGATCCCGGTTCAGGCGATTGCGCTGCTGTTGCGCCTTCCTCTCTCCCTACGAATCCCGCTCTGGTATCATCGGATCTGCTGCCGGCTTCTGGGAATTCGCTTGGAAGTCTTTGGCCGCCGTTCCAAGGCGCGTCCGACGCTGTTCGTGGCGAACCACTCTTCCTATCTTGATATCCCGATCTATGGCGCGCTTATTCCGGGTTCGTTTGTCGCCAAGACCGAGGTCGGGGAATGGCCGTTTTTTGGCCTACTGGCGAAATTGCAGCGTTCGGTGTTCGTGGACCGCCGGGTGCGAAGTTCACAATTGCAGGCCACCGCATTGGGAAAACGCCTGGCGGCAGGCGACAGCATGATCCTGTTTCCCGAAGGCACCAGCAATGACGGCACTCATGTCCAGCGCTTCAAGAGCGCGTTGCTCTCCGTCGCGGAATTCCGGATCGACGATGCGCCGCTGGTGGTTCAGCCTGTCTCGATAACTTATTCGCGAGTGGACGGGGTCCCCATTGGCCGACATCTGCGTCCCTTTTATGCCTGGTATGGCGATATGGATCTGGTCAGCCACGCAGCCGAACTGGTGGGGCTGGGTCGTCTGACCGTCACGGTCACGTTTCATGCACCGGTGACCGTGGACCAGTTCGGCTCCCGCAAGGAGCTCACCGAACACTGTCAGGCCCAGATCGAAGCCGGGCATTCCGATGCTCTGGCCGGACGGATCCAGCCCAAAGCCGGTGCGGCAGGCCGGTGGGATTGGATCCGCTGGCGCCTGCGCCCGCGGATGCATGATATGAAGGGCTTGCGGCGTGCGAAAAAGGGCTTTGAGAGTCCGCGCGAAAAGCGGGCCTCCCGGCGAGTTGACTCCAGAGGGGCGAAGGCTTAGGTGTGCATTTGTTCATGAATAACAACGTGTTGTCGGACGATTTGTCTGTTTTCCGCGGCTATTTTATGCGCCCTCCGGCGCGGATGGTTTGAGCAGCTTGGCCAAGAAACTCTTCATCAAGACCTATGGATGCCAGATGAATGTCTACGACTCTGCCCGTATGGCAGAGATTCTGGCGCCGCTGGGCTATGCGCCGGGGGATAGTCCCGAAGACGCCGATATGGTCATCCTCAACACCTGTCATATCCGTGAAAAGGCGAGCGACAAGGTCTATTCGGAACTGGGCCGGCTGCGCAAGATCAAGGCCGCACGCGCCGAAGAGGGCCAGCAGACCGTGATCGCGGTGGCGGGATGTGTGGCCCAGGCCGAGGGCGAGGAGATGCTGCGTCGCGCGCCCTATGTCGATATCGTGCTCGGACCCCAGACCTATCATCGCCTGCCCGAAATGGTGGCTCGTGCCCATCGCGCGAGCATGGCCGGCGATCACGCCGGCGTTCTGCTCGACACGGATTTCCCGATCGAGAGCAAGTTCGACCATCTGCCGCCCAAGCGCACCGAGAGCGGAGTGTCGGCATTCCTATCCATTCAGGAAGGCTGTGACAAGTTCTGTACCTTCTGTGTTGTGCCTTATACCCGTGGTGCGGAATTTTCCCGTCCGGTAGCGCAGATCGTGGCCGAGGCGGAAAGCCTCGTGGCGGGTGGCGTTCGTGAACTGACCCTGCTTGGCCAGAACGTCAACGCCTATCACGGGCTGGATGCTGCCGGCGACGAGATCGGTCTTGGCGCTCTGGCGCGACAACTGGCCGGGATCGACGGTCTGGCGCGCATTCGCTACACGACGAGCCACCCCCGGGATGTGGATGACGGTCTGATCGCAGCCCATGGCGAGGTTGAGGCCCTGATGCCCTATCTGCATTTACCCGTGCAGTCGGGCAGCGACCGCATCCTTGAAGCCATGAATCGCGGTCATGACGCGGAGAGCTATCTGCGCACCATCGACAGATTGCGCGCCGCACGTCCTGATCTTGCTTTCAGCTGTGACTTCATTGTTGGTTTCCCGGGTGAAACCGATGCGGATTTCGAGGCGACCCTCGATCTCATTCGCACGGTCGAATATGCTCAGGCCTATTCGTTTAAATACAGTTCGCGCCCGGGGACGCCCGCTGCGGGCATGGCCCGCCAGGTACCCGAAGACGTGAAGGATGAACGTCTGGCCCGTCTGCAGGCTCTGCTGGGCGAACAGATGACTGCGTTCAACGAAGCGTCTCGCGGCACAAGTTGCGAGGTCCTGTTCGAGCGGGCCGGTCGTCACGAGGGTCAGCTCGTTGGGCGCAGCCCCTACAATCAGGCGGTGCATGTCACCGCGCCGGGATACGCCGTGGGTGATATGGCAACGGTCTTCATCGAGACGTGCAAAACGCATAGTCTGGGTGGTGTCCTGCCCGAGGATGGTCGGCCGGTGCCCGACCGGCACGCAGAGGAGAGGTTGAGCGCTTGACATCGACAGATGTGAAACCGGGGAACCCGGTGCAGGTTCAGTTCGACGACAATGCGCTTTTGACTGCGCTTTTCGGCCATCACGATGAACACCTGTTGCAGATCGAAAGACTGCTGGATGTGACGCTGCGCTACCGCGGCAATCAGCTCGAAATTCAGGGACCAGAAACTTCGCGGGAGATCGCCGATCTCGCCATCGCGGATCTCTACCGGCAACTCAAATCCGGACAGGATGTGGGTCCCGGTGAGGTGCAGGCTGCTGTGCGCATGGCCGCGAGCGATGACAGTACAGGCGGAGGCATTTCCATCCGTACCCGCAAACGCACCATCATGCCGCGCTCTCCGGTGCAGGCAAAATATCTTGAGGCTCTAGGCCGTGCGGATCTGACCTTTGGTCTTGGCCCGGCCGGTACCGGCAAAACCTATCTGGCCGTGGCCATGGCGGTCTCGGATCTGATTCAGGGCAAGGTCGATCGGCTGATTCTCTCGCGTCCGGCAGTGGAGGCCGGGGAACGTCTCGGGTTCCTGCCGGGTGATTTACAGGACAAGATCGACCCCTATCTGCGCCCGCTCTATGACGCACTCTATGACATGCTGCCCGGCGAGCAGGTGGCCAGCCGACTTGAAAGCGGCGAAATCGAGGTTGCGCCGCTGGCCTTCATGCGGGGCCGGACGCTGTCGCGCGCTTTCATCATTCTTGACGAAGCCCAGAACACGTCGGCCATGCAGATGAAGATGTTTCTGACCCGGTTGGGTGAAGGCTCCCGCATGGCGATCACGGGCGATATGACCCAGATCGATCTGCCTCCGGGCACGCGCTCGGGTCTGGGGGATGCACTCGATGTGCTGAACAACGTCAATGGCGTCGAGGTTGTGCGCTTCGGTGAAGACGATGTTGTGCGTCATGCCATGGTGGCGCGGATCGTCACTGCCTACAACAAACGCGACAAGCAACGCAGTGCCACGAGCGGTGAAGACATGCATGGCTCTGCCCGGGATGCCGATTGATGACCGATGATCAGGCAATTGTTCTGATGGAGATTGTCGATGCCCGTTGGCACGACGCGGATATTCCGGACCCGGAAGCGATGATTGGCGCGGCGGTTCGCGCGGCGCTGACGGCCTGTGACCAAACCACTGCGGTGGAAATCGGCGTGCGCCTGACTGGTGATGCGGAAATTCAGGAACTGAATCGGGAATGGCGCGGTCAGGACAAGGCGACCAATGTGTTGTCCTTTGCGCTTGATGACGGGGTGCCTTCCGGGGCGCCGGTAACTCCCCTGGGGGATGTCGTGGTGGCATTCGAGACCTGCGCACGTGAAGCGGATGACGAGAACAAGCCGATGGCCAATCACCTTTGTCATCTGGTGGTTCACGGGACCCTGCATCTGCTGGGATTTGATCATGAGCAGGCCGAGGAGGCCGAACTCATGGAAGGAACGGAGCGGCGCGTTCTCGCGGGACTGGGCATTCCCGACCCTTATGCGGACAGCGTGGCGGCCTGACGGAACATGACTGAACTTCCCCAAAGTGCGAACCAGAGTTCGAATTCCAGCCCGGAGATGCCGTCGGGCCGCGGCGGCTTACGGCAGTTGTTGCGCGGATTGTTTGGTGGCCGGAACGGCGAGAGTTCCGTTCGCGAGACGATCGAGGGTCTGATCGAAGAGCCGGCCGGACAGGCAGCAGCCATCAACCCCGAGGAAAGCGCGCTGATCGCGAATATCCTCAAACTGCCGGACCTGACGGCGGAAGATGTGATGATCCCGCGGGCCGATATCGTGGCGATCGACGAAACATCTGCGCTTCACACAGTGGCCGATCTGATCGGGAAAGAAGCCCATTCCCGCCTGCCGATATTTCGCGGGCAGCTCGATGATGTAGTGGGGTTCGTGCATATCAAGGATGTGCTGACGGCGATTCGAACATCCCCCCATGAACCGGTGAGCAATCTGCAGCGCGAGATTCTTTTTGCCGCGCCCTCGATCCGGGTTCTCGATCTGTTGCTGGAGATGCGTGCCCAACGCACCCATATGGCGATCGTCGTGGATGAGTTCGGGGGCGTCGACGGCCTGGTCACGATTGAGGATCTGGTCGAGGAGATCGTGGGCGAGATCGAAGATGAGCACGACGAGGAAGACGGCCCGACATTTGCCCGCAATCCTGATGGTTCGATCCTGGCGGATGCCCGTGTGGAAATCGAAGACCTCGAGGAACTCATCGGCCCGTTCCTGACCGAAGACGAGCGGGAGGAAAGTGACACATTGGGGGGCATTGTCTTTGCCCTGATCGATCGTGTGCCGCGCCGCAGTGAGGTCGTGACCCATTCTTCGGGCATCGAGTTCGAGGTTGTCGATGCGGATGCGCGTCGTATCAAACTTTTGCGTGTGCGCGACCAGCGCCCCGGTGACACCGGCACACCGAATTCATGAATCCTCGGGTAGGCTGGCATGTTTGCATCGCTCGCTGAGGGATTTCGTTCGCAAACCGGCTGGCGCCGCGCACTGCTCGCAATCGCGCTGGGTGGTATCTCTGCCTTCGCGCTACCGCCCTTCTATATTCTGCCGGTTCTCGTCCTGGCCTTTTCAGCACTCGTCTGGATGCTCGAGGGTGCGGATCGCGGTCTGCGCCCTGTTCGCCACGGCCTCATGGTCGGGTTCTGGTTCGGGTTTGGGCATTTCTTCATCGGGCTTCACTGGATCGTGGAGCCGATGCTTGTCGATCCCGGGCGCACCGCCTGGATGATTCCGTTTGCATGGCCGGGGCTTGCCGCGCTTCTGGCTGTGTTTCCGGCGCTTGTCTGCGGGATCCTGGCTTTCGGTCGATTTGGGACAGCCAGTGTTTCGCGGATCATCGCGCTGGCCGGACTTTGGACGCTGGTGGAGATTCTGCGCGGTTATGTCTTCACCGGCTTTCCGTGGAATCTCATCGGATATGTCTGGGCCGGGTACGAACTGGGCTTGCCGGTCCTGCAGGGGACGGCCTTTCTGGGTGTGCTGGGTCTGGGTACGGTGACGGTGCTGGCAGCCGCCATGCCTGCGGTTCTGGGCACGACGGGGATGCGCCCGATCCCGCAATGGTTTCTGACCATTGGGTTTGCGGTTGCCCTGCCGGGGTTGGTATGGACGCTCGGGACCGCCCGGCTGGCGGGTGCGCAGGATGATATTGTTCCTGATGTCCGGTTGCGTATCGTGCAGGCGAATATTGCCCAGAGTGACAAATGGGATCCGCGGCTGCGCCTTCGGCATCTCGAACGTCATGTGGCGTTGAGTCGTGGGACGGCCGCAGTTCCGCCTACCCATGTCATCTGGCCGGAAACGGCCGTACCGTTTTTTCTGGCGAATGATGTACTGGCGCGTGGTGAAGCGGTCCGCGCAGTGCCGGAAGGCGGCGCGCTGATTACCGGCAGCGTGCGAAGTACGTTTCATACGCAGACCCGCCAGCTACACAACGCCATGCTGGTGATCGATGGTGCCGCCAATATTCAGCAGGTCTATGACAAATCCCATCTCGTTCCCTTCGGTGAGTATGTGCCGTTGCGCGGTTTTTTGCCGGTGGAGAAAATTGTCCCCGGGCAGGGGGATTTCACCCCGGGGCCGGGACGTGAATTGCTGCGGATCGCGGGTCTTCCTCCGGCCAGCCCGCTGATTTGCTATGAAGCGATTTTTCCGGGGTGGGTAACGCCGCACGATGAACGTCCGGGATGGCTCCTGAATATCACCAATGATGCCTGGTTTGGAAATTTCGCCGGCCCGCGTCAGCATTTCGCCATCGTTGCCACCCGTGCTGTGGAAGAAGGTCTGCCCATGGTGCGCGCGGCGAACACCGGAATTTCCGCAGTTGTTGATCCCTATGGCCGGGTTCGCGCGCGGCTTGGAATCGGGGTCGAAGGGGTGCTCGACAGTGGCCTGCCGCAAGCTCTCTCGCCGACATTCTATGCGCGCTGGGGGGACCTCATTCCGATGAATTTGGGATTCGCCCTGATTGTTCTCGGCTGGGTTCTGGGCCGGCGCAGGGATACGGCTTGACGCAACAGGGGTCATTCCTGCAAAACCTGCCCGCTCGGGCGTTGGCGTTTGCCGGGCATTCACGATCAAGTTGATCCCAGCCAAATGCGGTCTCTGGCCGCTGACATTCGTAACGATTGCAGGGGGGCCGATTCCCGTGTCCAAAGGAAATTATCTT
>Ga0055584_100004620_pt1 | contig 13494 bp, 9 predicted proteins | sample OSDHelmetaG_FD_58716 | JGI IMG/M metagenome (GOLD analysis project Ga0055584, IMG submission 58716) | Pelagic marine sediment microbial communities from the LTER site Helgoland, North Sea, for post-phytoplankton bloom and carbon turnover... | ecosystem: Environmental > Aquatic > Marine >... | reverse complement strand
GAGGTTCGTTCATTTGTCCAAATACCAAAGTAGCTTGAGAGCCCTCTAGTTCTTTCAAATCAACTTTTGACAAATCCCATTCTCCTTTCTCCATGCTCTCAACAAACGCCTCGCCATATCTGATTACATTAGACTCAATCATCTCACGCAACAAATCATTTCCTTCACGAGTACGCTCACCTACACCTGCAAATACAGATAAACCAGCGTATCCTTTTGCGATGTTGTTAATCAATTCCATGATTAAAACGGTCTTACCTACACCAGCACCACCAAATAGACCAATCTTTCCTCCTTTCAAATAAGGAGCGATTAAATCTACTACTTTGATCCCTGTAAACAAGATTTCAGAACTGGTAGATAGTTCTTCAAATTTAGGTGGCTTACGATGAATAGAGCTTTTAACTGCATTCGCATCAATTTCTTGAATACCATCTATAGTATCACCTACTACATTCAACAAACGACCTTTGATCGCATTTGAAGTAGGCATCATAATAGGAGCACCTGTGTCTACACAAGCTAATCCTCTTTTTAGACCTTCCGTACTATCCATTGCGATGGTACGAACGCTGTCTTCACCTAAATGTTTTTGACATTCTAATATCAAAACTTCACCATTATCTCTGGTTACTCTAAGTGCGTTAAGAATTTCTGGTAATTGGGCATCTTCTGCAGAAAAACTAACATCTACAACAGGGCCAATAATTTGTTTGATACGTCCAATATTTTGTGACATAAGTTGTGGACTTTATAATTGTGTTCGATTAATAATCTATTTCTAATTTGCGGCAAAGATAGGGCTTTATATTGTTTTTCAAAATAGTTTCAAAAATAAAGTTTCAAAAACTTTAAAGTTATCAAGTAAAAGAGGCATAATCTATGCTAAATGCCTAGTTTCTAGTCTAAAAATATTTTTTTCATTGAATCGTTTTGTTATAAATCTTAACCAACAAAACTAAGCTTTTGATTTTATATTCTTACCTTTATGTACACCATCAAAGAGGGCTTGATTTGTCCTAAACATAAGATTCCCTTCCTTCTCATTTTAGGTCATATTCTCTGAACAAATCAACGTATTCAGCCTAAAAAAAACGACCAATTCGTATTTTTAATACTCATGAATTTATATATATATGATAGCACGTTTGTTGATTTTTAGTATTTTTTTTTTAGGTTACGCCTCCCTTTCTAGGGCTCAAATAACTAAGGTTTGCATCCAAACAATTGACATTGTTGGGCACAAAAAGACTAAAAAAGCACTCATTGAGAACGAATTGAATGTTCGTGTTGGAGATTCAATTCCTTTAGAAACCTTGATGCCTAAATTAGAGCAGAACAAACGTTTCTTGATGAATACCTTGCTTTTTAATCAGGTGACGGTTAAAATTTCCAAATGGGAAGGGCAAGCCGTTCATATTTTAATTATCTTAAAAGAAGCTTGGTATATTTTTCCTTTGCCGCAATTTGAACTGGCGGATCGAAATTTTAATGTTTGGTGGGCAAGACACGATAGAGACCTTCGACGGGCAAACCTTGGAATGTGGCTAATTTGGCGCAACTTAACGGGATACAATGACTTGCTAAAAATCATTGTACAGTTTGGCTATACTCGTAAATTTGAATTGGATTACACGCTCCCTCCGATGGGGCGAAAACGAAAATTTGGATTCAATATCAATGCGTTATATTCTGATAATAAAGAATGGGCGTACAATACGATTGGCAATAAATTGGCTTTTTATAATAATTTTGATATTTCTGAACGACAATTTCAACGCATAAGAGGCGGAATAAAAGGCTATTACCGTCGAACTTTATTTGAAACGCAGCAGTTGGGGCTTACTTTTTTGCAACTTAGTATTGGGGATTATATTCTTGCCTACAACCCAGAATTTTTTCTAAATCAAAGCAAAGTACAACGCTCTTTTAGTTTAAAATATACCTACACTTTAGACAAAAGAGACCTCCAAGTTTATCCATTAAATGGGTTTTATATTGAAGCGGTCTTGGAAAAACAAGGCTTGGGAATTTTTAAAGACATCAATCAATTACAACTAAGCGCAAATTTGAGTTATTACCTTCAAATCTCTAATTTTTTAAGCGTTTCTACCAAATTGAAAGGGCGGTATAGTTTTATTCGATCCAAGGTTCCTTATTATAACAACAAGGCTTTAGGCTTTGAAGAAAATTTTGTGCGAGGTTATCAATATTATGTCATCAATGGGCAAGATTATTTGTTGCTCCAAACGGACCTCAATTTTAAGGTTTTAGATACTAAAATTCCCTTGTTCAAAAAATTTCCAGTAACTTATCTTCAAGCACTCCCTTTAAAAATACATTTTCGTTATCATATAGATTTTGCTTATGTCTGGGATCGTTTCTACGCACAAGGAAATCAACTAAGTAATACCGATTTGATTGGAACAGGGCTCGGAGTAGACTTTATTTTCTATTCTTACAATATAATTGTGCAATTTGAATACACTTTTAACAAAAATGGCGAAAAAGGCTTATATTTACGCTATCGTTTTAATTTTTAACCCCAATCCTCTATTCTATTTTGAAGATAGCCATCTATAGCCGTTTCTTAAAAAAAGATCACATTTCTTTTGTCCAAACTCTCTTTGATATTTTGGCAAAAAGAGAGGCTGAATTATTTATATTCGAAGACTATTATAAAAGTTTTGATGACCAAATTAAAGTGCATCAAAAATTAGAACTGTTCAAAGAACACGAAGATTTTAAAGTGCAGAATATTGACTTTATGATCAGCCTAGGTGGCGATGGTACGATTCTAGATGTGGTCACGATTGTAAGAGATACGGGCGTTCCTATTATGGGTATTAACTTAGGGCGATTGGGTTTTTTGGCTATGATCGAAAAAAACCGTATTGAGCAGGCTTTTGATGCTATTTATAATGATAGCTATATTTTAGATCAACGCTCTATTTTGTATTTAGAATCAAGTCCTTCTATTTTTGGGGATAAGAATTTTGCCCTAAATGATTTTACCATTTTAAAGCGGGATACCTCTTCAATGGTTATTATTCATACTTATGTGAACGGCGAGTTTTTAAATTCCTACTGGGCCGATGGTATTATTGTCGCTACTCCAACAGGTTCTACTGGATATTCATTAAGCTGTGGTGGGCCTATTATTTTTCCAAAATCAGGCAATTTTATTATTACCCCTGTTGCCCCACACAATCTTAATGTTCGTCCGATTGTTTTGTCGGATAATGCCGTCATTTCTTTCGAGGTAGAAGGGCGGGCTAAAAACTTTTTGTGTACGCTGGATTCTCGTTACGAGACGATTGATACGCATTTTCAACTGGCAATACGCAAAGCCGACTTTCATGTAAATTTAGTTCGATTTACAGACCGAAATTTCCTGTATATGATTCGAGAAAAATTAAAATGGGGCATTGATTCTCGAAATTATTAATTTCATCCTTCTTAGAAAGGAATTCAAAAAAGGCTATTTTTTTGTTCTTTTAGGGATAAATTCCTAATTTTATCCGATAATTGTCCTCTTATTTTTTATAAAAAAGAGAAAATTGCAGTTTCATCCACAACAAAAATGAATTTCACCTCGTTTTTAAACCTGCAAGCCTCTTTTTCATTCCTAAACACTTCTATTATAGTAATAATCTTCTACACCTATTTACATTTATTATAAGTACAGTATTTAGTCACCATAGGACGTTATTTTTTAAACGGTCTAGTCATTTAGGACAAATTTTTGTTAACTCAACTATTTGTTAGAACTCTAATTGCTTAAAATAATCATTCAGTGAGAAATATATTACTACTAAGTTGCATTGCTTTTTTGGCAGCTACAAACACAACAAATGCTCAATATTGGGAAGTGAGTGGAATGGGCGGCGGAACGGTTTATCATGGAGATTTAGCCCCTGATTTTTCAATGCAAGCTCCTGGAGCGGCTGCCAGTCTTTTTGTTCGTCGTAATGTTGATCCTAGAATCTCTTTGCGTTTTGGAGCTAGTTTTGGAACCATTAGTGCTTCCGATGAAAATTCCTTAAATGAATACAATAATGCTAGAAATCTAAGCTTTCAATCGACTGTATTTGAAGGTTCTCTTGGTTTAGAATTTAATTTCTTACCCTTCCATCATAATTCTCAAAAAGGAAAAGGAAGAAACCAATATACTCCTTACTTGGTCGCTGGCTTTGGTATTTTTCATCATAATCCAAAAGCATTATACGAAGATAATTGGTATGAATTACAAGCTCTAGGAACAGAGGGGCAAGCTCTTGGCGAAGAATATTCGCTCATGCAACCCGCCTTAATTCTCGGTGGAGGTATCAAAATAGACATCAACTCAGAATGGGGAATTGTCATTGAAGGGGCTACTAGAATTTTATTCTTTGACTACTTGGATGATATTTCTGGAGAATATGCAGATACTCGCTTGATTGCTTCACATAGAGGCTCTTTGGCTAGTGCAGCGATTAATTTGGCAGATAGATCGGGAGAGTTAGGGCAAAATATAGGTCGTCCTGGGCGGCAACGAGGTGATTCTAAAACCAATGACGGATACACCATGTTTACAATTGGTATTTTATATACTATGCATCAATTCAACTGTCCTTCTTGGTAGATGCTCCTACTAGAGGCGGCACCTTTTCAAAAAAAAAGAATACCTTTTGGCTGACCAATTGCTAAAAGGTTTTTTTTATGCCCTCAGACTCCGTACCTTGTAACGCAAACGAAACAGAAACACCAAATATAGATCATACCCATGCGCAAACTCTTACTCGTTCTCCTAATTTTCATATTGAGTATTGTAAGCTTAGTTCTTTTATTCAATACCTTTACCAATACGTCCAAACAAGATCAAATTCAAACCGTACAGGGACTCCCCAACTATCCAGAAGCCAATGAGCGACTTGCGAATGTATTGCGTATTCCGACAACAATTGACAGTAGTTCTTTGAAGAATTTCAACCTTTTTCATGCTAGGTTAAAAGAATATTACCCCATACTTTTTAACAATCCTAATGTAGAGTGGCAACCTTTTGAAGGCTTGAGTTTGGTCGCCAAATGGGTCGGGCGAACGTCTGAATTAGCACCAATTGTCTTGGTCGCAGAACAATATACGGAAGAGCCAAGTTTGGAATCTATTCCAGCTTGGAGCTTTAATCCTTTTATGGGAAAAGTCGAGCAAGGAATCATTTATGGACAAGGAACACAGGATGGAAAAACGGCTTTGATGGCCATGTTGGAAGTTTTTAATAATTTGGTCGAACAGAATATACTTCCGAATCGAACCATTTATTTTGCCTTTCCGCACAATTCGGAACAAGGAGAACAAGCAATTATTAATGCTCTAAAACAAGCAAAAATTCAACCTAACTTTATTCTAAAAACAGGCGGATTAATTAGTCAAGATATGTTGTGGAATATTGCGATGCCTACGGCACTAATTGGCATTGGATCTCCTTCTGTTTCTAAAGTTACCTTGGAATCTAAAGATATTTCCAAGGAGGTCTTGCAACAACAAATTCAGCAATTACGAGCAGTTTTGCCTTTTGTCAATGTGGAAGAACCTGCGGTACAAGACTTTGTCCATCACCTTAGCCCCGAAATGGCTTTTAGCCAACGCTTGATCTTTTCTAATCAATGGTTGCTTAGCAATATTCAACAAAAATGGTTGCAAAAAAATGCGTTCTCTAAAGCTACATTTGGACATAATATTTATACTCAAAAGACGACGCTAGATAGCTCCAATGTTCGCATTACTGAATTGGAATTTATTGCGCCGCAAATACAAGCTAATTTAGAACAATGGCTCAAAAATCAGTTGCAACATCCTCAAATTAGATTGTTAAAACAACCTAAAATCCAATATACCAATCATCTGTTAGCTCCTGTTAATAACCGCACCTTTCGTTTCATTAGCAATACTTGTAAGGAAGTTTTTCCAGATGTGATTACAGCTCCTATCCTTGTCCAATCTCCCTCTAAAGTTAATTGGCAGGCAAATATTGATGCCGATATTTATTACTTCCATCCTGTCGTTTATACTTCTGAAACATGGGCGCAACATCAAAAGAAAATTGATGCTCATATTAGTATTAAAAATTATCAACAGATGATCCAATTTTATTATCAATTGATTAATAATAGTATTTAAGAGGTCATGAAGGCTGCTGCTCCTTACTTTTTTATAATTTATCGATCGCTTCCTTTGATAAATCGGTCGCCTTTGCGATAACATCTGATGGGAATCCTTGCTTTTTTAGATTTTTTGCAATTTCGATGCTTCGTTCCATCTTCCCTTCCATCTTCCCTTCCTCTTTAGAGCTATCAACAACATTTTTTAGATCACGATAATACTTCAAACTTTCTTCATATTCTTCTTTCTCTTTAGGAGTGAATTTTGCAATTTCAGCAATTTCGAATAACTTTTCAAAGATTCTTTCTTGCAAAATTTCGGGGCGATTTTGAAGGTTTGCTAAATGTCTAAAAACATACATCCATTTATCAAATCTAGTTTGGAGTTCTGACGCTGACTTTGTAAATTTAGGAAGCTCCAAATAGATATAAGTAAGTTTATTATAAAAAACATTCCCATTTTGATCTTTTAGTTTTACGGTATGCAAGGTTTCCTGCTGATCTTTGTGATCCTCAAAAACAAAATCTAAAATCCCAATGGTATAAACTGCTGATAATTCAAAATCCCAATCGCCTTTTTTAGCTTGCTCCTGAATAGGAAAAGTAGAATAGTAAACACTTCGGTCTTTAAAGAAATTCTGTTTGGCTTTTTGTACTTCTACAATGAATTTCTCTCCTGATTCACTTTCACAATATAAATCAAAAATTGCTTTGCGCTCATACTCTGAACCAGCAAGATGCTCATTCTTCGTATAAGTAAGATTTTTGATTTGGTGAATGCTAGGCAAGAGCTGATTTAAGAAATCAATTAATAATTCCTTATTGGGCTCTACTCCAAAAAGTTTCTTAAAACCAAAATCAGTAAGTGGGTTGATGTATTTGTCTTTAAAATTCATGTTTTAGTTTTTACATTACTCCGTCAGTAAATCGTATTCATTTAATTATCAACAAGGTGTACTTTTATATAAAAAAATAAAAAACTAATAATCAAATGAATACAAGATGCTTTTTTATGTTTTTTCGCAAAAAAACTAAAAAATCAACGGAGTTTACTAATGATACACAAGTATACGTTTCTTACGATAAGAAGTTTCTATTCTTAGCCAATTAAACAAAAGGAAAGACAAGAAGATTTATTTTAGGAATTTCATGCCTTTTTTGTTCCATAAATCGTCACCTTCATGCCCATAAATTCTGTCTTAAAAAGAGCAAACATTCCATTCTTTTGAGCAACATTAATAGAGTCCTTATTTTGGGTTTCAATGATAGAAATAAATCGATCCGTATGGATATTTTTCACCCCAAAAGCTTTCATCTGTTTCGCAATTTCAGTTCCATAGCCCTTTTTCCAAAACCTTGGTTTTAGAGCATAAGAAACCTCATATTCCTTTTTGCCGTTCAAGTCTCTAGGCAAAAGACCGCCCATTCCAATAAATTCCCCACTTTCTTTAATTTCGACCGCTAAATGACCTAAACCTTGTTTTTCATATCGATCCAATTGTCCCATGATCCAGTCTTTCGCAAGGACTTCTTTGCTTTTTGACCAATCTTTGATGCCTAAAAAATGAAGCCTATCATTATCTACAAAAAATTCAACCCAACTAGGTATATCCTCTTTCGTTAATTTTCTAAAAATAAGCCGTTCACTTTCTTGTGAAAAATAATCCATAATTTATTATTATAAGGAACCAATTGATGGTTTCTTTTTTAAACACAACAGTATTGAAACTAATAACTTTCTAAGGTAAGAAATTTTCAATCGGTTTAGAAACGCTTCTCCCAAAACCTCTCAAACGTTTTTTGTTCTTTAGGGAAAACACAAAATTCAAACGACTTTTCTTTGAAAGCCTTTTTTTTACAAAAAAAAGAATAAACATTTACCTCACAATGATAATTTACTAATCAAATTTAGATTACATTGTATGTATCTCTCAAAAATGAATTACAACCTATTAAAATCAAATATTTCTGATCAGCTACTTTTTTAATCCCCCACACTGTTTTTCTAAAAAAGTATCAAAGTGTCTACAAAATAGGTTATTCCTCTATTATCATTGATTAATTTTTGAAAAAAAGTACTTATGCGATTTCACCTTACCTTTAAGCTATTATTATGCTTCTTTATAATTAGCTTACAGAACAACCTTTCTGCTCAAGAAAAATTCCCTCATATAGAAGGAGAAGTATTAATCCGTGTCAAAGACAATCATTCTATCGCTCGGGTAATCAAAGATTTAGAACGACACAAAGGCTTACGGACTTATATAAACACAAAATCCTTGTTATCCGAACACATGAATATCTGGCAAGTGACGTTCAACAAAGATATTGTGAGCACGTCCAAAATGTTAGAAAAAGCTAGAAATCATCCTTCGGTACACAATGCTCAACTCAACTATATTCTAGAAAAAAGAGCAACGCCAAATGACGCTTCTTATGGTCAACAATGGCAATATGAACAAGCTTCTGATTTTGATTTGGATGCCTCAACCGCTTGGGATATTACGACAGGTGGTGTAACAGCACTCGGAGATACAATTGTCATTTGCGTCATTGACGACGGCTTACAAGTAGATCATCCAGATTGGGGTAATAATGTTTGGAAAAATCACAATGAAATTCTAGGAAATGGCATCGACGACGATGGCAATGGATACATTGATGATTTTCAGGGTTGGAATGCGGATGATAACGACAATGACATCATTGCTAGTGGATTTTCTACACATGGAACGCCTGTCGCTGGTATTATTGCGGCACAGGGAAATAATGGTATTGGAGTTAGCGGTGTGAACTGGGATGCGAAACTAATGTTTGTCGTCGGTGGCGGAACTTCTGCCAACTCGATTGCTGCTTATAGTTACCCTTTGGCTTGTCGCAAATTATACAACCAAACCAATGGTACTTTAGGTGCTTTTGTTGTCGCAACGAATGCCTCTTGGGGAGTTGATAATCAAGAATGTGCAACCTATTCTCCTTTAGTAAATGAATTTTACGATACCTTGGGTGTTCATGGCATTCTTAATGCTGCGGCAACAGCAAATGCCAATAATAATGTCGATGCAACGGGTGATTTTCCGACTAGTTGTAGTAGTGACTTTTTAATTACGGTAACGAATATGAACCAAACAGGAAACAAAGTTGGGCAAGCAGGTTATGGCTTGACTTCCGTGGATTTGGGCGCTTATGGAGAAGGCACTTATACCATCACAACAAACAGTGGTTATGGTGGTTTTGGAGGAACTTCTGGCGCAACGCCTCATGTTGCTGGAACAATCGGTTTATTGTATTCCGTTCCTTGTCCTCGCTTGGCTTTATTAGCTCGCACGCAACCTGCCCAAACGGCTTTATTACTCAAACAAATTATTTTAAATTCTAGTGTTAGTAATGTCAATCTACAAGGGATTACGGTTAGTGGAGGTGTTCTCAACATGAAAAATGCCTTAGATTCGGCAATGGCAATTGGTTGTTCTTTATCGGGTTGTCACGAGCCTTACAATGTCTTGGCGAATGCCACTACAGGAACAAGCGCTTCGATTAATTGGGATCGGGTGGACTCTACGAATCTTTATTATATGCGATACCGTGTAGTAGGAACTTCTAGCTGGAGCCTATCAAACACAAGCGATACCTTTGCTATTTTAAGTGGCTTAGTGGCTTGTACTGATTACGAAATTGAAATTGCAGCAGATTGTGATTCAACAGTTTACTCTAGTAATTATGTGTTCAAAACTGGAGATTGTTGTTTTGCTCCTAGTACAATTGCTATAGATACCGCTCACTTAACATCAGCGACATTTTCTTGGGCAGTCGATCCTTTTGTAACAACTTATACGGTTGAATATAAATTAAAATCTGCGACGACTTGGCAAAGTACAACGACCACAACCCCTACGATTACTCTTTCAGGATTAGACAGTTGTGAAATTTATGAGCTTCGTATTCTTTCTTCTTGTGCTGTAAATATTAATAATCAATATTCTGCTACGCTTCAATTTGAAACAACAGGCTGTGGCAAATGCTCTTCCACTAATTATTGTACTTCGACAGGGCAAAATTCTTCTGATGATTGGATTCAAAATGTAAGTATTAACAACATCAACAATACAAGTGGCAATAATAATGGCTATGTTTCCTTTCTTAATGGTGGTCCAACGACCGACTTAGCACAAGGTGGCGACTATCCTATTTCTATAGATATTGGATTCAACACAGGACCTTGGGCAACCGACTGGTCTTTGAAAGTTTGGATTGATTACAATCAAGACGAAGTGTTCAACGATGCTACAGAATTGGTCTACGATGCTGGAACAATTTCGACAGCAATCAATAACCACACGGGAACAATTTCAATTCCTAGTAATGCTGTTTTGAGTAGAACTCGGATGCGGGTGGCGGTCAAATGGGGAACCGGTCTTTTGAATTCTTGTGATAACTCTTCTTATGGAGAAACAGAGGATTATTGTATTAATATTACACAACCTACTGGCATTTCAATAAACAAAATACTTCCGAGTACGACGCTACAAGTGTACCCAAATCCTTTTGATCAGCAACTAACAGTGAGTATGAATAGTGTCGAAGATCAAACGGCAACACTTATTTTAAGTACAATTACGGGGCAAGATATTATCAACACAAGAATGCAACTGAGTTTAGGCGAAAACAGCTTCGAATTACCAAGCAGTAGATTACCACAGGGGATTTATCTAGTTCGCCTATTGTCAGAGGATGGATCTATTATGACCAAAAAAGTAATTAAACAATAACATCATTTTTATACCTTATCAAAAAAATAAGCATACGGAGTCACCTAAATAAAAATTTTGGGTGACTTTTTTTTATAACATCACTTAATAATCCTAAAAACAAGGGACCGGCAAAAAAAAAGGCAGCCAATCGCCTTTTGCGATTGACTGCCAACTAGAAACACTCAACTTGACCTATACTTAGCTTCTTTACTTTAGGGAGTGAACATTAAAAGCATAGTATTGAATCATTCCTAGTTTGAGTAAACTGATTTTCTAATCTAGCTTGTTGCACTTAAATACTAGTTTTAATCAAACAAAACATCATACGATTCTATCTTATAATTTATTGGTTTTTGTTTTTTATGCCTATACTTCGTGTAGGAATCGTATTAGGTTGATTATTAGCCAGATATATTTTTAGTTATTAAAAAACTAATAAGCTTATAATCAATCTAATACAAGATACTTTTTATGTTTTTTTTATTAAAAAACTAAAACCCCACGAAGTACTATTATATAAAAAACTGTTTATATAAAAATACCCTTTTATAGGTACACGTTTTTAAACTTCATCAAATTGGTATAAGTCATGTATTTCAATTACTTCTAGCAAATGTTCGGCTTCTTCTACCCCCATTTTTTGTAAGCCAGAAACCCAAACAATATAATCATTTCCTGCAATCGTTTTTAACTCTTTAAATGGAGCTGCGTTTAATTTTATACTATTCGCCCGAAAACTGGTCCAAGCATTTTGATAATGAATGTAACACTCGTCTTCATACATACCTCTGCCTACAATTCCTTCCGCCAAAGGATTCTCTGTACAAGTGATGTGAAAATAATTGTACCCTACTTGAGCCAATTCAGAAACACCATAATTACTATGCAAAATGGATAAGCCCAAAATAATAGACGCAGGAATACCAAATTTCTTCATTTCTCCTTTTGCAACAGCGGTAAACCGAACAATGTAGTTTTCTTTTGCTTCCTCTGACAAAGCAACTATGTTGCCCGATTCAACCCAAGTATCCTTCATCCGATCATTGGTCAGTACAGGTTCTGGATAATTAGAATACAACAACATTCCAGCTTGACTATTTGTCTTTGCTTCTGAACTAAAATCTAAATTAAACAATAGCAGAACGACAGCAACAGCAACTACTTTAGACCAATGTCGTTTAGACATTCCCATCATTGCTTCTTTTGTCATTTGACGCTTTAATTGTCGCCACTGAAACGCATAAAATAAAGACTGAAAAATATACTTAAAAGATAATTTTTGATGCGCTCTAGTTTCTTTTGCCAGAACAATATCAGTTTCTGAAACTGTTTCTGTATTTTGTGGCTCAATTTCTACTAAGTCTACCAATTCCTCTTTTATTGGACTTGTATTTTCTGTCACTAACGCATCAGCACAAAAGTGGATGTTGAGATTGTTTGTATGGTTAGTTTCCATTCTTTTAATATTTAGACTTAAAATGATTTTCCATTCTTGTGTTGAACTCTTTTGTTGATACAAATGTAAAACATTTTGTTTCCAATTCCAAACTTTTGTTTTAATTTTTAAAACTTTTTGTTTTATGCAGCTTTTTTACGCCCACAAAATAGAAGCTTCTAAGGCCTTTTTAGACCAAGAAGAAACAAGACATTGCACAAAGACCTTACGAAAGAACCTTCATGATATTATATCATTTACAGATGGTTGTGGTGGAATGTACGAAGGTAAAATTGTAGATTTCAACAAAAAAAGCTGTACTCTGGAGATTATTAAAACACTAGAAACAAGCGATAAAAGAAAGTTCAAACTTCATCTAGCGATTGCGCCAACCAAAAATATAAATCGCCTAGAATGGTTCTTAGAAAAAGCAACAGAATTGGGCATTGACGAAGTGACCTTCTTGCTTTGCCAACGTTCTGAACGCAAAAAAATTCGACTAGATCGCTTAGAAAAAGTAGTCCTATCTGCTGCCAAACAATCCCTCAAAAGTATCTTCCCTAAGGTCAATGATTTGATTAAATTTAAAGATTTCATCCCTCAAACTAAAGCTGCATTTAAAGGCATTGCACATTGCAATACAGAGGATTTGCCGCATCTAAAAAATGCCCTTCATCCAGACGTAAACGAAGTTTTATTATTGATCGGTCCTGAAGGAGATTTTTCAGAAGCAGAGGTTGCTTTGGCTACAGCGCATGGTTTTGAGGAAATTGGATTGGGGACAAGTCGCTTACGGACAGAAACGGCTGGCATTGCCGCTTGTCATACCGTACATTTGATTCACGTTTAGGTAATTCTTATTAGAAATACAATCCATTCAAAATCAACTCTTAGATAACGATAAAGTAACCTTTTCTATTCAATTAAGGGAGCAAAAAAAATTGATTATTTTTAGTGCTAATCAAAAAAATAAAACGATATTTTTTGAGGAAGCGTCGTGCAAAAAGAATTGAGCTTTGACTATAAATCAGTTTGAATAGTTACTTATATCCTAGAAATTTAAGTTACGATTCTTTTAAGCAAAAAAAAGACATTTAAGCTATAAAAAAATAAATACCTTTGTTTTTTTTGATTTAAAACGCTCCAAATTATTTTGCAATAAGCCCC
>Ga0055584_100004619_pt1 | contig 13503 bp, 12 predicted proteins | sample OSDHelmetaG_FD_58716 | JGI IMG/M metagenome (GOLD analysis project Ga0055584, IMG submission 58716) | Pelagic marine sediment microbial communities from the LTER site Helgoland, North Sea, for post-phytoplankton bloom and carbon turnover... | ecosystem: Environmental > Aquatic > Marine >... | reverse complement strand
CATGCCAGTGGTCCTTGCCGGTCATGAGCGTAAAGGCGGAGGGGACGGTGAGGAGCTGAGCGCCCCCCTTGGCCAAGGCTTGGTATAGGCCGGGAAAGCGTAGGTCGTAGCAGATACTCAGGCCGATCTGGCCCACGGCCGAGGCCACGTTGACCAGTTCCTTCCCCGGGGTTGTGGTCTTTGATTCCAGGAACTGCACGCCGCCTGGAACGTCCACGTCAAACAGGTGCACCTTGCGGTAGTGGGCCAGGAGCGTTCCATCTGGGCCAAAGAGTAGGCTGGTGTTGGCTGGGCGCTGGCTTTCGGTGGCCTCGGCAAAGGAGCCGATCAGCAGGGTGATTTGAAGTTCCTTTGCCAGGGCGGACCAGCCATGGGCACGTGGCCCATCGATCGCCTCTGCCAATCGCACTTTGTCCTTGTGAGGCCCCAGGTAGTCCGTGGCTTCTGGAGTACAGATCAGGGTGGCGCCCCGGGCTGCGGCTAAACGGATCAGTCTCTCGGTCGTCTGGGCGTTCCGAGCAAGGTCGGAGCTGCCCTGGAGCTGAACGCAGGCGGCGAGGAAAGACATGCATGCTCCCTTGGGCCTTCTCGCCCACACAATCGACGCCTAAGGTAACTGGACGGCGTTTACCGCGGATCACATCGGCGCCCGCCTCCCTGGACACGTGCCGTTGCTCATCCAGCATCGTGGCGCATTTGAACAGCAACCTGGGCCACCCCACTGTTCGCGAGATTGAGTTGTCCAAAGACAGGTCTGGAGCAGCCGGAGAGCGAGCAGATCCCGATCAGCTCTCTGGGGCGCTGCCCTGGGAGCTACGTGGCGCAGAGGGAGCTGGCTGCTCAGGGGTGTCGCTGCCTACCGAAGGCAGGCCCTTGTCGAGGAGCTTGTCAAAGCCCATCAAGGCGATGGCACCCAACCCCACTCCGAACCAGAGAGTGGCGATGCGAATGAGCAGCGCACCGGTGACGGCGATGGCCTGGTTTGTGCCGATGAGCTTGGTGGTCATACCCACCAGGGCGCCGTCTGCAATGCCCAGTCCACCCGGAGATGGCCCGCCCGCGACGGTCGCGAATGCGTAGATGAAGGTGCAAGCACCTAGCGCTGCGTCTTCTACACCCAGGCCGATGAGCACAAGCTGAAAGCCCCAGCACTCTGCGCCCCAAGCCACCAAGCTCAAGAACACGGTCCAGAGCAGGGGAATTGGGGCCAAGCAGGTGACCAGGGCCCGGTACATTTCTTCGAGCTTGGGCACCACGCGGTTGGCCAGCGGCACCTTGGCCATCAGACCTAGAATGCCAAAGGATAGGCGCTTGCTTGAGAGCACAGCCAAGCCCAGGACGATGCTGGCTGCGATGACGACGAGTACTCCGTTTGCGGAGACCTGAAACCCCAGGAACTCTCGGCTCTCCAGTTCGCTTGCGTAGGTCCCGACGCTGATGGCCGCGAGGGCCAAGACCGCGATGGCGTCTGTGAGCCGCTCAGCGACCAAGGCTGGCAGGGTGGTCGCCATGGGCACCCCGGTGCGCTTGGAGACCAGGTAAGGCTTGAGCAGCTCGCCCGCCTTTGCCGGGGAGATGACCATGGCCAAGCCTGCGATAAAAATGCGCAGGTTCTCTTTCCACGGCACGCGGGCATGCAGCTGGCCCAACAGGTAGTGCCACTTCACGAAGCGCAGCCCGTAGTTCACCACGGTGAGCAGCAAGACAGGTATGGCCAGCCACCACGAGAAGTTGGCCAGCTCGCTCTGAACATCCCGCAGGCCCGCCCATACGCTGCCTCCAACGTAAAGCAGTGCTCCGAAGGCGATGGCCCAGATGGCCCACTTTCGGAATCGGCGGATGAGGTTGTCCTGGGAAGGCTCCGACAAGGGCTTGTCCGTCTGTTAGGGGCGAGAAGCCTTTCGTGGAGGCGCATGTGCCCCTATTCTCCGTGATGCGTCGCGGCCAATCTCCGGTCACCGTGCAGGCTGACAACTGGATCGTTGCCATGGGCGAGGGCATCCCGATGCTTGATGGCAATGTGACCATTGAGCGCTTGGCCTGCGAGATGCTCCAGAACGGCACCGTAGTCGCCCGAGATGTGCTCACGGGCATTGGCTACATCATCCTTCCCATGACGGATTCTACGAAGGAACCCAATGTGGAGGCACTCCATGAGGCGGTTGAGAGTGTCGTCGAAGTTCCCATCGAGCTGGATGCCGATGAGGAGAACTTTGACTTGGCGCTGAAGCAGCTAAAAGAGAGCTCTCAGGCCACCGATGCTTGGGAGCTTGCCATTGAGCTTCTCTGTGCCGAGGTGCCGAGCGAGGCCGGTACGGCGGTCCAGGCCACCCCCAGTGCAGGCTTGCTTTTCTGTGCGGTCATAGGCCCACAGGCGACCAAGCTACGTGATCTGCGCCTGCCTTACGGGGTGGGTTTTGTGGGAATGTGCGTGAGCAGCGGTATGGCTCTTCGAGTGAGCAACGTGGGCCATGACCAGCGGCATTATGTCGCTGTGGACGAAGCGACGGGCTTTGAGACCCGATCGGTGCTCTGTGCACCGGTTCTCGCCGATGGGGTGTGCTTTGGCTGCCTGGAGCTCATCAACGCCGAGTCGGGCCGCTTTAGTCGGCACGACGAAGATGTGGCCCAGCGTGTGGTGGCCTTGCTCTCGGAGCGCCTGGTACAGGCGGGTGCGGAAGGGCGACCCATAAGCTGAGGCCAATGGAGTCGCTGGGATGCTCTTCCCAGAGGTTCGGGCTGCCAAACAACAAGACCCCCAAGGCTGCGTCTTCGCATGGCCTTGGGGGTCTGGATGCTCAGCCAGGAGCTACCTACTCGAAGGTAAAGCCCTTGGGCAGGGTGCTGATTTCCTGGCGCAGCTGATCTTGCAGTTGGGTGTACATGTCGTAGTTCTCACCCTGGGCATCGTCGATTGTCACGACGCGCTCATCCTGCATGCGGACTGCGTGCTTGGTCAGATAGAACTCGACTTCGCTTCCGTCTTCCATCACGAAATGCCACTTGTGGCGCGTGTTGGAGAGCCATGCAGTCCCGTCCTTCAGGCGCACAGTCGTTGGGGTGCGCAGCTCGCAGGTGTACATCCACGGAGAGAATTCGGAGCTGTAGGTGCAGTCCACTTCCGAAGGAATCTTGCCGGCGCGAAGGCCGATGCTGGCGACCTCGTCCCAGGTGGCCTCCCGCAGCTGGCCCTTGTCTTCGAGCTCGATCTTGAGCTTGCGCTCCTCGTCGGTCCAGCCGTTGTCCGCGTGCCAGTCCTCGCCCCGCTCGATGCGTACCACGTGACCGCTGACCTTGCTGCCGTCGGCAAGGGTCATGGTCATGTTTAGGTCCGCGTTATCGGCGGGCGGCGCGGGAGGGGGAGGGGGGGCCACCTCTTCGGGTTCTGGCTCAGGCTCGACTGCGGGGGCGGCAGGGGCCTCCTCCACGGCATCACCGGAGCTGGCGGGTGGGCTCTTGTCGCCGCAGGCGGCGAGCAGGGTCAAGCCGCTGATGATCGAGACGACCAAGCTCAGGCTCTTGATGTTCATTGACTCTCCTTGGGACAGGCAAGCCCCGTATTTCACAACCGGGTAGCCCCTCCTGCCTTGTGGATCAAGGGGTGGAGTCACCCGACACTGGAGACTCTGACCTGGGTGGGGGAACTTGGGTTCCGCTGTCTCCCACTCCACCGGCCGCAAAGCTGGCGGCGCCGATGAGCAGGAGAACGGTCTGCTGCACCCGAACGAGCACCGCGACAGCGACTGAATCTGGCTGGGGAACCCCAGCCGTCACGTGCAGAAAGGCGGCGAACATGGCGTCCCAACCCAGTTGCCCGCCGGGAATCAGGAACAGGGCCACGATGCCGGCAGTGGCGGCGCTGTAGGTGAACACCAGGCCCCAGACGCTAAAGCTCACACCCATGCCCCAGGCACCCAGCCCAATCCCAGCGATGACACAGAGGTGGCCGGCCAAACTCCAGCCGCAGGCCTGCATCCAGCGGGTCCAGGGAAGGGCCGCGACCGCCGACAGGTCGCGGGCCATGGCTTGGGCGGCGTCGTGGGCGCTGGACATCCATTGGCCCAGGCGGCCGGGGCCTCGAAGGCGCCCGATGGTGTGCGTGGCGAGGGTGGACAGAATGCGGGGTTTGGCTGCGACAAAGGCTAGAAAGCCAGAGGCCGCGAAGATCACGATAGAGGCCAACTCGACCAGCCCACTGTACTGCTCTGGCACGGGCAGCTCGCCGCTGAGACGGGCCATCGCAGCCAGCAGTCCAGCCGATGCCAGACCGACGAAGCGGCCGCTCAGGGCGCCAGCCAAGGCAGCGGTTGCTGGAACTCCGTAGCGGCGCTCCACCAACACCGCGACGGCTAATTCGCCCGCTGGACCGGGTAGGGCCACGTTGAGCAGCAGTCCAGTCGTGGTCAAAGTACTCAAGCCCAAGATGGGCAGGTGCTCACCACCGGGAATCAGGCTGCGCCAGCGGGCTCCCAACAGGAACATGGCGCTGGTCATCACCAGCAGGGCTGCCAGGATGGGGCCTAAGCGGGTACGCCCCAGTAGGTCGGCGACTACGTCCGCTCCCAGCTCGCTTCGAGACAGTGCCAGGGCAGCCAGTGCGATGCTCGTCAGGATCAACAACGCGAGTAGCAGGCCCTTGCGCAGGACGCGAGTTTGTTCTTGGGCTCTCACCTAAGAGACACGATCTAAGAGCCCGAACTTCTTAAGTTTGTAGCGTAGGGTGTTGCGCTCCACACCCAAAAGCTCTCCTAAGAACTGACGGTCCCCCTTGGCCTGCTGGATGCCTTGCAACAGCACTGCGCGCTCGGTGTCCTCGAGGTGCTGGGCCAGAGAGAAGCCTTCCCCCAAGGTCATGGACTGGCTGCCTGGAGCCTGGGCGGGCGACTGGAAGCTGCCAAAGACCACGGCGCGTTCGACTACAGCCTGAAGCTCCCTTAGGTTTCCAGGCCAGTCGTGTTGGTCCAGGGCTTGGAGCTCACCCGCGGACGCCACCGGTGTGCTGCGGCCCAGCTGTTGGGCCCGAGCCTGGGCAAGCGCGCTCACCAAGGTAGGCAAGTCCTGCATGCGTTGACGCAGGGGTGGGACGCGCAGGACCAGCACGGCCAAGCGGTAGTAGAGCTGTTGGCTGGCTGGGTTTCGTGCAGCCTTTTGGGACCAGTCTTCTTCGGCCGAGGCCAGAACTCGGGGGCCGCCGCTGGGAGCTAAGGCGTCGAGGATCTGGTTCAAGCTCTGGTGGGCCTGGGGCGAGAGCAGATCTACGCTGGGCAGCAGCAGAGTGCTCACACCGCTTAGGTCCTTGGGCACGCGATCTGGGTGGGTCAGGGTCACAATCCGGCCCTGGTTGTGCAGACTGCGTGCCAGGGCTGCCCGCCCGCTCCCAGGCTCGCCGATCACCAGGACGGTGGAGTCCACGCCTGCCAGTGCCTCGACTTGAATCCGAAGGGCCTGGGTGGCCGGGGCTTCTCCAAGCAGCACGGGCTGGGAGTACTCCGTCTGCTCAGGGGGCTGTAGGAGCTCCAGCACTGTAGATGGAGACACCGGCTTGGTCAGAAAGTCCCGAGCGCCCTCTTGCATGGCCGTGACGGCAATGTCCACGCTGCCAAAGCCGGTCATGAGCACCACCTGGGGAGGCTGTTCGAGTCCTCTGGCGATGCGCAGGAGCTCCAGGCCGTCCATCGGCTCCATTTTTAGGTCTGAAAACACCCACGTCACGTCGCCTTCGGAGAGGCGCTCACATGCGCTTGCACCATCAAAATAGGCCTGAGCGTCATGGCCTTGGCGGTTCAGTATCTTGGCCAGGGCTTGGGCTGCGCTGCGGTTGTCGTCGACGACCAGGATCACTGGGGCGCTCCAGGCAGGGTGATCAGGAAGCGTGCACCGCCCATCGGGCTCGTATCTATCTCCAGTTGTCCGCCGTGTCCGTGTATCACGCGCCTGGCCACGCTCAGTCCCAGACCACTTCCGCCTTGGCGTGCGCTGAACCCGGCAGCAAAGATCTGTTCGCGTAGAGCCAGAGGCACGCCTGGGCCGTCGTCTTCGACCGCGATCAAGAGCTGATCTCCTTCGGCGATCAGTCCCAGGTGCACCTGGTTGCCGCCCTTCTCATCCAAGACTGCGATGGCATTTTGGATCAAGTTCTCTACAGCCCGACGGAGCAGTGCTGCGTCTCCTCGGACCTGAACCGGGAGCTCAGGTAGGGTCAGGATCAGCTGCACGTTAGCTGCCTGAGCGCGAGGTTGGTGCAGGCCGACTGCCCGCTGGAGCATCTCTTTGAGCTGGAAGGGGGCATGGATCAGGCGTAGGTTTCCGTCGGCGTTCAGCAGTCGCTGAACCACTTGTTCAATCAGCGTGACCTCTGCAGCCAGGTCAGCGAGAGTGAGCTTGCGCTCTGAGAGTTCAGGCTCGTGGGCCAACAGGTCCGCAAGCATGGTGACGCTCTGCAAGGGGTTGCGCACCTCGTGGGCGACCACGGCGCCCAGTTCCTGGGTCAGGGCTTGGCGGGCGGCCACCTCGTCTTCTCGCGCGGCAAGGGCACTGGAGAGCTGATTGAGTGCGTTGCTCAAGATCTGAAGCTGGAGTTCCCGGGGAGCTTTGAGGGGTGCAGGGGTCTCTCCACGTCCCAGGGCTTCTGCGAAGTGGGCCATTGGAGTGAGTGACGCCAAGCTTCTGCGGAGCACCAGGAAGACGAGTGACCCAGCCAGTGCCGCAGATAGGGCGGCCACCCAGGCCATCTGAATCAGCCAGGAGCGGGTGTCAGGTGCCGGCATCCAGCCGACCATGGGTGTTCCCGCTGGGGTCAGGCCACAAGCACCCTTGATCCAGGTCTCTTGGAAAAGCAGCGGCCCTGCTGGGTACACCCGGTCTTCGGGGAGAGGGTGGGGGCAGCGGGCTGCGATGGCCTGGATTGCGGGATCGGAGAGCAGGGCCTCCCCGCTCTCGTCTAAACCCGACCATCCTGAGAGGCTCTCGTGGGGGGGATCCCCTGCTCGCTCTAGAGCCAAAGCCACCACCTCGACGGCATGGTCTTGGGCCCGAAGCCGCGCGTCGCCCTGGAGCTGCCAGAGCAGAGGGGCCACACCGAGAAGCACCGCCAAGGTGCTCAGGCAGGCTGCCAGGACCGCTACACGCAGCGAGGTCCCTGCGGGAGGCAACTACATGCCCACTTGCATGCTGGAGTTTTCATTGTCTTCAGCGTCGGTTGCTTCGACCTCGGCGGCCATGCGAATGGCTATTCCTTCGACGCCGGAGAGCTCGTAGAGCTCCATGTTTACGCTCGCACGCTCCAAGTCGGCCTGCATGGCGAAGGTCTGAGTGTATGCGCGTCCGTAGTCATACTGCAGGGTCTGGGGGTGACTGCAGCCGACCAATGCGGCGAGGGCAAGCGCACTGAGTATCAAGCGCTTCATGGCGCCTCCTTCAAGTTTGGAGTCATCTGGTCCAAGGCATCACGCGCATTGGCGTGTCCTGGCACGTGTTTTAGAGCGGTGTGAAAGCTGCCCTTGGCTTGTTGGTCGGCCCCGCGGGCCAATTGGGCCACACCCAGGTTGAAGTGGGCCTCTGCCTCCAGGATCTCGGGGTCAAAGCCCAAGCTCGCGGAGAGAGCGGACCGGAAAGTGTTCAGGGCCGTCTCGTCTTGGCCCAACGCGGCCTGGCTAAAGCCCATGTTGTTTCGGGCGCGCGTCAGATTTGGGCTGAGTTTGAGGGCCTCGCGATAGCTGTGGATGGCCTCCTCGTGGCGGTTCTGGGACGCCAGCACAAAACCCAGATTGTTGTGCAGGTCGGCCACGTCGATGCTGCTCAGTGTGCCCGGGGCGAAGCGCAGGGCTTTCCGGCAGTTCAGCTCTGCCTCGTCGGTCTCTTTCAGGTCCATATGGGCCAGGCACATCACCTTGTGGCGCTGGTAGTTCCGCATGTATTGATTCTCAAGGAGCAAAATCGCATCCATGGGCAGGGCTTTGGCCACGAGCGCCCGTGCTTGTAGAATGTCCAGGTCTGCTCCGGTCATGCCACCCGCGCGCACCTGGGTGATTGCGTACAGGGCCTTGTCCGGCTGCTTGGAGTCGATCAGTACTTCAATGAGTTCCAGCTGAACCTGCTCGGCCTCTGCCGGGTCCCAGGTAGAGGTGGGCGGAGGGGCTGCAGCAAAGGCAGTGGCGATGAGAAAGAGAGTGAGCATCAGCTGATCGCTGGAATGAGATTGCGAACGACCTTGATGATGGCCGGCCCGATCAAGATGATGATCAAGCAAGGCAGCATGAACAAGATCATGGCCACTGTGAGCTTGGGAGAGATCTTGGCAGCCGCCTCTTCGGCCGCTTGCATGCGGCGCACCCGGACCGTCTCGCTGTGCACACGTAGGCTCTTGGCAACCGGGGTACCGAAGCGCTCCGACTGAATGAGCACATTGACCAAGTTGCCAATTTCTTCCAGCCCGGTGCGGTTCTCCAAGTGTTGGAGTGCCTCGGCGCGTGACACTCCGGCGGAAACCTCGGCGTTGACCAGCTGCAGCTCGCCGGCGAGCAGGGGGGCGGATTCCTCCGTCTCTCTGGCGATGCGGCGGAAGGCCGCATCCAGACCCAAGCCGGCCTCGACGCTGGCGACCAACATGTCCAGGGCATCCGGGAAAGTCTTGAGCAGGGTCTCTTGGCGCTTTTGCAGGGCGTTGGTCACGATGATCGCTGGCAGGTAGTAGCCCAGGGCAGAGACCAGAAGAGCGATGAAGATCTGGTAGATCAGAACCAGATTACCGGTCAGCGTAAGGCTAGCCAGCGGCAAGACAACGGATAGAGCAAAGCGGGTAGCCGAGTAGCTCTCGACGTTGTTCCTGCCGCGGTAGCCGGCTTGGATGAGTCTGCGCTTGAGTACACTGAGCTCTTCCAGATCGGTGGGTGCGGCCACCTTGGAGACTGCGGAGCGCATCTTGAGAAGGCGGTCGTCCAGCTGCTGGGCTGGCACGTCTCCTCCGTGTGTCAGGTCCTCGAGTCGGTCCCGAGCGCTGCGGCTTGGGTTGACGAAGACCCACGCTGCTCCGCAAATCCCACCTACGGCCGTGATGACAAGGAGCACAGCGCCGATCATGATTGGACTCATGTTCAGGCCTCGATCTTGGTGAGTTCGACCATCACAATGACGCCGAGAGTGAACCAGGTGCAGACAAAGGCCACCATTGCGAAGCCGATGGGGTCGTTGAACAAGGGGTCCAAGTATTCTGGGCGAATCGCTTTGATCGCACCAAAGATAACAATCGGAAGAGCGCCCAGGATGATTGCCGAGAATCGAGCCTCTGCGGTGAGCGCTCGGACCTTGCCCTTGAACAGGAAGCGCTTGCGGATGGTGTTCGAGATTCCATTCAGGATTTCAATCAGATTTCCACCTGTCTCGCGTTGGAGGAGCACCGAGCTGGCGAAGATCTTCAGGTCGAAGTTGGAAGGGTTTCGTCCCAGTAGTGCGCGCATGCAGTCGCGAAAATCACGGCCGAGGTTGTTCTGCTCGTAGACCAAGCCGAACTCTCCTGAGATTGGCATGTCCATCTCCTCGGCGCAGCCTCTCAAGGATTCGGCAATTCCGTGTCCTGCTTGAAGGGAGCGGGCGACCATATCCAGGGCGTCTGGCAGCTGCTCTGTCAGTCGGGCAGCCCGCGCGTTGGCCTTGGATCGGACAAGTAGGACGGGTACATAGGCCAAGGCGGTGCCGAAGACTGCCATGGGCAAGCTCCTGAAAACCAGCCCCATTGCGGCCATCCCGACCAAAGCGGCCAGGGCCATTTGGACGACAAGCGACTGAAAGGAGTAGGGCTGACCGGCGTGGAGCAGGAGCAGGAGCAACTTGCGCTCGATGCGTGCTGCAAGGTCCAGGCTGTCGTCGCCATCCCTTTTTAGGGCGAGCTTGAAGAGCAACTCGTTCTCTTCTGTGTCACCGTCACCGGTGCCCAAGCGCCTGGACAGTTCTCGGGCCTCACGTTCCTTTTCGGTGACGCGGTACCAGTAGAAGCCCTGCAGCGCCAGCATTACGGCCGAAAAGACGACCACGATGATGAAGATGAGGAGAACACGGTTCATCTCTCAGACCTCCATGCGAAAGCGGAACAGGTCAGGGGGTAGAGGGATACCGTTCCTAGCCAGCTTGTCCGCGAACTTTGGGCGTACGCCTGTGGCCCGGAAATGTCCGCGCACCATGCCTTTATCGTCGATTCCAGTCTGTTCGAATAGGAAGATGTCCTGGGTCGTGATGACGTTGGATTCCATACCGAGGATTTCGGTGACCGCGGTGACACGGCGGGTTCCGTCGGAGAGGCGGGTCTGCTGAACGACTAGGTTGAGTGCCCGAGCGATCATCTCGCGGATGGTCTTGTCGGTCAGGTTCGACATGCCCATCGACACCATGGTCTCCATGCGGGCAAGGGCGTCGCGAGGCGTGTTGGAGTGAATGGTTCCCAAGGAACCATCGTGACCTGTGTTCATGGCTTGGAGCATGTCGATGGCCTCGATGCCTCGAATCTCTCCAAGAATGATGCGGTCGGGCCGCATGCGCAGGCAGTTCTTGAGAAGGTCGCGCTGGGTGACCTCTCCGCGTCCCTCCAGGTTGGCAGGCCGAGTTTCCAAGCGAACCACGTGGCTCTGCTGAAGCTGAAGCTCAGCGGAGTCCTCGATGGTGATGATGCGTTCGCCTTCTGGAATGAAGGAGGAGAGCGCATTGAGCAGGGTGGTTTTACCGGATCCGGTACCACCGCTGATGATCACATTCAGGTGCGAGGCCACTGCGCCGCGCAGTACCTCGAGCATGGGACGAGGACAGGAGCCCAGGTTTATCAAGTCCTCGGCCATGATCGGCACGGTTCCAAATCGGCGGATGGAGACGGTGGGGCCGTCCAAGGCCAAGGGCGGAATGATGGCGTTGAACCGGGAGCCGTCTGCGAGGCGCGCGTCCACCATGGGGGTTGTCTCATCGATACGTCTGCCTACTGCGGAGACGATGCGGTCGATGATCTGCATCAGGTGCCTGTTGTCCTGGAAGCGCAGGGGATAGCGCTGCAGGTTGCCCTGTTTCTCGATGTAGACGTGCTCGGGACCGTTGATCAGGATTTCGGTGATCTCAGGGTCGCGCAGCAGGGGCTCCAAGGGGCCAAGACCCAGGATATCGTCAAGGATCTCCTCTACCAAGCGCTCCCGCTCCAGGCGGTTTAGCGGAAGGTTCCTCAGCTCCACCTGCTCTGTGAGGGTGGCGCGCAGGCGGGAAGCCAGTTCCTCTCGTGGGGTCTGGCTGACTTGGTCAAAGTCTAAAGACTCGATCAGCTCTTGGTGAAGTGCCTTTTTGATGCTGTCGAATTCTTCATTGTTCTGACTCCCACCGGCAGCTGGGGCAGCGGTCTTAAAGCGCTGTTGGGCGCCTCGAACTCGGTCGATCAGTCTGGAACTTCCCACGGTGATTTCCCTTGTTCTAGTTAAAGAGCCAGCTTAGCGCGCCAGCCTTCTTCCCTTCGGGAGAAGAGGGCTGGACGAACTCATCACCGTCAGTGACGAGGGTGACCATGTTCGAGATGTCCCGCGCAGCAGCGCTCTTCTTGTTGACGTCTCGGACCAATCGACCTTCATTGACCGCTTGGGACAGAGTCTTCCAGTCGTTCTCAATCGATGCTGCGACCCTGAGCCCTAAGTTTGACTCGATGTCAGAGAGCGTGAGCTGGGCATTCTTTTCGTGGCGGTTCACAATCAGACGGATGCGGTTGCGCTCTACGCCAATGCGGTCAAAGAGCTGCAGGCGACGCCAAGCGTTCTTGACACTAGGAACGTCCGGATTCACGACCATCATGATGGTGTCTGCGACGGTCATGGTGGTCAGAGTCGCCTCGTTCAAGGCGGTGCCGCAGTCGACCATGCAGTACTGGTAAGAGTCCGCGCAGTTCTGCAGCAGCCGCAGGACGTTGTCCCCTTTGACGTCTTCTTGCTCGTCGAGCTCGTTGGGCTGGGCAAGCACATGTAGCTTGGATCTGTGCACGCTTACCGACCCGGCCAGCACGCGCTCATCCAGTCGATCGAGCTCTAAGAGTAGGTCGGAGATGCTCTTGGTGGGCTTGAGGTCCAGAAAGCTGGCCACGTCGCCCATGGAGAAGTTCAAATCGATCGCAACGACCCGGTGGATGTGACACAGCTCGGCGGCCAGATTGATGGCGATGCTGGTGCAGCCTGTGCCGCCCTTGGCACCGCAAACGGCGATGATCTCCCCTCTGTCTTCGTTGTCTGAGGTGTTGGCGTAGAGAGCCTCATGCACAGCCTGTCTTAAGAGGTCACCATCGTCGGGTAGGACCACGTACTCGCGGTACCCGGAACGCATCGCGGAGCGAATTCTGTTCTGGTCGGAGCCCGAGGACAGGGCCACGAGGGTCAAGGTGGGCATCTCCGAGGTGAGTGCCGAGCCCAGACGGACAGCCTCCTCAAAGTCGGTATCGAAGCCCACGACGAGCACGCTGGGTCGGGAGCGCCGGGCTTCTGTTAGGGCCTGCTCGTAGCTCAAGGAATTGGGAGGAAGGACTGCGTCAGCTCCCAAGGCCTCGCGAAGCTGGCCCATGCCTTTTCTATCGACACCTACAATGAGGATGTTGGAGCCGACGCCTCCTGGTCCGTAGTTACGCATGGGGGTCTATCGCTGCATACCGACGGGGCCCGCCGGGTCGGCTGTACGAGAGCCCGTCCTGTGGTCCATGCCCAGCATAAAGAGCTCAAAGTCATTTGGGTTGTTGTCTTCGAAGGCACCAGGAGGTGCGGGGACCTCTCCGGCAGTCATGGGTCGGACCAAGCGTGGCGTGACGAAAATCATCAGCTCTGTCTCGTCGCGAATGTGCTTGGTGTAGCTGAACAGCGAGCCAATAATCGGTATCTCACCTAGAACGGGGATGTTTGCACGGCTGTAGCGCAGTCCCTCGCTGATCAAACCGGCCACCGCAAAGGTCATTCCGTTGCGGACGCGAAGGTGTGTGCTGGCCTTGCGACTGAGAAAGCCGGGGATCTCGATTCCAGTAATTCTGGTCGAGGTGCTGTTGTCGATCTCGCTTACCTCGAAGTACATGCGCAGGTCGATGACCTGGCCGCCGAGCACAGTGGGCACAAAGGAGAGCTTGACGCCATACTCCTTAAATTCCAGCGTGATTCGGTTGTTGTTTTGAGCCACGGGAATGGGGATTTCCCCACCAGCCAGCAGCTCCGCCTCTTGGCCGGAGAGCACCACCAAGGTGGGCTCGGCACGAATCTTGGTGATGTCGTGCTGCTCTAAAACGGAGAGCACCGCTGCCAAGTCTACGCCTTCCCCAAGGAGGAGCGGAATGGCAAAGGCTCCGGTACCTGCGGAGAGCGCGGCGCCGCCGTTGACCAGTGTTTGGAAGTTGTCCCCATCGACCACGTCGGGCATCTGTACAAAGCCCCGGTCACCGGTGGTGCCGGGGCTGACCGAGCCAGTCATCACACCGGGACCGATGTCCTCGCTTCCCCAGAGCCAGTTCAAGCCCATTTC
>Ga0055584_100004617_pt1 | contig 13504 bp, 11 predicted proteins | sample OSDHelmetaG_FD_58716 | JGI IMG/M metagenome (GOLD analysis project Ga0055584, IMG submission 58716) | Pelagic marine sediment microbial communities from the LTER site Helgoland, North Sea, for post-phytoplankton bloom and carbon turnover... | ecosystem: Environmental > Aquatic > Marine >... | reverse complement strand
CGCGTCAGGGCCGCCGTTTCGATCTGGTCGGCCGCCAAAGCGAGGCGTGCGATCCAGACCCGGACCTCGAGAGGAGTTGTTTCGGCTTCGATGGTTTGGCGCCATCCGTCCAGCAAGGTCTCGCCGGTGTCGGCGGGGTCGGCGACGCGAAGGTCTCCGTGATGATTCTCCAGCCGGCCGAGCAGCGCGAGGTCGAGAAGTACGGCCCCGGCGAGAGCATGTCGGTAGCCGATATCGTCGACTGGTAGAATGCGTCCGGAATGATCGTCGAGGGCCAGGAGCACGAGATCTTCTGTCAGGGTGAGCACGCCGAGAATCTACACAGGATCACCAAGCAGGTCTAGAGCCAGACGCTCAGCGGATGGGATTCCCCAGATTGAAGGGTCCGGATTTGGCTCCATAATCAACGCCAGCTTCTCGTTCGCATTCAGGAGGGAAAACAGCTCTCTTGTTTTCGTAGTAGGCTGCTCGACGGTCTCCCTCGCGGGAGCGGTTGTAGGTGATATAAAGTGCTCGGCGGGGGCTCTCCGAGCCATTGGCCGCGGAGCGGTGGGGGATGTAGGAGTCGAAAAACAGGACGGAGCCTGCGGGAAGCTCGAGCGGGTACCAGTTTCGCTCGGCTTCGATGGCCCGGGAGACCGTGCCGTCGGCTTCCTGAGCAAGGAGTTCCTGGCCGTCGACCGGATCGGAAACCTCCAGGCATCCGTTGCGGGTGGTCATCGGGTCGACGGTCACGAGCATTGTAATATGGTAATGTTGTCCGAAGCTTGCGAAAGCCGGGGCGTCTTGATGGGCGAGGAAACCGGATCCGCCCGGTAGCTTGTAATTCAATTTTTCCTTGAAAAGAATCGCTGGTTCCCCCATCAGGGCACCCACCATCTCCAGGGTGGCCGGGCCGAGAATCAATTCGCGCAGGCCGCGATGGTGCTCCAGAAAATTCTCGATCCGGCAGAGTTGGCGCTCGTCCCGATCGGCCCGCTCGAAATATTTCATCCAATGGCCCGGTTTTTCGGGCCATCCGGCGAGCTCGTCGGTCCACGCCACCAGGTCCGCGAGATCGGCGCCGGTAAATACGCTTTCTCGAAGCAGGTAATGGTTCTCTGCCCAAAAAGTTTTCTCGGGCGAGTCGGGTTGGGGTTGCATTATCGTGTCCCGTTCAGCAGCCGGCTTTGGCGAGAACGCCTCGGTCCGGTCGGATTTGTCTCTCGAGGGTCCGCCGCAGGACCTCGCATCTTTCCAGGGGTGAGAGGTCGGAGTCCTGAACGATTTCCTGCAGGACGAGTCTCTCGGTGAGAGTGTCGGTGGAAGGCCGCAGCCCCCCGCCTGCTTCGGTGTCCAGAAGCAGGAATTCCGGCCCCCTCGGCCACGTCGCGCGTGCGGGGTCTCCGCCGTTCCCGGGAGTGCCGGTTTTGGCAAATGTCGACCAGTAGCCAATCATCGCGCTTTCGAGTTCCTTGCGGCCGGCCTTGTTTTCATCTGTGAAGAGTAACGATAGTTCGGAGCCCATATCGTAGTTTCCGAAAATAAACGGGATCTCGATGGCATGGCCGGCGCCGATCAACTGGCTGAAATCGGTACCGAGGAGTTCGCCTTCTTCGTCCCAGTCAAAGCGATACACCCAGACGTCGGGGTGGCCGCTTGCCCGCATCGCCGCAGCGGGTTCATCGGCACCGACAGCTTTCCAGTTTCGGGAGGCGTGACGGGCAAAGGCCTCATAGCGTCGGGGATCCTTGATCCGCGGCAGCCAGCCGAGCCATGCGGTGGTCATGTCGGGGTCGGCGGCAAGGAAGAGTTTCTGCTCGTCGCGATTCGTGCCAAGGATCACGGGAACTTGATTGAAGTTGCCCGCCTGAAGGGAATCGAGAGGATCCCCGGCCGGCAATACGGTTCCGTCGCGCAAGGTGCGCGGCATATCGATCATGCCCAACATTTCGCCATCGGCATAAGCGTCGAAAATCTCCTGCGTGGTTTTGCTCCGCAGGTATGCCGCAGTCTCGCTGTCGGACATGGTGGCCAATTGCGTGCGGGCTTGTTCTCGATTGGCGGCCCTGCCGTCTTGTTGCAGCAGAGTGTAGAGAACCTCGGTCGAGGATCTGGGATGGCCGGGTGGAGTCGCATCCGTAGAATTTTCCGCCTCGGCTGCCGTATGGGCACCGAGACTTCCGCTTTGCGAGATGGCGCGATGAAACAGCCCGGCCGCCTGCGGGGCGAGAAGCAGGCTGAAGACGTTCCGCCCGCCCGCAGATTCCCCGAAGATCGTAATATTGTCGGGGTTGCCTCCGAAGGCGCGGATGTTTGTCCGGACCCAGCGCAGGGATTCGATCATATCCAGAATGGCGAAGTTGCCCGAGGCTTCGACGGGATCACGATCGTTCCGCAACGAGGCGTGACGCAGGAAGCCGAGGGGGCCCATGCGGTATTGAATGGCGACCACGACAACGCGCCCGTTTCGCACCAGCTCGGCCCCCTGGTAAAAGGATGAGTTCCCGATGGTGTTTCCCCCTCCATGGATCCAGACCATGACCGGCAGGGTTTCATCAGGTGCGATTTCGCGAGGCGCATAGATGTCGAGGGTGAGACAATTCTCGTCGCCGCGGAGTTCTTTGCTCGCCCCCGATTCGCCACCGAATCGACTGGCGAATTGCGGGCAGGCGGGTCCGGGATCGATTGCCGAAAAGAGGTTTGCCCGGGGCGCTGCCGGGACGGGGGCTCTCCAGCGTCGATCGCCGGTGGGCGCCGCGGCATAGGGAATGCCTCGCCAGACATGATTGCCGGACATATCGCGCGTGCCGATATAACTTCCTGCGGGTGCGGTTCTTTGCGAAGTCGGATCGGCGATATCGGGCTTTTCCCCTGAGGTGCAGGCGGCCAGAGTGAGGCCGACGCCCATCCCGCACAGGACCGCTACCTTTTGAATTCGTCGGTTGTTCATGAATTGTCCCCCCACGACCCTGAATGAAACCGCTTCAGCCGCTCGTCGCAAGTCTGGCCGCTGCCTTCGGGGCGTGGCGCAAGCGCCGCGATAGTGCAAGTCGCGCAACGGCATGCGAGGCAGTAAGAAGAGACTATGCCGAAGTCGCCGTATCGAGACATCCTGTGGGAACTGCAGGATGGAGTCGCTCAAATCACATTGAATCGACCCGAGGCTCGCAATGCCTTCACCGGCGCCATGGGCGAAGATCTGGCGCAGGCCTACCAAAGATGTGACGAGGACGACGCTGTACGGGCGGTCGTGGTCACGGGTGCCGGGCCGGCTTTTTGTGCCGGCGCCGAGATGAGTGGGGAAGTTTTCGATTCGCCCGATCTGGAAAACTTCAGCGCCGCTGGGGCGGCCTTCCCTGCTTTTCGGGTACGCAAGCCCGTGATTGCCGCGGTCAACGGTCATGCGATCGGGGTTGGATTCACCCTGGCGGTGCAGGCCGATCTTCGTCTTTTCGCTGCCGAGGGCAAGTACGGCGTTCTGCAGGTCCGCCGCGGCATGATGCCGGACGCCTATGCGCACTTTACGCTGCCGCGCCTGATCGGGGTGGCGCGAGCAGCCGAAGTGCTGCTCACCGGGCGACGTTTCGACGGGGCGGAAGCGGAGAGATTGGGGATAGCCAATCGCGTATTGCCGGCCGACAAGGTTCTCCCGGCCGCGTTGGAATTGGCACGAGAGATGGTTGTCGAGACTGCACCTCTGTCGGTCGCGGTTACCAAGCGGCTTCTGTGGGAGAGCTTCGCGCTGTCCGCCGCCGAAATCGAAAGCAAGGAAACCGAATTGCATCGACACCTGATGGGCACTCCTGATGCCATGGAGGGGCCGATGGCATGGCTGGAGAGGCGCAAGCCTCAGTGGAATTTGTCCGTGAGCCGAGACTGGCCGAAATGGCCAGGGAAAGATGAAAACGAATGAAGATTGATGGTGCACTTTCCTTCGCAGGGCCCGGCCACGCCGGTGCCGCAGCGGCACGTCTGGAGGAGCAGGGGTTTGATGGCGCGCTCAGTTTCGAGGGCCCGCACGAACCCTTCATGCCGCTGGCTCTGGCGGCTCATGAGACCAAGCGAATCGAAATCATGACCGCGGTCGCAATTGCCTTCGCGCGCAACCCGATGGTGTGTGCGTATGCCGCGAACGATTTGCAGCTGATTTCCGAAGGCCGTTTCATCCTTGGCCTGGGTTCGCAAATCCGCCCGCATATCGAGCGTCGATTCAGCCAGACCTGGTCCAAGCCCAATTCCCGGATGCGTGAGTTTGTGCTCGCGATACGGGCTATTTTCCGGACCTGGAATGAGGGTGAGCCGCTGAAATTTGAAGGCGAGTTCTATCGGCATACCCTGATGACTCCCTTTTTGAGCCCTCAGCCCAACCCGCATGGCCCACCGCCGATCTATCTGGCCGGGTTCGGCGCCGGGATGATCCGCGTCGCTGGCGAAGTTGCCGATGGGTGGATGGTTCATCCGCTGCATACGACCGGCTATATGCATGATGTTGCGATTCCGGCCTTGCACGAAGGCCTCGCCAAGGGTGGGCGGACGCCAGCGGACTGCGAGATCTCCGCGCAAACAATCTGCATGGTCGGCCGGACCGAGGAGCAGATCGAAAAGGCCAAGGCCGCCGCCAAGATGCAGATATCCTTTTATGGATCGACGCCTGCCTACCGGGTAGCGCTCGAGCACGAGGGTTGGGGCGATCTGCAGCCTGAACTCAACCGGATGAGCAAGGCGGGGCTCTGGGCCGAAATGACGGGTCTGATTTCGGACGAAATGCTGGAGAAGATCGGCGTCATCGGCACGCCGGAGGAAGTCGGTCGCCGGCTGCGTGAGCGAAATAATTTTGCGGCGCGGACCAGCGTCATTCTTTACGATGAGAGCGGTGATCCGGAAGCTCTGCCCAAGATCGCCGCGGGCGTGCACGGAGAGGATTGAAGATGAGTCGATTGCAAGGAAAGAAAGTGTTGATCACGGGTGGAGCGTCGGGAATCGGCGCTGCATCGGCCCGGCGGTTCGTTGCCGAGGGTGCCTCGGTAGCTCTGGCGGATCTGCAGGAGATTCCGAGCGCTTTGCTGGACGAACTCGGCTCTTCGGTCGTGAGCACGCATTCGCTCGATGTTCGTGACGAAGCCTCGGTCGAGGCGGCCGTGCAGGGGGCTGTAGGCAGTCTCGGGCAAATCGATGTCCTCCTGAATGCAGCAGGGGTCAATGGCTACGGCTCCGCGCACGATCTGGATGCGGCCGAGTGGGATCGCGTCCTCGATATCAACTTGAAAGGATCTTTTCTCGTGGCCAAGCACGCGTTGGCGGGTATGCGCGAGCGCCAGGCGGGCAATATTATTCATATCGCGAGCGTGGAGGGGATCTCGGCCATCAGCATGCAGTTGGCCTATAATGCCTCGAAGGGAGCCGTGATCTTGATGACCAAGAATATGGCGCTGGATTACGGGGTCGAAGGGATTCGGGTGAACTGCCTTTGTCCCGGGCTGATCGAGACCCCCATGACGGCCATGCTGCAGGAGCCCGAGTTGCAGGTTTTACGTGAACGCATGGTGGAACTCCACGCTCTGAAACGCATGGGGCAACCGGAAGAAGTCGCTAATTGTGCGGTGTTTCTTGCCTCGGATGAGGCATCTTTTGTCACGGGCACGGCTTTGGTTGTTGACGGCGGCTGGACGGCGGGACATCGCCTGGAAATTGGCTGAGGCTTCTCCGAATTCGAACTGTTTTGTCTCCAAAATTTACAGAGACGGGATGCGACGAAATCGGTTTCGGAAAGAGCGAATCCTAGGTAGGATCGAATCATGAATCAGTCGGTATCCGAGGGGCCGGAGGGCTCCGCGATCGCTTCGAGCCCGGGGGGCTTTCCCCGGGAATGGTCTTTTGTCGAGCGGGTATTTTCGGTCCTGGTTTTTCCGGTCGTGCTGACCACGGCTGTCTGGGTGGGTTACGCCTGGATGGAGAGCGGAGTGCCGGCGGAAGTCGCGGTCTTTCCCGTGATTGCCGGGACCTATTTTTTGCTGGCGATACTGGAGCGAATTTTCCCCCATCACGAAGATTGGCTCCGCTCGCGTGGGGATCTCTCGGTTGATCTTGGGTATTTGTTCACCAATGGCTCGATGGTGCGCTTGACCGAACCGCTGATGCTCTCTGGCGTGGTCTATTTGGCGATGCTGGTGTCGGAGGACTTCGGGACGGGCTATTGGCCTACCGCATGGCCCATCCTCGGGCAGTTGGTCCTCGCTTTGGTTTTGGCAGAGTTCGTTGAGTATTGGTGCCATCGGGGGATGCACGAAATCGATTGGATGTGGCGGTTCCATGCCACACATCATTCCGCGCCGCGGCTCTATTTTCTGAACGCGGTGCGCTTTCACCCGGTGGACATCTTTCTGATCGGGACCGGCAAGTTGCTCCCCATCGCCGTTCTGGGAGCGTCGCCGGAAGTGCTGGGGTTGGTGACGCTCTTTGCGGCCGTGCACGGGGCATTTCAGCATTCCAATTTGAAGCTGAAGCTGGGTCCCTTGAACTGGATTTTCAGCATGGCCGAACTGCATCGCTGGCACCATTCGCCGGTGGTCGAGGAAGCGAATCATAATTATGGCGGCAATCTGATCATTTGGGATGTGGTTTTCGGGACGCGTTGGCTCCCGAAGGATCGCAAATCGCCGGCCGAGATCGGGATGGATTCGCTGCCGCATTTTCCGATGGGTTTTTTCTCGCAAATGGTCTCGCCGCTGCGATGGGAAAAGGTGGTCGAGGAATCGACCGCGAGAAAAACCAGCTGAAAACCCGCTCCGGAGCTGTTCAAGTCGTCGGATGGCTGCCGGTTGCGCTGGGGCTCTCGGCTGCGTAGCACCGCAGGATGGGTACAATCGTAGCGACGAAGAATGGACGCGTGCAGGGCGCCCCTCGTGATGGCCACCATGCATTTTTGGGGATTCCCTTCGCCGCACCTCCCGTGGGCGAACTTCGCTTTCAGGCCCCGGTGCCGGCGACTCCCTGGGAAGATATTCGTCCGGCAACCGAATTCGGCCCGGCATGCCCCCAGCCGGATAGTGCTTTGCCCGGGATGGCCCCGGGTCCGCAGGAGGAGGCGGGTTGTCTGACCTTGAACGTCTACACCCCGGAGGCCGGGAGCGGTGCGCGTCCGGTCCTCGTGTGGATTCACGGAGGCGCGTGCACGACGGGCTCCAACCGCCAATTGATGTACGATGGAGGACCGTTGGCTTGTCGCGGCGATGTGGTCGTCGTGGCTCTGAACTATCGCCTCGGTGTGCTCGGGTGGCTGAACCCGGGACTGAACGGGAGTGATTTCGCGCCGAATGTCGGTCTTCAGGACCAGATTGCCGGCCTCCGTTGGGTGCGGGAGAATATTGCTGATTTTGGCGGCGACCCGGAGAATGTGACGATTTTCGGGGAATCGGCAGGTGGGATGTCTGTGACGACCCTCATGGCCACGCCTTCCGCGCGCGGTTTGTTTCATAAGGTCATCGCCCAAAGCGGCGCGGCGCAGGCCACGCTTTCGCCGGCGCAGGCAGCCGAAGCCGGGGATGTCCTGGCGGCCGAGTTGGGGTTGGCGCAGCTGGAGGCTTCCTCTTTGCGGGAACGATCCATCGAGGACCTTCTCGCCGCACAATTGAAGGTAACCGCTCGATTGCAGGCCAACCGCGTGATGCCGTGGGCGCCCGTGGTCGACGGATCGATTGTTCCCGAACACCCGATGCTTGCCGTGAGTGCCGGTCAGGCCGAGAATATTCCGCTGCTGATCGGCTCGACCGCCGACGAGTGGCGTCTTTTTACAATTGCGATGCCGCACCATCGATCGATGGATCGAGCAGCCTTGCGCAAGCGTCTGGCGCAGCGCCTGTCCAGCATTGGCAAGGGGGACGCGGATGAGGTTCTGGCGCTCTATCCGCATGCCGAGCCATGGCAGGTTTTTGACGCCATCGAAACCGACCGAGTCTTCTGGATGCCGGCAGTCCAGCTGGCCGAAGCGCAGCAGGCCCACCAGGCTGGCACCTATATGTATCGGTTTTCGTGGCCCTCCCCGGCGGTGCGGGGAATGCTGGGTGCTTGTCACGCTGTGGAATTGCCTTTTGTCTTTGGCACTCTGGACGCCCCGGGTATGGACCGGTTCTCCGGCGCCGGGCCGGCGGCCGAGGCGCTCGCCTTGCAGGTGATGGATTCCTGGATTGCCTTTGCGAAAGCCGGGGATCCTTCACATCCGGGTATTCCCGCATGGGGCCCCTACGAGCCCTCGCGTCGGATAACGATGGATTTCGCCGAGGATTCCGTTGCCTCCGACGCACCGCTCGAAGAGCGCCGGAGTGTCTGGGCGGAGATTCTCGAGGATTGATTGTCCCGCCAACCCATGGGAACCCGACCCGGTAGCTGATAGAGACGGCAGCATGCGTGCATTGATGCTGTCGTGGGGCTTGCTGGTTCTTTTGGCTTCCGGGTGTGGGGAATCCACGCCGGTGTTTCTGGAGCCGCCGGTGATCGAGGCAGAGAACGGGGTGCTCTCACTTACTCTCACGCCTAAATATACCAACCTGTCTGTCAACGACCTCGATCTCGAGGGCAGGGCATATATGGGGCTGTTTGCGCCAGCGACATTGCGCGTTGCCCGCGGTGATCGATTTCAGATTCTTCTCGAGAATCAATTGCCGAGCGAGTCCACGAATCTTCATTTCGATGGTATGAGTCTGAGTCCGCTGATGCAGGGGGGGGCGGCTGGCGATGACGTCTTTCTCGATGTCGAGCCCGGTGAGGGGCAGCTCTACAGCGTGGTTGTTCCCGAGGATCATCCTCAGGGTATCTTTACCTATCGTCCTTCGCGCTTCGGGGAGATCGCCAGTCAGTTGGGCAACGGGATGGCCGGGGCGATTGTTGTGGAGGGAGTCCTCGATCCGTTCCCGCAGCTCTCGGGAGTTACTCAGCGAACGCTCGTCCTCAAGGATCTGCAGCGCTCCGGAGGGACCATTCTTGAGCAGCCTGACCCGGAGCAACTCAAGATGCTGACCGTCAATGGTCAGGTGCGACCGCGATTCAAGGCGAATCCGGGTGAAATGCAATTCTGGAGCGTCGCGAACGCAAGCGCGAATCTTTACTACCGGTTGGCTCTGGCCAACCATACCTTGTACGAGGTGGCGCGTGACGGGAATCGTCATACTCGGTTGCTCGCGTTGCCGAGCATCGATTTGCCCCCCTCGGCGCGTTCGCAGTTTCTGATCGTCGCCCGTGGCGAAGGGCAATATGAGTTCTCGACAGCGACCCTGGGCAATCGCCCCCCGGGCTACGACGCATTCTTTGGTGAAGGCTCATCCTTGTATCGGGCAGGTGCCTGCGGAGAGGCGGAACTCGCGGAGACCACCGGCTGTGAGGACCTCGATGCAAGCACCTGTATGGGGCCCCAAGGCCCCTGTGTGGTGGGCGGGTCTCTGGGAACGCTCGTCGTTGCGGACGACAAGGTTCTGGCCCCGCAGTTACCCTCGGAGGATCAGTTTCCAGCCCTGACAGATCTGCGGGAAGAGAATCGTTGTCGCAGGCGCGTCTTCCGATTCGAGCAGGGACCGACCGGCGATGTATATACGATTGATGGTCGGCCCTTTGATCCCTATCGCATCGATGCCGAGGTCCGATTGGCGTCCGAGGAGAATTGCGTGGAGGAATGGCGCCTGCAGAACTGCAGTGGGCAAAACCATGTTTTCCATATAGGGCAGGTCGATTTTCAGGTTCTTGAAGTCAACGGCGTGCCAGTCGAATTTACCGGCTATCAGGATACCGTGACGATGCCTTTTCGGGATTGTGACCGATACGAGAGCGATGCCACCGAATGTCAGGCCGTTGAGATCGAGCAGAAGATTTACCCGATCTACAGTTGCCCGACCGCAAATGATCCTCGAGGCGAGGTGGTGGTGCGGATTCCGTTTTCGGAAATTGCCGTCGGGAAATTCACCTTTCGATCGGCTGCAGCGAATGCCAGCGATGCGGGGATGATGGCCGCGATGCAGGTTTGTGATGATGACCAATACCCCTGTGGTGCGCCGCAGCGGTAGTCGCTCTGCACTATCGCGAGGGCGAGCGCCATCTGGGGAGGCAAGGTGAGACTCGTTAGGTTAACGTTGGCTCATGGCCCAGCGCTTGGAATTCTTTTTCGATTACGGAAGCCCCTATAGTTACTTTGCCGACACGCAACTGCCCGGTCTGATCGAGCGCACCGGCTGTGAAGTTGCCTATCGCCCGATGCTGTTGGGCGGAGTGTTCAAATCTGTGGGAAGTCATTCGCCCGCGGCCGAACCGGTCGAGGCCAAGCGCCGTCATTTTGCGGTGGAGCTACGGCGATCGGTGGCTCACTACGGGGTTCCGTTCGAGAGCCCCCCGGGCTGGCCGATCAATACGCTGCAGATCATGCGGACCGCGCATGCGGCACAGCGTGAGGGCGTTTTCGATGCCTTTCATCAAGCGGTCTACACGGCCTTCTGGGCGTCAGGGAAGGCGATTGGTGACCTGCGTGTCTTCGCCAGTATTTTGCGGGAAGCGGGATTGCCCGCGGAGGCCCTGCTGGCGGCTTCTCTGGAGCCTGATGTGAAGACAGAGCTGCGGGATACGACCGAGGAGGCCGTGGAGCGCGGGGCTTTCGGGGCTCCGACCTTCTTTCTCGATGAGGAGATGTTCTTTGGCGCTGACCGGATTCCGTATATCGAGAAAATTCTGACCTGATCCCCAGGTTGCGGGCATTCCGGGCCCTTTCGACGCCCCCGACTCTTCCGGCAAAAAAGACAACGGTTGTCGGTTCTTGCCGGAGAAACTTGCGATTCTCTGTGGAATTTGAGATGCCGCAGATGATGGCTGCAGCGAAGGGAGTCGAAAAGGCAGGCGAGTCTCGCAAGCCGAACTACGGGGCGACCAAGCGTTGCCTACAAGTCTTTCTGGAACTTTTGCGGACTCCGGGGGGACGCGATTTGGAGACCCTCGCAGACCAGCTGGACGTCTCGTCTCGAACGATGACCCGCTATACCAAGATCCTGCAGGAGTCTTTATTCGACGAGACCAACCAGCCTCTTGTCGAAGTCCGTCAGCAAGGGGCTCGTCGGCATTTGCGTGTCCGGGGCGCCGAAGTCGGTGTCGATCCGGCCGCACATCAGGCTGCAGCGATGTTTTTCTCGGTGGCAGCTTTGCGTGCGCTGCGGGGGACAGCGGTGGGCGAGAGTGGCGACGTTCTGTGGCAACAGACGCTGAAAAAACTTCCGTTGAAGACGCGGGAAGCCCTCGATCAAATCGAGAAACGCTTTTTCTATGTGCCGTTCGCGCCAAAGGATTACCGGGATCACGATGAGGTGCTCGATGTCCTTTTTCAGGCCGTATTGAGGCGTCGCACGGTGCGTCTTGCGTATCGCAAGCCGTCGGGGCGACGAAATTGGCATTCCTTCCATCCCTTCACGATGGTGTTGTACCGGGACGCGATCTATATCCTCGGGGCATCCGATCGACACGCACAGCCTATTTACCTTGCGGTGGATCGCATCGAGGAGCTTGAGGTAACCGGAGAGAAGTTCCGCATTCCCAAAGACTACGATCCCGAAAAAATGACGCGTGACGGGTTCGGCATCTGGAGTGGAAAGGAATGCGAGGTTGCCTTGCGTTTGTCGGGCCGCGCGGCCGAGCAGGTTCCCGAGCGCCTGCACCAAAGAACCGTTCGGCTGTCGACCACTCAAGGTGGCGACGTTTTGCTGAAGGCCAAGCTGCGCGGGTGGCAGGAGTTGGCTTGGTGGATTCTCTCCTGGGGACGCGACATCGAGGTCCTGAGCCCATCCGATCTGCGCAAATATGTCGCCGAGGAACACCAGGCGGCGGCGCGTCTTTATAACGGAGATTAGCTCGGCGAGAGTCGGATGACCGGGATCTTGCGCGTGGTTCGAGCCTGATAGTTGTCGAAATCCCCGTAGGATTCCATTGCGAGCGCCCAGAGTCGTTCCCGGGTTTCGCCCTCTGGCACGGTCTCGGCGCGGTAGTCGAGACGCTTGGGCCCGATCTCGAAGGTGACCTCGGGATTGGCGACCAAATTGAGGTACCAGAGTGGGTGCTTGGGCATCCCGCCTTGTGAGGCAATGATGATCACGTCCTCGCCGTCTCGCGCAAAACAGAGCGGGATATCAAAGATCTTCCCGCTCTTGCGACCCGTGACCCGCAAGATCCCGACTTCGCCGTCTCCGAAAAAGCTGCGTCCCCATGTGCCGCCCGTGGCCCGGTAGATCCAGGTGTTGATGCGGCCGCCAATCTTCAGAAGGGGTTTTGCGATTCGCAGCTGGGCTTCGGTGGAGGGCGGGTATTTGGGCTTCTCTTCACTCATGGGGAGCTTTTATCCTGCTTTGCCCCTCTCTGCATCTTCCCGGGTGACGCCGCGAGCCCTGGTGCGGATCGACCGCCATTCGCTTCAGTCGCCAGCGAGAATTTGTGCAAGCTCGTCGTCATGCTGGCCGAGCAATGGTGTCGGGGCACGGTACCCGGCCGTTGCCTGACTCATGCGGAAACCGTTGCGCTCATAGAAGCGTTCGCCGAGAATTGGGTGCTGCAAGGTTTGGAAGTGGTCGCGGGCACGGAGCGTGGCATCTCCAAAGACATCACCGAAGTCGGCTACGGGCACTGCCTCGATTCCGCGTTCCTGCAGGCGCGTGGCCAAAGCTTCGGCGTCGAGCTCCTTGGTGGCCTGGCGGATTTCGCTTTCCAGTGAATCGAGATCCGTCTGGCGTTGGGCCGCACGGGCGCGGCCTTCTGTGGCGAGGTTCAGTTCCTCGGCCAGCGAAACCCATTGCGCGTCGGTGTGGCAGGCGATGGCGATCCAGCGTTCTTTGCCACGGGTGGGAAAGACGCCATGCGGTGCCGCGTCCGGATGCCGATTTCCGTTACGTGTGCCCGCTTTCCCGGTCTGGGCGTAGGCGAGCAGCCAGGGCCCCAGAGCATACTCGGCCGCCTCGACCTGCGAGAGGTCGTAATGCCCGCCTTGTCCGTTGCGGCGCCTGCGGAGCAGGGCGGCCGCAGCCAGGGTCGCGGTAAAGCGAGGCGCCAGCGAATCCGTGATCGTGCCGTAGGGGCCGAGAGGTTCGCGATCCGGCCATCCGGTGAGGAAATTATAGCCCGCGAGCGCCGAGCCTTGTCCGCCAAACCCGGGGTAGTTGCGGTGCGGGCCAGTTTGTCCGTTCAGGCAGGTGGAGATCATGATCAGGTCGGGTTGGTCGGCCGCCAGAGACTCGAAGTCCAAACCGAAGCCCCTCATGGCGCGGGGGGCAAAGTTTTCCAGAACGAGGTCGGACCACTGGATCAGGTCGCGGGCGCGAGCGAGACCTGTGGGGTCCTTGAGGTCCAGGGTGATGCTTTTCTTGCCCGGGTTCAGCGCGCTGAAGAGAGGGGAGCCCTCGAGTCCATGCGGGCTGGCCTGAGCCCACATCGCCCTCAGGAAATCGGGTCTTTCTCTGGATTCGACCTTGATGACGGTAGCACCGTTTTCCGCAAAGTAGCGGGCTGCGATCGG
>Ga0055584_100004616_pt1 | contig 13505 bp, 15 predicted proteins | sample OSDHelmetaG_FD_58716 | JGI IMG/M metagenome (GOLD analysis project Ga0055584, IMG submission 58716) | Pelagic marine sediment microbial communities from the LTER site Helgoland, North Sea, for post-phytoplankton bloom and carbon turnover... | ecosystem: Environmental > Aquatic > Marine >... | reverse complement strand
CAGTAAAGCAGTAAAGCAGTGAATCATGCGGACTAAGTCTGATTATTTTCCAGCCTGTGAGAAAGATCAGTACCGGCGGTTTGGATGAGAGTATCGCGGTCCAGCGATGCAATGATCCATCGGGCTGTGTCGGCGGGGCCGATTGCGCCCCAGGATTTGCCCTTCGAAAACCAGGTCTCAGCCATTTTTCCGGTGATATAAGTGGCATACCAGGCAAGAGAGCCCTGGGCAACTGCGGTAAGTGTAGTCGACAAGCCGGCACTCACTGTCTTCAGTGCGCTCGAAACCAGGTTCACGCCCCAGTAAGCGCCCATCAGCGCAAGCAGTTGTGCAGAGATGGTGAGTAGCAGTTTTGATGCTTCTTTTTTCGACAATCTGAACCCATAAACCTCGCCCAGGTGGATCACCATGGCGATATCCGTGCCTGCTGCAGCCAGGAGGTCTGCTATGGGAACGGGATTTACGGCGACCAGCAGGCCCTTGCTTATGCAGTAATTTCGAATGATTTTTTCAGCTACGGAGCGCCTGGCTTCCACTATGCGGGTAGCAATTTTTTCGTCAAGCTCACTGGCGAATATGGTGGCATTCAGCGCGGCAAGTGATTTGCCCTTCTTCTCCAGCATGTCCCAGAGCTCAACTCTGAGGCTGGAAATGTCAGGCGCTCTGTCACGCCTGAACTCCCTGTCAAGGCCATTCTGATCAGTCTGGATGACGATTTCAGGCCGGGGCGCGGCGGCCACGGCAATGATCCGGTCTGCTGCCAGAAATGAGACGCATCGCTCGCGCAGTCGGTGCATGATTAATTCAAGCTCGGCGCTGTTATATCGATCGGATTTATTCAGAACCAAAAATACCGTTCGCCGGGCTTCGCAAAAGTCTTTCAGGGCTTTGAATTCTGTCTCTGTCAGGTCGCCATCACACAGCATCAGGATGAGATCTGCACGCTGGCTGATATCGCGGGCCAGCTGAGCTCTCTGTTCGCCATCCAGTTCATCGATTCCCGGTGTGTCAATCAGAATCAAATGCCCTTTCTTGAGTGAACGCCAGTGAGCCCTTTTTTCTGCACGCGTCTCTCCATGCAAAGGGCTGGTGCCAAATTCGTCCTTTTGTAGCAGGGCGTTCAACAGCGAAGACTTGCCAACGCCAACTCTTCCAAATGCGGCAATATGAATTTCTTCGTTCCGGAGTTTCCTGGAAATGGCATCAATTTCTTCGAATTCCCTGGACAAATCCGCACGGACAGCAGAAGGAATCGTAGTGTCCTGCAACAGATCCCGGAGATGCTGGTTAGCCTGCAGCAATTGCTGGTCTGATTCAGTCTCCCTGCTCGGGGTCCTGCTTTGATCCGGAGACCGCCAGCTTTGCAAAATGGATTGCACCCGATTCCAGATGGTCATGTAGTAAATCCTCGAAAGCTTCGGCAGCAGGGTACGGCCTTAATGCGCCCCGGCTGGCCATGGTTTCTGCCGCAGCCTTCCCCAGGCTGTCGAAAATCATGCCATATGCCACAGCATGAATCACGCCTCCTGAAATGGTTCCCAGGCCGGGAAACGCCTTAAGTGCGTTTCCTGCAATGGCGAGCGTGATTGCCGTCATGTTACGTACTTTACCGCTTGCCAGTTGCAGAAAAGATTCGATTTCCATTTCCTTGACAGGGATCTCATACAATTTTGATAATTCCCGCATCAACTGCGTGGCCAGGACTCCCTGTATCACCAGATCCGAGCCCGGTGCAACAGCGGCCAGAGCACCGATCACTGCCCGACGGGAGTATTTATTGACCAGCTCCAGCGCCTGTTGGTTCCTGTACCGGTCGCGGGCGGCATCCAGTTTTTCACTTGCAAGCATTAGCACGGCGGTATCTCGAAGAGACTCCATTAATTCCAGGTCCTGATCCAGATGCCGCTGAACCGCCTGGCGCAACTGCGCAATTTCCGGCCTGCGGGGCCGGTCGGTCCGCTGCTCCATTTCTTCGCCCAGCAGGCGGATTACTTCCTCGCGTCCGCCGGTGCTGATGTGCACAATGTTAGCGTTCTCGAGCCCTGTTCTTTCCTGAAACCTCTCATGGAAGGCTGATAGTTCCTCTGGTGAATATTGGTCGGACTTGTTGAGAGCGAGCACCAGGGGTTTGTCCAGTTTCTGCAAATAATTCAATTGCGCCATCTGGCTGGAAGTCAGGTCACTATCACACAGAAAAATCACCAAATGAGCCCTGCGCGTTTCTTCCAGAGCTGCTGTGTGATCCTCCAGGTTAAAACCCGGAAGGTCAGCGATAATCACACGATCTCCTGATGGGGCCTGCCAGGAATAGTGGCGTATGTCAGTGGTTGTTCCTCCCCTCGGATCTGTGTCCAGTTCGATTCCAGGTACCAGCGCCTGAACCAGGCTGCTCTTGCCACTGCTGATCTCGCCGTAAACAGCTATATGGATTTCACCGCTGCCACGACGGCGTCTTTGCTCCCGGATTTCTTTCAGTGCGCCGCTGACATCTATCCCGTGCCTGGAAGACTCCAACAATTCATCCTGTAAAGACTCAACGGTGACAACTGGTCTGGATGGGTGTGTTTTTCTGTCTCGACCAGGGCGAAACCAATTCCAGAACAATACGAGTGTCAATATAGGCAGGCCTGCCAGGACTATCGCGTATGCGAACTGAACCCAGGTGGGCGCCTCCTTCAGGTAGTGCCAAACGGAAAGCGCGGTGTCTGTTGCCAGAAGTATCAGGAACAGAACCAGGAAGAAGGCAATCAGGATGATAGCGGCGACAAGCAAGCGTAATGGCATAGGAGAAGCATATCAATTCCCGTCAATTGTGACAGCCCCGTTGCCAGTTACGTTGTGTACGTGTACATTAAACCGGCCGGGCACCGCACGCCCTGCGATCGTTTCACATACACGGTCACATGCGGTGTACAGGGAAATAAAATGCAGGGCAATACACAAATAAATCGAACTGAAAATCATCTGGCCATGCTGGGCCATGAACTGCGAAACGCCCTTAACGGATTTGCAGGCGTGGCCGAATTGCTTGGCACTACCAGGCTGAGCGGGGAACAAAGACACTTGCTGGAGGCATTGCAGCAGTCCGGAAGGCAGTTGCGCTGGTTGATCGAGTCGGTAAACTCCGAAGGCGGGAAAACAGAATTTCCATTTACAGCAGTGCCGGCTGAGCTTAATGGTATTGATCTGCTGGAGCAGGTCATCCGTTGCCATACCCCAGCCGCAACTGATAGCGACAATCTTCTGCTGTTTAACATCGAAGCGGATTTGCCCGCCTGGTGGAATATCGATGGCCGCCTGCTACGCCAGCTAATCGATAACCTTCTGGCGAACGCGATCAAGTTTACATGCTCCGGCATCATAGAAATCGAGGCAAGGCGGCCATCCGGAGGCCGCGGATCGGATACCAGCCTGGAATTGCTGGTAAGGGATACCGGGCCAGGAATTGACAGTGCATCCTCCCAGCGAATTTTCGAGCCTTGGGTGCGGCTTGAGGAAAATCAGAAAAGTGGTGGTTCAGGACTGGGTTTACATATCTGCCAACGAATAGCGTCGAGCCTGGGTGGAACAGTCGATTGTTACCACGAATCCGGTACAGGAAGTTGTTTTCGCGTTTATCTTCCGGGTGTTCTTGATCCACTTCTCGCGTGCAAGTCCGGCCCGGTTTCACGACTTTTTTCTTCCATGATTTGCCGGATTTCTGCTGGAGATCGTCTACGTGCTTCTGTCGAGTCAGTCCTTGGCCACCTGGGCATTCGAGTTGTGCCTTTCGGAAAGATGTTGGGTTCCGAATCAGGGATGATGCTTGAAATCCTGATCAACCAGTTGGAAATACCTTGCGACAGCAAAGCGCCGCATGCCGGATTGCTTTTTACTTATCATCCACGGCACAGTGAAAGAAACTACCTGCTTCAGACCAGACGGTTGCAATCTCCATTCCTGGAGTCGACTCTGGGGCCCCTGTTGATGGAAATGGCCCTGGCCTGGCGAATATTACTCCAGGAGTCGGCTTTGAAAATCAAGCCTGATGATATTCAGGGCTGAGTTCCCGGACGGCGTTTATCAATGCAGTCAGGTTGTCCGGATTAACATCTGGTGTGATGCCATGCCCAAGATTGAAAACGTGACCCTCAGCCTGGCCGAAACTGGCCAGAGTCTGACCAACCTCTCTCCTGATCACTGATGGATCGGCAAGCAGAATAGCGGGATCCAGGTTGCCCTGAAGGGCAACCTGGCCCCCGACCCTTTCGCGTGCTTCTTTCAGGGCTATGGTCCAGTCAACACCCAGCGCGTCGCATCCGGTTTCCGCCAGGGCTTCCAACTGGGTATTACATGCTTTACAAAAAAGGATTACGGGTACTGGCCTGCCTTCATTCTCACGTGTCAGACCGGCGACGATTCTATTCAGATACCTCAAGGAAAATTCAGTGAAAGCCGGGGCAGAGAGCGCTCCGCCCCAGGTATCGAAAATCTGGACGATTTGAGCCCCGCTTTCAATCTGGGCATTGAGGTAATCCGTGATTGTGTCAGCCAGTTTTTCCAGCAGTTGGTGGGCCAGAGCAGGTTCCTGATAGATGAGTTTTTTAGCTTTGGAAAATGTTTTACTGCTGCCTCCCTCGATCATGTAGGTCAGAAGAGTCCAGGGGCTGCCGCTGAACCCGATCAGCGGCACAGTTCCACTCAGTTCTTGCCGAACCAATGCCACGGCATTCATCACGTAATCCAGGGATTCTCTGACCTCCGGCCGGGGAAGCTTCTGGATATCTTCGGCGGTCCTGATTGGGTTGGCGAAAATCGGGCCTTTACCCTCTTCGAAATATAGCCCCATCCCCATAACGTCCGGTATCGTGAGAATATCGGAAAATACGATGGCAGCATCCAGATCGAATCGCCGCAGAGGTTGCAGAGTCACTTCACAGGCCAGTTCCGGGGTCTGGCAGAGGTTCATGAAACTGCCTGCCTGGGCTCGTGTTTTGAGGTATTCGGGCAGATATCGCCCGGCCTGGCGCATGATCCAGACGGGTGTGCGGTCGACGGGTTCGCGCAGCAGCGCTCGTAGCATGGTGTCGTTTTTAAGTTCCATTGTATTTTCCAAACTGTCGTTTTTGTCAGGGACTATCCCGGTTTTTTTCCATCGCCGCTATGATCTCATCCTGGTGGCTGTCGGAATCGATCAGTGCGTCGCCAATCGCATTCAGCAGGATCAGACGAAGCCCTGCGGCCAGTGCTTTCTTATCCAGCGTGAGAGCTTCGACCAGTGCGCTTATGGGGACATCTGCCGGTTGCATCACCGGCAGGCCGAAAGCCCTCAATAAGGCCGCCAGTCGACTTGCTGTCCCATGATCACAAATTCCACGTGTTTCACTCAAGAGCGCTGCAGTCACCATACCAATAGACACGGCTTCGCCATGCAGAAAACGATGATACCGGGTCTCAGACTCCAGCGCGTGGCCAAAACTATGCCCGAAATTGAGCAGGGCCCGGATTCCTGATTCCTTTTCATCTTTGGCAACAATAGCTGCTTTATTTTTTACCGATTCATAAATCAGGTAATTCAAGGCGATGTTCTGCCGTTCGTTGACTGCCGTAACATTATTTTCCAGCCACTCGAAAAAATCGACATCCGTGATCGCACCATATTTTACGACCTCAGCCAATCCGGCATTGAACTCTCTTTCCGGCAGGCTTGCAAGCGTGTCAGAATCAATTACGACGGCTGCGGGCTGGTGGAATGCCCCGACGAGGTTTTTACCCTTTTGGTGATTAATCGCAGTTTTGCCGCCAACCGAAGCATCCACCTGAGCCAGCAGGGTAGTGGGGGCCTGAAGGAATCGGATTCCGCGCATATAGCAGGCTGCGGCGAAGCCCGTGATGTCACCTACCACACCGCCTCCCAATGCAATCACATTGGCGTCACGCTGTGCCTGCATGCTGACCAGCCTGTTGATGATTCCAAACCAGGTATCGACGGTTTTTTCGGGCTCACCATCGGGTATCACATGAATCTCCACTTTACGCCCGAGGGCTGACTTCAGCTGCTCAAGGTAGAGGGGTGCAACCACATCATTGCTGACGATCAGAGTCTTGCCTGCTCCAAGATGCCTGTCCCATAGTGACGATTCGGACAGTAGCCCGCAGCCCAGGTATACCGGATAGCCATTACTGGCGAGGGCGACTTCAACGGTTTTGATTTCCAGAGGGGTGTGCATATCATTCCATGTTTTCTTCATTTTCCGCATCTTTTGTGCTCGCTTCCGCTTCATACGAAATGATGGCATCAGCCAGCTGTCTTGCGGCAACGGCGGGGTTGCGGTTGTGTGGTGGAAACACGATGTCAGCCAGTTTCAGATAAAGAGGGTTTCTTGCAGCCGCCAGCTCAGCCAGTTTCTGTTCCCTGTCGCCGCTCTGCAATAGCGGCCTCGATTGATCTCGACGCAGCCGTTTAAATTGCTGAGCCACGGATGTCTGCAGGTAGACGACCAAGCCTGACTGGCTTAACAGTCTACAATTTTCAGGCTTCAGTATGGCACCGCCCCCGGTCGCGACAAGTACATTCTTTTGAGTTGTCAGGTTTTGGAGCACACGGGTTTCCCTTTCACGAAACCCACTTTCACCCTCAATGTCAAAAATCAGACTGACGCTGGCGCCGGTCTGCTTTTCCAGTTCCCCGTCGCAGTCCCGAAAAGACATTCCGAGAAGATTTGCAACCCGCTGACCTATGGTTGTTTTTCCCGATCCCATCGGGCCGATCAGATAAATATTTTCATGCCGTTCAGCCATTGGCCTGTACCAGGCTGGCGACACGGGGCGAAGTGCGAGTTTGCATTTTTGTGAACACGTTTATATATGGTTGAATAATAAAAATAATCCAATGGCGGATTGTAGCCTGAATTCCGAGTAAATTCCGGTAAATGGCGGGTGCACTTATGCACGACTTTGGGTAACATTGCCCGAATTCCTAGAATACCCCGTTGTAGCTTTTATGATCCGCTTTTTCGTGCTTTTTACAATATTGCTGATCGGCCTTTTCGCGCTGGAGATCCTTCAACCAGCAGAAAAGTACGTCATTATCCCGTTTACCTCCTTCATTGCGGATATCAGTGTCTGGATAGTCCAGTTTTTCGACGATAATGTTGTGGCTTACCGGAATGTAATCCGCAATGCCACGACCGGTTTTGGCGTGCGGATCGAGCGTGGTTGCAACGGGGTGGAAGCAGTCATCATTCTATTTGCAGCGATTTTTGCTTTTCCTGCACCGATCAAGAACAAACTGATTGGGTTCACTATCGGCTTTTTTGCCATTCAGTTGCTGAACCTGGTCCGGATTGTCTCCCTTTTCTACCTGGGACAGTGGAATCAAGTGGCATTTGAGTGGTTCCATTTATACCTTTGGCAGGCTTTGATCATATTGGATGCACTTGTAGTGTGGCTGGTGTGGTTAAGAACACTTCCACAAGCGAAAATGAAGCGCATGGCGGAAGCTGAGGCCAACTCTGAGCCCAGCTCTGGATAGCTGCAAAAATGAGCCTGTCACAGGAGATCATTCAGGAGTTCAACAGGAGTTTCAAGAAGGCCCGCGTGTCCGGTGAGCCGGAGCCGACCGCCATGGTGCTGGCAACGAGCGACGGCAAGGGTTATGTCACCTCCCGTACCGTATTGCTTAAAGCGCTGGATGAAAATGGTTTCGTTTTTTTTACCAATACCCAGAGTATGAAAGGAATACAGATGCTGGTCTGCCCCAGGGCAGCAGCGACATTTCTCTGGAAGGCCAGCGGTTGCCAGGTGCAACTGGTTGGTACTGTCAACCAGGTGAGTGATGAAGAGGCAGACGCCTACTTTTCTACCCGAGACAGGGGCAGTCAGATTGGCGCCTGGGCATCGCAGCAGTCAGAGCCGCTGGACAGCCGCGAATCCCTGATAAACAGGGTTAGTGAGCTTGAGCGGAAGTATGAGGGTATGGAAGTACCCAGACCCCGGCACTGGACGGGTTATGTCTTGAGCCCTGAGAGCGTTGAGTTCTGGACTCAAAGGGAATTCCGCTTGCATGACCGGTTCCTTTACACGCTGAAAGAAGGGCTCTGGACAAAGCAAAGACTCAACCCCTGATACGATGGATTAGCTGTGTCTTCTAAGATATTTACCCTGGATGTGAACACAGCCGGGCGCGGCTTTTACGAGATCAGCCGGCAGTTAAATACGGAAGTTGCCGGCAGCGGAATCGTAAGCGGTCTGTGCCACGTTTTCCTCCGGCATACCAGTGCATCTCTTCTGATTACCGAGAACGCCGATCCGGATGTTCGCAGAGACCTCGAACACTTCATGAGCTGCCTGGTGCCGGATGGTGCCCCCGCTTACCTGCACAGCATGGAAGGGCCCGATGATATGCCGGCCCACATTCGCTCAGTTCTTACATGCAGTGAATTGACCATCCCCGTTCGCCAGGGTCGGCTGGCCCTTGGATCCTGGCAGGGTGTCTACTTGTGGGAGCATCGAATTCGCCCGCATGAGCGGCGGATTGACATTACGATAATCTGATATCGCCCGCCTATTCGGTATAGAACTGCTGGCGGAATTTAACGACCAGCGGAGTATCTTCTCCTTCGACCTTTACTTCAATGTTGAAATTGTAGGTTTCCAGGTTGTGTATCGGAAACTCCCCTATGTAATAAATCGCGCCCTCCGATTCCTTGAGTTCTCGTGTCTCAATCTCACGGCGTTGGCCGGTGAGGTTGGTGCCGCTGGCAGTAACCTGGGCACTGACGGGCGTGCCAGGATTATCCAGGACTTTCTTCAGAACAGTGAGGTTGAGCAAGGCCCGACTGGACGAGCGCTTGATGCCATATCCCTGCGCCACCTGCGGTGGAATGAAATTGGTATTAAGCGCGTTATAGTGCACGACATAATCCCCGAAGTCCTGTGCTTGCTGGGCTTCGGCCTTGCCGGGAATAGTGAACATGCCGGCAAGAAGAATAATCGAAAGAATGTATCTCATGGAATCAGCCCTTTGCAATAACGGTTCCCTCATTACCATCCTAGCAGAAGAATCAGAAACCGTATTGCAATCAGGGCGAAAAGCGGGGAAAGGTCAATGCCTGCGATCGGTGGAATAATTCTTCTGAATGGCTTGAGCACCGGCTCGGTTAATTGATACACCAGGGGAATTGCCGGGTGGTGCATTCTCTGACCTAACCAGCTAAGAATGACGGCGACGATAATGAGGAAGAAATAAGTCATTAACAGAGTCATTAGCAGCTTGATAGCGCTGAAGGCTACGATTTGCAGGAATGCCATTTTGCTGGATCCGATCAGGCTGATGATCCAGATTCCGGTAACTTCAAGGGCCATCATCAAAACCACCGAAGCGGTGTCCAGTCGTCCGATCGAGGGAATAATCCGACGCAAAGGCACCAGTACGGGATTGGTCACTTTGACCAGGAACTGGCAAAGCGGATTGTAGAAGTCCGCCTTGACCCACTGCAATAACAGGCGCAGCAGAACGGCAGCCACATAGAGGTCGATCAGGGTCCCAACCAGGTAGGTAAGTGCGTTTATACCTGAGCCGCCCACGTCAGGAATTCTCCCACAGGATTTTAATCATGAGCCAGTTCCCGGCCCCGATTGGTTGCTGCCTCCACTGCATCCAGAATCAGTTTTCTGAAACCGCTGCTTTCAAGCACCTCGACTGCCGCCTGTGTTGTACCGCCGGGAGAAGTGACGCGACGCCTCAATTCCACCAGGTCCGCGTCGTCGTTGACAGCCATTGCGCCAGCGCCAAAACAGGTGTGTGTGGCCAGGCGCAGTGCCGCTGAATTCGAGAGCCCCAACGTCTTTCCGGCTGCTGCCAATGCCTCTGTAAGAAGGAAATAGTAAGCAGGCCCGCTGCCTGAAATCGCCGTCACCACGTCCATCAGGGATTCATCTCTTATCCACACGACTTCTCCGATGGCTTGCAGGATTTCTTCTGCCTGCTCTATATGGTGGGGTTCGCAGTGTTCACCGGCACAGATGCCTGTGATGCCATAGCCGGTCAACGCCGGCGTATTGGGCATGGCGCGAATGATTGCCCGTTCCACTCCGAGATGGGTAGCGATTGATCCGATGGTTTTCCCGGCAGCTACGGACAGTATGAGTTGTCCCGGATCAACCAGGCCTCGCATCTTGTCCAGAACTTCAGGCATGACCTGGGGCTTGACCGCCAGTACGATGACATCCGCACCATGGATTGCCGCGGCAAGGTCATAATGTGTTTCAACGTGGAGTTTCGCCCTGAACCGCGCCCTGGTTTCATCGCTCGGGGTACAAACCTGGATCGCGATATGGGAGTCTCCGGTCTGTTGCAGGCCTTTTACAAGCGCCGTGGCCATGTTTCCGCCGCCAATGAATGAAATTAACATACAGTCTGATTTCCTCTTCTTTGTTTATTAAACCTGAGGCCTTGGCCCCAGCAGATCGGTACCGATACGTATCATCGTACTGCCATGCAGGATGGCTTCTTCCAGGTCAGCGGACATGCCCATGGATAACGTGTCCAGCGCCATTCCCGAGGCATTCAATGACTGGAATAATTCGCTCATTCGCCTGTAACTATCCGAAGGGTCATGATCGGCCGCCGCCGGCCTGGGTATGGCCATCAAACCGCGTAAGCGGATATTTTCCATGCTAAAGGCATCTTTCACCAATTCCTGCAGCTGTTCAGGCATGATTCCGGATTTCTGTTCTTCCTTGTCAATATTTACCTGGATGCATACATTCAGTTCAGGGAAGGATGCCGGGCGTTGACTCGAAAGCCGCTTTAGAATCTTGATTCTGTCCACACTTTGAACCCACTGAAAATGTTGAGCAACTTCCCGTGTTTTATTTGATTGAAGGGGACCAATGAAATGCCATTCTATATTTAAATCAGTTAGTTGCTTCTGTTTGGCCAGTGCTTCCTGCACGTAGTTTTCGCCGAAAGCTTGCTGCCCCAATTGGTGAAACTCGCGTATTTTTACTGCCGGATGTTGCTTGCTGACTGCCAGAATTTTGACTTCGGAAGGCTTTCGTCCGGCGCTTAAACAAGCGGATTCCAGTCGTGAACGGACATTCTGAAGATTGACTTTTAAGTTATTCATCTTGCAGGAAACTATGCATTGATTTATGGTTGTGGTTGGCGCGTATGGGTCAAGGACTGGAAACATGCACTTTTGTGCGATTTAATAGTGCATTGTAACGCGCCCTGATAGTTTCAAGGAGGGAATATGGATATTGCTGAATTGCTGGCTTTTTCGGTTAAAAATAACGCTTCGGATCTACATCTTTCATCTGGATTGCCGCCCATGATTCGCGTGGACGGTGATATCCGGCGGCTCACATTGCCTGCCCTGGATACCGCACAGCTCCAGGAGCTTGTCTACAGCACCATGAGCGATGCGCATCGGCGTGATTTCGAGGCGAACCTGGAAGTCGATTATTCATATGCGGTTCAGGGTCTTGCCCGTTTCCGTGTTAACTGTTTTCATCACGACCGCGGAGTGGGCGGTGCTTTCCGTACCATTCCGGATTCCGTGTGGACTCTTGAGGATGTGGGTGCACCTCCCATTTTCAGGGACATTATTGATGTGCCGCGCGGACTGGTTCTGCTGACCGGGCCAACGGGTTCGGGTAAGTCCACTACGCTGGCTGCATTGATTGATCACCTGAACAACAAGGTCGAAGGCCATATATTGACCATCGAGGACCCGATTGAATTTGTTCACAAGAGTAAGAAATGCGTGATCAATCAGCGGGAAATTCACCGCGATACGCACGGTTTCAATCAGGCATTACGGGCGGCACTGCGAGAGGATCCGGACATCATACTGGTGGGCGAGATGCGAGACATCGAGACCATTCGCCTGGCGCTGACAGCTGCAGAAACCGGCCATCTTGTATTTTCGACTCTTCATACCAGTTCAGCGCCCAAAACAATTGACCGCATCATTGACGTATTTCCGGCCGGAGAGAAATCCATGGTGCGATCCATGCTTTCCGAATCGTTGCGTTCTGTGATCACGCAGGCCTTGATGAAACGGATTGGTGGCGGGCGTGTCGCAGCCTGGGAAATCATGGTGGCTACTCCGGCCATCAGGAATCTGATCCGGGAAGACAAGGTTGCACAGATGTACTCTTCCATCCAGACCGGCCAGAATGTGGGGATGCAGACACTGGACCAGGCCCTGGAGGGACTGGTCAGCCGCGGTATTGTAAGCAAATTCGAGGCGGCCAGAAGAGCAGTTGACAAGAAACTATTCATGTAGGAGCTGGACAAATGAACGTAGTTGACGGCTGGTTAAAGCAATTACACGAGGAAGTGGGTTCGGATCTCTTTGTTACCGTTGATGCGCCACCGTGCATTAAAGTCCATGGAAAAATCAAGCCGATTTCCACCGATATGCTCACACCAGAGAAATGTGAGGAGATCGTCCTCAGCATCATGTCTGAAAGGCAGAAAGAGGAGTTCCGTAATACTCAGGAGTGCCAGTTCGCCTACTCGCTGGGACCTGATGTGCGTTACAGGGTGAGTGCGTTCATGCAACAAGGCATGATTGGCATGGTGTGCCGGCGGATTGAAACCAGGATTCCCGGTTTCGAAGAATTGGGATGTCCGGACGTGATGTCCGAATTGGCGCTGGAGAAGCGTGGAATCGTACTGTTTGTGGGCGCAACCGGTACCGGTAAGTCGACCTCGATGGCGGCCATGGTGGGCTATCGAAACCAGCGCATGACCGGCCATATCATAACGATTGAAGACCCGATCGAGTATGTCCACATGCACGGGAAAAGCCTGGTGACCCAGCGTGAAGTGGGCATTGATACCGAGTCATTCGAAGTGGCACTGAGAAATACTTTGCGTCAGGCGCCTGATGTGATTCTCATCGGCGAGGTCAGAACCCGAGAAACCATGGAGCATGCAATTACTTTTGCCGAAACAGGGCACCTGGTGCTGGCGACGCTGCATGCGAACAACGCCAACCAGGCAATGGATCGTATTCTTCACTTTTTCCCGGATGAATTTCGTGAGCAGTTACTGCTCGACCTTTCTTTCAATCTGAAAGCCACGATCGCACAGCAGCTGATTCCATCTGTCGATGGCTCACGCCGCTGGGCCGCTTTCGAAGTAATGATGGCAACGCCATTGGTCAAGGACCTTCTCCGCAAGGGTGAGATCGATGAGTTGAAGTTGGTAATGCGTGACTCAGGGCACCATGGAATGAACACCTTCGATCAAGCCATGTTCCGCATGTACAAAGAAGGGAAAATCACCTATGACGATGCTCTGCGTTACGCAGATTCGGCCAATGAAGTCAGGTTGATGATCAAGCTGGATGAAGGCGGTGATGCTGAAACCCTGGCCAAAGGGCTGGAGGGTGTTGAGGTACTGGGGGATAATTTCTAATCCCGAACCCGGAATTATTTCGGGGTCTGCCCTAAGGAACCTCTGATTTATTCTGGGCGAAGTAGATTGCAATTCAAAATGTTCAGATTCA
>Ga0055584_100004614_pt1 | contig 13505 bp, 12 predicted proteins | sample OSDHelmetaG_FD_58716 | JGI IMG/M metagenome (GOLD analysis project Ga0055584, IMG submission 58716) | Pelagic marine sediment microbial communities from the LTER site Helgoland, North Sea, for post-phytoplankton bloom and carbon turnover... | ecosystem: Environmental > Aquatic > Marine >... | reverse complement strand
CACGCCCTACGATCTGCTCCCCAAGCCAACCCAGATTGATGACAACGGTCTCCGCGCCCGCTTCCTTCAAAGCTCGCAAATGGCGTTCGAGCAATGACTCGCCGTGCACTTCGACCAGCGCCTTAGGCACCGTGTCAGTGAACGGTCGTAATCGCTCACCACGACCGGCTGCGAGAATCATTGCGATCATTGCGACTCCTGCAGCGCAGGCAAGACACGCTCGCTCACCAGGTCAATGAGAAAAGCGAGTTCTTCATAGCGGTCACCCAGTGCAACGACGTAACTCAGCGTACGCGGCACATCGGCCATGTAGCCAGGCTTGCCGTCGCGATGATTGAGCCGCGCAAATATGCCGGCTGCTTTAAGATGTCGTTGCACACCCATCATTTCGAAATATCGCATGAACTGCTTTTCATCGACCTGCTGTCGAATCGGCGCATCCGACATTGCATAGAATGAACGTGCCAGATCGGCTACCTTCTGTTGCGGCCATTGCACATAGCAGTCCTTCAGCAACGACACCAGATCGTAGGTCAGTGGCCCTTCTACTGCGTCCTGAAAATCCAGAATGCCTGGACTATCGTGCTCGGTGACCATCAGGTTGCGTGAGTGAAAGTCGCGATGCACAAAAACCTGCGGTTGATCGAGCGCATTGCTTACGAGCAAGTCCGATACCTCGGCCCAATGCCGTTCATCATCGTCGCTGAAATTGATGCCGATATGTTTTTCACAAAGCCAATCGTGAAAGAGCGACAACTCGAAGCGCAATAGATCGTCATCATACGGTGGCAGATGCGACTGAAATACCGCGCCGCGCCGTTGTAGAACACTGAGTGCTTGTAACGCATCCGCATACAACGCTGTCGATGCACATTCGTCGTCTTGCAACCTCTCAAGATATTGAGTGCTACCAAGATCGGTCAATAACAGAAAGCCGTCGTCGAGATTAGCCTCTAAAATTCGCGGCGCATTCAATTGCATCGCCTCGAGGTAGCCGGAGATGCGAATGAAAGGCTTGCAGTCTTCTTGCTCAGGAGGCGCGTCCATCGCAATAAAGCTGTCCTGCGCCGAATACAGTCGAAAGTAACGTCGGAAACTGGCGTCGCCCGAGGCCGGCTGCGGAACAGCGTCGCCAAGCCCGTCGATGCCGTGCAACCAGTCGGTCAATGCGACCAGACGGTCGTCACTTTGAGTACTCGTTGAGTTGATCGGAGACCTCCGTAACGCGTTGAAGCACCTGCAAAACTATGCGAAGGTAACACACCCGTTGAAGCCGACAACCATCTTGTCCTCAAAATTTCTAGTCACAGCCGGTGCCCTGCTGGTCCTGCCCTTTGCGAACGCCGCAGAGCCAGACTCGTGCTACGCACCTGTGCAGCGCGTGGATGCAGATGCGGTCCTGTCTAACATTGATCTGACGAACCCGGAAACGATCGTTTTCGAGGTCGGTACTTTCGAAGCGCAACTAGGCGATAGCCCAAGTGCATCGATGACCGGTGGAGTCTTGCTTCGCCAGGGAGACAAGCTCGCTGGCGCTGATAGGGCTCGCTACGATCCCGCAAGCAAGGCGCTGTTGCTCGATGGCAACGTCCGCTATGAAGACACCAACTCTCACGTCGAATCGGCCAGCGCAGAGTTCGGTTACGGTGCTGGCCGTATCCGTTTTGAAGGTGCGAGTTTTACGCTGGATGGCAATGCCGCCCGAGGCGAGGCTGTGGCGCTCGAGATAAACCAGGAGGGTAAGCTCGAACTTGATGGCGTGAGCTACACGACCTGCCCACCGGAGTCGAATGACTGGATCATTGAGGCGAAGGATATCGACCTTGATACGCGCAACGGCGTTGGCACCGCAAAAGGCGTCAAGCTGCGATTTCAAGACGTGCCAATTCTGTACTCACCGTATTTCTCGTTCCCGATCGGAGACGCACGCAAGTCGGGGGTACTGTCACCGCAATTCGGCACTGGCGGGCGCAGCGGCAATGAGATTCGGCTGCCCTATTACTGGAATATCGCGCCAAACTATGACGCGACGATAACGCCCCGGCTTCTAACCGATCGCGGTATGCAAATTGCCGCTCAATTTCGCTATCTGACACCAACGACAGACGGCAGCGCTCGGGTCGAATACCTGTCAAGCGACAACATGTTCAATGATTCACGCACAATGATGGAACTCAAGCATCGCACGATGTTCATCAATGGCTGGCGTAACCGTATCGGTTTTCGCGAGGTGTCGGACAGCCAGTACTTTGAGGATCTTGGCGGAAGCCTGAGTCTTTCGAGTATCACGCATCTCGATCGCAATATCAGCTTCGATCATCACACGGACAACCTGTCGTTTTTCGGGCAGATACAGGATTTTCAAACCCTTGACGACGCGATCTTGCCGGATGACGAACCCTATCGCCGAGTGCCACAACTCGTTGTTCGCGGTCGCTGGCCGGACAGGTTTCTCGGCATGCAACTGGGTCTCGACGGTGAAGTTGTCAATTTTGATCGCGATGTCGGTATCACAGGCTGGCGTGTCAACATGGCGCCCAGCATTGAGTTGCCAATATCAAGACCAGGCTGGTTCATTACTCCGTCGCTTTCGGTTGATCACACACAGTATGAACTGAATGACACGCTACCTGACACAGACACAAGCCCGCGCAGAACCGTACCAATCGCCAGCCTTGATGTAGGCATGGTTCTGGAACGCTCGCTCGGCGATTCATTCGGCAATCGGATCATGACGCTGGAACCTCGCATGCTGTACGTCCACGTGCCACACCGCGAGCAGGATGGCTTGCCAGTGTTCGACACGATTACACCGGATCTGAATCTCATTTCGCTGTACCGCAAGAATCGCTATCTTGGCGTTGACCGCATCGCTGATACGGACCAGGTTAGTATCGGTATCACATCGCGTATCCTCGACCTGTCGTCCGGGCGAGAACTTGTCACGGCAACCATCGGCCAGACGCGTTACCTGAGCGATAGCGGCATCTTTCTGCCCGGCGAGTCGACCGCTCGCGAAGCAACATCAGATTACATCGCTGAAATGCGCTTCGGTATTTTCGAAAATCTGAATTTCGATTTCGGCTACCAATGGGGTGAGAAAGATCGCGGCACCACCCAATCACAGGCACGACTGCAATATTCGCCATCGAGCAACAAGATATTGAATTTGGCCTATCGGTTCCGCCGCGATTCCATTGAGCAAGGCGATTTGTCCTGGTCATGGCCAGTCGCAAGCAATTGGAATTTTGTCGGCCGTTATAAGTTCTCGTTCCGTGACGACGAGGCACTCGAAGAGGTTTTCGGCGTCGAGTACGAGAGCTGTTGCTGGGGGCTCCGACTGGTATCCCGTCGGCATATCTCGACGCGCGATGGAACTCGCGATTCGACAATCGGTCTGCAATTGGTACTGAAAGGACTGTCGAGCGTCGGCACCGCTGCTGACAAAATGTTGGAACGTGGTATTCTTGGCTACTCTGCGAATCTCCGGTAGGAAATAGTGTTAAAAATCAATATATTACGTGCTAACTTCTGCGCTATTGCGGCTTTGAGCTTCGCACCGATCGCGACGGCCGGCGAGCTATCCGAGACCGGCGAATTTCTTGATGGCGTTGCCGCCATCGTCAATGAAGGCGTCGTACTCAAGAGTCAGGTCAGGGATCAAACCGCCCTTATCATCGAACGCGCCGCCCAGTCCGATCCACCGATGGCACTGCCGCCGGCAGATATTCTGCGTGAGCAGATTCTCGAGCGGCTGGTCATACAGGAAATACAAAAGCAGCGCGCTGAGTTAATCGGCCTGCAAATATCCGATCAGATGCTTAACCAGGCGATTGCCCAGTTCGCGGAGCGACAGGGCGTCAAGTTCGAAGACATGCCCGCCATTCTGGCTCAGGACGGTGTCAGCTACGCGACGTTCCGCCGTGAATTCCGTGACGAGCTGTTGCTGGATCAGCTCCGGCAGATTGATGTTGGACGTCGAATTCAAGTTTCGCCCCGCGAGATCGAACAGTGCATTGCAGACCTTGAGGGCAATGTCGCGGTCAATTCAGATTACAACTTGTCACATATCCTGATCTCTTTGCCGGAATCGGCAACCGCCGATCAACTGTCCGACGCGCAGTCCAAAGCCAATGATATTTACGAGCAGCTACAAAATGGCGCGGAGTTTGCGGAGATGGCCGTACGCTACTCCGAAGCTCAAACAGCACTCGAGGGCGGTGCGCTCGGTTGGATGAAAGGCAATCAGTTGCCAACGCTATATACCGACGTTGTAGTGTCGATGGGCGCGGGCGACTTTTCGAAGCCGTTCCGCGGATCGAACAGTTTCCACATCGTAAGAGTCAATGATTTGCGTAGCGCCGACCAACGCAGCGAAGTTGATCAGGTTAATGTGCGTCACATTCTTATAACCCCGAACGAAATCATTGATGACGAAACGGCAAAACAGCGCCTCGAAAACGCGCTCGAGAGAATTGCGGATGGTGAAGATTTTGGCGAAATTGCGAAGCTGATGTCAGACGATCCAGGCTCCGCGAATTCCGGCGGCGACATGGGTTGGTCCGGCCCGGGTACTTTCGTGCCGGAATTTGACGATGTAGTAAATAGTTCGGAAGTCGGCGATGTTTCCGAGCCGTTCCGCTCTCGTTTCGGCTGGCACATTGTCGAGGTTCTCGGCCGACGCGTTTACGACAACACCGAAGATCTCAAAGAAAGCAACTGTGTCGCTCGAATCCAGAATGGCAAGATTGAGGAAGAAACGCAGTTATGGACGCGCCGTCTGCGCGACGAAGCCTTCGTCGAAAAACGCATATAGTCGCGTGTCGGTGGGAGCGGCTGTAGCCGCGACCAGGTCTAATCAAGTGACGGGGCAATAGCGATGGCGTCAACAAAGTCCCTCATTGTCACTGCCGGCGAACCGGCGGGTATTGGTCCCGAACTCTGTCTATCGTTGGCGAACGAGAGCCTGCCCTGCAATATTGTTATCGTTTCTGATCCGGACTTGCTGCGTTCGCGTGCCGAGATGCTCGGCAGCAACGTCACGATCGTCGAAATCGATCCGGACGATACAGAAAAGATTCATGCACAGACCGGCGAACTATTGGTCATAGCGGAACGCTTCCCGCAGACGCCTGTTTGCGGCCAACTTGATCCGGCCAACTCTCAATCCCTGCTTAATGGCATCCGGTTTGCAGTCGAAGCCTGTCTCGCAGGTCGATTTGACGGCCTCGTTACAGGACCCGTGCAGAAAAGTGTCATCAATGATGCGGATATTGCCTTTACCGGTCACACAGAATTTCTTGCGGAACTGACAGGTGCAGCCCTACCCGTCATGTTACTGGTGGCAGGCGAATTGCGCGTTGCGCTCGCAAGTACGCATCTCCCGTTGCGCGATGTCGCCGATTACCTGACCAAAGACAGGCTGCGCAAAGTGTTGCGGGTATTGATTGATGATCTGCAATCGAGGTTCGGCATTGCGGCACCTGAAATAGTCGTGTGTGGTCTCAACCCTCACGCCGGCGAAGGCGGTCACCTTGGGCACGAGGACGCCGAAATTATCGCTCCAGTTGTTGGCGAATTCGTCGCCAGAGGGCACAACGTTCGTGGCCCCCTGCCGGCCGATTCAGCGTTTACTCCTGCAGCTGGCCACAAGGACGCTATTCTGGCCATGTATCACGATCAGGGACTGCCGGTACTCAAATACGTCGGCTTCGGCAGCGCTGTTAACGTTACGTTGGGCCTGCCAATCGTACGAACTTCGGTCGATCATGGCACGGCGCTGGATATCGCCGGCAGCGGTCAAGCAGACAACGGGAGCCTGATTCAGGCTGTACGACTTGCTGCCGAACTGGCGAAATAATGAGTCGGCATCGCGCCCGAAAGCGTTTCGGACAACACTTTTTGACAGACCCCGGTGTTATTGACGCGATCATCGCTGCGGTCGCCGCCCGCGATGACCAGACCGTCGTAGAAATTGGCCCTGGTCAGGGCGCCATCACAAAGTCACTGGCATCCCGTGCCAAGGTCCTGCACGCAATCGAACTGGATCGCGATCTGGTGGCCAGTCTCAAACGTAGCTTCGATGCGTCCGACAATGTCATTATTCACGAAGCAGATGCGCTCAAGTTCGATTTCGGCGCGCTGGGCACGTCGCTGCGAATTGTCGGCAACCTGCCTTACAACATATCGACGCCGTTGTTGTTTCACTTGCTTGAGTTTCGTGAGCACATTCTCGACATGCACTTCATGCTGCAGAAAGAAGTGGTTGATCGTATGGCAGCACCACCAGGAAGCAAGACCTACGGTCGACTCAGCGTAATGCTTGGCTGCAAATTCGCGATAGACGCACTGTTTGATGTCGACAGGCTGGCCTTCGAACCGCCACCCGCCGTCACATCGGCTGTCGTGCGGCTCACGCCATTGCCTGCGGAAACTTACGCGATCGACGATGAAGAGAAATTCTCCCGTGTGGTGGCGCAGGCATTCAGTCAGCGCCGCAAAACCATCCGCAATTCCCTGCGCAGCGTCGCAAATGAGGCACTGCTTGAATCGGTCGGCATCGATCCTGGGCTGCGCCCCGAAGCGATTGCAATTGCCGACTATGTCCGGCTGGCGAATACGTTAGAATAGGCGCATGGAAGAGAACCGCTGCGATATCCGCATTCAAGTCGCTACTGATTACGTCGACGAGCAATCCGAACCGGACTCGGATCGCTATGTGTTTGCGTACACCATTACGATCTCCAACAATGGCGATGTGCCGGCGCGGCTCGTCAGCCGTCACTGGGTCATTACCGATGCCAATGGTAAGGTACAGGAAGTCAGTGGTGACGGCGTCGTGGGCGAACAACCACACCTGAATCCCGGCGAAGAGTTTCGTTATTCATCAGGTGCCGTGCTCGAAACACCGGTCGGTGCGATGCAGGGCATGTACCGCATGGAAGCTGACAACGGCGTCAATTTCGATGCGCCAATAGCACCTTTCACGCTCGCGGTACCGGGCGTTTTGCACTAAACAACAGAGCCAGCCATGGCAATTTACGCAATCGGAGACTTGCAGGGCTGCTACGACCCGTTTCGCGAGTTGCTCGACGTTCTCCGCTTCGAGCCCTCTGAAGATACGCTTTGGCTTGCGGGCGACCTCGTCAACCGCGGCCCCAAATCGTTAAAAACCCTGCGCTTTGTCAAGTCACTCGGCGACTCCGCTATCACAGTCCTGGGCAATCATGACTTACATTTGCTGGCGCTGGGCGCCGGCCAATTGCGCAACGGAGATCGCTTCGAGACGCTGCAAAAAATACTAAGGGCGAGTGACCGCGACGAACTGCTGGACTGGTTGCGGCGGCGCCCGCTCGCGCATTACGACAAGGGGCTGGATACTCTGCTCGTGCATGCCGGCACACATCCGCTGTGGAGTGTAAATAAAACACTCGCACGCGCGAGTGAGGTCGAGAACATACTTGGAGGTAAAAAATACGAAGCGTTGCTGGCGAAGATGTATGGCAACACGCCGACAAAGTGGTCCGACGAACTGACCGGCTACAAACGCCTGCGCTTCATTATCAATGTCCTGACGCGCATGCGCATGCTGACAGACAACATGCGACTTAACTTCGCCCACAGCGGTTCGCCGTATCGCGCGCGCAAGAACCTCATACCCTGGTACGATATCGCCGCTCCGAGCCGGGCAGGCACCCGGGTTGTGTTTGGCCACTGGTCGGCGCTCGGCCTTGTCGTCTTGCCTGACATGATCAGCCTGGACACAGGGTGCGTATGGGGTCGGCAGTTAACCGCCGTACGACTCGACAAGCGCACCCCTCGCGTCATTCAGGTCGAAGGCCAGGCGCCGTAGATTTACGTATAGCCAGGCTGCGGCTTTGCCGCTTACCCTGCATGCACGGCCACTCGCTCAGCAGAACGCGGCGAGGGATGAAATGCCACTGTGATCGTCATAGTGGTGTTGTTTGCAGGAAGACTCACGCACCGCTGATTGATCCCAGATTCCACTCAATCTGGAGGTGCACTCATGAGTACCCATACCTGGGCCGAACCCTACAAAATCAAGATGGTCGAACTGATCAAAATGACCAGTCGCGAAGACCGTCTTCAGGCCATACGGACGGCGGGTTACAACACGTTTCTTCTGCGTTCCGACGAAGTCTATATTGACTTGCTTACTGACTCTGGCGCCGGTGCCATGAGTGACAGACAGTGGGCGGGAATTATGATGGGCGACGAGGCTTACGCGGGCAGTCGCAATTTCTATCATCTCCGGGATACAGTTGAGGAGTACTACAGTTACGCCTACACGGTCCCCTGCCACCAGGGACGCGGCGCCGAGAACATTCTCAGCCGCATTTTGATCTCTGACGGTGACTACGTTCCCGGAAATATGTACTTCACAACGACTCGGCTGCACCAGGAGTTGGCAGGTGCGACCTTCGTGGATGTCATTATCGACGAAGCACATGACGCCGAATCGCGACACCCATTCAAGGGCAACGTAGACTTCGCCAAGCTCGATGCGCTTGTCGACGAAGTTGGCGCAGACAAGATTCCCTATGTCTGTATTGCGACCTGCGTCAACATGGCCGGCGGCCAGCCGATCTCTCTTGAGAACCTGAAACAACTGCGCGTCTGGTGCGACAAGCACGACATCATGCTCGTGCACGACATGACGCGCGTTGCAGAAAATGCCCACTTTATTCAGTGTCGGGAAGACGGTTACGGAGACAAATCGATTCGGCAGATCGTCTACGAGATCTGCGAACTTACCGATGCCGCCACGATGTCGTCCAAAAAAGACGCGATGGTAAACATTGGCGGCTTCCTGGCAATGAATGACGGGAAATTTTATGAACAGGCCTGTGGCCTGGTCGTCGTTTATGAGGGCCTGCACACCTATGGCGGCATGGCTGGACGCGATATGGAGGCACTTGCAATTGGTATCACCGAGAGTGTTCAGGACGACCACATCCACGCACGCGTGGGACAGGTGCAATACCTGGGCCGACGTATCAGGGATGCCGGCATTCCGATCGTTAACCCTATCGGCGGACATGCGGTCTTTCTTAATGCCAGCAAGATGTTACCGCACATAGAGCAAGACCATTTCCCGGCGCAGGCACTGTCGGCAGCCCTGTACGTCGAGTCTGGCGTACGCTCAATGGAACGGGGAATCGTCTCCGCAGGCCGGGACAAAATTACCGGAGAAAATCACAAACCCAACCTGGAACTCGTCCGACTGACGATTCCAAGGCGGGTCTACACACAGGCACACATGGACGTCACCGCCGCCGCTGTCGAAGAGGTAATGAAGCGACGAGACGAAATCAGAGGCCTGCGTTTCACTTACGAGCCGGAAGTGCTGCGCTTCTTCCAGGCGCGGTTCGAGCAGATTTGATTATGAAGACGATTATCGAACCTTTCAGAGTGAAGATGGTAGAACCCATCAAGTTAACGACGCGCGAGCAGCGCGAAGAGATGATCCAATCCGCCCGGTTCAATCCGTTTCTATTAGCTGCGGAGGATGTCATCATTGATTTGCTAACCGACTCGGGCACGAGTGCAATGTCGTCGGAGGCCTGGGCCGCGATGATGCGTGGCGACGAATCCTACGCCGGCGCACGTAGCTGGTTTCGGTTTCGTGACGCCGTCCAAGGTATCTTCGGATTCGAGCAAGTCATTCCAACCCATCAGGGCCGTGCCGCGGAACACATTCTGTTTGGCGTCATGGTGAATCCCGGCTCGATCGTTCCGAACAACACGCACTTCGATACCACTCGCGCGAATATTGAATTTAATGGCGGCGAGGCACTGGATTTGCCCTGCATCGAGGCGGAGGACCTCGATTCTGACTTCCCCTTCAAAGGCAACATGGATATCGCTGCCCTGGAAAAAGTCGTCGCCCAGCATGGGCCAGACAATATCCCATTGATCATGGTTACCGTGACCAACAATTCCGGCGGTGGGCAGCCGGTTTCGATGGAGAATATTCGTGAGATCAGTCGCGTCGCGCGCAGCGCCGGCATTCCTTTCTACATCGACGCTTGCCGTTTCGCCGAAAATGCCCATTTCATCAAGCGACGCGAAGCGGGCTTCGAAAACACCGCGACTATTGATATTGCCCGCGAGGTATTCAGTTATGCGGACGGTTGCACAATGTCGGCCAAGAAGGACGCCTTTGCCAACATCGGCGGTTTCCTCTGCACCAACGATGCCGAGTTAGCGCTGCGGGAACGTAATATTTTGATTCTGACCGAGGGCTTCCCGACATACGGCGGGCTTGCCGGGCGCGATCTCGATGCGATCGCCGTTGGCCTGTGCGAAATTCTCGATGAACATTATCTCGACTACAGGCTGCTCTCCACGCACTACGTCGTCCAGCACTTGCTCGACGCCGGCATCCCGGTTATTGCGCCCGCTGGCGGCCATGCCGTCTATCTCGACGCGCGCCGTTTTTTACCACACATCGATCCGCTGCAATACCCGGGTCAGGCCCTGGCTGTCGAGCTTTATCTCGAAGCCGGCATTCGCGGCGTTGAAATCGGTTCGGTCATGTTCGGCCTCGATCCACATACCGGGCTAGAGACACCCGCCCGCCTGGAACTACTACGCCTCGCCATACCTCGTCGGGTTTATACGCAGAGCCACATGGACTACGTATTGGAGGCGATAGGTCTCGTATGGGAAAGACGCCACGACATCCGCGGAATGCGAATCCAGAAAGCACCGAAGTTTCTTCGGCATTTCACGGCCGAGTTCGACTGGGTCTAAAGCGCCCCGGAGAGAGGCACGACGCATACGGGGCGTTGCTTAGGTTCCACGCGCCAAAATCGTGAATACAGCGTCGAATTCGTTCGACTCGTCTGCAGCACAAACGTCACGCGCGGTCTCATACCATTCGCTTGCTGCAAGCTCGGGAAGAAAGGCGTCGCCGCCGACGTCAGCTTTAACACGTGTCAGATAAATGCGATCCGCCCGTGGCAGGAACGCCGTGTAGACGTGGCTGCCACCGATGACCATAATCTCTTGCGCGTCACCGGCCGCCTCGATCGCCGCGTCAATCGACTGCACAACATCGCAGCCAGCGGCCGAAAACTCGGCATTGCGTGAGAGGATAATATTCTGCCGCCCCGGCAACGGGTGGCCGATCGATTCGTAGGTCAGGCGACCCATTACGATAGGCTTGCCCATGGTCAGCGCTTTGAAGCGTTTGAGGTCGCTCGAGAGTCGCCACGGCAGCTTGCCCTTGGCGCCGATGACGTTATTTGTCGAGGCTGCGACGATCAGCGATATCAAACAGCAACCGCTGCACGAATGTGCGGGTGGGACTCGTAATTCAGAATTTCGAAGTCGTCGTATTCGTAGTCGAAGATCGTCGGTGGACGTCGCTTGATAGCAAGTCGCGGCAATTGCAAAGGTTCGCGCTGCAGTTGCTCGTCTGCCTGTTGCAGATGATTGCTGTACAAATGACAATCACCGCCGGTCCAAACGAAATCGCCAACACCCAGGTCCGCTTGCTGCGCCAGCATATGCGTTAGCAGCGCATAGGATGCGATGTTGAATGGAACACCAAGGAATATGTCGCAGCTGCGCTGATACAGCTGGCAGGAGAGCTTGCCCTCGGCTACCCAGAACTGAAACAGGCAGTGGCAGGGAGGCAAAGCCATATTTTCGATTTGACCCACATTCCAGGCGCTCAGCATGATGCGCCGCGAGTCGGGATCTTCGCGCAGCTGCTGCATGATTTGCGAGATCTGGTCGATACTGCCGCCGTCGGGCGTTGGCCAGCTACGCCACTGCACGCCATAAACGGGGCCCAATTCACCATTCTCATCAGCCCATGCATCCCAGATCGACACGCCATTTTCTTTGAGATACTGGATGTTGCTGTCGCCGCGCAGAAACCACAGCAGTTCATGAATGATGGAGCGCAGGTGCAACTTCTTGGTCGTGATGACCGGGAAACCTTGACTCAGATCGAAGCGCATCTGGTGGCCGAACATACTCAAGGTGCCGGTGCCGGTTCTGTCTTCTTTCTTGATGCCATTTTCGCGCACTTCGCGCATCAGGGACAGGTACTGGTGCATGTCAGGCAGCTGCCTCTCGGTTGTTTGAGCGATACGCCATGACCAGCATCGTAGCACCGATGAGGATCATCGGCGCACTGAGGATCTGCCCCATCGTGACCCAGTCGAGCGCGAGATAGCCCAGATGCGCATCCGGGATGCGATAGAACTCAACGAAGAAACGAAAACAGCCATAGAGCAATAGAAACAGGCCGGAGACCGCCATGTACGGACGCGGTCGCGCCGAGAACCACCACAATATGGCGAATAAAATAAAACCTTCCAGGGCCGACTCGTACAATTGCGTTGGGTGCCGGACTACGCCGTCGTACAGGACGCCCCAGGGCACAGTTGTCTCGGACCCCCACAACTCGCCATTGATAAAGTTACCGATACGACCGAAACCCAGACCAAGCGGCACGATCGGCGCGACGAAGTCCAGAATTTGCCACATGGTCTTGCCGCGGCTGCGGCCGAACCACCACATCGCGATCATGACGCCCGCCAGTCCACCATGAAATGACATGCCGCCTTCGGTAATTTTGAACAGATAGAGTGGATCCTGAATCAGGTACTCCCAGCCGTACACCAGGCAGTAACCAACCCGACCACCAATGATGACACCCAGCATGCCGTTGAAAAGCAGGTCGTCAACCTGTTTGGCATCGACGGGCGAATGCGCTGTCGTGCATCGCCGGCGCGCGAGCCACCAGGCGAAAAGGAAAGCGAGGACGTACATGAGCCCATACCAGCGCACAGCGATGGGTCCAATGGCAAAAATAATCGGGTCAAAGCCTGGGTATACGAACATGAATCGCTACTGATCAGTAAGAGGTCTGTATCATAACAAACCATGACCAATCGACTCGCCAAAGAAACCAGCCCCTACCTTTTGCAGCACGCCGACAACCCCGTCGATTGGTATCCGTGGGGCGATGAGGCCTTTGCGCTCGCTCGCGAGACGGGTAAGCCGGTGCTGTTGTCGGTCGGCTATTCCGCCTGTCATTGGTGCCATGTCATGGCACATGAGTCCTTTGAGGATAAGGCAACGGCGGAACTCATGAATGAGCTGTTCGTCAATATCAAGGTTGATCGCGAAGAGCGACCGGATGTGGACAAAATTTACCAAACCGCCCACCAGCTGCTGACGCAACGTGGCGGTGGCTGGCCGTTGACCATGTTTCTGAGCGCCGGTGATCAGCGACCGTTTTTCGGCGGCACCTATTTCCCTAAAGATGCACGCTACGGCATGCCGGCGTTCAGTGATCTTCTGCGCAAAGTGTCAAGTTACTACACGGAAAAGGCCGACGAAATTCGCGAACAGGGCGTGCGCCTGAGCGACATCCTGGCACAACTCGATCCACAGGCCGCCTCAAGCGATCAGGTTCTCAACGCCTCTCCCCTGGCCAAATTACGGCAACAGCTGGCCGGCAG
>Ga0055584_100004611_pt1 | contig 13508 bp, 8 predicted proteins | sample OSDHelmetaG_FD_58716 | JGI IMG/M metagenome (GOLD analysis project Ga0055584, IMG submission 58716) | Pelagic marine sediment microbial communities from the LTER site Helgoland, North Sea, for post-phytoplankton bloom and carbon turnover... | ecosystem: Environmental > Aquatic > Marine >... | reverse complement strand
GCCGCGCCTCTTTCCGCCAGCGGTGTGCAGCGAACTTTCGGAAAGCACTTCCGCAACGACGTGATGGCGAGTTCCGGCACAAACGTGATCCCGAGCCCGCGATCCACCATGCCGATGAGTGTCATCAGGCTGGCGGCTTCAAAGGTGACGGCGATATCCGCCGTGTTGAGCTTGCAGGCCGCCAAGGCCTGATCCTTCAAACAATGCCCGTCGTTGAGCAACAGCAGGGATTCTTTGCGCAGAGTGGCGGAGGTGATGCCGCGCTTGCTCTTGGGAATCCGATCGGTGTCGCGGTGGGCGATCAACAGGCGATCCTTGAACAATTCACGAACATCGAGATCGCCCAGAGGATAGGGCAAAGCCAGGACCGCACAGTCCAACACGCCGGTCCGGATCTTTTCCAGCAGTACCGGTGTCAGATCCTCCGTAAGATTCGCCCGCAACTCCGGAAAACTTCTTTTCAACTGGGAGAACAGATCTGGCAGTACGAACGGTGCGATCGTGGGGATGACTCCCAGACGCAACCCCCCGCACAAGGGACCTTGGAGCGAATGGGCGAGATCGGCGATGTCTTCAAGTCGGTTCAGAATATCTCGTGCATGAACGGCCATCGCCGCGCCTTCTCGCGTCAAGGCCACGCGTCGCTTCGTTCGCTCCAGCAGCATCGCGTCGAGCGAATCTTCGAGGTCACTGATGGCTCCGGAGATCGTGGACTGGGATACGTGACACTTGCGGGCGGCGCGCCCGAAGTTCAATTCGTCGGCCACCGCCAGAAAATATCGCAGCTGCTGTGGACTGGGCAGGTTTCTCATCGGTTATTCCGATCTAATTAATTGGATCAAACGGTTTATTCAATGATAACAATAGTGCTATTTTTCGTCCCTACTTACCGATTCAACGAATGAAAATACACACACTGATTCTATCCGGACTCGTCGCTTGGTCGGCGGGTGGTGCTGCCATGGCGAGTGATCCGGCCGTAGCCGGTTTTCAACCGCCCTTGCGCCGCACTTGGGACCAACCGCGCAGCGGCGTGGACAATGCACGGGTGGATCTGGGCAAGAAGCTCTACTTCGACAAGCGACTCAGCCGCGACAATACGATTTCCTGCAATTCCTGCCACGACCTGAAGCGGCATGGCGTGGATGGCCGAGGATTTTCGCTCGGATTCAAGAATCACGAGGTCGGCCGCAACTCCCCGACGGTATTTAACGCCGCCGGTCACCTGGCGCAGTTTTGGGATGGCCGGATGACGACTGTGGAAGAGCAGGCCAAGGGACCGATTCTCGCCGCCGGTGAGATGGCGATGCCGTCTCCGGAAGCGGTCGTGAAGAAATTGAAGGGGATACCCGGGTACAAGCCGTTGTTTGCCGCGGCCTTCCCGGGTGACAATGATCCGATCAACTATGACAACGTGGGGACTGCGATCGGCAACTTCGAACGGCTCCTGATCACGCCGGCGCGCTGGGACCTGTTCCTGGCTGGTGCCGAGGAAGCACTCTCTCCCTTGGAGAAGAAGGGCCTCAAATCCTTCACCATGTACGGTTGCACGACCTGCCACACCGGCACCCTGCTCGGGGGCGATCGCTACATGAAGGCGGGGCTGGTGAAACCCTGGCCCAACAAGAAGGATCTGGGTCGCTACAACGTGACGAAGAATGAAGCGGACAAATACGTCTTCAAGGTCCCCACACTTCGCAACATTGAAAAGACCGGTCCTTATTTCCATGACGCGTCAGAAACGACGCTCAAGGGTGCAATCGCCAAAATGGGGCGTCATCAGCTCGGAATCGATATTCCGAAGGCAGATGTAGAAGCTATTGAGGCTTTCTTCCAGTCCTTGACCGGGGAGATTCCTGCCGAGTTGGCGGCGACTCCGGAACTTCCGTGACCTGAACTGAGGTCATCCTCGCTCCAAAGGGCTCTGCGTATCAGCGGAGCCCTTTTTCGTTCGCCCGTTCTGAACGCATTCGGAATTTCCAGATGCACACGTGTTTTCTGTAGCGTCGGCCGTCCCGGCCGATCCGATTCGCCGAGACGGCAGAACCCTACAGTTCTGCGGTTGGATGATGGAGGTGCCTGCATTTCGCATCGGCGGCTGACCAAGCAGACTATTTATTATCCGCCCGGCGCATCGACGGTGTGGTCCAATACATATTGGTCACGAACAACCGACCGTGCGGAGGCAGCCAAGTCTCATGCGCGACGGACATGAAAGTGCTGCCGCGCAGTTTCTCTTCGCCCTTGATCGCGACGTCGAAGACGAGATTCTCCTTGGTGGGATTGTAAATGATCGAAACCGTTTTTTGGTCGGTGCGTTCGACGATCAGTTCCTTTGCCTTGGCGTTCCGGACATTGCCGAAGGAGCACAGTTTGGAAATCAGGTTGTGGACATTCCTGTTGTGGTCACCCGCGTCAATTGCCTCGTTCCGTTTCTTCGCTGCTCGGCGCTTGTGCTTGAGCAGGCTTTCCTGATCGTCGGAGAGTTTCAGGCGTTCGGAGAAGGCGAGTCGCTTGTGAAACAGACTGAGGGACGGACCTTTCAGCGCTGGCAGTTTGACCGCGTCTGCCACGATGCGCTCGGATTTCAGATTGATTTTGATATGGAAAATGAAGTGCTCCTTGTCCATGTGGGTATAAACGCTCCAATCGCCTGTGCCGTGATAGTCCTTGCCCATCTTGGAGATGTGCAGCCGGACACCCGGGCATTCGGACAGGCCCTTCAGAAAGGCATTCAGCGCGAACGTATTGCCGCTGCATTCCCAACTCGCGCTCAGGCTGAAGAAGCGACCGGTGAGGAATTTGCAGTCCGGATGGTTCAATGCCTTGCTGACCCGGTCCATCGCCTCGGGCGGGCAACCTCGTGGTGCGTAGTACTCCGGCCTCGAAATGGGTCCACTCCACGACAGCGCCGTGGAGGTGGTGAGCAACAGGGCCAGCAGGTGGCAGAAATGGGTCTTCATGGCTGGTGTCTTCAGAATAGGACACCTCACGTCGTTGTTCATTAGAATTTCACGGCGAGACAAGGCGGGCATTTTTGCTAGCCTGAACCCACATGAACCTGCCGGCGGCCACCAAGCGGACAATTATCGCGGGGATTATTGTGCTCGCGGCATGGATCCGACCGGTGATGGGTGTTGATTTTCGCGGTGAGATCCTGCCGATTCTGGCCGGGAATTGTTTTCACTGTCACGGACCGGACGCCGCGGAGCGAAAAGCCGGGTTGCGACTGGATGTGAGCGGCGGCAAGAAGGACTGGAAGACTCTCTTGGGGAAAATTTCATCGACGGACCCGGATGAAGTCATGCCGCCGTCCGAATCCGGCAACAAGCTGACGGTCGACCAGATTGAAACCCTGCGGTCGTGGATCGAGGCGGGAGCGAACTATGAGACCCATTGGGCGTTTCAACCAATCGAGGAACACTCTCCGGCGCCGTTGAATGGTCAAGGCTTGTCAGAGATTGATCGATTCGTCGTTGCGTCATTGAAGAAACAGGGGCTTTCGCTCTCCAAACCACTTTCCAAGTCCCGGCTCATTCGGCGCACTACGTTTGATCTCACCGGCCTGCCACCTTCGTGGAAGGATGTGCAGAAGTTTCTGGATGATCCGGATGACAACGCCTTTGCCAAGGTGGTTGACCGTCTCTTGGACTCGCCCGCATATGGTGAGCGATGGGGAAGGCATTGGCTCGATCTCGCGCGGTATGCCGATACGCATGGCGGCAGCGCCATCGGGTTCAAACGCTTTCCGTTTTCCTACACGTATCGCGACTATGTCATTTCCGCGTTCAATCGCGATCTGCCGTATGACCATTTCATTCTGGAACAACTTGCCGCCGATCAGTTGAAACTGGACGCGAACGATCCCGCCCTTGCCGCCCTCGGGTTTCTCACCGTGGGACGTCAGTATCGCAATCGTCATGACCGGTTGGATGACCAGATTGATGTGATCAGCCGCGGGTTGCTCGGGCTCACCGTCGCTTGTGCCCGTTGTCACGACCACAAGTTCGATCCCATTCCGACCACTGACTATTACGCCCTGCACGCGAGCCTGGCTGCGAGTGGCGCGCCGCTCGAATTGCCGCTGGTCGGCGAACCCAAGGTCGACGCGGGCTACGCGGCCGAATTGAAACGACGCAAACGGGTGCGGGATGACATTGTGCGTGAACAGGGGGATGTCATGCGGGGGCGACTCCGCATGCAGGTCGGACTCTATTTTCGCGAACTGGCCAAAGGCACGCCCGAGCAGGACACGTCGACGACCTTTCTCTCGTATCGCACGGAAGATATTCGGCCGGTGGTGTTGGAACGTTGGCGGGCTTATCTGGCGGCGCGCGAAGAAAAAGATCCGGTGTTCGGACCCTGGCACCAGCTTTCCAGGCTAGGTGCGACCAACTTTCAATCTCGCTGTCTGGAGATCGTTTCGAAGCTTGCCGAGGAGAATGGTGATCCGAAGAAGTTTGCGGATGAACACCGGTTGGCCACGAAGGCACCCAAGTGGAATCCACGAATTGTGGAATCGCTCTTGGTAAAAGAGCCGAAGTCCTTCGTCGAAGTTGCTGACGTGTATGGATCTGTGTTCGCCGACGTTCATCGGCGATGGCTGACGTCTTTGCTTGAAGCGTCCGCCGAGGCAGTGCCCGGTTCGAAAACGATTCCCGATCAGGATTCCCGCCATCGGGTGGTCAACAGTGCGATCGAACGCCAGTTGCGTCATCACCTCTATGATCCGAGGTCACCGACCTCGCTTGTGTTCGACGATGACTTCCATCAAAAAATGCTCAATCGCGGCGTGCGTGACAGTGTGCGTGGGACGCTCACATCCATTCACGGTCTCAATCTCGGCCGCAACGCGCCGCCGCGCGCGATGGCACTGGGGGAATCCTCGGAGGAACGGCAGGCATTCGTGTTTCGACGTGGCAGTCCGATCAATCGTGGCGAACCGGTGGTGGCCCGTTTCCTATCGGTTTTGTCGGAGACGAATGCCTCCGCATATGCGCCGGGACGCCGCCGTCTTGGTCTCGCCCGGGCGATCCTCGATCCTGCCAATCCGCTGTCGCGTCGGGTGATCGTGAACTGGGTCTGGCAACATCACTTTGGCGCGGGGTTGGTGAGGACGCCAGATGACTTCGGAACGCGCGGAGATCCTCCGACCCATCCGGAACTTCTCGATTTCCTGGCCTCGCAGCTGTTGAAAGATGGCTGGTCGCTCAAGCAGCTTCATCGACGAATCATGCTGTCGAAAGTCTACCAGCAGGGATCGTTGGAGAATCGAAGCGCTCGGGAGCAGGATCCGGACAACCGACTCTGGTGGCGTATGCCGGTGCGCCGGTTGGAGATGGAGGCGATGCGCGATGCCATGCTCGCTGTCAGCGGTGAACTCAATCTCGGCGACCGACCGGGTGGAAAGCCCTTTGAAGAAAAGGGCAATCGGATGATTCCGCGGCGGAGCATATATGCCTTCGTGAATCGCGATGTTATTTCAAAGATGGCCAGCACTTTCGACGGCGCCGATCCCAGTGCCTGCACAGTCAAGCGCCCGGAAACCATGGTGCCGCAACAGACCCTTTATGCGCTCAATTCCGAGTATATCCAGGACCGTGCCAAAGCCTTGGTCCAGCGGCCTGAGATTAGTACTGCCACGCCGAATGAAGAAAAGGTGCGCCGAATCTATCAAAGGGTTTACTCCCGCATGCCCAGCGCTGATGAGACCCGTGCCGCAATCCACTTCCTTGAGCAGGCCGTCGAGGAAGGCGACGGTTGGGGGCAACTGGCTCACGCGTTGCTGGCGGCGAACGAATTTCATTTCATCGATTGAACGCCATGAGTGAACCTGATCTCAACTGCAGCCGAAGACGCTTCCTGCGCCGCAGTGGCATGGGGATTGGCTCGTTGGCGCTCGCTCAGTTGATGAGCCGGGAGGCGAACGCGGGAATTCATTTTCCGGGCAGGGCCAAGTCGGTCATTCACGTGTTTCTCAATGGCGGCATGTCACAGGTCGACACCTTTGATCCCAAGCCGGAACTTACCCGGTGCGGCGGACAGGAATTGCCCTACCAGAATCTGCAGACCGAGCGACGCACGGGTGTCGCGCTGCCTTCTCCCTTCAAGTTCAACGAGTTTGGCCAATGCGGCACGCCGGTCAGCGATCTGTTTCCCAAGCTGGCGAAGTGCGTGGACAAGATGGCGGTGATTCGCTCGATGTACGCGGAGCTTCCCAGCCACGAGATGTCATTGATGCTGATGAATTCGGGCGATCAGCGGCTGGTCCGGCCGAGTCTGGGTTCGTGGCTCAACTGGGGCATGGGCTCCGAGAATAGTAACCTCCCGGGATTCGTCACGCTGTGTCCGGGTGGTCTGCCAGTGGGGGGGACGAACAATTGGCGCTCGGCTTTTCTACCCGGAGTTTATCAGGGGACGCTCGTCGACACCTCGCAGAGCGATCCGCAGAAGCTCATTGCCAATATCCGGAATTCGCGTTTGTCCGCCGCGCAGCAGAGTCGGCAGTTCGATCTGCTTCGGCAGTTGAACGCCCGCCATCTGCAGGCGCGCCCGGACGAGGCGGCTTTGGAGGCGCGCATCCAGTCATTTGAACTCGCCTACCGCATGCAGGTGGAGGCGACCGACGCCTTCGATATCAGCCGGGAGCCGGCCTACGTTCGTGAGATGTACGGCGACAGTCCGCAGAGTCGTCAATTGTTGATGGCCCGGCGCCTGGTTGAGCGCGGTGTGCGTTGCGTGCAGACGTGGCATGGCAAAGGGCAACCGTGGGACAGTCACAACAACATCAAAGGCGCCCATCGCAATGTTGCCAAAGCCTGCGACCAGGGTCTGTATGCCCTGATCACAGATCTTGAGCAGCGCGGGTTGTTGGATGAAACCTTGATCCTCTGCACGGGCGAATTCGGACGGACCCCCACCGTGGAATTGGGTGTTGCCGGCGGTGGTGCGACCGCTGGTCGTGATCACAATCACTGGGGTTTTTCACTGTGGTTGGCGGGCGGGGGGATCAGGGGAGGAACAGTTTATGGCGCCACGGATGAGTTCGGTTTCAAGGCGGTTGAGAATCGCGTCCCGGTTCACGATCTTCATGCCACGATCCTGCATCTCCTCGGCATCGACCACAAACGCCTGACCTACCGCTACGCAGGTCGTGATTTCCGTCTGACCGACGTTCACGGCCACGTGGTCCCGGATCTGATCGCGTGAGAAACTCCCGGTGGCGGAACCCGTGAGAGTTTCGTGTCTTGCGACGGGCGAACTTCAATTGCAATCTCCGGCTCAATCACCATGCATTCGATTCGTATCAGTGTCTTCAATCTCCTGCTCGGCGCGGTCTTTGCCCAGGGCATCAACTGCCAGGCTGCGACTTCTGCAACTGCCGACTGGCCGGTCTACTTGGGCGGCAAGGAACGAAATCTCTATTCCCCGCTCAGGCAGATCAATCGTGACAACGTCTCCCAGCTGAAGGTGGCATGGACGTACGACACCGGAGAGAAGGCCGAATATCAGGCCAACAACCTGATCGTGAATGGTGTGCTGTTTACACCGACCCAGACACGCAAGATCGTGGCGCTCGATGCCGCCACCGGTAAGGAACGTTGGATTTGGGATCCCGCAAAGGAACACACAGGCAAGGGACGCGCCCGGCAGCGGGGGCTCGTGTATTGGGAGAACGACAACGGTGGTGAGCAACGTCTGCTCACCGGCGTGCGCGGTCATCTCTTTGCCGTGGATCCCGAGAACGGCAAAACCATTCGCAGTTTCGGCAAGAACGGATCGATTGAACTCGGCTCCGGACTAAACACCCCCGGTGTCGTCTACCGGGACGCCGTGATCGTGGGAGGTGTGGGTGGCAAAGGAGCAGTACGGGCCTACGACGTTCGGACAGGCGAACAAAGATGGATCTTTCATCTCATTCCGAGGCCGGGTGAGTTCGGGCACGACACCTGGCCCAAGGACGCATGGAAAACTGCGACCGGTTTGATGCCTTGGTGCGGTCAATCACTCGATGAGAAACGCGGTATTGTTTATGTCGCGACGAAGACGGCTGAACCCGATTTCTACGGCGGTGAACGCCACGGCAAAAACCTGTTCGCCAACAGCATCCTCGCGCTTGATGCCGCCACCGGCAAACGCATCTGGCACTTCCAGATTGTTCATCACGATCTACTGGATAAAGACCTCCCGTGTCCGCCTGTCCTCCTGACCGTCACTCACAAGGGCAAGAAGATTGACGCGGTCGCGCAAGGCACCAAGCACGGTCTGTTGTTCGTGTTCAATCGCGTGACCGGCGAGCCCCTTTGGCCGATTGAAGAACGACCGGTTCAACCGTCCGATCTGCGCGGTGAACAGGCCTGGCCCACCCAGCCGTTTCCAACGAAGCCGGCTCCGCTCATGCGTCAGCGCTACACCGAGGCGGATGCGTCCGACATCTCGCCGGCCACGTATCAACTCACGCTCGACCGCATCAAGGCTTCGCCAAATTTCGGTCCCTTTCCCGCACCCAGTCTGAACGAGACTGTCATGTTCCCCGGCTACGACGGCGGTATGGAATGGGGTGGAGGTGCCGCTGATCCGGATGGCATCTACTACGTGAACATCAACGAAATGCCGTGGCTCCTACAGATGGTGGAGACTCGGCGAGCCGATGGAACGAGGCTCATTCCCGGCGAAAAGGACTACATGATCTATTGCGGTGCCTGCCACGGACTCGATCGCGAGGGCAACCTTCAGATGCAGTTCCCGCCGCTCGTAGATATCGCCAAACGCAAGACCAAGACCGAAATCGAGCACGTCACTCGCAATGGTGGCGGCCGCATGCCGGGCTATCAGACAATGCCTGAAGCCCGCCGCGCCGCCATTATCAACTACGTCATCAACAACGGATCACCACCTGTCTCAGCTTCTCGCAAGGAGCCAGGTGCCCCCGCGAAAAAGTCGAAGAACCCCGAACCACCCTCCTATGCCTTCGGTGGCTTCCGGCGCTGGCTGGATCCGGACGGTTATCCCGCCATCAAACCGCCCTGGGGAACGTTGAACGCCGTGGACCTGAACACCGGCGAAATCAAGTGGAAGGTCATCCTCGGTGAGTACGACGAACTCACTGCCAAAGGCATCCCCCCGACCGGTACGGAGAATTACGGCGGCCCCTTGGTCACCGCCAGCGGCCTTATCTTCATTGGTGCCAGCGCCGATGAAACCTTTCGCGTATTCGACAAGGAAGACGGCCGCGTTCTTTGGAAAGGCAAACTTCCCTTCGGCGGCAACGCTACACCAAGCACCTACATGGCGAACGGCCGCCAATACGTCGTCATTTCCGCCGGTGGTGGCAAGTCCGGGCGTCCGCGAGGCGGTAAGCTGGTGGCTTTTGCGCTTGGAGAATAGGTCTAATCGAGCAGATGCCGCGTGATCGCGCGACCCAGTGCGCGACCGTAATTCAGGTAGCCTTCCTGTGTGCTGTGGATTGTGTTCCACGAAGTTTCGAGCGTGAGGGCGACCGCATGTTTGGCGGTGTTCTCCGCGACCCAGTTTTTGCTGATGGCGCGCCAGAGTGGGTGATAGCCGGGGCCGGAGATGCGCAGCGTCTTCGAAAAATCGAACGGTTCCTTGCCGAGTGTTTCCAGGCAGAGCTTGTGGAAGTGATTCTGGTTTCGCTCACGGAGGGGATTGAGATGGGTCCTGGGGGACGCGAAGAAAAACGGGATACTGTCGCGTGGTCCGGGATTGTGGAGGTCGAGGAAGAGATTGAATTCTCCATCGGCGTTCATCTGGCCGATCAACTTCTGAGCCGCGGCCACTTCGGCGTAAATGGGTTTGTCACTCCAGTCGCGATTGTGGTCGTGCGGAATCTGGTTCTTGCCTCCGGCGCCACGTTCCGCGTTGTCGGCGTCCATGATGGGGACGACGACGATGCGGGCCTGGTTGCGGAGTCGAATAGCATCCGTCTCCTCGGAAGCGAGCCATTCCAGCAGGCCTCGGCAGACCCAGCTTGAACCGCTTTCCCATGCGTGTTGTCGGGCTTCGATCCAGATGCCGGGACGTTTGCCCTTGGTTTTCGGATGCCAGCGCAGCGCGGGAACAGATCGGCCTTCGTTGCTTTTGCAGAGTTCGAATTTCTCCGCGCCGACGTTTGCCGTGGCGATACGGGAAGTCAGTTCGTGTGCGTCCGACAATTGAAACGGCGGGCCCCAGGCGAAGTGGATTGTGTCGCGGGTCGGGTTGTGCTCGTAGCGGACGTTGCTGCCGCTGTCTTTGCCGGGTTGGGTGTGTTTCCACGTCTTGCCATCATGGCTGAACATCGCGCGGGCGGGGCGACCGAATGAACTCTTGGATTGGAGGTTCAGTTCGATCGGTTGGTTGGTGTCGATACCGGTCAGTCTGAAGTGCCACCAGCAGGCCCAGCCGCGGTTCTTGAAGTTGGCAGGGGCGAAGGTGATCGATTGGTTGGCCTGATCGATCTTTCGCAGCTCCACTGCGCCGCCGGGGAAGTTGGTGTGGATGGTCAGTTGGGCGGATGAAGTGAGGGGGAGTATCAGGACGCAGAATGCAACGGCGAAAGCTTTGAATGATGTATCGCCCCTTCGGGACTCTGAAGTGGGCTCGCGGGTACGCTCTCCCCACCGAATCGTTGACCGCTGGCGCTGGGAGGGAAAGCCTAAACAACTCAGGACGCGCTCGATCATAGCGCAAGCGTTCAACCACTCGGTGGGGAGAGCGTACCCGCGAGCCCACTTCAACACCCCGAAAGGGGTGAAACAGATCTTCTTCATAGCGTTCAGCAGTTCAGAGTCCCGGAATTTCTTTCAGCGCCTTCTCGAAATGATTGGCCTGACGCCAGAAACCGAGGTCGTTCGGATGGGAGCTGTCGACAGTGCCGTCGTGATCGTCGCCGAGCATGTTCTTTCCTTCGAGGTAGTAGAGGTGTTTCACGCCGGCCTCGCGCAGCTTCTTGTATTCCGTGCGCAGTGCGGCCTGACTCGATTCATTGCGCTTCCGTTTGGAGGGAAGGAGGAACGAGTTGCTGTAGTTGCGATCTTCAACCAGCAGTATGGGGATGTCCGGTCGGGTTTTGCGCAAATGCCGCACCAAGGCGGCGGTGCGGGTAGTTGTGGTTTTGGCATCAATATTCGGCAGACAATCGATGATATAGACGGCGGCATCGACTTCCGCGATCAGGCGGGCGAGTTCGATTTCCATACGACCGTTCCCGGAGAAACCCAGATTGACGATTGGGCGATGGAAGCGGCGTCCGAGCATCGCGGAATGTGTCATTCCCGGTCGTGACGCGCAGGCGCCGTGGGTGATGGAGGTGCCGTAGAAGAGCAGTGGTTTGGCCTTGGCGTAGGCCGGAGCCAGGGAGATTTTGGCTCCGGCGTTTACCGCGAGCTCAACCTTTTTCACGCCGTTGTACAGTGGCAGGTAGATGAGGTATTCGCGTTTTCCTGCGGGAATACCGGATGCCAAGGTGGCTTCGTTGATGGGGTATTTTTTCGGTTGCCCGATTCCGAGCCAACGCCACTTCCCGTCTTCGCCTTTCACATACAGATCGAGACCGCTGACACCGGTTGCCGGCATGTGGGGCATGGCGAGGCCGGCGTCTTTCAATTCCCAGCGAGCCCGAATGGTAGTGGCGTCCGTCACGAAACGGACGGCCATCCCCGCTGAATCTCTGCTCAGGTTCCAGACGGCACTGCGAACGAGTTTCTTGGCTCTCCCGGGCAGGCGATCATAGAACACTTCGGTATCGTCAAACGCGCGGCCTTCGATGCCGAAGTCGCGGATATCATGCCAGGCGGTTTTGTTGTCTGCGCCGACTATGGCTACGGTCGTGCAAAGGAACAGAAACAGGGTGCGAATCATGGAAACTCATGTAGCACAATCCGCGGGCGGGGAAAGTCAAAACGGGTATTACGCTCGCCGCCACATTCCCGGACGCAGGCGCGTTGGATTCAATTGCCTTATCGGAATCCGTCACTTGGTTGTCAACGACAGGCAGACCAGGTCGCCGCGCGAATTGCGGCAGAAGAGGTTGCCATTGGCGAGGACGGGAGGGGTCCAACAAAGTCCGCCCAGCGCTTGCGTGTTGCCTTCGGGCCGGAACGACTTTGGTGAGGCGGGGCCAATGGCCAATTGACCGCGATCACCGAGGATGATCAGTTTGCCGTCGGCGGCCGTGAGCGCGCCGCAGCCGAAGCGGGTGGTGGACCATTTCTTTGCTCCAGTCGCGAATTCGATGCAGGCGAGGTAGGCGGTGCCGCGATGGCTGTTGCCGTCGAAGCCGTAGAGATGGCCGTCGATGAGCAGGCAGCTGTTGAAGTGGTTGCGCATGTTGCGGTTGTCCCAGACGACCTTCGGCTTCGTTCCGGAAATATCCAGCAAGGCCCCGCCCCGGTTGTAGCCGGACGAGATGAACATCTTGTTCTGATGGATGATGGGATCGGCGGAATTGATGTCCCAAGAGGTTTTCCACGGATGTTGCCAGAGGGTCTTTCCATCCTTGGCGGCGACAGCATAGACCGCGGTTGCGCCAAAAATGATGTAAGCCTTGGTCCCGCGATGGACGTGGATGAAGGGCGTGGAATAGCCGGAGGTGGATGAGCCGGTTTTCCAGATCACCTTGCCGGTCCGTTTGTTCACTTTCACGCCAGCCGTGCCGACATTGAGCACCAACGCGTCCCCATCGACGAACGGTGATCCGGCATAGCCCCATTCCGGGTAGTCTGCATTGATCTCGGTGGCGATATTCGGGTTCCAGATCACCTTGCCACTCTGGGCGTTGAAGGCGAACAGGTCTCCCTGTCGACCAAGGGTGTAGACCATTTCGCCGTCGATGGTCGGAGTGCAACTGGGTCCGCCGTCATAGTAGCGGGGCGCGCGCGGACTGGGATATGCATGCTTCCAGATCGTCTTGCCGGTCTTCTCGCTCAGGCAATGGACGGTGTCCTGATCACCTGAATTGCCCATCGTGTAGACGCGGCCGTCGGCGACTGAGACGGAGGAGAATCCGGTGCCGACTTTGGCTTGCCAGAGGCGTCGTGGTGACTTGGCGCTCCAATCCGTTTCGCGACTGATGCCATTGCGGTCTGGTCCACGCCAATGCGGCCAATCGTTGGCTTGGGCGGTTGTGAACAGGGTGAGGGTGCCGATGCACGCGGGGAGAAGTTTGGTCATGGTCATTTCTGCAAATGTTTTCGGGCGAAGGCGATGAGTCCGATATAGATCACTATCAGCAGGCATCCGCCGGCATTCAGGATTCCACCGTGAATGATGGCATATCCCAGGCAACCCGGCACCAAGGCGTAGTAGATGAAAGCGGGCAAGGTCTTGCGAATCACCAGACCTTCGCGACCCACGAGTCCGACAACGGCCGAGGCTGCGACCACGTTGTGCACGCAGATGATGTTTCCGGCTGCACCTCCGACCGCTTGCAGTGCCACGATCCAGGTGGGATCGGCTCCGATGCGATCACCGACCCCGAATTGAAACAGCGAGAACATCATATTGCT
>Ga0055584_100004610_pt1 | contig 13509 bp, 11 predicted proteins | sample OSDHelmetaG_FD_58716 | JGI IMG/M metagenome (GOLD analysis project Ga0055584, IMG submission 58716) | Pelagic marine sediment microbial communities from the LTER site Helgoland, North Sea, for post-phytoplankton bloom and carbon turnover... | ecosystem: Environmental > Aquatic > Marine >... | reverse complement strand
TTTTTTTTTTTTTTTTTCTAAAAAAATTAATTTTACGATTTTTTTTGACAATGACTCTGCGCTTAGATTATTTTCATCTAATATAAAACATATATTATTTTTCTCGAATTCTTTAGCATTGCAATATTGATGATTATTCATAGAAGAAGGAAGTGGAAATAGTAAGCAAGGTTTTGAGAAAATATCAATCTCTGCCAATGTTGATGCACCGCACCTACAGACTATTAGATCAGCATTATAATATTCTTCATAAATATTGTAGAAAAATTTCTCCACCTTATGCTCTACGTTAAGTGTCTGATATTTTTTTTTTACTTCTTCTAGATCATCATCTCTAGCTTGTTGAATTATGATTAATTTATTAAGTAGAGATTCATCAAACTTTTTTAGTGATTCAGGAATAATCCTTGAAAAAACTTTTGCTCCTTGACTTCCTCCTACAATGAATATTCTTTTCTTTTCAGTTTTAAAATTTGTAATTTTTTTTTTCTTTCTCAATGGCATTCCTGTATAAATTGCATTATCTGGAGCAAATTTAGTTTTAGGGAAAGTGACAGCGACAATATCAGCAATTTTAGACAACATTCTGTTTGTTTTTCCCATAATTGCATTTTGCTCATGTATTATTATTTTTTTCTTAAGAATCTTTGCTGCTATTAATGTAGGAATAGAAGTGTAGCCTCCAAATCCAATTATGATATCAGGTTTTTTTTTTAATATGATTAAAATATTATCTAATATGCTGTAAAATAATTTTATTAAATTGAAGATCAAGAAAATGTCAACTTGCAACCTAGCAGTAATAATTTTTCTATATTTGACACCTAGTTTCTTTAAATATTGCTCTGTTCTTTTGTCTGTTAGAATTAAATTGTCATAGTCCTTGAGTTGGTCAAGTGCTGATAGGGCTGGAAATAAATGTCCCCCAGAACCTCCTGCAACTAGAAATACTTTATTCATTCACACAATCCTTAATTAAAACGAGTATAAATCCAATTAGCAATGCACTTGAAATCAAAGATGACCCCCCATAAGAAATAAAAGGCAAAGTCATTCCTTTTGTAGGTATAATACTAAGTGTAGAAGAAATGTTTATAATAGTTTGAAATAAAAAAATATTTGATAAGCCAGTGAGCGAAGTAATTATAAATAGATTTGAAGATCTTTGACATATGTAATGAATTCTGATGTACGGAATTACGTAAAGTAATAAAATGATAATGGCAACAATTATACCCAATTCTTCAGAAATTAATGCATAAACAAAATCTGAATGCGAATCAGGAAGTTTTTTTGAAATTATACCTTCACCAATACCTTGACCAAAAAAACCACCACTTTTAAAAGAGTCAATTGATTTCATGATTTGATAATTATCACCAACATCAGAAAACAAATAGTTCATTATTCTAAACCTTACATGATCAAGTATAAAAAAGCATAATAAAAGCACCCCTAATATGAATGATATAATAGGAAATAAAATCTTTGACTTTATATTGATGGTTAACAATTGAATTAGCCATACAATACAAATTAAAATAAACATTCCAAAATCTGGTTGCATTATTAATATTATAGAAATTAAAGAAAGACAAAAAAGATTTAAAATAAGAGAAAAATCTTCCTTTATTTTATATCTAACAAACAATAAAGAACTTAAAATTATGAATGTCGGTTTGGCTAATTCAGATGGTTGAATTGAAAAATATGTTAAGTTAAGCCATCTTGTAGCTCCTTTAGTTTCTTGAGAAATAATAAGTGCAAAAAAACATAAAATTATTGATAAAGAAAATAACGAAATAGATAATATAATAATTTGTTTAGTAGAAAGTTTGGAAATAATGAATATTGTAAAAACACTTAATAGGCAGAAAATCAAGTGCTTATTCCACATCAGGTTTGATTTAAGATTTATTGTACCAAATTTTTGAGACGCACTGGAAATTGCTATTATTCCAATAAATAGTAAAATCAAAACGGGAATAAAAATAATTTTGTCAATACTTCCCCACCAATTAATATTTACATGGCTATTTTTCAATTTTAACTCTTTTTTTTACAATTTTTTTAAAAAAATTTCCTCTATCCTCAAAGTTTTTGAATCGATCAAATGAAGATGCACATGGAGAAAAAATAATATTTATTTTTTGTTTTTCTCGGAGTGCACTTGCAATAGCTTCAAATATAATTTCTTCAAGACTTTTTTTAAATGTAGAATTTATATTATGCCTTTTTAAAAATCCTTTAAATTCTTCTCCAGCTTCACCGAATGTAAATGACCTTAAAATATTACCGAGGTTTTTCTCGATACCAGATAGTCCCCCAACTTTTTTTCTACCACCTAGAATCCAGAATATATTTTTGTAACTTTCAATCGCTGAAATCGAAGAATTAACATTTGTCGATTTACTATCATTATAGAAAAAAATATTTTTGTATTTCCCAATATATTCCATCCTGTGATCTAATGATCTTATATTTTTTAATGATTCAATAAAAAGGTCTTTTTTTTGTTTTAAGATAAAATTTACCGCATAAGTGGTAAGAAGGTTTTGGAAATTTGCTTTAGTTAAAGGTAAATTTATAGAATTTTTTTTTATTTTAATATGCTCTAAGGATAATGAGTTATTAATTGTTATATAATCTTTAGATTCCTTTAGGAAAATACCATCAATTAATCTTTTTTTTACACTAATTTTAATTAAGTTACTTTTATATTTTGTGTTAAATTGACTGGAGATATTGTTGCAAATCTCATCATCTATACAAATAATTGCATAATCCAATAAAGTTTGATTTTTAAAAACTTTTTCTTTGGAGTGTATGTAATTTTTTAATCCCTTATGCCAATCTATATGATCTGAAGAAATATTCAAAAGTATTGCGATACCAAATCGTAATTTGTTTATCTTAGATAATTGAAATGAAGAACACTCTATAACTAATACAGAATCTTCTTTTATTTCAAGTTCTGTAAATGGTATTCCAATGTTACCGCATGCTTGAGAATTTAAAAAATTTTTATGACGTAAAGAATCAGCAATGAATTTTGTTGTTGATGATTTTCCATTTGTTCCAGTAACTCCGATCAGATAATTCTTTAGTCCTAACAAATGAATTAATTCAATATCTGAAATAATTGGAATCTTTAGAGATTTTGCAATTATAATTGCATTATGTGGATTCTTCAGCTCGTGATTGATTCCAGAACTTATAACTAAAAAGTCAGTAAGCTTTAGATTTGTCAAATTAGGCTCTTTAATATTAATTTTTTGGCTTTTGGCCAAATCTCTTATCTTAGAATTATCATCCCAACAATCAATTTTTTTAAAATTTAATTTTTTGGCCAGAGACATTCCTGAAATACCTAGCCCTAGAATAAAAAGAGATCGATCAATGATGGTCATCTTAATTTGAGACTTGCCAAACCAACTAGTGCAAGTATTATAGATATTATCCAAAATCTTATTACTATTGTTGATTCTGACCATCCTTTTTGCTCAAAATGATGATGAATTGGAGCCATTCTAAAAATTCTTTTCCCGGTTGTTTTAAAAGAAATCACTTGAGCAAATACTGATAGTGCTTCCAAAACAAATATACCCCCAATTATGGATAAAATAATCTCATGTTTTGTAGCAACGGCGATAGCACCAATAGCACCACCCATCGATAAAGAACCTGTATCACCCATGAATACCATTGCTGGGGGAGCATTATACCAGAGAAAACCTAAACCAGAGCCTATTAATGCCACACAAATTATAACCAACTCTCCAGTATCACTAACATAAGGAATTTTTAAATACTCTGAATAAATAAAGTTACCTGTAAAATATGCTATAAAGCCAAAAGATAATGCTGTAACCATAATAGGGCCTATAGCTAGTCCATCTAAACCATCTGTAAGATTTACAGAGTTTGCGCATCCAACAATGACAATTGAAGCAAATAAATAATAAAAATTTCCTAAGTCGAAATATAAACCTTTGGTAAAAGGTATGAAAACAATATTTTTATACTCTGGATTCACAATATTGTTGATAAAATAGATAAATAAAAAGCTTACACAAAATTCTAAAATAAGTCTTAATCCACTTTTAATTCCCTCAGATGAATTATTTTTCAGTTTTTTATAATCGTCAAATGCACCAATAAGACCAAAACAAATAGTCACACCAAATACCAACCAAACAAGTTTACTATTTAAATCAGTCCATAAAATTACCGAAATAAATAAAGAAATTAAAATTAGCATGCCCCCCATAGTTGGGGTACCAACCTTGGTTATCAAATGATTTTTCGGCCCATCCTTCCTAATAGGTTGCCCATTTTTTTGTACACTCTTTAATTTTTTTATAAATCTTGGGCCAAGAAATAATGAGATAAAAAATGCAGTAAATAGGGCGCCGCCTGCTCTAAATGTCAAGTAGTTGAAGAGATTCAGAAAATTAAAAGAATCAATATATTGAGTTAAATAGTAATGAAACATTTTTTAATCACTTTCTATAAGCTGTTTAGATATAAAGTTTACCTTAGATGAGTTAGACCCTTTAATCATGATTATATCGTTTGTTTTCACACTCTTTAGAACTTCATTATAAATTTTTTTATAGTCCGTGAAATGAAGAGATCTTATTGAATTAGGCAAGCTTTTTTGTATGTTAATTGAATATTTACCTACAGTATAAACTATTTCAGGTTTCACTTTCTTTAAAATTTCCGATATTTCAATATGCATTTTTGTTGATTTTTTACCTAACTCTAGCATATCACCAATTATACAAATTATCCTCCCTTGATTTTTTTTAAAATATTGAAGATTTGCTATAGATTGTTTTAATGAATCAGGACTAGAATTATAAGATTCATCAATAAGCATAATCTTTTTATTGTTAACTCTGATAGAATGTAGTTTCCCTCTACCTTCAATTGGACTAAGTTTTTCAATCTTTTTTTTTAAACTCTTAACTTTTAGATTAAGAATTTTGATTAAACCCAGGATTACTACAATATTATTTGCCCAGTTGTTAAAGCTTATCTTTCTCTGAAAATTAAAGTCTTTATCAAGAATTTTAAATCTTACTACTTTATCTTTATATTCACTGTTAAAATATTGAAACGAACTATTTCTTTTTTTCCCAAAAGTATAAATAAAGTTGGATTTTTTTGATGCTTTATCCTTTAAAAATTCATAAAACTCATCATCATATGGAATTATAGAAAAGTTTTTTTGATTAGAAAAAAAGAAAATATCTGACTTTTCCTTAGCAATTCCCTTTTTATCAACTAAATTCCCTACATGTGCCGTACCTATGTTTGTAATTATATTAACATTTGGTTTTGCAATTTTGGCTAAACGTCTTATTTCTCCTTTGTTATTCATTCCCATTTCTAAAATGCATAATTGAGAGTTTAATGGCATATTGCAAAGTGTTAAGGGCATTCCAATTTCATTATTGAAATTTCTATAGTTACAATATGTTGCATAATCATACTTTAAAACCGAAAACATCCACTCTTTAAGGGTAGTCTTACCAGTACTTCCAGTTATTCCAATAACAATAAGGTTTTTAATCCTTTCTCTTGAAAATCTAGCTATATCGATCAGGGATTTTTTCGTATCATCCACAGAAATTATAGGAAACTTTGAGATAACTTTTTTTTTTTCACCTATTACAGCACTTGCTCCGTTTTTAAGCGCTTCATTTATAAAATTATGACCATCAAATTTCTCTCCTTTAATTGCAATAAATAAATCTCCTTTTTTAATTTTTTTTGAATCAATAACGATTTTTTTAATTTTTATGTTTTTATTAAATGTATTCTCTAAATTAAGAGCCAAAAAAATATCATTAATATCCCAATTATTCATTTAAACGCAACCTATCCAATATGATTTCTTTATCAGAAAAAGGAATTTTTTTATTTTTTATGATTTGGTAATCTTCGTGACCCTTTCCTGCCACAATTAATATGTCTCCAGTTTTTAATTCGTCCATTGCCTTTTGAATTGCTTTTTTTCTATTATTTATTGTTGAGATACTTTCTAAGTTCTTTTTTAAAATTCCTTTTTTCATATCTTCAAATATTTTTTTTAAACTTTCATTTCTAGGGTTGTCAGATGTTAAATAAATCTTATCACAGTATTTCAGGGCTTCTTTAGTCATTAATGACCTTTTTGACGAGTCTCTGTCCCCACCGCAACCAAAAACAATAATTAATCTACCTTTAATATTTTCAGACAAGTTGGATAAAACATTCTTCAAAGCATCTGGAGTATGAGCATAATCAACAAAAATTCTCTTATTAGCACTATCATATATTTTTTCTAATCGTCCACATGGGTCAGATAAACTTATTTCATTAATTTCTTCATTAAAAATTTTATCACCATAAACTAAAAGTAAAGCACATATTTGATTGTATACTTGATATATTGCGCTACAATTAAAATTAATTACAAACTTTTTATTATTCATTGAAACATATACTTCATATGTATCCTTGATTTTAACAACTTTGATCAGCCTAAAATATTTTGCTTTCTTACCGTAATCTAAAATTTTAAGATTTTTTTTTTTTGATATATTTTTGAAATAATTTGACTCTTTGGTATCTGCATTAATTACAACGATCGTATTTTTATGATAGTGTTTTCTCAAAAGTAAAGATTTACAGTACCTATAATTTTTGAATGTTCTATGATAATCAAGATGATCAATTGTTAGATTTGTGATGGCAATTTTGTCAAACTTAATATTATGTAATCTCTTTTGCTCTAACCCAATACTTGACGCTTCAAAAATTACTCGTTTACAGTTCCTCTTACTTAACTCATTCATATATTTATGATTTATAATAGATTCATTTGTAGTAAGATTTGTATTTGATATCCGTTTATTATTAAAAATTATTCCCAGTGTTCCGAAAATACAATTTGATATTTTTTGATTAGAGCTTATTTCTGCAACATAATGAGATATACTTGTTTTGCCGTTTGTTCCTGTAATAGCGATTTTATCTTTTATTGTGTTTGGATAAATTAAAGATGCAATTTCACCAGCTAATTCTCTTACATCTTTTGTTCTAATAATTAATATATTTTGCTGACTTTTTTTTGCTTTGAATTCTTTTTTTACTATTATCCCAATATTTTTTAAATTTTCTAGACCTTTAATATATTTTTCACCATTATCATTAGAGCCCTTGACTGCAGCAAAAATAAAATTTTCCTTTATTATTTTAGAATTAAATGAGATTCCTTTGATATCAAAATTTTGCATATTCTGAACATGGTAATTGACATGACATTTCTTCAAAATTTCATTTATTTTCATTATGCGAATATTTAAAATAGTTATTTTCAATTAATATCGGTGAAATCTTACTTACTATTTTTGAAAAAGTTGGCGCGGCTGTATTGCTTCCAAAACTTTCCAAAGATAACCCTATATTTCTTTGAGGTTCATCAAAAAGAACAAATGTAAGAAAATTTGGATCTTTAATTGGGAAAACTCCTATGAAAGAGGTAATCACTTTTTTTTCTGAATATTCTCCATTTTCAACTTTTTTTGACGTTCCAGTTTTCCCACCTAATTTCAATCCGGTTACATTAGCAGTTTTTCCTGTCCCATTTTTTACAACTTTTTCTAATAAAACATTGATCATTTTGGAGGTTTCATTTGATAAAACTCTTTTCCTACTATTGTGTAAATTTGTCTTAAGAATATTCGGCGTTACACTGACCCCTCCATTGACTAAGGTTGCAAATGAAGAAACCAAACTAATTGGAGACAAAGATATTCCATAACCATAACTCATAGACTTTGAATATGTATCATTCCAGACTCTTGGCCCTTTATTAGAAACTACATTGAGACCATTTACCCTTTGATTATTTGTTAGGCCAATATTTTTAAATAATATCTTTTGTTTTTCAATACCAATCTCTTCAATAATTTTAATACTAGCAATATTTGATGAATGAACAAAAGCTTGATCAAAATTAATTGTATTAAGCTTAATATGACGGTCGTTTATAGTATTTTTATTCGTCAATTGGTAACCTTTTGAAATATCAAAATTTTTGGTAATTACACTAGACTTCAATTCAAAGGCTAAAGCGGCGTTAAACATTTTTAGAGTTGATCCCATTTCGTAACGTGCCTCAGTAACCAAATTGTTTTCAGTGAAAGCTTGAATTGTTTTTGGAAAGTTTGGATCAAAGTCTGGAAGTGAGACCATTGATAATATTTCGCCATTTTTAACATTCATGACAATTGATAAAGCTGACTTGGCATTATAAAGTTCAAGACCTTTGATTAATTCATCCCTTACAATATTTTGAACTTTTAAATCTACTGTAAGTTTTAAATCATTGCCAATAGATAATGTTGAATCAAAATTATTCTCTAGCTTACTTTTTAACTTATCAATTTTAAACCCAGTCAAATGAGAGAAAGTATTATGTTGCGGATAAATCCTTTTCTCGGATGTTTGAAATACTACTCCTGGATCACCAATCTTTTTTAATTTATTTATTTCATCTAGAGATAAATGCTTTTTTAATAAAAAGTATTTATTTTTTTTGTTTAATTTTAGTAGACGCACTTTATTGGGAAACATTCCCCTTAGCTCCGTAAAAAGTTTTTTTTTGTCTAGAATATTTTTTGAATTTATATAAAGATCTTTTGTTTTAATGGAAGTAGCGAGCACCTCTCCGTTTCTATCAAGTATCTCTCCACGAGTAATATTAGTTTTGGTATGTACCTGGTTAAAGTCAGTTTTACTTAAAGTAATTTTTATAAGGTTAATCAAAATAAAAATAAGAAATGCTAATGAAATAAAAAAAAATAAAAGATTTGTTTTTTTGGCAAACTTTTTTATTTCATCTTTTTGCGAATTTAAAATGAGGTCATTACTATCATGAAAATTAACATTTTTTGATTCTTTGCCTATATTTCTAGGAAAGATGTTATCAAATATTAATCCAGTAAATTTTTTTTCAGTCATTTTTATATTCAATAATATCTTCTTGTAAAATTGGTAATAAGTTAAACTCTTTTGAATTGATTTCTTGTAATTTTTTAGGCCTTGTGATGTAAGACAAATCAACCTTTAATCTATTAATTCTTTCTTCAATACTTAAAATTTTATTTTCTAGCTTCTTAATTTGATTTTCTTGATCGGATACCAGAATTTTAGTGAATATAGTTAAACATAAAGTTGAAAAGAATAAAATTAAGGATAAACTCTTCATATCTTTTCTGCTACTCTTAGTTTTGCTGATCTTGATTGTGAGTTAATTTTTATTTCACTGGAGCTGGCTAAAACCGGTTTTTTTGTTATGATTTGCAGCTGACCAGATAGTCCGGATTGTTTTTTAATAAAATTTTTAACTATTCTATCCTCTAAAGAATGAAAAGATATAATTGCCATTCTTCCTCTATTCTTCAAAATATTAATACTTTTATTTAAAAAAAATTCTAATTCATTTAATTCATCATTTACATATATTCTTAGTGCTTGAAATACCCTGGTAGAGGGATTCTTAAATTTATCAAAATTAACTCTTTTTATTATTTTTGATAATTCAGACGTAGTATTTATTAGTTCTTTTGATCTTACATTTATTATTTGTTTGGCAATTTTCCTTGAGTTTCTTTCTTCACCATAATAATAGAATATATTTGCTAAATCTTTTTCAGAATAATTATTTATTATTTCTTTTGCTGTAAGTTTATTATTATTAAAGTCCATTCTCATATCCAGTGGCCCGTCCTTTTCAAATGAAAACCCTCGTGATGAATTATTTAATTGGGTGTTTGACATGCCTAGGTCCAAAAGAATTCCGTCAAACTGTTCTTGACCAATTTTTTTAAGAACTGTTTCTATTTCACTAAATTTATTACAAAAAAAAAAAAAATTATTTTTAAATTGCTTTGATATTTCTTCAACAAAAATTTTAGCGTCCGAATCTTGATCTATTGCAACAACATTTGCTTTTTTAGATATTTTAAAAATTGCCTTTGTATACCCACCTTGACCAAACGTACAGTCCAGATAAAAACCATCATCCTTTGGTTTTATAAATGAAACAATCTCATTTACCATTACAGGGAAATGCGATAACTTTTTATTCATCAATTTGCTTGTCTTCTTAAGAATGCAGGAATTTGTAGTAAATCATCATTTATCTCATTTGGTTTTTCTTCATCATCGCCTATTTCATTTTCTTCTTTATCCTTAGTGATGTCACTTTGAGAGTCACGTAATTGCGACATATCATTCTCTGATAAAGAAGTTTCTGAGGAGCTATCATTAAAGGCATTAGTTTTTTTTGTATCATTTTCCTCGGAAATCTCTCTTATTTCGTCAAAAAAGTTAACTTTGCCTTCTTCTATCTTTGTTTCTTCTTTAGTGTTTTTACCAAAAATTTTTGAGAATAGGGAAGTTTTCCTACTTACTTTGACATTATCATCTCGGATGATCTTTTCTTGAACTTTTAAATCTTCATCTACTGGATTTTTAGACTCTTGTAGATTAATTATAAAACCTTTTTTGTGCTCATGATTTTCTTGAAGATCTGATTTTGATTGATTTAGATATTCATCATGTACTTTTCTATTTGAAAACTCATTTGCAATAGTTTCATTTAAATTATTTGAATCAATAAGATTTTGGTAATAACTTTCTGATTCAATTCCAGTTGCAATAACTGAGATTCTAAACTTTCCATCTAATTTTTCATCTTGTTGTATCCCCCAAATTAGATTGGCATTAATATCAACCTCCTCCTTAACCTTAGATACAGCCGTTTCCACCTCATGCAATGATGTATCATTGCCACAAGAAATATTTATTAAAACACCCTTTGCACCTGAGATAGTATTATTTTCTAGAAGTGGATTGGATATTGCTCTATCTGTTGCGGAATTTATCCTATCTTCTCCTTCCGCTATTCCAGTACCTAAATGAACCTTACCTGTCTCACTCATGATTGCTTTAACATCAGCAAAGTCATGGTTCATAATTCCAGGTTTGACCATTAAATCAATTATACTTTTCACTCCATCAATTAAAACATCATTAGCGAACTGAAGAGAATCGATGACCGGAGTGTCCGGTCTTGCCAAATGAAATATATTTTGATTTGGGATTACAATTAAATTATCAACATATCTCTGTAATTCAATAACTCCCTCATCGGCCCTATTTATTTTTCTATTACCTTCCATTTCAAATGGTTTGGTAACCACACCTACAGTAAGAATGCCTTTTTCCTTTGCAATTTTGGCTATTACTGGACTCGCTCCAGTGCCAGTTCCACCCCCCATTCCAGCTGTCAAAAAAACCATATTAGCGTCTTGAAGATATTGTTCAATTTCATCTATCACTTCTTCTGCTGCTTTTTTCCCAAGTTCTGGATCAGCTCCTGCTCCCAGACCCTCTGTACAAGAAGGTCCTAGTTGAAGTGTTTTCTCTACTTTGGAGTGTTTCAGTTGTTGACTATCAGTGTTGACATTCAGAAAGTCAACTCCTTCAACACCAGAGTTAATCATACTATTTATTATATTTCCGCCAGCTCCCCCCACTCCGATAACAAGGATTCGAGGTGATAAATTATTATTATGTGATGGCATTTTTAGATGAAGTGTCATAATTGCTCCCTAGTCATACTCCTTTTGGAATTGGTTTTAAGCGCGGGTTCAGTTTTTTTTCACCCGCCCTTTTAATAGTAAGTTCTTTAGTTTTTTTATATTTTTCAGGACTCCACATCTGAAAAGTAGGTCCCAAACCCACAAATAGAACTTCATTTTTAATGAGTGCGTGTTCGATCAATTTCTTTGGCACAACAATCCTGCCTTCTTTATCGAAGGGAAGTTGTTCAGCTTCACCAAAGTATAGTGAAATTAGATCAAATTCTTCTTGTGAGTATTCATTATTATTATCCAGGTCATTAGATATTCTTTCCATACGGTCTATCCCACAAGCGTCTATGATTGGACCTTTGTAGGAAGGAAAAGCAATTAAACCTTTAAAACTTTGTTTTTGCAAAGAACTTCTAAAATTTGATGGTACAGATACTCTGCACTTGGAGTCCATTTTGTTAATAGTTGTCGACAAAAATAAAGCCATAATAATCCTTAGTTGGGATATTATGGGATAATATGGTATTTTCAACCACTTTTCAAGAAAAAAAATACTAGATGGTATGTAAGCCGGATTCTGTTCCTAATATTATTAGGCTGTGACTATTAATCTTGAATAACTGTTACCAGTTATTTCTAGCATCCCACCAAGCTATACGCAGAGCAACGCATGTCATAAAAAATGACTAGGCTTACTTGGACTTGCTCCCAAAGGGGTTTACAAAACCTTCTTTGTTACCAAAGAAGTGGGGAGCTCTTACCTCACCATTTCACCCTTACCACAAATATGGCGGTATATTTTCTGTTGCACTTTCCCTAGGGTTACCCCCGCCGGACGTTATCCGGCTTTGATGCTCTGATGAGTCCGGACTTTCCTCCTTAAAAAGGCAGTCACACAACCATCTAGTATTACAAATAAATCAAATCTACACGGACTAAGTCAATGTTTTTTTTTATTTTTAATTAGATCATTTATTTTATTCAAGCTTGTGAGTGTCAATCTTTTATTTAAAAGTTTTGGAAGATATCTTCTATGAAAAGCGTTTGTGATATTTCGGTTATCGCCATGGGTAGCCTTCATCTTAATATAAGGGTATCCGAATTCTTTTAATTTTTTCAAAAAAACTAAATATTCTGACTCTTTTAATCTTTCATTATTTATCCTATCCTTAACCCACCTAAGCCCAAGGTTTTTATAAATTTTTTGCCATGGAAAATGAACCCCAGGGTCAATTTTTCTTGTAGGAGCTATATCACTATGTCCTAAAATATTTTCTATATTGTAATCTTTTAGAAGTTTAATTAATAAATTAGAAAGAGAATTCACTTGTTCGACAGTATAATCTTCTCTAATTACTTCACCGGAATTTACTATTTCAATTCCAATTGATCTACTATTAATATCATTATAATTATCCCACATTGATTCACCAGCATGCCAAGCCCTTTTATCTAAATCAACAAGATTAAAAATATCACCACTTTTATCAACTAAATAATGAGAACTTACCCTTCTTTCTTTAGATGTAAGTAAATTTAAGGCATCATTAAACGTTTTTGTTTCGGTAAAATGGATAATTACAAGGGAAACATCAAATTTTCTTTCATCATAATTATCAGATTTAAATTTGTTATATATAATCGGTTGACTCATTTTAAAATGTCTTTTATAAAATTTATAATGAAAATTTTTGTAATACTTTTCACATTAATAGTTTATACCCAAACTTTCTCTGAAGAAAAAGTTTTTAGTGTTAAAACTGTTACTAATTTATATATGAAGCCCGATTCTTCATCTCCTATAATTTATCCTGTTGATCATGCAAAAGAGTTAATAAAAAAAAAAAAAAAA
>Ga0055584_100004609_pt1 | contig 13510 bp, 12 predicted proteins | sample OSDHelmetaG_FD_58716 | JGI IMG/M metagenome (GOLD analysis project Ga0055584, IMG submission 58716) | Pelagic marine sediment microbial communities from the LTER site Helgoland, North Sea, for post-phytoplankton bloom and carbon turnover... | ecosystem: Environmental > Aquatic > Marine >... | reverse complement strand
CTTTAGTAACAGTAAGGTCTATCGTATGACGTGGCATATAATAGATATCGGGTGATCCAAATGTGCCAACAGCGAAAAGTCTTTTTCCTATGATATTATAGAGTGCATTCACTTGCCATTTATTTTCACGATCGATGTAGAACCAGCCTGCATTAATTATATATGGGGACTGACCCATCATTGGTCTCTCCTGACTTTGCCCTACTGCATCGTCACCTAGGTTTACATTACTCTCGATCCATGCAACATTAAATGTTACACCTGTTTTACTAAGAAAACCTGTCTCCCACAGACTTGAGAAAGATTTTTTCAGTTCCAATTCAAGTCCGATGCTGGCAGCAGATTCCGCATTCCCAAATGTAAAGTTCCTGGTTCCACCTGAACCTGTACCTGGTATGAAGAACATTTCAATTGGATTCGTAAAGTTCTTATAAAATGCTGCAATACTTATCTGTTCATTAACACGTGGGTACAGCTCCCATCTCAGATCAAGATTTTGAATTGAAGGAGTCTCAAGTTCACTATTACCAATGAGTATATTATTGAATGTAAAATCATAATATGAAAATGGTGCCAGCTCTCTGAATTCAGGTCGGTTCACCGACATCGACCATGCCAGCCTTATTAAACTTTTCTCAGTGATATTGAAAGAAGCATTTATAGATGGGAGGATACTCGTTATAGGATTATCTATTACCACCGGTGCACCGGTATATGTACTACTTGTAAGTGTTTGTTGATTGAATTCAACACGCACACCTCCTGAAAGATTCCATTTGCTGGATAGTGGCAGAGTACTTCCTACATAACCTGCTAACAGGGTATTATCGGCATCGTAATGATCACTTGGATTGGTTCCTTCTTCAAGTTTAAACCCGGTTGAGTCATTGATATGTTCATTAGTGAAAATCTGATCGAGTGGCAAGTATACCAGGTCATTATCAAACTGATTTATCCTTGCCTTTTTGTATGACATCCATCTGGCATCAAAAGTTCTCTCCTTATACTCTGTATAGATCCCTGCTCGAATTTTCGGGATAAGCTTCTCATCTCTTGCTTTCAATTTATGTGTAAAATCCATGGCAGCTGTATAAGTATTTTCTTTCAGATCAGAATAGAATCTACCTGCATCTAGTGTAGAAGCCGTAGGTGCAATGATCACTTGATAAGGACCATCAGAAGTATCATTTAAGTCTTTCACCGTTCTTATTCTCCTGAAATCAGGTTCTGCAGAATTTGTGTATGCATATCCAATTGTCCATGACAAGTTACTTTGTTGTGCATTAAAGTCGTGAGAACCACTTAGCTGACCACTGTAAATAGTTCGCTGCTCGTATCTGTAGGCATAGTTTTGGACATAATTGCCCTCCTCTATGTTAATACCTGATCTTACGATAGCTTGATTGTTTCCTTGCTGATTAAAGAAATTACGGAACTCGATCTTAGTATTCGAATTTAAAATAAATGACCAGTTGTGGATCAGAGAAAGTCTTACCTTTTCATTATTCATCACGTCATCATAAGAATAGATGGTATCACTGGTCTGAGATTCAAAATCAAATGCATTGTACGCGTAATTATCCATCTTAAAGGACTCGTGGGTCACATCATATTTTAAAGAAGTTACATTGCCGATCTTTGCATTTCCTTTTTTGAAATTCTTAGAGAAAGACATATTAAATTTTTGATCTGGGCCGGCTTTTATCTTTGCAGCGGTCCATGCATTGGGTAGTGCTCTGCCGAGTTCCGTAAGTTGGTTTGAACTGTGAACATCATAAAGACTGAGTGGGAAATCTGAAGGCAACCCCCTGGTTCCATCATCTTTACCAAGCCAGTCTGTGCCACCTTTAGGTGCCTGATAAAAATCCTGGAAAGTGGTATTCTCTAAAAAAGCTGTTGAGTATCCTACATTTAAGAAATCTTCATCTGTAACATTTTTAGTGTAGATCTTAACAACACCACCTGCGAACTCACCTGGTAACTCAGGTGAACCAGTCTTATATACCATAATCCTATCGAGCATTTGACTAGGTATCAGATCGAATGCAAAAGCCTTTTTATCGGCTTCCATGCTTGGGGCAAGCACACCATTCAGGTAAGTAGTATTATATCTTTCATTTAGTCCGCGAATTAATACGAACCCATTATTCATTACCGTTACCCCAGGAACCCTTCTGATAACTTCACTTGCTGTGCGATCTTGTGATCTTGAGATCTGCTGACTTGAAATACCGTTAACAACCTGTTCGGCATCTTTAACTTCCATCAGTACAGCATTTTCAGTGTTTGTAGTTTTTCTTGCAACAATATCAGCGCCTTTGAGCATTTCAATATTCTCTGAAAGCGTGGTACTTGCAAAGGTGGTCTGTCCACTTTCAACAGCAACATCTTTGATACTTTGGGTAACAAATCCTACGAAACTAACATTGAGCGTATAGGTACCTGGCTCAACAGCGTTTATCAGATAATTACCATCAAGATCAACTACAGAACCAATTGTTGTACCATCAATTACCACACTTGCCCCTATCAATGGCTCTCCGGATTTTGAGTCGTTAATATTCCCTGAGATTTTTCCTGATTGTGCCATAATCTGGCCACCGGAAAGGGTATAAAAAAATGTACAAAAGGATAAGATTGAGAGTAAATTAAATTTCATGCCTACTAATATATTTTAGATGCACATTAGCATCTTCTATTCAGCATGCAAATAAAGAGGAGCACAATTAACTTACTGTTACTATGAAATTAAGTTTATGTTAATTAGAAAATAATAAAAAACTTAAAGAACGTTAATTCAATGTTAAGTATTAATCTTTCAGTTTATAATTCATTCGATAATTGAATTATGAAACTTGGATTGGTATGATTCATACAACTGATGAACGATTCCATCAGAGAGCCCGATCTGAGGAACCATAATCTTATCAATAGAAGCAGCTTTCATTACAGCCAAAAAAATTCTGAAGGCCGGAATAATAACATCCGCACGATCAGGGTTTAGTTTCAATTCCCGAATTCTTTCATCAACTGTAAAGCTGCTTATATACTCGTAGCTCTCTTTTAGTTTATCTAATGTCATGTACAGATGATCCTTTTTGGCATTCATTTTAAATATCTTGTTGATATTTCCTCCACTTCCGATACCAACCAATGGATTTCCGGTATTACAAAATTCTTTCACCTGATCTTTGAAATTTTGCCATTGCTTTTTACTAACCTTGTTATGCAACATTCTAATCGTTCCAATATTGAAAGAGAGAGAATCCTTATATTTTCCTTTTGTAAACATTGTAAGCTCTGTACTGCCACCACCTACATCAATGTATAGGTATGAATTCTTTTTTTCAAGATGCTCAGCTACATGGTTGGAAAAAATAATCTCGGCTTCCACTCTACCCTCAATAACTTCAATCAACATTCCTGTTCTATCATATACGGTTTTAATCACCTCTTCTCTGTTCTCTGCATCTCTCATAGCTGATGTTGCACATATTCGATATTCCTTTGCACCAAAAGCCTTTATCATGAGACTGAATGCATTCATAACTTGGGTGAGTTTCTCTATTGTTGAGTGGGTGATGTATCCTTTTAAAAATGAATCTTCACCTAAGCGCAGCGGAAATCGGATCAGCTCTACTTTTTTAAATAGCGGTTCATCGCCCTCATAAACATTACAAAGCATTAATCGAATGGCATTAGATCCGATATCTACTGATGCCAGTTTTGTAAATCCTTTGTTCTGTTCCTGTTCCAAAATATTTATAAGGATTTTTTATGTAGGTATTTATAAAATTCAACCTGAGATCTTGATTTTATCAAATTTGTAGAAGTGACATATTTATTTGATTGTTTTTCATCAATGACTCTGGATTTAGTATTGTCACTAAACTGAATATTTAAGAATTCACTTAGCTCCTCCTTTAAGTTCTTATCGTAGATAGGGACAGCAACTTCTGAACGATGATCGAGGTTTCTACTCATCCAATCGGCAGAAGAAATAAAGTACTTCTCATCTTCATCGTTGCAAAACACAAATATCCTTGAATGCTCCAGAAATTTATCAACTATGCTAATGACTTCGATATTTTCACTCTGACCTTTGCGACCAGCAACCAGGGAACATATTCCCCTTACAATCAATTTTATCTTTACTCCGGCTTTACTGGCACTATATAGTTTAGTTATTAATTCATCATCTACAATACTATTCAACTTAGCGTAAATAAAAGCCTTCTTACCTTTTTTAGCATTTTTTATCTCTTCACTGATAAGCTGGATGAACTTATTGCGCATGAACCAAGGAGAAACCAGAAGGTGCCGGTACGAGCCAGTCTTATAATTATTTGCATAAAAATTAAAAACTTTCACCACCTCATTAGTCACTCTGGTATCCGAAGTCAATAAGCTCACATCTGAATATATTTTAGCTGTTTCTTCATTGAAATTACCAGTACCAACATGCGCATAGTTGATGGTCCGATTACTTTCTTTACGAGCTATGATGAATAATTTTGAATGGACTTTTAAACCGGGTACTCCAAAGATCACAGTTGCACCCTCATCCTGCAACTGATTAGCCCAAAATATATTTGCCTCTTCATCAAAACGTGCTTGTAATTCAACGATCACTGTAACTGACTTTCCATTTTTTAATGCATTGATTAATGCATTAACAATGATAGATTCTTTTGCCATTCTATAAAGAGTAATCTTAATAGAATCAACTTTAGGGTCAATAGATGCTTCTCGAAGCATGTCATAAATGTATCCGTACGACTGATAAGGGAAGAAAAGCATCACATCTTTCTTCTTAATCACAGGAAAAATGCTCACCTGGCTTTTGAGAGCCGGGTGCTCAAGCGGAACCAGACTTTTGTAGGTTAAATTGGATGAACCCAGATCAGGGAAATTGATAAAATCTTTGAAATTATGATATCTGCCACCTGGAATGAGATTGTCCTTTTTTCGAAACTTCATCCGGGTAATTAACATCTCCATGATATCTACACTGATGTCACCATCATAAGTTAGTCGGACTGGACTGCCCTTTTTACGATTCTTTAACGACTTTGAGAGCTTTTCAACATAGCTTTTTGATATATCAGCATCCATATCAAGTTCAGCATCCCGTGTTATCTTTATTATAAATGATTCGATATCATTAGAATCAAAAATTGCAAAAATAGAATTCAGATTATATCTGATAACATCGTCAAGTAACATTACAAATTTGCCTTCAGATGTACGTGGTAGGATTAAAAATCTATTTAATTGAGGTGGAATTTCTACGAGTGCATAACTAACTCTTGATTTATTTTTCCCTCTCAATATCTTTACAACCAGATAAATTGACTTATCTTTTAAATAGGGAAATGATTTTGTGTTTTCTAAAATAATCGGAAAAAGAGATGGCTGTACGGTTGACTTAAAATACTCTTTTACAAACTCACCCTGCTTTTCATTTAGTTGCTTCTCATTGATTATGGAAATCTTATTGCTTAAAAGTTCTTTTTTTATCTGAATATAGATCTTTTCAAATCTATTTTGCTGCTTTAATGTAATTTTTTGAATCGAATTGAGAACCTGAGAAGGCACATAGCCTTGCAAAATATCAAGCTCTTTCGAAAACCTCGATAATCGGCGTACTGTTGCTACTCGTACCCGAAAGAATTCATCTCTGTTGTTTGAATATATTCCTAAAAATCGCAATCTTTCTATGAGTGGTACTGAAATATCCTCAGCCTCCTGTAATACCCGTTCATTGAATGACAACCAACTTAACTCCCTGTTAATCAATCCTTTTTTCTTTCCTGGCATGTTACAAAGATATCATTCTAGGGGTTAAGGTTGGAAGATTTCCGATTCCTTTAAATTATAATCTCCAATATCAGCCCATGCATCTGATTCAAAAACAAATCGTACAACTCCGGCTGTAGGGACATGGTAATAATCTGGATTAAACTGTTCAGCAATTGCACTAAACGAAGGGTTATGGCCAACTAACATTACTGAAGAATGTTTTGAATCCAGTTGATGAATAAAGTCCAAAAGATCATGAGTAGAGATCTCATAAAGCATGGGTTCAGTCATAAACTCAATTTCAGACTTCAACACTTTAGAGAATATGAGTGCTGTTGAATATGCACGCACGGCAACACTTGAAATAATCACATCAGGTATATGTTTCTTTGACCTGAGAAGTTGAGCTATTGCTAATCCTTCTTCATAACCAGTTCCATTAAGTGGCCTGTCAATATCATCAATACCTGTAAATTTTCTGCTTGATTTCGCATGTCGTACTAAAATAAGTTCTAACATCATTTAAACATTAATTAACTGCTCTTTTGCAGTGTAAATGTAAAAGTGGTACCCTGGCCATACTCACTATGAACGGTTATATTTTGATCATGGGCTTCCATAATATGCTTCACTATCGCTAACCCTAATCCAGTACCTCCCTGATCTCTTGATCTGCTTTTGTCAACTCTATAAAACCGCTCAAATAGTCTGTTGAGATCTTTCTTTTCAACCCCTAACCCATCATCCTTTACATCGACGGTAATAAATTCATTGTGACCTTCTATTATTACAGAGGTTGTACCTCCTTCCTTACCATATTTGATACTATTCTCTAATAAGTTGATAAGCACCTGTCTGATCCTCTCTTTATCTGCATAAACATAGATCGACTTCTTTGTTTCTTGTTCAAAAAACAGATTTACTTTTTTTTCTGAGGCTCGAAACTGTAATGACTCTAAAACATCACTTAATAACTCAGCAAAATCAAATGTTCTTTTCTCCAATATCAATTCTCCTGCTTCAAGTTTAGAAATTGATTCTAAGTCATCTACTATTGAGATCAGTCTGTCAATTCCCAGACCGGCTTTCTTAAGGTAGAGCAGGTTAACATCCAGGTCTTCGATTCCTCCATCCAGCAAAGTGTGAATATACCCTTGTATCGTAAATATGGGAGTTTTTAGTTCATGTGATACATTTCCTAAAAACTCCTTCCGATATGTTTCCAACTCTTTCAAATGCACAATCTCTTCACGATTATCTTTCTCCCATTCTATCAGCAATCTGTTGATTTCAGTTATGATCCGTTTACTAGGAATCTTTGGTTCAATATTTTTCAATCCAGCCGACTTAAGTTGGAAGATATTATTGTAGATCATTCGTAGGTTGGTATAGAAATATTTTTCAAGAGCAAATGCTACGGAAAAATAACTTGTAATAAATATCATTGATGCAGACAATAATATCATTTCTATTTTATCATCAACCTTATATAAAAAAAGCAAACCTGACATTACAATTATAGCAATGCAAGTGATCACCATACTAGTTAAAATAATAGGCTTCTTAGATCGGAACGAGTTCAAAAATGCTGTAAATTTAATTTTGAAGTAAAAGTGAGTACTAATTTAGAAAAAGGTAACTTAAGAATCGAATTTGTACCCTACTCCTTTAATGGTCTTAATGAATTCATCACCAAGTTTTTCCCGAAGCTTTCGTATATGGACGTCTATTGTTCTGTCACCAACTATAACGTCATCACCCCAAACCAGTCGCATAATCTCGTCACGTGTAAAGACTTTTCCTGGTTTTGACATGAGTAATGCTAACAATTCGAATTCCTTACGTGGAAGATTGATGGTTTCATCATTAAGAGTAAGTATATATTTCTCTTTGTCAAGTACCAGATTACCTATTTTCAGGATCTTACCGGCAGCCGCACCTTCACCTAATCTTCTTAACATTCCTTTTATTCTGCTTGTAAGAACTCTGGGCTTAATTGGCTTATAAATATAATCATCAGCTCCTACGTCAAAACCTGCGATCTGAGAATAATCCTCACTACGAGCAGTTAAAAAAGCAATCAAAGTGTCTTTGTATTCAGAATTCATTCGAATGCTTCTGCAAGTTTCTATCCCATCCATTTCAGGCATCATGATATCCAGAATGATGAGATGCGGGAGGAAGTCTTCATTTATTTTCAATGCTTCAGAGCCGTTATGAGCACATTTAATCTGATAACCCTCTTTTTGAAGATTATACTCCATGAATTCTAATATATCCGGCTCATCATCAACAAGAAGAATACGAATCTTATCTGTGCTAATTTTCGACATCTATTGGCGAATTTACCATGTATTATTTCCTTCTAAGTTAAGCTAATGTTAACAATTGATTTGATAATAGCCAAATGCAGTTTTTTTTTACAAGGAAATAGATACGAAATATGATTAACAACCGATCACTTTTACTTTGGATCATTCTTTTTCCTTTTCTTCTTCTTCTTCTTCTTGCTATTTTCAGGATTGGTTGGGAAGAAATACCTAAGGTCCAAAGTTAAATATGTACCCTGTATCTCGCTACTGAACTCAGATTCAGGCAAGTCATCGTCGGGGTATAGAATAAAGCTATAGTATATATTGTTGAAAGGCTTGTGGAATGAAGCACCTAAGTAAAAAAATCCGCGCTTTTCGGTTCTATATTCCCATCCTACGTTTGCCAGCAGGGCGGGAGAAATCCAGGAGTTTTTTGCTGAATAAGAAGTAAAATAATCATTCTCAATACGAATATCGCTTGGGAAGAAATCCAAGGAAATTCCCATGGCAACATCCATAAAAATATTATCTGAAAGCTGAATAAAAACCAATCCTTTTAATGGTAATTCATAACCTGTGATTGAAAAGCTTTCAGATGAATTAACAGCACTATCAGGTACAACAACACCAATGTCAAAATTCCTTTTAATTATATTAATACCTGTTTCAAAAGATATTTTCTTGCTGATGCCTTTCCGAACAACCATTCCAAAACACAGCCCTGATTTCTGATTCAGGTTAAAATTTACACCATTGATCTGATCCTCAATAGGACCTGTATCAAAAAAATCGCTGGTGAATATGGGTTTAAACTGAAAACCTGCTATGATCACCTTCTCCTGAGCTACTGAAGGGAGAGTAATACTGGTGACCAGAAGCATTAAGCAGAAATACTTTGAAATAATCTTCCTTATAGTAATGGTAGTAATCACGTTGTATTCAGGTGGTAAGCCTCAAATTTAGGGTTATTAAGCGTTTCATTGACTGAATAATTCAAGAATAATATCACAAAACTGCCTCATATTACACATTAGTGATAGCAAAAGCTGTTAATTTTATAGGTCAATGGCTAGATCTAATTGAATTTCTTTGATTAAAGTCATAACTAAAAATCAATCAAATAATTACCTTCATACCTTGAAAAGCGATGATTAATATGGATGACCCAAGAATGGCTGTTGCAATCCTCACTGTAAGAGTGATAGCTGGAATTCTATTTTTTTTTCAGGGATATGATAAGGTCTTCAATGTTGGAATTGGTCAGGTCAGGCAAACTATGAATTCATCAATGGCTGGGAGGAATATTCCAGAATTTCTAGTCACTTTTACAGCAGGGTTTAGTTCTTATGTTGAACTAATTGGTGGCTTTCTCCTTATCATAGGTTTTTTCAAGTTTTTTGCCGCATATTTCCTGTGCTTTAGCTTAGTACTGGTTTCAATAGGCTTCAGCATTATTAAACCAATGTGGGATTCATTTCATTTAGTTTTCCGACTTGCACTTTTGATATTTATTTTAATAACTCCACCCGAGTGGGATATAATTTCATTTGATCATTTATTCAGAATGTCAGGATTACTATCACCATAAAAAAACTACGAATGAAACTTATTGCAGTTGCCACAGATTTTTCAGATGTCTCAAATAATGCCGTTGACTACGCCGCTAAACTATCAATTGCACATGGCTGTAAAATGTTGGTTATACATGTTTATGAGACCCCTATTCTATTCACTTCAGAGATGCCATATACTGCTGTTGAGGCAGCAGAGAAAATCGCTAAAGATGAGTCAACTGATAAACTTGAAAAACTATCGATTGAAATAAAAAAGAATAACCCTCAACTTGAATATGATCTTATTTTGAGAAAAGGACTCACTCCCGACCTCGTATGTGATCTATGCACAGAACATAATGTAGACCTCCTTATAACTGGCTCCACTGGAGCCGGTGTTGTAGAAAGGACGTTAATAGGCAGCACTACAACCGCCTTTATAAATAATACAACAATGCCAGTACTGGTAATCCCACCGGAATCAAGCTATACTCCTATTGAGAGAATCACCTACACATCAGATCTAAAGGATGAGAATATAAAACAGATAGAAAAGATACTGCCCTTGGCCAATCATAAGATGGCAGAGATCTCAGTACTTTTTGTTGATAATACCATTCATTCAGATGCTGAAAAATTTTCTGAGATAATGAAAGAGAAACTTAGAAAGAACATATCATATCCAAAACTATCGGCATACATCTGTACTGATCCCAACATCATGAATGGTATATCGATTTTTATTAAAGAAAATAAGTCAAATATGGTTTGTATGTTAACTCATAAAAGAAAGTTTCCATTTATGTTATGGGATAGCAGTGTAACTAAAAAATTCTCATATCATCCCGATATTCCATTGTTGGTGTTACATGCTGACTAATCACAGGTTTTAGTATTTACATATGAGTGAAGTGCTCTTTTTTACATTGGCATTATTTGCAGAAATTGTAGGCACTATAGGTGGATTTGGGTCGTCTGTATTTTTTGTACCTATGGCAGGTTTCTTTTTTGATTTTAAAACTGTCCTGGGAATCACAGCGATCTTCCATGTATTCAGTAATATTTCTAAAATTTACCTGTTCAGAAAATCGGTTGACAAAAAAATATTGCTGTTATTCGGGTTACCAGGAATTATAGGTGTTATCATCGGTGCGCTGCTGAGTAATGTAATCAGTTTAGAATTTGCTGAAGTCTTTCTGGGTATATTCCTGGTACTTTTCAGTTCTTTCTTATTATTGTACGAAGATTTTATTCTGCCTGCCACCAGGAAGTATGCAATAGGCTCTGGAGGTGTTGCAGGCTTCATTGCAGGCTTGATAGGAACTGGGGGAGCGGTTCGGGGACTTAGCTTAGCAGCTTTTAATCTTGAAAAGGGCACCTTTATTGCAACATCGGCTTCTATAGACTTCGGTGTAGATTTTAGCAGATCTTTGATTTATACCATGAATGGTTATTTTACATTCGATAAATTATGGATGATCCCAATCCTTATCATGATTGCATTTACTGGCACCTTCATTGGTAAACTAATATTGAAAAGAGTTGATCAAAAGTCATTTAAAAAAATTGTACTTTTTTTAATATTTATAATAGGCTGGGTGATGATATTTAAATTGTTTGCATAGAAATTATTGTTCATGAAATTCAGCAACATCCAACTTCTTAGACTTTCACTTGTGATTTCATTGATCTTAATGATCATAAAATTCATTGCGTTTGTAATCACTCATTCAAATGCAATATTTACAGATGCGTTGGAATCTATTGTAAATGTTGTTGCTGGAGGGTTCGCACTGTTTAGTATTTGGTACTCATCGCAACCAAAAGATGAAAATCATCCCTATGGGCATGGAAAGATTGAATATTTTTCTGCAGGTTTTGAAGGAGGATTGATCCTTATCGCGGGAGTGATTGTTATTTTCAATGCTTCGGTGGCATTATTTCACCCTCCGGTTATCCAATCTATTCAATTAGGCTTGATTTTAACTGCCATTGCCGGAGGAATAAATTATATAGTAGGTTCATTTCTAACGAAGAGTGGAAAAGCAAACCATTCACTGCTTATGACTGCCTCTGGGAAACATCTAATTTCTGATACTATTACAAGTGTTGGCCTAGTAATAGGCTTGGCAGTTGTGTGGCTCACTGATCTACTATGGCTGGATAATGTCATCGCTATAATATTTGGTTTGGTGATCTTGAAAACAGGATATTCCCTATTGAGAAAATCCATCACCGGTTTACTTGATGAGGCAGATGTGCAAAAGCTGGAATTGATAATAAATGAACTAGAACGCAGCCGTAGAGATAAATGGATCGATATTCACAATCTTAGAGTTCTGAAGTTTGGCTCAAGGTTGCATGTGGACTGTCATATCACTCTTCCATGGTATGATTCTCTAGAGGAGAGTCATGATGAAGTAAATGCTCTTGAGGAGATTGTAAGAATTAACTCAGGGAGAGATGTTGAATTTTTTATTCATGCCGACCCATGTGAAATGCCCAAATCTTGTCGTATTTGTCAAATCGATAACTGCCAACATAGAAAAGACAAATTTGTGAAGAAGATAAAATGGGATATGCATAACCTATTACCTAACAAAAAGCATGAGGCCTGATCCTTAAAGAAACAAGATCATCACTAAGTTTCCTTATATAACCTATATCCAACACCTCGGAAAGTAGTGATAAACTTTTCTTCCAATTTTTTTCTAATCATTCTGATATGAACATCCAATGAACGCGAATCTTTTGGCCTATCAGAGCCACCCCAAATTTTATCAAGTATTTCTTCGCGCCTAAAAACTTTATTAGGGTTGGAACTTAATAAATACAGCAATTCAAACTCCTTTTTAGGCAATACAATTGATTTTCCATTGAACATCACAGTATATTCTTCTACATCAATAGTTAATTGGCCTAAATGCCGATATTGTTTTTCATGAATTGGTCCATCTTTCTCAACTTCCTTATTTTCGGAATCTATAGACGATGGCAAAGAATTTATTATCTTGACTTGATGAAACATATAAACCATGATATTAACTGCGAAATTAAATCGCCGCGATTAATAACATGTTTATTAAATGTTAACTTTCTGTTAATGATCGAATCCTTATAGAAATTACACGAATTAATTATCAAATTCTCTAACAGTAGCCTATTAAAGTATCCTTAAGCTCTGAAAATGGAATAACCCCAGATTTTCGCCAAAGAATATTTCCAGATTTGAAAATGATGAAAGTTGGGACTCCGGAAATGTTGAAGGCACGCGCAGCTGCTTGGTTTTTATCAATATCCACCTTAATAATTCTAACTTTTTCACCAAATTCATTAGCAAGTTGCTTAATGATAGGATTCATGGTTTGGCAAGGGCCACACCATTCAGCGGTAAAGTCGACTAGAACCGGCTTTGTATCATTAATAACCTTATTAAATGATGACATGGGAATCAATCATAATCTATATCACCAGGTTTGGTAGTTTCCACCGGTGTGTTTTTTTCCATTGCCAGTTTGTTTTGTTCAGCCAGGGTTAAGTTATCAGTTGTTGTTGTTTCAAGCCATACACTACCTGACTTCCTAAAAACCTGAATATTTAGTCCAAATCTGGAATTGAAAGCATGCTCCAGTTCAGCAACGGTGATATTCTTTCCAACTGTTAAACTTCCTGATCCGGAATTAACACTGATCTCTTTGAGTAATGGATTACCTTGTATCAAATCTTTTTTAGAATTGGGCTGACCTTCTACATGCCCTTTCTGAAAAAATTCAATTTTAAGAAGCGAATACTCTTCAGAAAAAACGTCTTTAACTTGCTGGATACTAAGATCTTCACTAAATA
>Ga0055584_100004607_pt1 | contig 13519 bp, 12 predicted proteins | sample OSDHelmetaG_FD_58716 | JGI IMG/M metagenome (GOLD analysis project Ga0055584, IMG submission 58716) | Pelagic marine sediment microbial communities from the LTER site Helgoland, North Sea, for post-phytoplankton bloom and carbon turnover... | ecosystem: Environmental > Aquatic > Marine >... | reverse complement strand
TTAGGTCAAATTGGAGTGTTGAAGATGTTGTTTTTGATGTTGAAGAAACTGTGGATAATATGTTTCTAGTAGAAAAAGAATAAAATCAATATAAAGAAAAGTTTTTTTACTCATTTAATTAACAGTTGTTTATACACACTAAAATATTTTTATTTAAGAAATAGTTGTAATGATTTGATTATCAGCTAAATGCGTGTTAATTAAGTGTTTATAATTTATTAATAATTGTTATTAACATATTAACACACTAATGAATATTAATTATTTTAAGAAATAAAAAAAATATAATTATTATAAATCTATTGTTTAAAAGTTTATAGTTTAAGAGGTATAAATGTTTATTCAAATTTTAGTAATCTTGCTTTATAAATGAAAAACATAAAAATTAAAAAAGTTGCTGTTATAGGATCAGGTATAATGGGCTCTAGAATTGCTTGTCATCTAGTAAATGTTGGTATGGATGTTTTGTTATTAGACATCTTTCCTGCTGAGTTAAATGAAAAAGAAAAAAAATCAAATAAGAAACTTTCTGATAAAGATGTAAAAAACAGAATAGTTAACGAGTCTCTATTAAATACACTAAAAGCAAAACCCTCTTCTTTATTTTTAAAATCAGATTACGATAAAATAAAAACAGGAAATTTAGATGATGATATAAGTAACATTTCTTCTGTAGATTGGATTATAGAAGCTGTTGTAGAAAAACTATCAATTAAAAAAACGGTATATGACCTAATAGAAAAATACAGAAATAAAAACACTATAATTTCAACAAACACATCGGGTATTCCTATATCTCAAATCTCTGAAAAAAGAACCTCTAATTTTAAAGAAATGTTTTTAGGTACACATTTTTTTAATCCCCCACGATACCTAAGGTTATTAGAAATAATACCAAGCAAAGACACAAAAAAACAAATTGTCGATTTTTTTATAGAATTTGGGTCTGTTGTTTTAGGAAAAGAAACCGTTCTATGTAAAGATACACCGGCGTTTATAGCAAACAGGTTAGGTATTTATTCTTTAATGTCCACTATACACTCTGTTGAAAAAAACAACTTGAGCGTTTCTGAGGTTGATTTTTTAACAGGAACATTAATTGGAAGACCAAAATCAGCTACATTTAGAACAATGGATGTTGTCGGTTTAGACACAGCTGTAAATGTTTCTAAAAACCTTTTGAAAGACCTTAAAAACGATGAGTCTGTTTCTATGTTTGAATTGCCAATCTCAGTAAAATCTTTATATATTAATAAGCAATGGGGAGACAAGACAGGAAGGGGTTTTTACAAGAAAGAAATAAAAGAAAAGGGAAAAAGGGTTTTTTATGAAATTGATCTAAAAACACTTAAGTATAAAGACACCGAAAAAACAAAAGACGAGTCTCTTTTAGAAATTAAAAAATCAGAACAAGTTGAGATTAGGATAAAAAAGCTAATAAACCTTAAAAATAAATATGGTGATTTTTATAGGTCAACTTTTTATGACACCTTCAGGTACTGTTCTTTAAGGATACCGGAGGTTAGTGATGAGATATATAAAATAGATAACGCTATTTGTTCTGGTTTTGGTTGGAAAAAAGGACCTTTTGAGACCTGGGACATTATAGGTGTAGAAGACGCTTACAAAGAAATGATAGAGATGGGTCTAAAACCAGCTAAATGGGTAAAGGAAATGTTGTCCAATAATATTAAAAGTTTCTATAGGTTCAAAAACAACAAAAAAGAATATTACAACATATCACAAAAAAAGTATTGTCAGGTTCCAGGACAAGAAGAGCTTATACAGCTTGACGCCTTTAAGGAAAACGATATTGTTTGGACAAATAAAGATGTTTCCTTATATGATATAAAAGACGGAATATTAAACCTTGAGTTTCACACAAAAATGAACTCAATAGGGGAGGGTGTGTTAATGGGAATAAACAAAGCAATAGACACGTGTGAAAAAGATTTCAAAGGACTTGTTATCTCTAATGAAGCAGATTACTTTTCTGCAGGAGCTGATCTAGGAACGTTGTTTATGCTGGCGGGAAACAGAGACTTTAAAAAAATTGAGGAATCTATTAGGGTTTTTCAAAACACAATGATGAGAGTTAGACACTCATCTGTTCCTGTTGTTGTTGCCACATCTGGGATAACCCTTGGAGGGGGGTGTGAACTTAGTTTGCACGCAGACTCAATACAAGCTCACAGTGAAACCTATATGGGTTTAGTAGAGCTTGGTGCCGGCTTGATACCAGCGGGAGGAGGAACCAAAGAGTTGGTTATGAGAACAGCCTCTCAGTATGGAAAAGGAGACCCTGAGTTTAACAAAATAATGGAGTCTTTTATGAATATAGCTTCTGCTAAAGTAAGCACCTCCGCAAAAGAAGCAGTAGAGATGGGGTATATAACAAAAAAAGATAAACAAACAACAAACAGAAAAAACTTATTAAAAGACGCAAAAAACACAGTGTTAAACATATTGTCTTATGGATACATAAAACCAACAGTTAACAAAAAAATTAAGGTACACGGAAGGTCAGCATTAGCTATGTTTAACGCGGGTGTAGAAACAATGAAGCAAGGTAAATACATTTCAGAGTATGATCAAAAACTTGCTCAAAAACTCGCCTATATTATGTGTGGGGGAGATTTAACGCAAGAATGTTTAGTTGAAGAGCAGTACCTTCTAGACCTAGAAAGAGAAGCGTTTGTTAGTCTCTGTGGAGAACAAAAAACACTAGAAAGAATGCACTCAATTTTATTTAAAAGAAAACCGTTAAGAAATTAGTTATGAAAGACGCATATATTGTTTCGGGGTTAAGGTCTCCTGTAGGAAAAGCTAAAAAAGGGGGGCTCAGGTTTATTAGACCAGATGACCTAGCCGCTAAAGTCATAAAAGGCTTAGTAAAAAAAACAAAAGGCCTTGAGGGAAAAATGGTTGACGACTTAATTGTTGGAAACGCGGTCCCAGAAGCAGAACAAGGAATGCAGATGGCTAGATACATTTCTTTATTGTCGTTACCGAAAGAAGTTCCGGGTTTAATCATAAACAGATACTGCGGCTCTGGTCTTGAGGCTATTCATTTAGCTTGTGCAAAAATTAATTCTGGGTCAGCTGAGTGTGTTATTGCTGGTGGTACCGAATCTATGAGCATGGTGCCTATGACCGGCTACAAATCAGCATTAAACTATAATATTTCAAACACAAATCCAGAATACTATTTAAACATGGGCCTTACTGCTGAAAAACTAGCTTTAAAATATAAAATAACAAGAGAAGAGTCTGATTTGTTTTCTTATAACTCACACCAGAAAGCAATAAAAGCTATAGAAAAAAACCTGTTTAAAGATGAAATTTTACCAATTGATATTGATGAAGTTAGTGTTGTAAACGGTAAAAAAATAACATCAAGTTGGATGGTAGAAAAAGATGAGGGACCAAGAAAAAACACAACAGTGGACGCCCTTTCAAAACTCAAACCAGCCTTTAAGTTAGGCGGCCAAGTAACAGCGGGAAACTCATCTCAAATGTCTGATGGAGCAGCCTTTGTGGTTGTTATGTCAGAGAAAATGATAAAAAAACTAAATATAAAACCAATCGGAAGGATGGTTTCTTATGCTACAGCTGGGGTAGAACCAAGCATTATGGGAATAGGCCCAGCAGAAGCGGTACCAAAAGCATTAAAACAAGCAGGTTTAAAACAAAACGATATTGAACAGGTTGAACTTAATGAAGCTTTTGCGGCCCAAGCGTTATCTGTTATAAAAGCTTTAGACTTAGATGAGAAAAAGGTTAATGTTAACGGTGGAGCTGTAGCTCTAGGCCACCCATTGGGTATGACAGGAGCTAAACTGTCTATTCAACTTTTTAATGAAATGAAAAGAAGAAACCAAAAGTACGGAATGGTTACGGCATGTGTTGGGGGTGGGCAAGGTGTTTGTGGTGTTTTTGAAAACCTTACTTAATAACCTCTACAACAACTTCCACTTCAACAGGTATTTTGCTTGGTAAAGAAACCATTCCAACTGCAGAGCGCGCGTGCTTTCCTCTTTCTCCAAAAACCTCAACTATAAAATCAGAAAACCCATTTATAACAGCGGGTTGCTCGTAAAAATCAGATGTTGAGTTAACCATACCAATAACCTTCACAAAACGCTTAATCTTATTAAGATCCCCAATTTCTTTTTTAAGAGAAGCTAATATGTTTATTCCAACAAGCTTTGCGGCACCATAACCCTCTTCTATTGTCATATTTTCACCAAGACGCCCCGTAATATAAGTACCATCTTCTTTTCTTGGACCTGTTCCAGAAACATATACAAGCATTGTTTTTTCTCCCTCAGAAAATCTAACAGTAGGAGCGTAATTTGCTATAGGTTTTCCCGGCACAGGAAGTTCTATATTAAGGCTTTTAATCTTTTCCTCCACATCATAATCATATAAAAGGCCATTTAAATTACCGTTTTCAGTTGTGTTGTTTGTTGAGCAACCAACTAAAAACAACATTAAAAACAAACACTTAACTTTCCCCATAACATGTAATTATAATTTTTCTAACCTTTTCACCATTGCGGTGTTCACACAAATATATCCCTTGCCAAACACCTAACAAAGGAACTCCGTTTTTTATTGGAAAATTAACAGATGAGCCTAAAACACTAGATTTTATATGAGAGGTCATATCATCAGGCCCCTCTAAAGTGTGTTTAAAATAAGTTTCTTTTTCAGAAACCATTTTATTAAAGTGTGTTTCAAAATCTTCTCTTACCGTAGGGTCTGCGTTTTCATTTATTGTTAAACTCGCAGATGTGTGTTGTATAAAGATATTTACAACCCCAGTTATTTTTGGTAGGTGTTTTATAACCTCATTGGTTATTAAATGAAAACCTCTTGGGTAGGTATTAAGTGTTATTATTTTTTGATCAACCACCTAATCCAACTTTCATTTTCTCAGCGTTTTCAGCAATTCGGAGTTTTTCTGTAAAAGAAAACAAACCACCAGAAACAACTTCAGGTAGGTTGTAAACAGTATGATTAATACGGTGGTCAGTAACTCTTCCTTGAGGGTAATTATATGTTCTAATTTTATCAGAACGGTCTCCAGAACCAACCATGGTTTTTCTTTTCCCTGCTATTTCATCATTTTGTTTTTTTACCTCTATCTCATAAAGCTTAGATCTTAACACCTTCATAGCCTTATCATAGTTTGCGTGTTGAGACCTTCCATCTTGACACTCAACAACAACACCCGTTGGTTCATGTGTTAATCTTACAGCAGACTCAGTTTTGTTTACATGTTGACCACCAGCACCCGAAGCTCTGTACGTATCTTTTCTAATGTCTGCATTATTAACTTCTAATTCAACATCTTCTGCCTCAGGTAAAACAGCAACCGTAGCAGCGGAAGTATGTACACGACCCTGGGTTTCTGTGTTAGGAACCCTTTGTACCCTATGGGTGCCAGCTTCAAACTTTAATTTACCATAAACATCCTCTCCCTCTACTGAACAAACAATTTCTTTATAACCCCCAGAGGAGCCTTCATTAAAATTAATAACATTTAATCCCCATTTGTTTTTTTCTGAATACAGCTGATACATTCTTAAAAGGTCACCAGCAAAAATTGCAGCTTCATCTCCACCCGTTCCAGCTCTAATTTCAAGAATCACGTTTTTTTCATCGTTTGGATCTTTAGGAATAAGAAGAACCTTTAAGTCTTCTTCTTCTGAAAGTCTTTTCTCGTTTAACGTTTCAAGTTCTTTTTTTGCTATATCCCTAAACTCCTCATCTTTTTCATTATCTATAATTTCTTTAGCTTCTTCAACCCCCACCATTGTAGACTTATAAGATTCAAACTTTTCTACTATTTTTCCTAACGATTTATATTCTTTATTAAGTTTTTTGAAAACTTTTAGATCAGAAACCGTTTCTGGTTTAGAAAGTTCTCCCTCAACCTCTTCATATCTTTTTTTTAACTCCTCTAGCTTGTCTATCATTTTTCTTATTTTTAACAACTAATATAAAAACCTCACACTAATTAATTTCATAAATCGTATATTAATAAATAAAAATGTTTTTAAAAATAAAACAAAAATGCCAAGACGAGTTTTAGTTTTTTTTACTTTAATAAACTTTATTTTTTTTATTAACGGTATCAGTCAAAAAGACAATTTAGATCAGAACTTTATCTCAGAAAAAAGTATTGTGGTTTATTCTTTGCTAAACAAAGAAACAGAAACGGAGAAAGTTTTTAATATACACAAAACCCTATCATCTTTAGGTTTAGATGTTGTGAACTATATAGACAGCTTAAACACACACACGTCTAATGAAATAACAAACAGTCTCCTAAGGTATTTTGATTCTAGAGAGGTTAAAAGCATCGTGCTTTTTTCAGAAAAAAACAACTCAATTAGTTTCTACGGTTTGGGTTTTTTTAACCAAAAAAAAGAATCACCAAAACTAATTTTATCTGGTGACTCTGTTTTTAATAAATTAAAAAACAGAATCATTGAATCTAAAACAAAGCAAAAAAACTTTCTTTTACCTCCCCAACCAGAAGTTTTATTAAAAGCTAAAATAAAACCTTTTAGAAAAATTTTAATAAAACCAGACATATCAAAAGATAAGGTTGGAGTTACAATAAAAATTAACACTGAGCTGCCTAAAAACATAATTCAAGTTGAAGAAAAAGATGATTATCGTTTTTACTTTTCAAATGGAATTAATTATATAATTGAATTTTATACAGGCACAGAGTCCTTTATTCAAAAAACCTTTAATCTAAAAAGCCTAAATCCCACGTCTAATAAAAAAACCACCGTTTTGGTCTTAGAACACACCGCCACAAGAAACCGTTTTTTTTATTTTAACCCAAAACACACCGAAAAAGAAGATGTATTATTAGATTTTTTGTCAAACTAAAAATTCAGTTTTTTATTTATAAAAGGAATAAGAGACATAATAACAGCCTCTTTATAGTATTTTGATCTATCTACTAAACCACCGGTTAATATTCCAACCGCACCATCCTTTTGTTTAGAGTTTTTCCTGTTAAAAACAAAGTCATCAGCTTCACCTAACTCCACCCCTTGTTCTATAAGATTTTGTATTTCTTTTGGAAGTTGAAAAAGAGATGTTTTACCGTAACCTATTTTTTTTTCTGACATCACCACAACCCAAGCAAACGCAAAAAGGTTCTTACCTACGTATGAGCACCCCCCCTCTATACCTACATAAAAATCAGCGTTATTTTCTTTTAGTTGTTTTACTCTATTTTTCGCCCCCTTTTTTGTTTCAGCACACGACATTGGTTGATCAGAAACCCCTGATGAAACGCTAATTCCAACCACATCTATAGGAACCTTAAAAACCTTTTCAAAAGCAAAAAATACAGCATTTATTTTTGTGGGGTTTTTTGATCCAACAAGAATTTTTATTTTATCTGAACCCAATTTTCTTTTTTATTTTTATTGAAAGTTAAAGTTCTTCTGGTGTTTTTAATTTTTACACCAATAATGTTTGTTTGTTCCTCAAGGACATCAAATAAAATTGTGTTTCTTATTTTTAAAGTTTTGTTAACTAACTGTTCGTTTAAGATAAAAACTAAGTTAGCCGTTTCTGTGTAATCACTACCCTCAAAAATAAAGCGATCCAAAACTAAACCTTTAACCTTTCCGTCAACAGAAACAAGAAAGTTTTTCTGAATATATCTAACCACATCCTCTTTTTCCTTTTTGGATAAATTTTCTGTAGACCCAACCAACCCCAAAGCGTCATAAATATCATCTTTAAAAATCCTAAATGAAAAATATGATCTTTCTTTTTTTTCATAAACATTACACACGCTCACATAAACCGCATGAGAGTAAGAATTAAAAGAACCAAACAAAAGAAAAAAACAAACCCAGGTAAAAAGGGTTTTTTTATAAACCATACTGATCAATAAGATATACTAAAGAGGCCATTGATGCTGTTCCAAGCTCTAACTCTCTTGCGTTTATCAACTCAAAAACATCCTTTGCTGTATGATGCATTTCAAAATATTTTTGCCCATCAATGCTTAAGCCAAACATTGGGGTTCCTGTCTGTCTATGAAGGGGCCCTATGTCAGCACCACCACCACCTTTTGAAAAATATGATATCGTGTTTTTATCAAAATACATTAACCAATCTTGAATTTTTCTGTGTTGCTCATCACTTCCTGAAAACCCAAACCCCCTAGGAACATATCCACTAGCGTCACTTTCTATTGCTGCTATATGTTGTTCACCATCTTTGATGGCTACTTCAGCATACTTTTGTCCTCCCCTTAAGCCATTTTCTTCATTCATAAACATAACCGCTCTTAAGGTATTGTTTGGTTTTATGTTTTGTTTTTGAAACAACCTTAAGGCTCCTATAGAGTGTACACAACCAGCACCATCATCATGTGCACCTTCACCTACATCCCAAGAGTCTAAATGTCCACCCACTGTAATTATTTTTTCAGGGTTTTTAATTCCCCTCAATTCACCTACAACATTATGAGATAAAGCGTCAGGAAACCATTTTCCAGAAAGCTTTAGTGTTAGTTTTAATTTTGGGTTATCTTTTATTGCCTTAGAAAGTCTTTGAGAAGACAATACGCCCAAACCACCATGAGCAATACTATCCACACCCTCCTTATATGTCATTCCCCCCGTGTGAGGAAAGTCTTCATAGGTTGAAGATGAAAGTGACCTAAAAACAGAAGCAACAGCCCCATATTCCGCAGCCTTAACAGCACCACTCCTTCTTTGAAAGCCAGTTTGTCCGTATGAGGCTCCAATGTTAATGTACCTTTGGTTGAAAGCTTTATTATAAAATACAATTTTCCCCTTAATGTTTTCTTCACCAAGTTCATCTACCTCATCAAGAGAAAAAACCTCAATAACCTCAGCTGTTACACCTTCTTTTGGTGTAGCTACCGTTCCTCCTGCGCCTAGAACAGATAGGGTTATTTTTTCAGAATTAAGATAAAAGAAACACTCCTCAACCTCCCCTCTTTCCCAATGAGGAACCATAACCTCTTGAAGATAAACCGTGTCAAAACCATAATTATCCATAGTTTCTTTGGACCAAATCACAGCTTTTGTTGCCCCTTCTGATCCGCTTAACCTTTGACCCACATCTTTTGAAAGACCCCTTAATAGCTCATAACTTTCTCTGTGCTCTAAAGCATCTCCGTAAAAATTATTTATTATGTCTGATGTTTCTTGATCAAAAGGAACAGTATTTTCTTTACAGGATAATAAAGAAAAAATAAGTGTAGTAAATATAAGTTTTTTCATGATTTTAAATTTCTCTAGTTTATAACAGTTTTTTGTCTTAACAATAATTAAATAATAAAGATTACCTTCTTAAAATTAATTTAATTAAAAAAATTATAATAAACCATATCAACTAGTGGCAATCCAGAAAATATAAAAAATAAAAACAAAGTATGATGATATTAAAATTAAAGCTTGGTTTTTATTAACCCCCCCATCTCTTGTATATAAAAAGATAGAGAAAACAGTTAGACCAACAAACCACCAAGATAAATTAGACACTAAACTTATAATCTGCGGCGTCAACTCAATGGGCCCATAAGAGAGAGAGAAAAAAAACAAAGGAAGACCTAAAGCAACACATAAATTAAAAATATTACTACCATATGCGTTTGATATCGCATCATCATAGTTTCCGTTTTGGGCATCTTTATATGAAATAATAGTATCAGGAAAACTGCTTCCTATTGCTGCAAAAATCATAGCAACAAATAATATCGGTACTCCTAACCCTTCAAATTCACCAAAAAAAGGAACATAATAAGTTTCGCTCCCTAACCACTCGCAGGCAATAACTAAAAAGTAACACACAAACCCAATTACCAAAGAGGATATTACAAACACAACCCAAGCTTTCTGGATATTTAATGGTTTATTACCTATTAAAATTCGCTTAAGATCAAGAATAATAAACGCTGACATAAAAGACACCGTTTCTTTATCACTAAAAGGCTCTTCGTATTTGATGCCCTCACCGCCCCTCATTGTTTTAAATAAATAAATTAGATATAAAACATATATTAACATCAACATTAAACTTTCAATCCAACTTATTGTTCCTTGTTGAATAAAATAAATTAATACAAACTCAACCAACAACAACCAAACCCCATCCCTAAGAATAATTTTTTTTGATACAGCTACGGTTTTCTTTTTTGATCTAGACAAAACTCCAATTATTGCAGTGGAAGGGATTATTAAAGAGTTAAACAACACACTACCAAAAGAGGTACCTAAACCACCCGAGAACCCAGAGGCGTCTTTAAGGTAAAATAAAAAAAAAAGAGCAATAAACAACTCTGGCATTGAGCTCGCAACAGCATTTATTGTAGCTCCCTTTACGCCGTCTTTAAGGTTTCTGCCAATATAATTAGAACCCTCTAAAAACGTATCTCCAGCTCTCCAGATCACATAACCACAAAAACAAATTAATATCAAAGGAATAATTAAACCAGTCATGTTTATATTTTAATAGTTATGATAAAAGTTATATACACGATAATATAAAGTAAAAAAGTTAGGTGTTTTTTTAACCAACCAATAGTAACAATATATATATAAAAACCGAAAGAGTTTAGTCAAAAACTAACTAACACGGCTCCAGTTAATATTACTTTTGATGCTTTTTTTAAGGTGTTCTTTCGTTCCTTTATTTTTTTGATCACTTAAATTAGGGTCCTCTTTAATTAATTCAGAAGCTACAACCCTTGTTTGTTTTATAATATTATAATCCTCCGCTAGGTTTACAAAACGAAGCTCTAATAACCCACTTTGTTTTGTTCCCATCATATTTCCGGGCCCTCTCATTTTCAAATCAACATTTGCAATTTTAAAACCATCTGATGAACCAATCATAGCTTTAATTCTTTCTTTTGAGTCGTTACTTAAATCATATTTTGTCATAAGTATGCAGTAAGATTGTGCACTACCCCTTCCGACACGACCCCTTAACTGATGTAGTTGTGATAAACCAAACCTTTCTGCGCTTTCAATTATAATTACAGATGCATTAGCAACATCAACCCCCACCTCTATCACTGTTGTTGATACTAATATTTTGCTTCTACCCTCAGCAAATCTTTTCATCTCATACTCTTTGTTTTCAGATTTCATTCTACCGTGTAAAACACCTATCTGCGTTTCAGGAAAATATCTTGTCAAACCTTTATAACCATCCATCAAATCTTTATGGTCTTTTTTTGCTGACTCTTCAATAAGAGGATAAACCACATATACCTGCCCTCCAAGGTCTACTGTCTTTTTAATAAAATTAAAAACCTTTAACCTAGAGTTGTCAAACCGATGAGAGGTTATTATTTCTTTTCTTCCAGAGGGCAACTCATCAATAACAGAAACATCTAAATCCCCATATAATGTTAATGCTAAAGTTCTAGGTATAGGGGTTGCTGTCATTACCAAAACGTGAGGATAAAACTCTCTTTTTTTAGACCATAATTTAGCTCTTTGTGCTACTCCAAATTTATGTTGTTCATCAATTATCACTAAGCCTAACCTTCTAAACTCAACCCTTTTTTCTATTAATGCGTGGGTACCAATTAAAATATCTATTTCACCTTTTTTTAATTGACTTAGCATAATTTTTCTTTCTTTTTCTTTTGTGGAACCAGTTAATACAGCCACATTTAAATCTAATTTTAAGGCTTGATTTTGAATGCTTTTGAAATGTTGGTCTGCTAACACCTCGGTCGGAGCCATGAAAGCAACCTGAGAGTTATCTTCCACCACAAACAACATACAAAGAAAAGCCACAATAGTTTTACCACTACCAACATCACCTTGAATCAATCGGTTCATTTGTTTTCCTGAGCACATATTTTGATAGCACTCTTTAATCACTTTTTTTTGCGCGTTCGTTAACTCAAAAGGAAGGTGTTTTTTGTAAAAATCATTTAGTAATTTTTTTTTCTTAAAAACATATCCAGGAAAAGCCTTAAGCCGCGTGTTTTTTAATTGAAGAATTTGAAGTTGTAAAAAAAAGAGCTCTTCAAACTTTAACCTTTTCTTTGCCTCTTCCACCATCCTTTTACTTTTTGGGAGGTGAATATTTTGAAGAGCAGATGCCCTAGAAATTAAGTTATTTTTTGTAACCACACCCTCAGACAAATTCTCTTTAATTTGGGGTATGGTTTTTCTTATAACCTCATCAATAATTCTGTTAAAAAAACGCGTGTTTATGTATTTTCTTTTGAGCTTTTCTGTTGTTGGGTACACAGGCCTTATACCCAGAGAAGTCTTGTTTTTCTCAGAGGTTTCTGGGTGAAAAAAAGAGATTGTTTTTTTGTATAATTTAGGTTTACCGAAAACCAAATATTTTTTACCAACAATTATTTTGTCATCTACCCACTCTGTTCCTTTTACCCACACCAGCTCACCATAGCCCGTTGGATCTTTAACCTTTACTTTTAAACTTTTATTTTTAAATTTTCGAACTGTTTTTTTGCTTATTACTTGCAGATAAAAGACACCTTCTAAGTTTTCGTTGTTTACCTCGGAGAGCTTTTTAATATCAGAACGGTCGTCATATCTAAAAGGAAAGTAATGAAGCATGTCGAATAGATTATAAATTCCAATTTCAGTGTTTAATAAAGAAGCTTTTTGTGGCCCCACACCTTTTACGAATTCTATTTTTTGTTTTAAAACATCACCACTCATTCCACTCTAATGTGTTTAAAATATGTATCATGTCTTTTTTAATATACTCTACAGCAGGAGAGATGGAGTCATTAACAAGAGGCTTTTCAAAATATAACGCAGCTCTTAAAAAATTTGAAGAAGAGTCAGTTATAATAAACTGAAAGGGTGTTGGAACCTCACCTTCAATGGAAATTATAGTAGCTCTTTTACCGGTCAATGTAATTACCTCTGTCTCTTTAATTGAAGAAGCTTTTGTTTTATGTTTATGGATTAACTTATAAGACTCATTAATTAACCCATCTAAGTGTTGACTTGACAACACTTTTTTATAAGTTATTAACAGCTCAGCCTTATATCTTAAGTAACTTAAGTTTAACCAACCATAATTTTCATTTTCGGTTATTTTTGTGATAGAATTTCTTTCGAATGAATAAAAGTTATTGTATTCTGTTTTTGTGTAAAAAGCTTGAGGGAGAAAAATTTGATTATACCCCTTTGGTTTAGGTTGATAATTGTTTTCACAAGAAAGACATGTAAAAACAAAGAAAAATAAACTAATTTTTTTTATTATGTTTTTTATAAACCCTAACACGTTTTATTCTTTTGTTATCAACAGACATTATAGTAAAAATAAATTTATCAAATTTTATTTTATCACCTTTATTTGGAATTTTTGAATTTATTTCGAGTAACAATCCTCCTAAAGATTCGCTTTCTCCTTTAATTTGATTAAAATAATTTTTGTCCATTTTTGTTAACTTACAAAAGTCGTTTAGAGAAGTTTTTCCTTCAAACAAATAGGTGTT
>Ga0055584_100004606_pt1 | contig 13520 bp, 17 predicted proteins | sample OSDHelmetaG_FD_58716 | JGI IMG/M metagenome (GOLD analysis project Ga0055584, IMG submission 58716) | Pelagic marine sediment microbial communities from the LTER site Helgoland, North Sea, for post-phytoplankton bloom and carbon turnover... | ecosystem: Environmental > Aquatic > Marine >... | reverse complement strand
TTGACGTGGACGATTATCAGAATTTCGTGAACATACAAAGTGAAGCTGCCATCAGAAAATTAGCAGGTGCATATCCATACGATGATTTTGAAGATGAACATACTGGTGAGACTAACCACCTTACGTTAAGAAGCGGTGGTGTGGAAATTGACGATAAGTTGGAGGACGCCATTACACGTCGTGTTCAGATAGCCGGGATCGAAGTTATCGAAGCACGTATAAGCTACCTTGCTTATTCAGAAGAAATTGCCAGCGCCATGCTTCAGAGACAACAAGCAACGGCCATCATTGCTGCCAGAAAAAAGATTGTTGAAGGCGCAGTTGGCATGGTCGACGATGCCTTGATCCAACGTAGTGAACGCGGCATTGTCGATTTAGATCAAGATAAAAAAGCAGCCATGGTCAGTAATTTATTGGTGGTGCTTTGTTCAGACAAAGCCGCTAACCCAATCATAAATGCAGGTACCTTACACAACTAATTATGGATAAGTACATCATATTAGAAAAGAAAATGTTTGAAAAATCTGCGGCCTTTGAAAAGCGTATTAACGACCAACATAGAAAAGGATATCGCGCAGTAAACATGGCTCTAGGTCAGGGATATGCCGTATTAATGGAAAAAATGAGTTAACGTGGGTAATAAAAAAGCATTTGCTTTACGTATGGATGAAAAAATGTTAGCCGCCGTTGAAAAATGGGCGGCTGACGAGTTTAGGAGCACCAATGGACAAATTGAATTCCTATTAAGTGAAGCGTTAAAAAAAGCTGGGCGTTTACCTAAGCCAGATAAAAAAACGGAATAACTCTCCCATTAGAGTTAAAATATGGCCTTATTCCAGCTTCTTAGCGAACAACTCTTCATTGTCAGATTTGCAGCAAAATTGCAGATATAATGCAGCGTTTTGATATCTTTGGGTGTTTAGCCATAAACGATTTAGAGTGATGCCCTTCAAACGCCGTTCGCAAATTCTTAAAACAACCTTTGTCTTAACGGCAATCGTGTTTAGTTTTTTCTCCTCAGTTAAGGCGGATCACATTATCGGTTCTGACTTTTCATACAGCTGTACGAGCACCAACGACAGTATCTTTAACGTTGTCTACAATTTTTACCGTGACTGCAATGGATGTTATGTTTTAGGGCAATCTCCAAAGTGTGGAACATCGGAAAACTGTGCGTCCAGTAGCACGGCACCTACTTCATTAAAAGTAACGTGCTTAAAAGGTGGCAATTTCTCGACGACCCTATCTCTTAAAAGAACTTCAATTGTTGACATCACCAAAACCTGTAAAGCAGTTAAAAGTAGATGTGCTCAACCTTGTAATGGTTCATTCCCATACGGTATAGAAAAACACACCTTCGAGGGACAATTAGACCTAACTCAAGCCATTAAAAATGGTTGCTGCAACGTGGAAATCTCGGCCTTGTTGTATGTACGTAGTGCGCTAATTACGACTGGACAACAGCAACAAACGTTTTACACTTCTTGTGAAATAAATGTGTGTGATGCAAAATGTAACACATCTCCTACCCTAACAAATGACCCGGTAGCTATTTTATGCTGTAACCAACCCTACGTCTTTAACAACGGTGCGGTTGACTTTGCCGACAACGATTCAATATCCTACAGTTTTGCACCAGCTTTTCGTGGACAAAACCAACAAACAAGTTATAGTGGAAGCCGTAGTCCTGACAACCCAATTTCAACTTATTACCCAGGTTCATTAAAGTTTCCATATTGTAATCCAAACGCAAACCCACCCATTGGTATTTGCCTTGATGAGTTTACAGGAGACATCATATTTACGCCTACCAAGTGCGGAGAAATTGCCGTTGTCGTGATCCAAATGACGGAATGGCGAAAAGACTCTACTGGAAAATACAAAAAGATTGGAGTCACGCGACGTGATATGCAATTCATTGTCATGAGTTGTCCAGACAACAACCCACCGTCTATCACCAATACCAAATACACGTTCAGGGTTTGTGAAGCCGAACAAATCTGCTTTAACATCACAACCGACGATAAAGTAAAGAAACCACCTCCACCCACTCCTGCTCCAGATCCTGATACTGTTCAGTTGAATTGGAACAGAGGTATTCCAGGTGCTACCTTTACCATTATTGATACCAGTGCAAGACTAAAAACCGGAAGATTTTGTTGGACGCCACCTTTAGGAACGTCTTCCACCCTTCCATACACCTTTACAGCAACGGTTAACGACGACGCTTGTCCACTAGCTGCGAGTGCAACAAGGGCATTCCAAATTTATGTAGACCCAATGGCACAGGCCGAAAGAGCCGTTGACACCTTTGACTGCGGCAAATACTCCTTTACAAGTACACCTTTCCCTAACTTCCTAAATCCACCGAAATATCGTTGGCAATTGATGGATACTGCTGGGAATATTATTTTCAATAAAAACATTGCCAAGTTTGAATCTACTGGTTCTTTCCTGAGTACCCAACAGAGCGACACAGTCATTTTCAGACGAGGCGGCAAGTATGTGATACAACACGTGATCACCAACCGCCCAAAATGTGAAACGTATTACTACGACACGCTGGTAGTTCCTCCATTGCTTGAGGTTGATTTGGCTTTTGGTCCAGATACATTTATATGTGAAGGAACCACTTTACGTCTAAAGCCAAACGTTTTAAACTCTGTTCCTCCAGTCCAATATGCTTGGGAGAACGGTGACACAACTGATTATTTAGACATTCAAATTACAGCACCAACGACTGACTCTGCTTTTAGAGTTGAGATTAAAGACAAATCTGGATGTACGGATTGGGACAGCACATTGGTGTTTTTAAAACCCAATCCACATGTAACCATTGGACCAGATAGGCGTATTTGTACGTACGATTCTATCCAACTATTCCCGAACGATAGTTTGGCGTATTGGGATGACCCTCGCGACACGTTTGACGCAGTTGTACAAGGAGACACACTCTATTACGAATGGACCTTAAATGGTGCAGTCATCAGTCAAGATACGGCTTTATTGAAGGTCAATGTTGGCGGTGAATATGTTATTAAGGTAACGGACAGTATTGGCTGTTTTGACACCGACACAGTTCAGTTATATGTGAACGATACGGTGACAGCAAACGCCGGCAAAGACTTATCCGTATGTTGGGACGATTTTATAGAACTCGTCGCAACAGATTTAGATACTGCTGGAAATGCCAAATCTGGTTATTTCCAATGGTGGGACATTACCGTGCCCCCAACCAAAACCAACCTAGGTCAAAAAGACACTTTGGCGTATAACATAAGAAAGACGACCAATTTCCAGTTAGAGTTATTCGTTACCGAAGACACGACAACGTGTTATGACAACGACACTGTATTTGTCAATGTGAAACCATTGCCAGTTTACACAATGGCAGCGGACATGGAAATATGTTTTGATGCTGGAGATATCAACTTGCGTCTATTGGAAGACAGCAAGGCACCAAACGGCAAATGGACTTGTCCGAAAAGACCTGGCATGATTGACCAAGGCTATATCTACCAAACCGATTTATCTGGCGCGGTCGACAATTCAGTAACTGATGTCTTATACTATTCATACACGCATCCATCAACTGGTTGTGTAAAAACAGACTCATTAGAAATAAAAGTCAACCCACTACCAAAGGTTCGAATTCGCGACGGTTATTTCTGTCAGGACAAAGGGGTAGTTGATGTGGTTGATGACAAGATTATAGATTTACCAGGTGGCGCGACGTTGAGTTTGGGTCGACAAGCATGGAAGTGCCTAGACTGTGGTGTTTATAACGCAAATAATATCATTAAAGATGAGGGTTCAGGAAATCCTGGTGCTCAACAAGATTTTAAAATTTATATCAATGAAAATGTAATGCCGTTGGGTGGTAAGAACTCCGATAGCATTATTGTAGAATTTGAATTTAGAAATGTGTTCGGTTGTTACAACCGCGACACAGCCACCATTACCGTGGCCAAAGTGCCAAAAATCACCAACACCGGCTTCCCGGATTTATGTTGGGATGAGGGCATTGTCGAATTAAAAAGCCTAAGTAACGTAACACCAAAGGATGGTATTTGGAAAGCGATTACAGCTTCTGGTTATGCTAACCCTGCAGGACTAAACAAAGCGCTAAAAGGTGATACTCTTAACGGAGACACACTAAATACGTTAGGAACCACAAGACCTGGAGAAGGACAAAGCTTCCGATATCGTATGCGTTACTTCCACGGCAGATCTGGTTGTCCAACCTTTAGCGACACCAATTTAATTATTCGTGGACTACCAATACCGATTATTGACACCGTACCGTTTTACAGTGTAAACAAAACCAAATCACCTTATGCGTTTTGTGATCTAGACAAAGCGGTTGATATTCAGGTGAATTATTCTGGTGGGCTTTGGTCAAGTACCGAATCTAGTTCCATTTCCGGTTCCAGATTTAACCCTGCCAATGTATCCAATCCGAATACACCGTTTTACATCGCATATTCTTTTACCGACATATATGGTTGTCAGGGAAAAGACTCAGTGCGTGTTGTCGTACATCAGCAACATACACTCGACCTACCAAGAGATACCGCTATCTGTAGAACCGACAACATGAGTTTACCGGTTAAAGCTACGTATACAAACTCAACGGGAGTGTTGTGGATTCCACTTACAGGTGGTTCCGTGGCCAACTCAGGTGCGGATCAGACCACGTTTAGTTTTGCGACATCGCCTGACTCGGTACAAACGCATTTACTGTATGCCCAAACATTAGAAAATAGCAACAACGTTTGTCCCTTCGCTGAAAACACTATGCAGGTGACTGTTCATCCAAAACCGATAGTGGATATTACGGCGGATACCTTAAACGGTTGTAATCCAGTAGACGTAACGTTTACGACGACCATATTAAATAAAATTGACCCGAATACCACAACATATGAATGGACGTATTCTGATGGAGGAAGTGACAATGTACAGAACCCGAATCATACGTTTACGACCGATGGTCCGAATTCTGTGGATGTTAAAATTACCTCAACTTTTGGTTGTGAAACCGACACGACGCTTAACGTAGAGGTGTATCCTATTCCAAATGCGAACTTTACTCCTGATCCTAATAACAGTACCACTGCGGCCTTACCTAAATTCCAGTTTAACAACCAGTCGACGGTTAATGGTATGTGGGGATCTAGTTTATCAGAACATTTATGGGACTTCGGTATATTGAATGAAATTGATGATACTTCTACAGAAGTGAGTCCGTTGTTCTTTTATCCTTCAGACACGGGTACATATTACGTCACTTTAACGGTTCGCACACAGTATGGTTGTGAATCAGAAATAACCCATCAAGTCATTATTGGTCCAGACATATTGGTGTACATACCAAATGCCTTTTCACCAGATGGTGGTGGACCAGAAGCCAACGAAGGGTTCCGTGCTGTGGTGAATGATGCTGCCAAAGAATACCATTTGGTCATTTTCAACCGTTGGGGAGAGGTGATTTGGGAATCAAAAGACCGAGAAGCAGAATGGGACGGCAAGTATGGTCGCGAAGCTGGCTGGGACGGAGATCCTAGCACCAAAGGGAGCGACACACGCGAACCTGTTTCACAAGATGTGTATGCGTATTACTTAAGAATTGTGAGCTGGAAAGGCGAAGAATTTAAGTATGCGGGTACAGTGACGTTGATACGGTAATAGAATCTACTCCAACCTTTCAGGGAGAACAATCCAATCACTTGGGTGATTAGCTCTATCAAATAACATCCAATAGTCTTTGCTTTGCGTTAAGGTTACAAATTACCTTTGATAAAAAATCACAATGTAATAACTTTGTAATTACATTATGGAACTTCCTATTATCAAAATTGGCAATTCAAAAGGACTTAGACTTTCAAAAGAAATCTTAAAACGGTATCACATGGATGACAAAGTAGAATTGATTCTAAAAAAGGACCACATCATTATAAAACCGCTCAAGGCAGCGAGAAGTAAATGGGACCAGGCCTTCCAAAAAATGCATGAAAATGGTGATGATGTTTTGTTGGTGAACGATGTGTTTGAGGAAGACATCAGCGAATGAAGATTAGCCAATACCACATTGTGTTAGTCAATTTAGATCCAACGGTTGGGAGTGAAATTAAGAAAACACGACCTTGTCTTATTGTCTCGCCGAATGAAATGAATGAACATTTGCGTACGGTGATTGTGGCGCCAATGACCACGTCAAAGCGTTCTTATCCGAGCAGGTTTGCGCTAAAACACGTTGACCACGCCAGTTATGTGGCTTTGGACCAACTCAGGACTATTGACAAAAGTCGTATTATCAAAGATTTTGGTCCAATATCTGACTCATCAAAACGCAAATGCAAATCCATCATTAAGGAAATGTTGGTGGATTGATGAAAATGAGCTTAATAAAAATGTAGTGTATGATAACCGATTCGCAACAGTTGGCGGACAAGTATCCATGTTGTAACTTAGCTACTTTATGAAGCTTAAACTAAACACCCCGCAATTGTTAAAGCCAAATCGTTGTGGTAAATTCTAAAAAATGAAATTATTTATATTGACCATAATACTTTCTTTGTCAAGCTACTCATGCTCGATGGATAAAGACTGTAGTGACGTAAAAATAGGAACGTTTACGACACAGACAGAATCATACGGTGTGATAACTGTCACTAGAACCGAAACTCAATCAATTGAAGACATTCCGGCGATTAATAAAAAAATGGTAAACTCTATCTATTGGACCAGTGACTGCACATTTACACTTGAATATGAATCTGGAGATAAACCACCAACATCGACTGCAGAATTACCTATTGACTGTGAAATTATCGACGTTGGTGAAGATTACCACATTGTCCGATGCCAAATTAGAGGCACAGAAACGAAGTTTGATTATACAATGAAAAACAAAACGAACTAAGTACAACAAAGTATAAACCGCATTGAAAAGTAGCTAATATTAACCGTTGGCAATTATTAATGAAACCGCATAAATATCTAGTTCTTATTGTTACAATTATGACATCGACTTTGATGTCTTGTAAAAAAAATGTTCAATCGAAAATGATAATTGGAAAATGGAAAGTAGAATCCGTGGCTTTACTTGCCTCAAATTACACTGCACCTGATTACAATTCATCTTTTACATTTAACGAAGATTCAAGTTTCATTATGGAAAACAACCAATTTGGAAAATATCTAGGTAAATGGTACGTAATAAGTAACAACCTAAGTTTGATTCAAGATGGAGGCGACACAACTCTTTTTAAAATAACGGAATTGACTCAGGACAAACTAAATCTTATAGTTGATTTTGGAGAAGGCGATTTACACTTTTTAATGGCTCGAAAGGATTAACAATTGCTAACACACATATACCCAAAAGGCGGTTTACTGAAATCAGGTGTTACTTTAATAGTTAAATTTGGAATACTTAAAACAAACTAACGAGTAAGTCCCTGCTGGGCGTAGTCGCAACCGTTAGCCAACATATGAAAAAAGACGATGAATTAACTATTTATGAAATGAACAAGGCATATGATATGCTATTTGTTTTAGAAGCGAATCCTGATCGCTTTATTTCTAGCAAAACCATTACGGCGCTTCAAGACTTTCTCAATGGTTATTTAACAGGCAATCCATACCCTGACGATTCACCTCCTTTTTGGGATTTTCAAAACTATTTGATTGGAGTTGCTAAGTTCAAATATGAAGGTGGGACCAACAATGTTATTTCAACAATTTTGCTACAGGAATGTAATGATGATCAAAACAAATCGTATCAGAGGTTTTTTGACTACTTGAAGCAATATAAAAATGAAAAAAAATAACGTTGGCTATTCCAAATACCTACCTCTTGGACTCAAAAAAATTAATGCAATGCCCGATTCCCAACTGTTGGCGACAAGTATCAATGTTGTAACTTAGCTTCTTTCCATATCTCAAACAAGCCGCAGCCAGCACACGACTACCATTAAACAAATTATTAAATTAGCACTATGAAAAACATTGTACTACTTGGAATATGCTTAATGGCATTCATGGGTGCATCAAATGCGCAAGTCGGGTCCGCCACTTGGCGTGTAAAAAGTTGCCTCACTAAAAACTGCACCGATGGCAGAGTCATTGCGCTACTGAACAGCCCTTTTACCGATACCGAAACCTGGTCTCTTTTGTATAATGGTTACTTCTCAAATGGTTATCCTCAAGGACAAGGAATCTTAATTATCACAAACACAAAAGGAGATAGCATCCATATACAAGCAACATTCAACGGCAAAAATGCTATGTGGAATGGCACAACCACTTTTCTATTTAACAAACAACCTTACCAAATTATCCGAGGTCAAGCCGGTGTATCAGATTATTTTATCTACCCTACAGACAGTGCCGCAGTTCAGGTTCAGAACGCGACCATAGCACCACAATTCTATGAGAAATTTTATATATGGAATTTGGATAAAAAATTCAACGACACCGATGTGCTGAACAATGCTACCGGCAAACCTAACGATCGTGGGAGCTTCAGACCTAAAGAATTAAGTTGTGGTGTTCATTTAATCTACCCTGATAGTTCAAAATTTATCGGGACCCTAGTCGGTATTTCAACTCGTGCAAATCCTAGGATATTTCAGCTTAAACCTAGTCGAAATGATGCTTGGATGCTGTTTATGGCTGATGGCACTCATCTGTTAATAGACAGAGCAAATGATGTGTCAACCATACGGGAACATCGTGATGGATTCTCCACCGATAATAACTGAACTGGGAAGGTAGAGTATGAAAATGGGGATCTATTTGAAGGCAAAATGCATATTACCTATGACCCAGTCAGACATAAATGGAGCTATAGCTTAACCAGCGGTACACTCACATATAAGGATGGTACGACCTATTCTGGAACATTTCGAAACAACAAACCATCGAATGCTGTTGAAGAAAAAGACAATTCATCTTCTACTGAATTAGCAAAAATCGAAGAACTGATCAAACAAGGCGAAACGGAAAAGGCTTGTGAACAATTGAATGCTTTGTGGTTAAAAAGTAGAGATAAGGAAGTCTATATGCTTAAAAGAAAGCATTGTCAATAGTGCATGGCTGTAGTTAAAACTTACTGTGACTAAAGTCTCTAACATCATTCCCATGTCGCTGTGCCATGCCGTTTGTCAGTCAGCTGTTTTTAAGACTTAGCTTTCACGAGAACTTTAAACTAAAAACTTTTACTTCGGATAACTGAACCGTTCCCCAACATAAAACACAATGAGCTTTCTAACAGCAGAATGGAGAAAACTAGCAATAGCGAACTACATAATCGATAAAAAAATACTAGAGAAATACGTACCCATAGGCACTGAAATAGATTTGTGGAAGGGAAACTGCTACGTTAGTGTAGTTGGATTTATGTTCGTTAACACTAAACTATTAGGTATTAGGATTCCATTTCATACTCATTTCGAAGAAGTTAACTTGAGATTTTATGTGAAACGATTCGTAAATGGAAAGTGGAGAAGAGGGGTTGTATTTATCAAAGAAATTGTGCCTAAACCAGCCTTAACTTTTGTGGCAAATACAGTATATGATGAAAACTATGAAACACTACCTATGAAACACACTTGGCAAGTTGGTGAGAATAGTAGGACTGTTCGTTATCGTTGGAAAAAATCGGGCCACTGGAATTCAATTAGTATTGAGGCTAGTATTGATCATTATCCGATTGAATCGAACAGTGAGTTAGAATTCATCACTGAACATTATTGGGGTTGTGCAAAAGTGAATCACCGTAAATCCAATGAATATGAAGTAATTCACCCTAGATGGGAAGTGTATAAAGTTAAGGATTATGACATTGACATAGACTTCGGAACAGTTTACGGACAAGAATTTGAATCCTTGAAGTCTACCAACCCGATCTCAGTCATGTTGGCTGAAGGCTCAGAAATTACAGTTGAAAATAAAAAAACCATTAAATCGCCTCTTGCATTTCACGATGGGTAGTGACTGTTCAAGGTTTTATGGGCTGGGTACTGGTGACTATATTTGTGTAAACTTAATTTCGCAATCCATACCATAAACCTCCACTCTAAAACCAATTAATCTGCCACTTTAATGTCGTCTTCAAAATTCGAATCAAAAAAATACTAAAACAATTAGCGTACATTAATTACGCCCTTGAACATCGCAAAGCAGACATATCAGTTTCAGAATTTCATGGTATTTACACAGAAATGGTTGATCAGATAAAGGCCATGGCTATAGAAATGGATAGCACTTATTTAGCTAAAAAAGCAATTTTGTATCCTACCATTTCTTTAGACGAATTGCAAAACATCAAATCCCTGACCAACCGACAAGACAATGCGTTATTTTATCAGGTCTTAGTTGGACCAATAATCGCATTATTCTTAGCGCTCATCCCAACCAAATGAAAGAAAAAGGCAAAACAGTTTAAGGAAAAAGCATCTATGATCTTAGACCTAAATACTTCTGTCCGAAACGTAATTGAAAACCCAGGAATAGATAAACTATTACAACGGTAACCAGAACGTTGGTCTCGGACCATGACGACGTTAATTACAAGTAAACCTATCTATGGAGACCGATTTGTATGTGGAATCAGAACAATCAGTTGATTTATAATATCTAATCATGCCAACAGATCTTTTCTTTTCAAGACAATAGGAATTACCTGGACCGCAAACGGTATGATTTCGCACAGTCCAATCCATCGAATTCCCAAGTGGCTTGTGTTTACCAGAAGTCTTCATACACGTTGCCTTGAACCCAGCCATAGCCTTGTTGCATTCAGCACCCACCAAAAGTCTATATGCTACTACATTCTGCATCGTATCGTTAGGAATGTATTCGTACTTAAATCCTTCTTCAATTATTCGAGGTTGGCCTTTTATAAACCAATCCCAGGTCTCCAATGACATATTAAGATTGCCAAGCAGTTGAAGTTTCACTGGTATTGACGCAGACTTGTCTTCTGTTCCTTCTGAATTGAAAAACAATGTTTCATCTTGTAGGTAAAAATAAGCACTGTTTAATATGGTATCGGCATAACCTTCAAGTACAAAAGCAATCGAATCTTGAGGGTAAATGACCGACACTTCCTTTGGCAGTATTGGTGTTTGAGCATCTTCATGGTTCTTATTATCGACACAAGAACCAAGAACAAAGACGAGTACAAACATTGTCAAAATCGTTTTCATGGCTACAATTTAACGATAAGAACACAAGTGCAAAATTCAAAAAGGTGAATTCTTTTAGGGAATATCACGTAGGCAATCAGTAATTTAGCGATTATAGATGCGGATAGGCGTATCAAAAGGCGACATAGTCAATGACAAAACCAGAAACAAAAAAGGACCCTGCATTTTTAGAATATGTGTACGAGTTAAATGAAGGTCTTGAGGTCAATGAGGCTTTAAGGACCAGTTTGACCAAAATCAATGACCTTGACATTGAGCAATTAAAGCGCATTGGTTTAAAAACCTATCAAGAAGGTAAATGGACGACTCATCAAATTGTACAACATCTGATTGATTGGGAAAGAATTTGGTGTTTTAGAGCCATCATGTTTGCTCGTAAAGAAGGAACTATTCCAGTGGCACATGACCAGGAAATTATGGGCAACAATTCAAACGCAAATGAAAGAACGATTGAACAATTGGTGGACGAACTGTGTGTTGTCCGACAATCCACAATACAGCTTTTTGACTCTTTTAATGAAGAAATACTTCAAACAAACTGTGTGTTTTTTGAATATGAAATGCCACTGTATGCCATTGGATTAACGATTGCAACCCATCAAATACATCACATACGAGTTCTAAACGAAAGGTATATTCCGTTGGATATAAATAAGTGACATCATAACTATTGACGGAGGATATCATCTAGCGCCAAAACTTAAATCAGATGATTACATAAATGCACTGATGGCGTTTATTAAAACCGTTATTGAATAGGATCACGCCGTAACAATCACGGCTTAAAACCAGTGGTTCAAGTTCAGCTAAACTTGATAACCAAACCTGATATCTGTCAGAAAAAAAGCGAACTGCACGTAGTAATTTGCTAAACAATATCAAGTGAATAAACCTCTTGCGAGGTAATGTAAAAAGATTCCGTTGGATATATGAACAATAACCAGCATGAGCTAAGACTTCAGGTAGAGCGACTCAAAAATGAAGTAGGTGAACTCATTCATTTCTTCCAACAAGATCGTGATTATCACAGAATGGTTTATACGTTTTGGGACGCCAAGGACATCCTAGGTCATCTCACTTTTTGGCATGAGAGCTTTGCTAAAAACCTATCAGATGTGGGGAAAGGCGTAAAACCGAATCCATTAAAAGGGAAATTATCCGAAGTCAATACACTTAGCGTTGAATCAACCAAAAACGAAACCATCACTAATCTGACTCAAAGACTTTCAATTGCTCAAAAAACAATCGAAGAATTCATTTTTAACAAGGATATTACCCTGATCCCATACAAAAAAGGGTCTAGGGATTATTCAAGATTAGAGCATGTGGAAGTCGTTGCGAATCACATAGACAAACACCTAAATGATTTAACAAAACACTATGGCACGACCAAAAAGTAAAACCGAATTATTGGCATTGAGTCAGAGTTTCTCCTCGATTAAAGAAAGGGTAACAACAGAATCGTTTTAAACCTTTACTTTGGCAGAAAATTCGATTACTAATACTATTACAATGGGAAACGCCTCCAGTAGTTCACTGACAATAAAACCCAGAATTAAGTTCATGTTTGACTATGGCTGTTCTCCTTTATGGTTCGTAGATGATACAGTTGCTGACGAATTTGGATACAACATTGATGAATTTAAAAAACTTGGTCTTTCACAGTCCACCATCCAACTCATTGAATTGAATTGCGCCTTTTACGAATCGCAGTTAAATCCGGTGTACCAAGGGTATCCGTCGTTTTGGTCAGGACGCATGCACGTTTTCTTCCAAAGCAATATGCTATCGTTACTTGAGGTAATCAAAAATGAAATTGGTCACAAATACGATGTTGAAAATCATCAAAGCAATGCTGTAAACGTTCAAATGATTGATGCTATCGTTAGTGATTTTGTGCAAGACCCTGTTGCGTTTTCCGTTAAAAACGGCATCACTTTTCAATCAGCAGGTAATTTACAATCGGCAGTTGCTCAAGCTCACAAGACCTGGGTTGAGAAGGAAGCGAAACTGTTTTCATAACCTATCGTGTAACCCAATAGTTACAACTTATTGTAATTTGGCCGCTTCATTAAGAAATGCCACAACGGGTTGACCTTGATTATCACACCACAACAAAAGACATAAACATTCATGGAAAACATTTCTAATAGAGCAATCATCAGTCGCCTGTTCAGTAGTGCTGAACTACATCTAAATCTCGCAGAATATAATCCTGACAATTGGTCGGAATGGTATCAGGCGGTTCAAGGTTTGACTGTTCCAGAAAAGATGGTTTACGTGATTGTGAAGTTAAACCAAACT
>Ga0055584_100004605_pt1 | contig 13521 bp, 13 predicted proteins | sample OSDHelmetaG_FD_58716 | JGI IMG/M metagenome (GOLD analysis project Ga0055584, IMG submission 58716) | Pelagic marine sediment microbial communities from the LTER site Helgoland, North Sea, for post-phytoplankton bloom and carbon turnover... | ecosystem: Environmental > Aquatic > Marine >... | reverse complement strand
ATATATATATATATATATATAATCCGACTACTTAAAGACCCTTTTAAAACATTTTTCAAAAAGTTTGCAGCTTACCTTTTTCAGTATTATACATTAAATAACATATACCCTTTTAACACCATAAATAAACTTTTTGAAAATTTGAGGTGTTTTCATTCTCTAATTTATTTGTTTTTTTTATCATTTTTTCTTTGAAATCTACCAAAATGGATCTGTTAAAAACTTCAAAAATTAAAAAAAATACGGTCCTTACCATAAAGCTCTAAAATGAAATCGTGTTTTTTTAGCTCCTTACCATAACTTTTTTAAAAAAAATGGTTTAGAAATGATTTATTTTATATATCTATAAAATAAATGGAACTAAATGGAACTAATAATCTTGCAATTTCGACAACTAATTATTTTTGCAAAAAGTGTCAATACAAAACCAGTAACAAATATTATTTTTCAAAACATTTGAGGACACCTAAACATTTGATGGAACTAAATGGAACTGTAAAAAGTGCAAGAAAATCGCTCCTATATAATTGCGAATTATGTGGCTTCTCAACCAATAACAAACATAATTTCACAAGGCATAAAATGACACCTAAACATTTGACGACCGCTAATCTTGCAAAAAGGGCAACTAAAACAACTAATTCTCGCGCGGGAAATAAATACGAATGCGAAGATTGCGGGAAGCAATATAAGTATCAATCTGGTTTATGGAAACATAAGCAAAAGTGTAATATTTATATGCAATCCTGCTCAAACACTGAAAATACAATTATACAATCGGACAATGAACTTATTAAAATTATAATGGAAGAAAATGCTAAGCTGCACGAGGACATTAGAACGCTTATCCCGAAAATTGGTAATAATAATAGCACAAATAGCAATAATCAGAGCTTCAATATTAATTTCTTTCTCAATGAAACGTGTAAAGACGCTATGAATATGAAAGATTTTATTGAGAATATAAAACTCACATTAGAGAACGTGATATACGCCTCCAAAAACGGTGTTCTAGATAGCTCCCGGAAACTTATTGTGCAAGGTCTACAAGATCTAGAATTAACCGAGCGACCCATACACTGCACGGATGTGAAGAAGAATACAATGTATATTAAAGACGAGGGATTTTGGAATATGGATAAGGAAAACGAGAACTTAAAGAAAATCCTCCAAAACGTCTCGGTGAAACATATGAAGGGTATCTCCGAATGGATTATCAACAACCCATACTATATGAACACGGAGGGGGGACAACAAGAGTATGTGCAGATGGTTAAGAATATTACACAAGATATTTCCGGATGCAAGAGAGATTATAAATTAACAATAAAAAATATATGCGAGGAAACACTAGTCGATTGATTAGTTCCTTTTAAACGGTGCTCTTTTCCAATCGAAGAATTATGTCGCGATTATTCATCTGTATCTGCTAATGAATGATTCAGCTTCTTCTCTATTTCAATCTGTAATTTTTCTAGAAAAACTTTTATCCCGGCGTTATCTTTTTTTGCTTTTACAGCGTGAGATTTAGCCATATCACATTTTTCTTTATTCGCCGCCTTTTTACGCGATGATTTGTCTAATCTGGACGGGTCTAATGTTGACAAACCCTTTGTTTTATTGCAAAGCTTGGAATACTTCTCAGCAAAATCTTGATTATACCCCCCAAAACTTGTCATTATTTTTAGAGCGTCTTTATCTCCGCCTTGAGCCTCTTTTTTTATTTTATCAAAAATAAACTTTGCATTATTTAATTGCGTAAACTTATCGCTAATGTGATGTCTATATGCATAATCATAAACGCGTTTAAGTAACTCCTCAGATTTTGCACCTCTCGCATCAATACAATCTGTTTTAAGATTATATAATGTCGGCAAATTTTCTGGACCAGGCGAGGAAATAACCTTCTTCGTGCTATCAGTAACAGGTTGGTAAAGGTTATATATTATACATACTATTCTGGGGATTCCTTTCATTTTTTGTTCGATCTCAGAATTTTTTCCAGACGCTGACGAAGCGATTTTTATGGTGTCTCCTATAGCATTCCCAACCAGATTCTTCGCGGACGCACCAACCCCGGTTTTTTTTGTTTTTTCTATTTTGGAATCTCGATTTGTCATCATTTGTCCCGTATTATACATCCCTCGTGGAAATTCTATAAAATCCCTGTCTTTCGCCAATATAATATTTAGTTCGTTTTTCGCCTTCTCTTCTAACGTTTCATCGTATTTAGATGCGGGGAATATTTTTCTATACAACTCAAGCTCCTCTGGAGTGTTTCTCCCGGTTAATAAAGTGTTTTTCCCAGTTATTGAACCGGAATTCGAATATAATGATTTAATCTTCTTCAGTAAATGCAGGTGGAGCTCTTTCTTATCTAATTCTGTTTTTGGAAATGTTTTTTTTTCTTGTTCAAACATTAAAAGGCTGTCGAGGATCTGGTTTGTCTTCATTTTTGTAGCCTTGTTAATACCTGACTTTTTCATATCCTTAGACCGCATTTGTTTTATTTCAATACCAACTGTTTTTATTTCGTTATATAATACACCTTTGTATTTATCAATTGTGTCTAATTTTCCATCAATTAATATTTGTGGTGGTGCCTCGATATAACTTATATATAGCATCTCTTTTGTTGGTCCCATATGTTTTTCAACGAACTTGTCGCTTTTAGGCTGGACGAGTGGGTCGACTCCATCGGTAGTTGGTTGTTTTTCTTCTGCTGATCCTGCTGCTACTGCTGAACCTGCTGCTACTGCTGAACCTGCTGCTACTGCTGGTGCTGATCCTGCTGGTGCTGCTGCTGCTGAAACTGCTGGTACTGACGCTGCTGGAACTGCTGGTGCTGACGCTGCTGACCCTGCTGCTGGTGCTGGTGCTCCTGTTGCTCCTGTTGCTGCTGCTGCAGGTGCTCCTGTTGCTGCTGCTGCAGGTGCTCCTGTTGCTGCTGCTGCTGCGGTTGTGATTAACTCTGTAAATTCTGGTATATTAAATAGTACCTGTAGTAAGGAATTATAAAAACACGTATTTCCTACGCTATTGCTTATTGCTACTGGAGGCTTATCTGTCACACGAGCCCCCCTCTTTTTGTATATTACATTTGCTATCGTGCTTTTTTGGAGGGCATCGATTTTGTCTTGGGTCCATATTTCGAGCGTGTTGTCACTAATATAATACCATTCTCCGTTGTGAGATATGTAAGCGATAAAGTGTCCTCTTCCGGTTTTACCATCACCACTTGTATGTTGAATAATTGCAAATTTCTCGTACGTTACACTCCCACTCGAAAAAGTAGGGGCGGTGTCAAGCTTAATCTCACCTTCCGTGTATTTTGGCGCGTTGTAGCCTTGGCCAGCATCCGCTGCCTTTCTATAAGCTGCATCATCGAACTTATGGAGCATAATGTTGATAAGTGCGTAATTTTTTTCTGGCGTAAATGTCGTTTTTCGATAATATATTTGGGGGTGCGGACATTCTCGGTAATCTGCCACTTTTCCCCACGCTCCCGCTAATACTTCTTCAACAGTGTTAAACTGTGCGGCGGCCGTCGTAATGTCTATTCGGTCAGCCGTCGTTTGTGGACTGCCAGTGTTCTGCGGTACTTCCATTTCTTTACTAGCACAGTGATAAAAATTTTGTTCTTTTATACCAAAAATATTGTTAACTTGTGTGGAATACCCTTCTGTATATTTTTCTATTAATTTTTGAAATAATTCGTGTGAGTCTTCCTGATCTCCCGCCACTCGACCACACCCCTGTATTATTTCTGCTACCCTGGTCTCGCCCCCATCGGAAGAAAAGTCGGCGGCGCTACTACTCTGTCTGCTGGTATTGTTATATATATCGTATAGCGCTTTTATATTTTTAAAAAAAGTCTGATCACCGTTTAAAGAATGTGCTGCTGCTGCTGACCCTGCTGTTGTTGCTGTTGTTGCTGCTGGTGTTGGTGCAGTTGCTGAACCTGCTGCTGGTGCTGGTGCGCCTGCGCCTGCACTCGCGCGCGAGAACTCAATGGTAACCGGTCGGGGGAGGGCAAGAAGTTCTTTCAGATCATCGCTCGTCATGCCATCGATACTCGTCCCACCCACATTCACAAACGCGTCACCCTGCTGGACGCCCAGCTTCTCGGCCTGCCCCCCCGGCACCAATCTCTGTATATTGGGGTCAATGACGCCGCCGGGTCGCTCGTCCGCGATGCCTAGCCCCCCATCTCCAAATGTTATTTTGAACTTGGTTGGACGCGAGAACGTCACGGTAACCGGCCGGGGGCTTTTGCGGATCAGGTCATCGATCTCCTCGAACTTGAGCAGCTCCGAGCGGCCACCGAGCTTGCTGCCCTCCGTCTCCTTGAGGTTCAACCCGGTCCACCACTTGCCCTTCTTCCCATCCACCGCCACTAACGCGTCGCCCACATTGACGCCCAGCAGTTCGGCCTGCCCCCCCGACCTCACGCTCACGACCTTGCGGGTGCGAGCGAGTTTGCCATCTTCCATTTTCGTGTTGACAACATTGAACCCGAGGCCTATCTTCCCATCTCCAAATGTTCTTTTGAACTCCTTTGTTTCCAGCACCTGGTGCGCTGCAACTACTGCTTCTTCTGCTGATGCCCGCGCTGCCACCCGCGCTTCCACCTTACTATCGAACTCCGTGTCAGCGCTTCCTGTCGGTATGGCGAAATCTTCTACTGTGGCAGCAGCTACCGCGGAGGGTTTCGTTCCTATACTATGCCCGGACATTTCTACCGCTTTTTTTAATCCGGATAATATATAGTTACTAAGTATAGATATTTCTTTCTCATTGTATCCGTTATCCTCAGGCTTTTTCTTAGCAAAAACGCCGAATCCTAAATGTCCAGCCACATCTTTCGCACTGTATATGAGTGAGTTATATACGCCGGTTTTAAGTAATTTAACAATACGGTCTAAATCTTGATTAATCTCTTCTTTGTGTTCTGGTTTCAGGTCGTTTCCGATGAAAGCATCATTCCACGGTGTGCCACTAGCTTCGCCTGTTGACACACCGGCCGAACGAATACGCATCGGATCAGAAACATCCATAAAGTTATGTTTTCTAACAGCCGCGGAGTTTGCTCCGGCAGTGTTTTTGTTTCTATCAGCCACGTTATCATTAAATATAAAAAGAGTTTTTTCGTAGGAAGGCAACAGTATCATTTTGGAAAAATCGGTGGAGTCGTCGCCGGGGACGAAGATTGAGGGGATAATATTAATTTGTTTGCTTTCTTGGGCCATAATATATATATATATCCTAATACATTATTCTAAATATTGAATAACTTAACAAAAATAAATAGTGCAAACATTTAAAGAGAGAATTAAAGTATATGTAATGAACATAACAAACCATCGTATCGTAACGTTTTTTAAGGAGCATCCAAATTTAGATGCGGAAACTATATTTCTGCGATTTATTGATATTATGGAGAATCTACAAGATAATATGAATAATACGATGAACAATACAATGGTTGTTGATATACTTGATAAACTAAAACAGATGAATACGAAAATAGATAGCGTATCTTCTAGTGTTAATAAGATTACCCAAGATACACAAGACCAGTTTACTCTTAAGATGACTGAATTAAAAAAGGACTATATCGCCGAAATGAATATGGTGCTAACGTGCAATGTTTCAGATAAGATTGCGCCTCTACTAAAAGAACAAAACGAGGCCCTCTTTCATAAAACAAATGCGATGATTAAAGAGGTTATTCCTAATAATGAGTCTTTGGTTACGAAGGGCATTGAGAATATGGTGAAAGGTTTCCAGGCGAATGTGAACAAAGAAACACAAGATTTACTTTCTAAAACAATCGATCGGGAAACATTCGGGAAATATATGGGTGAGTTCAATCAGCAGATTAGCGGGGTGATGTCTCATTCACAGAATCTTTTGAATGAGGCTATATCGCGTTCTGGAGAGAAACTAGAGAATAAAATTAGTAATATACAAGAAATTTCAACAAATAGCAATCATAATACGGTCTCACTACATAACTCTGTAGGAGACCTTCTGAAGAAATTCGAAAACTCGAGCGCCAAGGGTAAAATGTCGGAGAACCTGATTATAAATATAATGGAATCATTATATCCAGCGGCTCAGATAGAATCGGTGGGACAAACCAAGGAGACGGGCGACATCATTTTGGTGCGTTCGCACAAACCAAAGATTCTTATAGAAAATAAGCTATGGAATAGGAGCGTGGTTCAGGCGGAAGTGGTGAAGTTTATTAGAGACGTAGAGACACAAAATTGTTGCGGTGTGTTTCTCTCACAGGGAGGAAAAATTACAACAAAGGAGAATTTTGAGATTAATATTCATAATGGGAACGTCTTAGTATATGTGCACGATGTGAACAACGACCCCGATAAGATTAAGTTGGCTGTGGATATTGTGGACCATCTTAAGTGTAAATTAGACGAGTTTTCTACGGTGGGTGATGTGGATAATATTTCAAAAGAGATGTTAGACAATATTAATATGGAATACCAGAATTTTATGATGAGCAAAACTTCTCTTATCAAAATAACAAAGGAATTCAATAAGAAGCTGCTGAAACAAATCGACGAGATAAAGCTTCCGGTGCTTGACGATTATTTATCATCGAAATATGCGTTTGCTTCCAATAAATTTGTGTGTGAATATTGTAATTTTGTCGGTAAAAATCAACAATCCAAATCGGCACATCTTCGTGGTTGCGGAGAGCGTAAAAGAATTATGGCAGAAAAAGGTGGAGGGAAGGAACAGGTGATTGTATGCGATACCTAATATAGAATGAGTATATAGAATGAGTATATAGAATGAGTATATAGAATGAGTATATAAGTATAAATATAAAATGTAAATATAGTTTATATGAATAAGAAGAGTAGAGGGGGTGAGACCCCAATAGTATATAAAATAGTTTTTATGGGTGACAGCGGGGTGGGTAAGACATCGCTCGCCACCCGTATCGCTTGCGACACATACAACTCTCACGGTGACGCGACAATTGGTGCAAGTTATTTTTCAAAATTCATAGAAAAAAACAACAGAAAATATAGCTTTAATATATGGGATACTGCGGGGCAGGAAAAATATCGGTGCTTGGTCCCGTTATATTATAATAATGCAGATGCAGCAATAATAGTATATGATATAACGAATAATATAAGCTTTTCTGAAGCAAAGAAGCGGGTATCTGAATTGCGAAAAGAGACTTCCATATCAGTAATACTATTTATTGGTAATAAAAGCGACTTGGAAGATAAGCGACAAGTTTCTATGAAGGAGGCGACAGAATATTGTGAAGAAGCTGATATTCTATTCGATGAAACATCTGCGAAATTAGACGTAAATGTGAACAATATACTTAATAATATATTAGATAAGCTCCCTTCGCAACCAGAATGCACAGATGGGTTGGTTTCGATTATTCCTCCCGTAAATATTGACCAAAAATATTGTTGTTATTAATGTATTAATGGGATTTGCGAAAACGATTGTAATCGTATGTTTAATTTCTGGTATTGTAAAGATTATAATGGAAATAGAAATATAATAGAAATATAATATATAATGGGCAGTAAACATTTAGCTATTATTGGTGTTATTTCAGGTATTATTTTAATGTTGTTGGCCGGCCATAATATCTCAGACGGAGACAAAGGTTTTTGGGTAGTTATAGAGATGCTTTCGGGAATAGGATTATTTGTATCAAGTATTACAAAAATAAACTAGTTTAATGTATAATACATATTATAAATATGTATTATAAATATAATGGAAAAACAAGAGCGCCCGTGGAGCTTTTATATAATTTATAATAATAAGTGCACATATGCTGGTGTGTCACCGGACCCCGTTAGACGGCTGCGACAACACAATAGTGAAATAAAAGGTGGGGCAAAATATACTACATCAAAGGGTCCGGGATGGAAACACTTTTGTCTTGTTTCCGGGTTTCAGGATAAAATCCAAGCTATGCAGTTTGAGTGGGCGGTGAAACACGTTCCGCCGAGAAATGCTGGCGGGATATATAATAGAATACATAAATTGCACCAGGTGCTGTGTAAAGAAAAGTGGACTTCGAAAGCTCCTCTTGCAAGTGGTGTGCCTCTATGCGTGGAGTGGTGCGAACCAAACCCGTGTTTGGATATGTCGCTGCCGGAGTATGTTACCTCTTAATAATTATCTTTTTGATGAGCGGCGACGCCTAAATGATTTCTTGCGCTTACTTTTACGCGCGCGATGGTGCTTACTTTTACGCGCGCGATGGTGCTTACTTTTACGGGACTTTGAACGTTTTCTCCTTGATTTGCGGCGAGCGCCGCGACCGTCGTTTAGGTTGTCACCGGGTGGGTGCAACCGGAGACTGCGATAGGAGATGCCACTGCGAGATCGACGGCGAGGGCGCGGCGCCCGCCGCCGCCAGAACTGCTTCCCTCGTTCGTATTCCTCTAAGGGAAAGGGGAGGTCCGGGGGTTCCGACCCTCGACGAAGACTGACGATACGAGATCGTAACTCCTCAAATGATGGGGGCGGTGTGGGCATATATATATATATATATATATATATAATAATTTACTAAAGGGCGTTTATTTACCGACTTTTTCCGGTCGACGCGTCTGTTTTGGCGATTTAATAGGAGTATATGGTAATTCCACTTTAATCATCTTCGTCTCGTGTAATAATTGTGGGCTTGGCTTTGGGTTTTTAATTTTAGAAGACGTAAATAAATTTGTGTATATATCCATACATATGTTATGATATAATATTTAATATCTTTTAATTAAATATTACAGCAAATTAGTATTTATATAGATGACTTACTATTATGGAGCAGTGCCAATCACTATTATTTAGATTAAGTATCTGTCCGCGGTCATCATATAATTTAATGTGTAGCCGGGTAATAGATACCGGACGGAAATAGTTGCGACCGTTCGGATGTAATAGAGAGCCTCCCCATATTAATAAAGGGTCGGTTGGGTGTGTTACTGGAATAATTGCTAAGGAATTCGTTATGGCGGGATTAGGGACGTTATGGTTTTTTTCCTTATGTGTTTCTAATATCGAGTTTATTGTGGTTAGTTGACTGTTGGTTAATGTGCGCGAAAAATTAGGATTTTTTTGTATAGACGGGTGTCGAGTTCTAGATAGGTCTGTAAAACATTGGTTTTCGTCTTGTGCGGCGTGTGCATAATAATCCGGCATAGAGACCTTTTCTTGTAGTGACGCAGATGTAACAATTGTTTTATTCATATGATTTTTATTATAATCGTCGACGGCTAATACTAAATATTGGGGGCCATATATATCGAGAGGAGTATCTGCCACAGCGGACCCACCACTTGCGTCCAACTCAATATAGGACTCGTTGTCCTCATTTATTTTAACCGTTGTGCGAAAACCCATATACCACCCTAAATTATTATTCTTATATGTTGTATTTGAACAAGATGTGGAATGGTCGCATATTAATCCTCCCGGTTTAAAGAAAATAATACGTAGGGGGTTTTCTGTTTTATTTGTAATTGTGACATACTTTGACCCGTCCTCACTAGTAATGTCTATACAACTCCCAAACTTTTTATTTAATTGCTCAAGGAAAGTCTCTTTTCTATATGACCCGTCAGCAATATGGTCACAGCAGCTGAATGAACTTGGGAGTATATCGGAGGAACTACTATCGCAAACACCGCATAAAGGGTCTACGTTACCAGAAAAGTCTATGGTTTCTATTTGTAAACTAGTATTTCCTTGTTTCTGTGAGAACGTATCCCACGTGCTAGGAATGCTAATCGTATTTAACTTAATAGAAACTACGTTGGTTAACGTTGATTCTAGTTCTACAATAAAATCTGTAGTGCTTGAACCGAGGTCTTTCCTATGGCGGGTATCTATTAGGACAAGTCGCTGTAAAATTTGTTTGTCGATCTGTCCCATATCGTCTAAAAGAATAGAAACAGGCTTTGACTTACGTATATTTTGGTCTTTTGATTCTTTAAAAAAACTAGCTGCACCCTCAATATTTTTTATGCAGGTTTCCTTCTCTGGGGTTGATAAATTAGCGGCGTTGTTGATTTTTTCTTCGAGACTCTGTGCTGCTTGATCGGCGGCTGATGCGTGTGCGTCTGGTGATATTCCCAGAACATCGGCGGCAACTTGTATTGTCCATTCTTCGGACTTTATCACTTCTGTGGCTTCATCAGATCCTTTCTCGCAATAATGGTCGGGCATTTATATATATATCAATAACTTATTTAAGCTGTTGCGTCAAGATGAAATATTTCTTTCATTGCCGTAATAAAGTCAATATGTGAGTTTTTGCTGATCCATTGTGGAACCACTTTAATTCCCTGTCCGCGTTTAAGGTGCCGACTCCCTTTGAATACCAAGACATCTAGGATTCTGATTGTTTTCTTTTGTTCTTTTGTTAGCTGTTTACGAGAGACCCTGCGGACGCTTTTATACGTATATCGATTGTAGTTTCCATCACTATAAATTTTATGATACTTTCCAATAACAATACGGTTTTTGACTAGACCTATCCCTTGTATTTTATTCTTATCATTATTCATCTCTAATACAAACATTTGTGCATTTGGCATATAGGAATCAGACACTCGGACGGGGGTGCCGTACACACAGCCCGACCAATCGTTCTTTTCCCGCCATTTACAATTCTCGGCCCACGTTGCGGTGTTAAACCTTGTTGTAGCTAGATAAAACATTTATATGGATATTATAATGGTTACTTAAATATTCAATTTTATAGATAATTATTGCACATTCCAAGATATATATTTTTTACCTACTCCGTCGAATAATATAAGATTTCCCATATTTCCGAAAATATGTATTAGCATATGCCATTTGCTGGCCAAATCAAAGTTGGGATGTTTTCGACGACCATAACTCCTGGCGTTTATATAGCACAATATACAAGCGATGGCGGAAGCAGTATACATTGTGCGTGCGATGAGTGGTAAATCTTGCGCAGTAACTAAAAGTTGGTAAGAAATAAACCCGTTTGCACATACCATATCGGTTTTTCGGCGGAATCCGTCAATAGGATTTGACCAATATAATAAAGATGTTAAAAGAACGATGATTGACCTCGCCAATCCAAAATATAGCTCATTATGCCACGCAGAATATACAGAGATAATTGTTGTTGATGAACTCCAGAAAAGACGAGAACTGTATTCTGGATTTTGTGATACTTGATTTTGTGATACTTGGTTTTTCATACAACAGTTATAGAAGTGTATAAGCAAACTTTTATATTACTTGCGTTTATAGAATAAATCGAGATGCTTAATTGTTGTATATAGCCTTTATTGCGAATTATTATATTTTTCGTTAGTATAAACTGTCGAAATAATTTATTAATATATGTTAATGAATTATACTTATATGACCATTATAATAATTTTAATTATATCTTGCATAGCAATATTTTTGTATCACTATAATCGAAACCCACAATATAAAGGTAGGGGATATTGCGATATTACTGCTGAATATGTTATGCCTCAAATATATGAGAATTTTGTTACAAATGATGAGATAAATCATTTAATAAATTCTGCAACACCCAAGTTTATTGATAGCACAGTTCTTCACCCCGAAGGACCGAGTCAGGATGATGGTCGTAAAAGTAAAACTGCGTGGTTACCCAAAACCGATCCTGTTATTTACAATATTATCAAGCGAGTTTGTGACATTGTAAAAATTCCTGTTGAAAATGCCGAAGAAATGCAAATTGTTAAATATGACCCCTCCGGGTTTTACAATGAACATTTTGATTCTTCTTGTGAAGATAACAAAGAGAGCGTTGAATTTGAAAAATTCGGTGGACAGCGACCGGTTACTATGATTATCTACTTGAATGATGATTTTACGGGAGGGTTTACATCATTTCCAAAATTAAAACAGGAATTTCAACCAAAAAAAGGGAATGCATTACTTTTCTATTCATTGCAAAAACACGGTAATAAGGGACATCCTCTTTCTTTACACGCAGGAATGCCTGTTCTAACCGGACAAAAATATATTGCGAATATTTGGTTGCGGGAAAAACCATATAAAAATATTATTACTTAATTATTGGTTACATTCATACGGTTTTTTATGATAAGCTTGAATATTCTTTATATCCAGTTCGTCAAAGCCGAAATACTTGGCAATACTAGAATCATTTATATCTTTTGGGAAATCATCTAATTGGGTAATATCCGGAATGAATTCAAACGCATATTTCTCGAGATATTTCATTCTATATCTGGCGGACTCAAATAAATATAGTGCGGTCTTCGTAGACAAGAAGTCTTTTATTTCCCGCAATTCTTTTATATTTCTCTCTACAACTATATAATTATCCCTATTTGATATACCAAAATCCCCTTCCTCATCCAGATACGGGAACCCATACATCTTATGAGCCAAAACCAACTTTGTCTGACCCGAATATACTTGCCGTATATTACTATAGTTTACTACTAGTTTAGGTCTTAGCTTATCCAATATGCACGTTTTTATGTTTTTATATGGATGCTTTTTTGAAGGAGATGTCGAAAACAAAGATTTTTTGGAAGGCATATTCGTTTTGATTACTTTTATATTTCCCGCCTTTTTCACGAAAGATTGAAGTTTATTAATAATGGATGATGCAAACAGCGGGATTGCACCACCCTCTTTAAACGCGTAATTAACATACATTTGCTTTTGGTTATCATACAACGCTATACTATGATCCGTTGGTTTTTTCTCAAGGGTAAAATAGCAAGTGGGGGTTTGGGCCTCCTTGTTGAAATACTTGTTTGTTTCTGTATTGGTTAGGCAACAAAGCTTGTGTATTTTGAACTGGGTTAGGTAGTGATATGTCTTTGCTCTATCAGGCTTCATCCAGATGGAAGGGATAATAAAAAGTAGTCTCCCGTTTTGTTTCAAGAGAGAAATAGACTTTTTAATAAAATCAATCCAAATGGTTCTTCCATCTTGGGTCTTTTTTTTAAGTTTATTTGTGGGCACCTTTTTAATCCCGTTAAAATTATATGGAGGGTTTCCTATAATATAATCAAATGGAGGTAATTTAAAATCTGATAGAAAATCTTGATGATAAATATTGGCGTTTTCTCCAAAAAGTGTTTGTAATTTGGTTATGTTCTCGTGTCTAATTTCTACCATATAAATCATATTTTGGATGATATGATTGTGCCTTTTTATTGCATTAGGAAATTTCTTCTCTAACCCTGTATTAAGTTTGTGGTAGAGAAACATACTAAAAAATCCTGTGCCGGCACCGGCATCCAACCATTTTTTATTTGAATCACTAAATAGCTCGTCGGTAAATAGTGAAAACATCTTTTCTATTAATGAAAAAGGTGTGAATATCTCTCCATATTGTTGTTTCATCTCTGGATTTACTTGTAAATTTTGTGAATATGTTTTAATATCTACTGTTTGAATGGACATACTATTACATTAAAGTAAATAATTGGAGATTTACGTTAA
>Ga0055584_100004604_pt1 | contig 13522 bp, 11 predicted proteins | sample OSDHelmetaG_FD_58716 | JGI IMG/M metagenome (GOLD analysis project Ga0055584, IMG submission 58716) | Pelagic marine sediment microbial communities from the LTER site Helgoland, North Sea, for post-phytoplankton bloom and carbon turnover... | ecosystem: Environmental > Aquatic > Marine >... | reverse complement strand
AACGGATTGGACCTCTTGGCAGGGGCGCATCCAGCAGGCCGGTATCCAGACCTTTGCCCTCCTAAACAATGGCCGCTCACTAGGACAACTCGAGTCCAAGCTACCCGATTTCATAGAGCGACACATGGGCAGAAAAGTGCGCGAGGTTCTGCGCTACCGGCTACAGCCGCTCGAACGCATGCACCTCTATGCGCGCCAGGATTACGCCCTCGACGAGGGGGGTGATATCCGTTCGCTCTATCTCTTTGCCGCCGTCGCGCTCTTGGTGCTAACTATCGTCTGTATCAACTTCGTCAATCTCTCCACGGCGCGCGCCGCCACGCGCGCCCACGAAATCGGCCTGCGCAAGGCACTCGGCGCCGAACGCGTACAGCTCATGGTGCAATTTCTCGGCGAATCCCTGCTCTATGCAGCCATTGCACTTGGCGCAGCACTCGCTATCGTAGCACTCGTCTTACCCGAATTTAACGCGCTGGTCGGGGGAAATTTCACCTTAGACCTGGCGACCCTTTTACGCCTAGTGCCTAGCCTTATTGCACTCACCGTCTTAACCGGCATCACTGCCGGAATCTACCCCGCTTTCTTCCTATCCTCCTTCGCACCTTCAAGGGCCCTCAAAGGCCGCTTGGCACACGCGCACCAGAGCTGGCTGCGCCGCATATTAGTCGCCGGGCAATTCGCCATCTCCATCCTGCTGATCACCGGCACCATCGCCGTTCATCTACAGATAAATTATATCAACGACAAAGAGCTCGGTTTTGCGCGCGACCACTTTGTGCTCTTGCCAATATTTGCGCTTCAGCGCGACCACAGCCAAGAGGGAGAAGAGTGGTTAAGCGGCCGCTACAACGCCGTAAAGCAGGCATTTCTCACGCACCCGAACGTGCGCGAGGCCACGGCCTTTCGCTTCTTACCAGGACATAGCGGCGGCATGGTGCGCCTGGTAAAACCAGAAGGGCACGATGACAGCGAGTGGCGCATGCCGGTGCAGGAAGCCGACGAGAGTTTCTTTGCTGCCTTCGAGATAGAGTTATTAGCTGGGCGCACCTTTTCTCCCGCGAACGAGCGCGATCGCACGCACTCCTATATCCTCAACGAAAAGGCCGTGCATGCGCTCGGCTGGACCGTTGAAAATGCCGTGGGACGCCGCTTTGGGCGCGCGCGTTCGGCCGAAGATGCCACTGGATCTGTAATAGGCGTCGTGCGCGACTTTCACTACGCTTCGCTACGCGAGCCCATCGAACCAGCGGCCATAGCCTATCGCCAGTGGTTCTACAGCTATCTAGGCTTGCGCATCAACGGCGAGCATATGGCAGAGACGCTGGCCTTCCTAGAAGAGCAGTGGCGGCAGTTGATGGGAATCGATCAGCCCTTTACCTATACGTTCCTCGACGAGGAGATCGATGCTACCTACCACAGCGAAAAACGACTGCGCCGTACGATTGTCATCTTCTCGTCCTTAGCCATTTTCCTCGCCAGTCTCGGGCTCTTCGGGTTGGTTTCTTTTTCCTCCCAACAGCGCACCCGCGAGATCGGCATACGCAAAGTACTCGGCGCCTCTTCAGCACATATTGCGCTGCTCTTGTCACGCGACTTTCTCGCGCTCATCGCCCTGGCCAACCTCGCCGCTTGGCCTCTGGCCTATTACGCAATAGAGCGCTGGTTAGAAACATTTGCCTATCGCTTTGATATGGCGTGGTGGGTTTTTGCTCTAGGCGGTATCAGCACGCTCATCATAGCTCTATTCACCACGAGCTATCAGGCGTTTAGGGCCGCCATAGCAAACCCAGTAGAAGCACTACAACACGAATAGACTCCCTATGATAGCCACCGTATTTTTCGCGTTTATGACCAGTGCAGCGCTTGCCGGCCTAGTGCTTTACGAGCGCTATTGGCTGCAGGGCTTTCTCGACAATTTTACGCTCTTGCTCACGGCCAGCCTCTCCGCCTTTGCCATATTTTGCCTATTTTCTCTCTACGCCCTCCACGTTAGGACATCGGAGCACTTTAGAAATATATGGCTCGGCCTCGTGTCCATGGCACTCAGCTATAGCGCAGCCGACCTAGTAGGTGGCCTCTTTTTTATACCGGCGCTCTCTCCCAGCTTAGTAGGCGACGCCACCGTCCACCACCGCCTAGTAGCCGACACACACTCGGCACTCCACAGCCGTGACTTCAACTATATACAGCGAGTAAATAATTTGGGGCTGCGCGGCCGTGATCGCGAAGAACGCAAAATAGACGGCACGCTCCGCATCGCCATGCTGGGCGATTCTTTCACTATGGGTAAAGGCGTCAAAGACGATGAGACCTTCTCTGTTCTATTGGAGAAAGACCTCAATCTACGCTCGGAAAGACCAATAGAAATACTCAACGCCGGCGTCGATAGCTATTCGCCGATCCTCTCCTTTTTGCAGTTGAGAAACCAACTACTCAACTACGAACCAGACCTAGTCATACTGAATCTAGACATGAGTGACCTACTACAAGAGCTGGCCTATCGCCAACGCGCCGTCTACGACTCAAGCGGCGCGTTGGCCGGCGTCGACGGACGCCTCGACCAATTGCACCTAACGCGCACGCAGAGAGCGCGCAACTGGATCAACGAACATCTGTATTTTAGCAGACTACTAGTATATTACCTACAGCGATGGTCTCATCAACACACGGGCATTAGCGTCGCCAGTGTCGTCGGCATGGCCAACCCAGCCATTCTCGCCCATACCTTGAGCAAAGACGATACTACGACCCGACGCGGGCAGTGGACACCGCTATTTTCCAGCATCCGCTCAATAAAATCACTCTGCGACGAACGGGGCATTTCCTTTCTTCTGACAACCTATCCTTGGGGCCATCAAGTAAACGAAAGTGAATGGCAGCCCGGTCGGTTTGCCTTTGTTACACCGGAAGACATACCTTCTGATACGAGCCTAGAATATATTCGCGTATTTGCTCACGACAACGAAATTGATTTCCTCGATTTCTTTGGCAAATTCAGGGCCTATAGCGGCCGCGAAAAACTCTACTACCGCTACGATATGCACTGGACTCCGAGCGGCCACAAGCTGGTGGCGGACACATTTGCAGGCTATCTGCGCCAACACTACCCAACCCTTATAACGGAGAAACGCATTCCATGAGCCAAGCAGCAATGGACTGGGATCTGACGAGCTATTTTCCCGCGTTCGACGACCCCTCAATGCAGCAGTTCAAAGAAGAGCTCAAAAGGGACCTCAACAGCCTGATCCAACAGGCCTCTACACTAGCGCCACTGGACACCAGTAATGCAGACTCCTGGCAAGACATCTTTTTAGCATGCGAAAAAATTACGGACCGCCTCTCCCACCTAGGCTCCTACATAGGCTGCCTCTCAGCGGCTGATGCACACAACGAAGCCTACAGCCGCGAGGAGGCGAATTTCTCTCTGGTAGAAGCCGAAAGCCAGAAACTCGACGTAGAGCTCATGCGCGCACTCAAAGATGCTTCCGACGAGGTCTTTGCCGCTTTTTCTACACGCCCGGCACTTCGAGATGCCGCCTACTTCTTGGGCCGACAGCGCGAGGAGGCCCAGCGCTCCATGACGTCGGAAAAAGAAGTGCTCGCCGCAGACCTTGGCGTCAATGGTCTGCATGCCTGGGGGCGGCTCTATGACGCGGTTTCCGGCAAATTAGAGTTCGATATGCGCTACCCCGATGGGCGCGTCGAGCGGCGGCCGATCTCTCAGCGCCGCGCCCTGATGGAAGACGCCGATCGCCGCGTGCGCCAAGCCGCCTTTGAGGGTGGCAACGCCGCCTGGGAGGGAGTCGAGGACGTAGCCGCCGCCGCGCTCAATGCCATATCCGGCACGCGCCTGAGCCTCAACCACCACCGCGGCGTCGATCACTTTCTCGATATTGCTCTCTTTCAAGCCGCCGTCAGCCGCAAGACGCTCGATGCCATGTTCGAAGCAATCTTTGCCGAAATCGAATTGCCACGCCGCATTCTGCGCCTCAAGGCCAGCTTGCAAAAAACCGACGGAATCGCCTGGTACGACCTGGGCGCACCGCTCCCTCTCGCAACGCAGAAAAAACTCCCTTGGGAAGAGGGCAAAGCGCTAGTAGAAAAATCCTTTTCCCAAGCCTACCCGCTCTTGGGGGAATATCTGCGCGGCGTCTACGATAAGAACTGGATCGAGTGGGGGCCACGCCCCGGCAAGCGCCCCGGCGCCTTTTGTACCGGTTCGCTCTTAACGCGCGAGTCGCGCGTCTATATGACCTATAATGACACACTCGGCGATGTGCGCACGCTCGCGCATGAAGTAGGTCATGCCTTCCACAGCTATATCATGCGCGACGTGCGCACCTATTCCCATTTTTATCCGATGACGCTGGCCGAATCCGCGTCGACTTTCGGCGAGATGCTGCTCACTGAAGGCGCATTGGCCGACCCGCACATCGATGCGGCACAGAAGGCTAGTCTACTCGATATGGAAGCCGGCCACGGTGCAATTTTCCTACTGGACATCCCCGTGCGCTACCTGTTCGAGAAAAAACTCTACGAGGAGCGCCAGCACGGCGAACTCAGCGTCAGCCGGCTCAAAGAGTTAATGGCAGAAACTCAGCGCGAAGTCTTTGGCGATGTATTGGCGGAGGGAGGGGAAGACCCTTATTTTTGGGCATCGAAACTACATTTCTATATTACGGGCGTCACCTTTTACAATTTCCCCTATACCTTTGGTTTTCTGCTTAGCCGCGGCCTCTTTGCCATGTTCCAAAAGGAAGGGGCCGATTTTTTACCGCGCTACGAAGAGTTTTTGCGCCTTACGGGTAGCGACAGTGCCGAAGGAGTAGCTAAGCGTGCACTAGGCTGCGACCTAGAGGATACCCGCTTTTGGTCCGATGCCATAAAAACGCTCGAGACACCGCTCGACCAACTCGAAGAGCTCTTGCCACAGGTTCTTTCCGATTCACCGTAAAGGAGTTTTCCCATGATTCGTCTCATCGGCGCACTCAGCTTGTTGCTCGCTCTCTCCGCCCCGTCGCAAGCGGCCGATTATCCGGCCGCCGCAGGGTTTAACGCAGAAGGATCCGACCCGCAGGCCATCGCCATCGCGGATGCCAGCATGGAAGCCATGGGAGGATACGAAGCCTGGAACAGCACGCGCTATATAACCTGGCGCTTCTTCGGTGGGCGTCTACACGTATGGGACAAATGGACGGGCGATATCCGCTTTGAACAGGACGACCTGACCGTCCTAATGAATATCAACAACGGCCAGGGCAACGCTTGGCGCGACGGTCAGGAACTGACAGACCCCGACTCACTGCGGGCCGCGCTCGAGCGCGGTTACCGCTCATGGATCAACGACGCCTATTGGCTCGTCATGCCCTACAAACTCAAAGACAGCGGCGTCACGCTCAAATATCAAGGCGCGGGCCAGAGCCAAGACGGCCGCGACGCCGACGTGCTCACCCTGACCTTTGCCGAAGTCGGCGTCACCCCACAAAACAAGTACGACGTTTGGGTGGACAGAAAAACTAAACTAGTCAGCCAATGGGCCTTCTACGGTAAGGCCAGTGATGCCGAGCCACGCTTTATTGGCCCCTGGAACAACTGGCAGCCACACGGGCAGATTATGTTGTCGGACAGTCGCGGAGAACGCGGCCATACGGACCTAGCCACCTTCTCCGAATTGCCAGAGAGCGTTTTCAAAGAACCACAGCCCGTAGATATGATGAAATTCTCCCAGTAAAGTCACCCTCTTCCGCTGCCGATATATACATAGAGAGAGACAATACTATATTAGGGTAAGACCATGCGCATAGAACAGACACATACGCTAATACCATCCTCGGCGAGCGAAGATACGCACGAGACGCATCAACAGCGACAAGATGCTTTTGACACCTTGGGCAAGAATGACACCGATTCGGTCGAGCTAACTGGATCGGGCAATGCCCTGCGTCAAATAGTGGACTCTCTGCGCTCGACGCTCGCCGTCGACCTACCGCCCCATCCAGGTATTCCCGAAGGCACTACTGAGCAACAGCAATACTCGGTCCCCGAACCTATAGATATAGAGGTGTCCGAACCCATATCGCTGCCACAAACAGCGGTTGATAGCACAGAGGGCAAAGGGGGGAGAGAAGCCGCCAGCAACGCACCTTCCAATGGGGAAAACCTATCGGAAGATGAACAGCGCGAGGTCCAAGAGCTTAAAGCGCGCGACCGCGAAGTGCGCGCCCATGAACAAGCTCATCTGGCAGCGGCAGGATCTTATGCGATAGGAGGACCGACCTACGAGTACGACCGCGGGCCGGACAACCGCCAATACGCCGTCGGGGGCGAGGTGCAAATAGATACTTCGCCCGAAAAGGACCCCGAGGCCACAATCCGCAAGGCCCAGGTCGTGCGGCGCGCAGCGCAGGCTCCAGCAGAACCCTCATCGCAGGATCGCAGCGTGGCATCCGCGGCCGCGCGCATGGAGTCACAGGCGCGACAAGAGCTAGCGAAACAACGACAAGAGGAGAGCCGAGGTGCGGATGAAGCGGGAAGCCGGGGAGAAGTAGGAGGCACTGCGCCAACGCAGCATGGGGCGCAAACGGAGAGCCCAGACCAAGAAGAAATAAAAAGCACGCACGCTATAGCGGCGAGCGACCTATCGCAGCATAGCCGCAGTGCGCAAAGCGGCAGCCTCCTCGATGCGCTTGCCTAAAAATAGAGAACTGCACTAAAGAATAAAGAGCCGGGGAATCTTCCCCGGCTCTTTTTTGTTCTCTACACCAACAAGGTATTAATCCCTAGTATCAGGCTGCTTGCAGTTCGTTCTCTGGCATATTTTCTAGACGCGACAGCCAATACGACACGTCGTACGTATCGTCTCCGATTAGAAAGCGCCACATCTTAATGCGATTGACCACCTCAAGACGCACTTCGTTTCCATACCAGCGGTGGTTATTGCTCAGGATCGAAGGAATCTCATCACTCTGCAAATCCTCTGTGTTCCACAGCAATTTTTGGCGCACCGTCGGATTTAAACGCAGCTTAAACATATAGCGCATCTGACCGGTTAAATTGGGCTGGGCGCAGTGCCAAATGCCGTGATGCGCCACCGCCACCGTGCCCGCCTTACAGACCATTGGGGCTTGGCCGAGAAAGTTCTGGTAACGTGCGATATCGGATTCGCTGATGCGGCGATACTGGCTGCCCGGCAAAAACATAGTGCCACCCATCTCGCGCGGCGTGTCGTGGGCAAAATAAAACAGCTGCATATCGAAGTGCATACGCGTATCGATGATGGCATCGGCGTGCCAAATCTGACCGTGGGTATTATTGGCCTGCACGGTGTGCACTGCGTGATGATCGTATAGCGGCTCTGGCCCCACCAAGCTCTGAATAATACCCTGAATAGCCGGTAAGCGCACGATTTGACCTATGGCCTGATCCGACCATAGTGCGGAGAGATTCTGCCCGCCCTGCGCGCGCGGAATTTCACCCTTTTCCATTTCGGCACAGGCCGCTTCATTGAGTTCGGCCGGCACGAGCTCGTCAAAACGCAAAAAACCATCGGCCACAAAGCGGGCCATCTGTTGGGTCGTGAGCAAATGTTCTTTATCAACCATCGCTATCCTCCAATTTTTCGAGTATGTACTCGTAGCGCAAATAGGACGTATTGTACTCCATGCCGGGATAAGCCGGGTACTGTTGCGGGAACTGCACTACGCGCCACCCGTCGCACATCGCCGCGACTACCGATGCATAAGGCGGCACCTCACTATCGCCCGTCGTATGGTCCTCGCCTCCGGTCCCGTCGTATAAAGACCAAGCGACGACCTGGCTCTTGAGGTCGGGAGAGTGCGCGTAAAGCATCAATAATTTCTGTCGTAATTGGGCCATAACACCTCTTTTGAATCGTTCATATTTAATCCCCGCCGACCAATATAGGCCGAGGTCAACAATGCGGCAATCGCCCGATTGCCCTTGTGTGAAAAATGCGGCCACTTATAATTGAACGCCCCATTTACTCGACCAAGTCTGCGAGACGAATACAGCGTGCACCAACAGCGAACCTTACTCTTTATACTGTTTACCAACTTTGTCTTCTTTGGCGCTTCTGCCATTATAGTGGGCTCAGTTGTGCCCGAAATCGTGCGCGACTTCTCCTGGAGCTACGCCGATATAGGAGCCGTGCTCGCCGGAGGATCTGTCGGTTATTTTTGTTCTACGTTCTTATGCAGTCTGCTCCTGCGCCACTGGGGACCACGCTTAGTCATCACCGGGGGCTTAGTGCTACAAGCTCTGGGGTTGGCCGCGTTCGGCTATAGCCCATCCTTTTGGCTCAATCTAGTCGCCATGGCCCTTATAGGTCTCGGAGAAGGTGGTACAGAAGTTGTGACGAATTATTGCCTCGTGCGCATCGAAGAAAACGGGCGCAGCAATCTGATGAACTTCATGCACGCCGCCTTCACCGCCGGTGCCATCGTCGGCCCACTCGTAGTGGGACAGCTCATCGAGCGCGACCTCCCTTGGCAATATGCGTTCCAAGGTTTGGCTACGATTTCGCTGGCCATTGCATGTGTCTTGTATTTTCAACCCTTCAAAAATCTATTCTCTGACGCAGGCGAAAAACGGACCCACCTCGCCCTCGGCGATCTAATCCGCCAGCCGCTCTTACTCCTACTCACTTTCGTCATCTTGCTCTACGTCGGCGTCGAGATCGGCGTATCCAACTGGATCGCAGAATATTTCGTGCAGGTCGCGGGCACTTCTGCCTCCACGGGTGCCTATATGGTTTCGCTTTTCTGGGTCGGACTACTGACTGGGCGTTTACTCGTAGCGGCCCTGTACCGCGGCGAGCGCCAAGCACTATTCCTACTGGGTTTATGCCTAGCTTCGACGCTGAGTCTAACGCTGGCGCTCTTCGATGCGGAAATCGCGTGGAAAGCGGCTTGTTTCTTTGCGTGCGGCATGGGATTTTCCGCTATTTATCCCGTTATCGTCGTGCTGGCAGGTCGCTATTATTCCGACGAACAGGAGCTGGCTATCGGCATCATATCGACGGGCGGCGGCCTAGGCTCATTCGCCTTTCCCTTCGCGATGGCAGCGCTATCCGATCTTTGGGGGGTCCAACTGGCGTTCTGGTTTTACGCGGGCACGGCGGCGATGATGAGTGCGGCGGCAGCGGCGGTACTCTGGTGCGTCAAGAGAGCCGAATGGTCCGTTCGCGTATTGCCAAAATAGAACAACGGCCTATTCTCTTCACTATGATTTATTTCTTATTGATACTGCTATGGGCACATGCGGCAAGTGGACAAACGTGGGTAACTAAGTTAGAACACCTGTCCGGCCACGCGATCCAATCCATCGACGTGCAGGGCAACCGCTTTACGCGCGAATACATTATCCGCCGCGAACTGCGCTCAGCCGTCGGCTCCCCTCTAGACCTCGAACTATTAAAGGAAGACCTGCAACGCCTCGACAACCTCGATATCTTTAGCTCGCAGCACGTGCTCGCACGCAGCGTTGACGGCGGCGTCGCCCTGACTTTAGACGTGCGCGAAATCCCCTTCGCCGTGCCTTATATCAGCTATGATGTCACGGACGAGGACGGCTGGTCTTTTGGCCCCGCACTCAAGTCCGTCAATATGCTCGGCCGCGATATTTTTGTCGCAGGCTACGCCCTCTTCGGCGGAAAAACCACGTTCTTACTCGACTTAAATTACCCCTGGATTGCACACAACCACCTCTCGTTTGATCTCGACCTAAGTCGGATTGAACGCCAGAATGAATTAGATGGGTTTCGCGAGACCAGCTTTGAATTCAGCCCCTGGTTCGGAGCGTATATTGGCGAACACGGGCGCGCAGCGGCGGGGTTTAGCTATTTGCGTTTTGAGAGCCTTGAAGCCGGCCACACATTATCTGCTGACGATGCCGACGACCTCTTTCAACTCGGTGCACGACTCGGCTACGATGCCCGCGACAATTGGGGCGATCCGCATAGGGGCTGGCTCAACGAGATCGAACTGCGCCGCACCGGCGGTTTTTTGCCCGGAGACGGCGACTTCTGGACTGCGCATTTCGACTTGCGCCGCTTCCAGCCGTTGGGACAGACTCACACGTTAGTTTTGGCCACCCTGCTCTCTCTACAGTCGGGGCAACCCGGCGTCGATATCCCCGAATACATGGATTTCCACTTAGGCGGATCAAACACGATTCGCGGCCACGACATACGCGAGTTAGGCACAGAATTAGCGGGAAAGAACCAATTTCTCGGCACGCTCGAATACCGCTTTCCCCTCTTGCCCAGCCGCGAGTACGAGATTCTGGGATTAGCCTCTGATCTCGGTTTGTCTGCTGCCTTCTTCGCCGACACCGGTATGGCTTGGAATACGCAGAGCCAAATTGGCAGGAGCCGATCTCGCTCGGGGATCGGCCTGGGCCTGCGCCTGCTAATGCCCGCCGTAGATATGACGCGGTTCGATGTCGGCTTTGATGCCAGTGGCAACTGGCAGATCCACTTCGCCTCTTTCTCCAAGATGCGCTCTCAGCGCAGTCGGCTGCGCTGAGCACAAAAAAATCGGCCCCATTGCTGGAGCCGATACACAAAATACAATATCTCTTTAGTCTCTGCGTTATTCGTTCATTTGCCAACTTTCTCGGCGAAACAAACCCCAGAGAAATCTCAGTTGCTGGAAAACTCGACCAACAGGTCTCCGCATTGAGCACGCATTTTCTCTAATGCCCTATTGCGCAATTGACGCACGCGTTCGCGCGTAACCCCTAGCGCGTCGCCAATTTCTTCAAGCGTCATCGGCTCAGAATCATCAAGACCAAAATAGGAGCGCACAATCTGGGACTCACGCGGATCTAAAACACCGAGGCAAGCATGGACAGTCGCTTCCATTTGCAGGCGCTCGAAGTTCGCATCAATGCCCTCTTGTTTGGCGACAAATACCTGTACTAACGTCGTTTCTTCGTCCATAAAAGCTGGAGCATCGAGCGATACATCCTGCTGCGATACTTCCATGGCGTTGCGCGTGCGCGCAACACTGATATCTACCTTCTCGGCTATTTCTTCAAACGTAGGCACGCGCCCCAGTAGCTGGGCAAGCGCTCCCGTTTCTTTTTCTATTTTCTGCAAGTCGTTGATCTGGCTCATCGGCGGCCGAGCAATCTTTCCCTGTTCGGCCAATGCTTTGAGAATGGCCTGACGGATCCACCATACCGCATACGTTATAAATTTAAATCCGCGCGTCTCATCGAAGCGCTTCACCGCTTCTAAAAGGCCAAAATTACCCTCAGAAACTAGTTCAATGAGCGACAGACCGTAGTCTTTGTACTCGCGAGCTACGCTAACAACAAAACGCAAATTCGCCTGCACCAGTACCTGACGCGCTTCTTCGTCTCCGGCTTTAGCCCGCTTAAAATAAGCGACTTCGTCCGCTCTGCTTAGAGGCTGGGCATCCTTTATATCGCGCCAATACAATTCAATTGGGTCGTACGCACTTGTTGCCATACTGCCTCCAATTATATAAATAACAAAGGGTTATTAGACATTATATAAAATAATAATACATCTATGACGTTTACGTTAAGGTTAATATAAAATGCTATATGATCCCATGCAAGTCTTTCTCTTAGATGCACGCAAAAAAGATTAGATTCTTAGATTAGCGGACGGCGGCGGCTGGTCTTTTTGTCTGAGTGGCGCTTTTTCGCATCGAGTCGACGCCTTTTCGCCGCGCGACCGGGGCGTGTGGGTTTGCGCTTAGGCGGCGGCGGCTTGAGCGCATCTGCGAGGAGAGTCGTAAGACGCTCAAGACAATCCTCCCGATTGCGCCCCTGGGTGCGGTGGCGATCCGAATTGATGATCAGCACGCCGTCTTGGGTCAGCCTCTGCGCCAAATTATCCAATAGCAACTGCCGCTGTCCCTCGCTCAAAGACGAACTCTGCATCACGTCAAAACGCAGTTCGGCACGCGTATTCACTTTGTTGACATTCTGTCCCCCCGCTCCCGAACTGCGCGAGAAAGCAAAGTTCAGTTCTACTGCGGGTATATCCAATGTTCTCGTAATATTGAGCGATTCCATAATCTGGCGTTTTCACGTCTCGTTCAGCAATAATTGATGGCCACAGTTAGATCCTTTAATATTAGTCCTGCATATCACAATGCCCATACTTTTTTTAGGAGAATATATTATGAGCAGCAAATACACCGCCGCCATTATTGGCTGCGGTTCTATCGGCCACGCGCACATGGAAGGTTATGATCTAGTCGATGAAGTAGAAGTAGTGGCCGTAGCCGACCCCGTAGCTGCCGCGCGACAACTCTATATTGAAGAGTATGATATCGCTCAACAATACGACACCGTTGAAGAGATGCTAGACAAAGCCAAGCCCGACTTCGTCAGCGTCTGCACCTGGCATCTTTTGCACCCAGCCCCTACGATCGCCGCAGCCCAAGCCGGTGTCCAAGCCGTGATCTGTGAAAAACCGATGGCCATCGGCATGGAAGCAGCTGACTCTATGGTCAACGCCTGTGCCACCAGCGGCACCAAGTTAGTTATAAGCCACCAGCGGCGTTTTACCCCCGGCTGGGAAAAGGCCAAAGAGCTCATCGCACAAGGCGTGATCGGCAAACCGCTTTTTGTAACGAACAAAGTCGCCGAAGGCCTAACCAATTGGGGCACGCATTCCATCGATGGCTCGCGCTTTGTCCTCGGCGACCCCAAGGCGCATTGGGTCATGGGCTCCGTCGAGCGGCGCACCGACCGCTATGAACGCGACACGGCCGTTGAAGACGCCTGTATGGGGCTCGTGCAATTCGATAATGACCTGCAGCTCTTTATCCAGTCGGACCTCATGCGCGAGGGGGCTGCCGCCGGCCATTTCCAGATCCGCGGCAGCGAGGGATATATGGAAGTGACAGAACTCGGCGTGCGTCTTATGACCAGTGAAAAAGCGGGTTGGCAGGATATAGAAATTGAAATCGATGGCAGTTCCAAAGCAATCGGCGGCAACTCAAATGCCGCACAGGTGCGCGAATTGATCGACTGGATCGAAGGGCGCACCGACCAGCACCGCAACGCCGGCGCGACCGCGCGCGATACGGTCGAAATCATGATGGCGCTCTACGAATCGGCGCGACAGAACTCGGTTATCAATCTGCCGCTGCAAGAAAAGTCCTATCCACTTGCGCGCATGGTCGAAGAAGGCAAATTGCCCGTGGAAGTAGAGGGGCGTTACGATATCCGTTCCTTCTTAAATTGGGACGGCGTCGACGAAGAGGAATACAAAGCACTGCGCGACCAAGGCATGGGGCATCACCAGATCATGCGCCAACTACACGAAAAAATGCAATAAAAAAACAGCCGCTTAGTCGCGGAAAGTCCTGGCCAGGACTTTCCGCGAGCGGCTGTTTTTGCATGGATGCCGCGGATGGAGTGGGGACTCCGGTCTGCGGGAGTTTTCAGGGTGGGTAGCCCTGAAGGGGAGATCTATCTGAATGATCGGGTTTTCTTGGAGGTTCAACTTATACTTAGT
>Ga0055584_100004602_pt1 | contig 13524 bp, 5 predicted proteins | sample OSDHelmetaG_FD_58716 | JGI IMG/M metagenome (GOLD analysis project Ga0055584, IMG submission 58716) | Pelagic marine sediment microbial communities from the LTER site Helgoland, North Sea, for post-phytoplankton bloom and carbon turnover... | ecosystem: Environmental > Aquatic > Marine >... | reverse complement strand
TGGACGACTCCACCCGACACGCGCTGCAGACCGCCGCCGCCGGCCTGTCGCCCGCGGCCCTCGAGAGCGCGCTGGCGGCCCGGGCCTGCGCGGTGGCGTCGGGCGCGGTGCGCCCCCGGCGGCGCCAGCCACACCTCGCCGTCATCGACTACTCGGCGCCGTCCACCCAACCACGCCTGTGGGTCTTCGACCTCGACCTGGGCGCGGTCGTCTTCCACGAGTGGGTGGCCCACGGCAGCGGCGCGGGCGGGGAGGGGCCGCCGGTCTTCAGCGACGTGCCCGACTCGCACTGCTCCAGCCTGGGGGCCTTCGCCACGGCCGAGCTCTACACCGGCACCCACGGCCTCAGCCTGCGCCTGGACGGGCTGCAGCCGGGGGTCAACGGGCGGGCGCGGGCCCGCGACATCGTGGTGCACGGGGCGGCCTACGTCAGCCGCGACCACATCACCGAGTGGGGCCGGCTGGGGCGGTCGTGGGGCTGCCCGGCCGTGCGGGTGGAGGTGGCCGAGCCGCTCGTGCGGGCGCTGGCCGACCGGGCGCTGTTGTACGCGTGGCACGACGAGCTGCCGGCCGCGCCGCTGGCCGCGTGCCGCTGAGCGGCGCTGCGCGCATCCCGCCGCCCTACCAGCTCGACCCCGCGCCGCCGCCCCCGCTGCTGCCGCCGCCGAACGAGCTGCCGCCCCCGCTGTAGCTGCTGCTCGAGCCGCCGCTGTAGCTGCTGCTCGAGCCGCCCCCCGAGCTGCTCGACGACGACGGCGGCGACACGCGCGCCAGGATCACGGTCTTCTTGTCGTGGTAGCTGCACTGCTCGCAGCGCACGGTGACCACGGCGTGGCCCGTGCTGGTCGTGGTGGGGGACTGGACCACCGTGCGGCTGGAGCGGGCGGTCTTGTGGCGGCAACGGGGGCACGCGTCGAAGCCCGAGAACCAGCGCTCCCGACCGAAGGTGCGGACCTCCGCGCAGGTCGGGCAGGCAAACACGTCCCATTCGACGCTGCCGACCTCCTCCTCCTTCTGCTGGCCAGCGTCGAGGTGGGCGTCTTCTGTGGCCTCGTCGAGCTGCGGCATGTACACGGCGCAGTCAGGGCAGGTGCGCTGCCGGCGGCGGAACACGACGAAGACCCCGAAGGCAGCGGCGCCCAGCCCGAGGCCCCCGCTGACGAACAGGGCCGCGGCGGGGTCTACCGACGCGCCCGCGACCGGCTCGGGGCGCTCTGGCCACGGCGCGACCTGCACGTCGTGGGCGGCGGTGCCCAGGCGGGCCTCGAGGGGGTGCGCGCGCAGCTCACGGTCGATGGCCGTCATCCCGGCCACCAGCCCGGCGCCGTAGTCGCCGCGCTTGAAGTGAGGCACCATCTCCAGGCCCTGCATCGTGCCCAACCAGCCGTCGGTCAGCAGCGGCTCGAGGCCGTAGCCGGTCTCCATCTCGATCCGCCGCTGGTCCATCACCATCACGGTCAACAGGCCGTTGTTGGCCCGGTCGTCGCCCACGCCCCATGCGTTGAACAGCGCTGTGGTGAAGGTCTTGGGCACCTGGTCGGTGTCGCGCACGATCACGATCGGGGCCTCCACCGACAGGTCGCGGTGCAAGCCCTCGGCGAGCTGTTCGAGGGCCTGCAGCTCGCCCGCATCGAGGGCCTCGGCCAGGTCCACCACCCAGGCGCCGCGCGGCCGCGGGTTGGGCACCTCGGCGGGTGCGATGGCGTGGGCGACGGGCGCCCCGAGCAGGGCGGGGAGGAGCAGCATGGAGCCTCGCGAAAACAGGCGGAGAGCGGTGCGTTCCGAGCGCCACCTCGATAACCACCGCGGGGAGGCCCTGTGGCTGAATCGCTCCGCTCCTCGCTCCGCGCGCGCCCGGACATCCCGGACGAAGACATCGACGACGTCATCGGCATCGCCGCCGAGCTGCAGGCCCACGACCGCGCAGAGTCGGAGGGCGCCTCGCTGGCCGAGGTCGAGGCGGTCGCCCGCGAGCTCGACATCGAGCCCCACTACATCGACGACGCGCTGGAGGAGCTGAACCGCCGGCGCGCGGCGGCGGCCGCCACCAACCAGAAGGCCGCGTTGCAGGCCCAGGAGCGCAAGCGAACGGCCGGGATTGGGGTGGCGACCGCCGTGGTGGTCGGGCTGCTCATGCTGGGCGGGCTGGGGGTCGCCGTGCAGGCCGCGAGCCAGGATCTCGCCGCCGCCGCCACGAACGTCGAGCACGCGCGCAGCTACCTCGACGGGGTGCTCGATCGACAGGCCGCGCTGGTGCCGCAGCTCGTGGCGCTGTCGGGCGGCGACCCCGAGCCCCTGCGGGCGGCGGCCGACCAGCTGCGCGAGGCCGACAGCCTCGACGCCCGCCTCGACGCCAGCCGCGCCCTCGACGCCGAGCTGGCCCGCACGCTGGCCCGCCTGCCGCCCCCGGCCAACGAGACCGAAGGCGTGCAGCGGCTGGGCGTGCAGCACGAGCTCACCGGCGTGCAGAATCGCCTGCAGGTCGAGTCTCGGCGCTACCGCGACGCCGAACTGGCTTGGGCGCGGGCGAACCGCGGCGCGCTGGCCGGCATGGCGCTGCAGCTCGGCTTGGTCGAGGCGCCCGCGCCTTGAGCGGCGGGGGGCGCCCCTCGATCCCCACGCCGGCGCAGGATCCTCCCGGTCGATGACCATGGCGCCGACCCCGTCCGCCTGCTAAATAATGTGAGCGCTCGCTTTATTTCGGAGGATGGATGTCTCGACCGCGCCAGGCCCGCGCCATCGCCACCCGCGACGCGATCGTGCAGGCCACGATCGACGCCCTCGCAGACGGCGGCCTCGCCGCCACCACCACTGCGGCGGTCGCCCGCGCCGCCGGCGTGTCGCAGGGGGCGCTCTACGGGCACTTCTCCACCAAGGCCGCGCTGCTGACCGCAGCCACCGACGCCATCCTCGACGAGCTCTTCGCCGCCTTCGCCGACGCCCTGCCCCGAGCGGCCGGCGCGGGCGACCTGCTCGACGAGGGCCTCGCGGCCTTGTGGATCGTCTACCAAGATCCGCGTCTGGCCGGGCTCTTCGAGCTCTTCCTGGCCGCCCGCCACGACCCCGACCTGCAGGCCAGCCTCTCCCCCCTGCTCGTCGCGCACGCCGACCGCGAGCTCGCCCTGGCCCGGTCCCTGTTCCCTCAGGCGGCCCACCGCGACGACTTCGACGCTGTGGTGGTCGGCCTGCTGAGCACCCTGCAAGGGGCCGCCGTCGCCGCTGGGGTGCTCCCCGGCCACGCCGGCCACCTCGAGCTCCGCTTCATCACCGAGCTCGTCCGACGCGAGCTCGGCACCCCAACCCTGCCCCACCCCCCGGGCGCGGAGGCCACACCATGAGCGAGACCGTCCTGCTGCTGGCCATCCCCGCCTTCGTGCTCACCATGCTGATCGAGTGGCTGCTGTTGCGACGGCGCCCCGAGCACAAGGGCTACACCCTGTCCGACTCCTTCGGCAGCCTGTCGATGGGGGTCGGCTTCCTGGTGCTCGACGCCGGCTGGCGCATCCTCGGCCTGGGCTTCCTCGCCTGGGTGTGGCAATTCCGCGCCTTCGACATCGAGCCGGTGTGGTGGAGCTGGCTGCTGCTCATCGTGCTCGACGACCTGTGCATGTATTGGGCGCACCGGCTGGGCCACGAGGTCCGCCTCTTCTGGTGTGCGCACCACAACCACCACAGCTCCGAACACTACAACCTGTCGACCGCCCTGCGACAGTCCTGGACCGAGCACCTCTACAAGCCGCTGCTCTGGGCGCCCCTGGCCCTGCTGGGCTTCCCCGTCGAGATGATGGTGCTGGCGATGGCCTTCAACCTGCTCTACCAGTACTGGCTGCACACCGAGCTGCTCGGCGACCTCGGGCCCCTGGGCTGGCTGCTGAACTCGCCGTCGTTCCATCGGGTGCACCACGGCCGCAACCCGCAGTACCTCGACCGCAACTACGCCGGCATCTTCATCCTGTGGGACCGCATCTTCGGCACCTTCGAGCCGGAGCGCGAGCCGGTGGACTACGGCGTCACGGTGCCGGTGGAGTCGGACAACCCCTTCGTCATCGCCACCGCAGAGTTTCGCGCGCTGGGCCGGGATCTTCGCGCCGCCCGGAGCCTCCGCGGCGTGCTCGGCCACCTCTTCGCCCAGCCCGGCTGGGCCGAAGACGGCGACCACAAGACCGCGCGGGTCGCCCGCGCCGAAGCAGAGGCGACCCGACGGGGGGCGCCGCAGGCGTGACGGCCCCTCCGGCGCCGGTCGCTCCTCAGGCCTCGGTGGGAGCGCCCATCCACGCCCGCAGCGTCTCCAGCCACCCGTCCGACGCCCCCCCGGTGCGCTCCAGCTCGCCGGTCTCGAGCGCCGCGAGCAAGCGCCGCGTCTCGGCGTTCGTACCCCCGCGATCCGCCAACACCTCGGCCAGCACGGCGTACTCTTCACGCGCGCCGGTGGCCTGGATGCGCGCCGCCACGCGCCGCTGCAGGTCGGGGTCGCCCGGCAGCGGGCGCTCGTCTTCGTTGGCGGGCCCCAGCCCGTTGATGGCGGCGATGACCCGCTGCTTGCGCTCTCCGTAGGGCACGGTGGCGAGGTCTTCGGGGAGCAGCGGGGCGCCCAGCCAGATGTCTTGGCGGCCCAGGCCCACGGGGTACTCGGTGCGCTCGTCGAGGGGCGCGACCGGCAGACCGCCCACGAAGCGCACGGGCACGATGGGGGCGCCCACCTTCAGCGCCATGTCGATGAAGGCGCCGCTCATCTTCTGCACGGGCGCGCGGCAGGTCTTCGACCGGGTGCCCTCGACGTGCACCATCACGCTGCGGCCGGTGGTGGCCATCTCGCCGGCCAGCTCGCCGATGATGCGCACCAGGCTCTGCTTGTCGTCGCGGTCGAAGTACGTGATCAGCTTGGGGTCGCGCACGCCAGGGTAGGCGAAGCTGTGGCGGATGAGGTCGCCCAGCCAGGTGTGGCGGTGCTCGGCCTTGGCGATGGTGACGCAGGGCACCTCGAACAGGCCGCCGGCCAGGATGCTGAAGAGCAGCGACTCGACGCCGGTCTGGTGGTTGCCCAGGAACAGCACGCTGCGGCCCCGCAGGGCCTCGAGGGCGTCGGGCTGGGCCAGCACCACGCGGCCCACGAAGCGCTCGATGAGGCCGTAGTAGAGGTCTTCGACCGGCCAGGGGTCGCGATCGAACCAGCCGGTCCAGTGCTCCTCCACCCGGCTGAGGTCGAGGGCGCCGTCGCCCTGGTGGCTCACCCGCACCTGCGCGCCGGGCTCGATGCGCAGGGTGCGCGGGTTGAGGGGCAGCGCGCCGGGCAGCACCGACGGGTGCAGCCGTTCGAGGCGGGCGAGGTGCTCTTTCACCGCGATCTCGGTGGGATCGGTGGTGCCGTAGATCGCCTGGATGGTGCCGGGCAGCCAGTCCGAGCCCGCGACGTCGGCCGGATCGAGGGTGGTGGCGCCGTCGTCGCCCACGGTCGAGAGCGACACCCCTTCGACGAAGGCCCGGTCTCGCAGGAAGGCCCGGCGGTCGGCGGGGGCGGCCTGCCCGATGGGGCCCTTGGGGAAGGTGGCCTCGACCAGCCGCAGCTCGGCCCACACGCGGCCGTCGGCGATGAGCTGCAGGTCGAACTGCGGCATGCCGTCGGCGAAGAAGCCACAGAAGCGCGCCTCGCAGCGCACCTCACCCGACAGGGGCGTGGGCCCGAAGAGGTCGATGCGGGGCAGGAAGGCCGGGTAGGCCACGCGGTCGGCGCCCACCTGGTCGGTCCACCGGTGGAGCTGGTCGTGGGGGATGCCGTGGGTGGCGGCGTCGAGCAGGCGCGGGTTCAGGCGGCCGGAGGGCACCGCGCCGGGGCGGGCATCCAGCACCGCCGAGCTGCCCTGCGCGCCCATCACCACCGACGTGAGCGCCTGGTAGGCCGGGCCGTGGAAGAGGTGGCCGGCGGCGTAGCGGTCGGCCTCGATCGGGCCGTCGAGGGGGTCGAGCGGCGCAGGCGCCGCGCCGGGCTCGCCGGGCACCACAAGGGCCGTGGCCACCACGCCATCGGCGTCGTGCAGCGACACGGGCACGCCGCGCGGGCCCGGGGTGCCGCGCTCCACCCGCAGGGTCACGGGCGAATCGACCACCACCCAGCGCTTGGCGCGCACGTCGCGCAGGCCCGAGATGGGGCCGGGCACCGCGCTCGCGAGCAGGTCCACCATGTTCATCATGGCCAGCGCCGGCGCGGTGTACGTGGGCCGGTGGTCGCCCAGCCATGGGTCGGTGGCGGGGTCGAGCACCACGGTGTCGTCGGGGTCGGCGTCGGACACCACGCGCATGCCCAAGTCGGGGCACTCGTAGATGCGCTTGCCGTCCACCCAGTAGCTGCAGCGGGCCTGCACCCACGCGCCCCGGTCGTCCTCCCCCTGGGCCGTGATCTCGGCGGTCACCACCACAGCGTCGTTGTGGGGCACCACCTGGCCGCGGTAGGTCCAGCCGTGGCTCGCGCCCGTCTGGATCGACTCGAAGCGCGGGTTGGGCAGGTTCGCGCCCACCCCCGTCTCGACACACCACGCCTGCAGCAGCCGCAGCATGGCCTCGACACCCAGCGAGCCAGGCTGCACGGGGTCGCTGTAGAAGTGGGCCTTGAAGAACCAGGCCGCCGCATCAACCGCCATCTCGCCGCGGATCTGGCCGAGCCCCGCCGCGCCGCCTTCGGGCCACAGGCCGGTCACCCGGTCGAGCACCCGCAGGCGCGCGGCCGGCGGCAGGCAGGGGGCGCCGCCCACCAAGGTGGCGTGGGCGAAGGGCTTGTCGCAGTTGGCGGGCCGCTCGAGCAGCTCGACGGCGGCCGGCGGCTTGGCCAGGCCCACCTGGTTGGCCATGCTGGCCGGCGGGAAGAAGCCGAAGACCGTGTCCAGGTCGTAGACCGGCTCGCCGTTCAGGGTGCAGCGCACGGTGAAGGCCACGATGGTCATGCCGCCCGTGCGGCTGATGCGGTCGAGGGAGGCCCGGGTGACCAGCGTTCCGTCGCCCGGCCGCAGCTCTCGGTGCAGGGTGCCCGTGCCGTCGAGGTTGCGAAAGAGCACGTCGCTGTCGGTGAGCGTGCAGCCCGCGTAGCTGGCCAGCCAGCCGCACGGCTGCAGCGCCGCCTCGAGGAGCACGCAGAAGGGCATCACCGCGGAGTCGTTCTCAGCGAAGTACCAGGCCTCTTCGGGGATGTCGTACTCGACCACCGCCAGGTGGCCCTGGCCCAGCGTGCCCATGGGCTTGCCGGTCTCGACCACGCGGCTCATGAAGTGGTAGGGCGGGCCCGGCAGGCGCGGCACCCGGCGGGGGCCGTCGAAGCGCGCATAGAGCGGCCCAAAGGCCTCGGACGGGCGGCCCCACGCGCAGGCCAAGAGCGAGTGGTAGTCGAAGGCGAAGCCGTCGTGGGTGGCGACCGGCTTCGTCTCTGCATCGAGGGACGAGCGGGCCCGGGCCGCGGCCACCACGTCGGGCTGGGTGGAGAGGGGCCAGTCGGGCACCAGCTGCAGCCCGATGCGTCGGGCGTGGAAGCCCTTGAGGCCGTCGGTGGTACACAGCAGGTCTGCATAGACGGTGGGGATGGGCCCGGCCACCACCTCCTCGATGAAGATCTCGTAGACCAGCAGCTTGCTCTCGGGGATGGTCTGGCCCCGGCACTTCATGTCGAAGGTCTCGTCGCCCACCGGCTGGAAGCGCCAGCCGTCCTTGTCGATGGTGAAGCCGAGGGCGGCCATGTAGAAGGCCACCGCCTGCAGGCAGCCCTCGAACATCAGCGTGCCGGGCATGCAGGGGTCGTTCTTGAAGTGCCCCTCGAAGAACCAGTCGTCGGCCGCGATGTCGCGCTCGGCGCGCAGGTAGCCGCGGCCCCACGGGCCGCCCTGGGGGGCCAGCTCGGTGATGCGGTGGAAGAACAGGTGCCGGCCCTTCTGGATGGAGGGCGTGCGGTGGTGGGTCTTGGTGTCGTCGAAGGCGGCGCCGAAGGCCTCCCACGGGCGCCCGTCGGCGAAGGCGGAGACCTGCTCGTAGGTGAAGGTGCGGGCCACTTCGGGCACGGCCGGCGGGTCGAGGCGGGGGTCGTCTACGACGTCCTGGGCCTCGGGGGTCCACAGGATGCCGTCGCTGGCGTCGAGCTCGGCCCGCGTGAAGAAGCCGGCCTGGCCCCCGCGCACGCTCAGCCGCCGCTCGTCGCCCACATAGCAGTCGTAGTGGAAGAAGAAGAGACGCACGTCGCCCTGCTTGGCGTGCCCATCGACGTGGATGTCGTAGCGCATGGTCTCACCCGGCTTGGGCAGGTCACCGTGGTAGGTGAGCTTGCAACCCAGCAGGCGGTAGAGCCGGTCGGGGCCGGCCACGAGGTTGACGCCCAGATACGAGATGAGCATCAGGTCGGCCTGGCCCGACTCGATCATCAGCCCGGCCGGCATGCGGCCGCCGTTGAGGTACCAGTCGTCCCACGTGATGTCGGTCTCGGTCCAGATGGAGCCCTTGCCCATGCTGAGCGGCTCGGCGTCGAGGCCCACCACGCGATCGGCCAGCAGCAGCGGCGGCTCGGGCATGCGAGTGACGATCTCGAAGGCGTCTTGCGGGGCGAAGTCGGGGCCGAAGATCTCGGAGATGTCGCCCGAGGCGTGGATGAGCAGCTCGTCCTTGGAGAAGGTGCGGCCCCGCGGGGGGACCCCGCCGACATCCGCCGCGCGGGCGGGCTTGGTGGACAGGGCGGGCGCAGAGACGGGCGCAGAGACGGGCGCAGAGACGGCCGCTGCAGGCGCAGCGACGGCAGCAGGAGCCACCGGCGCCGAGGCCAGGGCCGGGCGCGCGGGCGCTGCGACGGGAGCGGCCGCCGCGGCGCGGGCGGGCGCGACGGCGGCAGGCGCGACGGGGGCGAGCGCCGGCGCGCCCTGGGCCGTGTCGAGCAGCACCTGGGCGCTGCGCTGGCGCATCTCCACGAACTGCCGGTGCACGCGGGCCTGCTCGGCCAGGAAGCCCTGGTGGACGGCCGAGATCTGGCCCAGCCAGGCCTGATGGGCCTGGGCGATGGCGCCGGCGGGGGTGGCGGCCCGCGCGGGGCGGGGCGACGGGGCCCCGCCGCGACGGGGGGCCGGAAGCACCTGCGGGGCGGGCGGAGCCTGCGGCGCGGGCGCCGGGGCCTCGACCCGCAACGCCGCCGACACGGCGGCCGACGGCAGGGCGGGGGCCGGGGCCATGGTCTCGACAGAGGGGGCGTCTTCGGAGGCAGGCATGGGGGCTCCAGCGGCGGCAGCGGGCAGCGGCGGCAGGGACACGGACGGCAGGTGGGCCGGGACCGTGCGAACGGGCGAGGGCGCGGGGCGATCGGCGGGCAGGGGGGCGTCGCCGCGCTCGACGGTCACCGACCAGCCGCTCTCGGCCATGCCGGCCGTGGCGACCGTGTAGGCGGCGGCGCCGTCCACCAGCCGCACCGTGGCGGCGGCGAGCTGCACCAGGCCGATGGCGGCGTGGGCGTGGCCCGCGGTGGGCGGCAGATCATCGAAGAGGGGGGCGTCGGGGGCCGGCAGGGCGGCGCCGGCCGTGGCGAAGCGGGGGGCGTCGGGCAGCCGAGCCAGCACCGGGTCGCCGGCGGCGCGGGCGTCGGCCTCGCGCTTGAGCACCACCACCACGGCGGCGTCGCCGGGCGCGCGTCGGTCGCCCAGGGCGTAGGCCGACGACAGGTGCACGGGCTCGCAGGACAGGTCGACCGCGCCCACCACCACGGCGTCGACCTCGCCCGTCTGCAGGGCGCGCACGGCGACGTCGAGGGCCACGCCGCCGCTCAGCTCTTCGGCGGAGACCGTGAAGCCGAAGGCGCCGGCGTCGAGCTGGCGGTTGATGCGGTTGGCCGGGATGTTCGGCATGGTGCCCACCACGCCGGCGGCCGGCAGGGGGCCCACGAAGGCGTCTTGGGCGGCGGCGGCCCAGTCGGCGGGCAGCCCCAGGCGCGCGGCCAGGGTGGGCATGCGCCAGCGGGCGCCGTAGCGTGCGATCTCGGCGTCGCAGCCCATGCCCACCACCACGCCGGTGCGGGCGGGGGCGGCGGGAGCCACGTCATTGGTGATCGCGCGGGCCACCGACAAGACCATGGTCTGCTGGGCCAGCGTGTGGTCGAGGTCGGCGGGGGGGAAGCGAAGGCCGCGCAGGCCCACGTCGATCGACCGGGCCGTGGCGCCGGGGCGGGTGGTGCCGCGCACCGCGTCGGCGAAGGCGCCCATGGTGGCGGCCTCCCCCACATGGGCGCCCAACCCGACGATGGCGACCGGCGGAAGGGCGGCGGCGGGCGCTGGGGCGCCGCGCGGGGTCTGGTCGGTGAGCGCCTCGACCACGAGGTGGGCGTTGTTGCCGCCAAATCCGAAGGCGGAGACCGCCGCGCGCAGCGGCGCGTCGCCCCAGGGCTCTGCCCGAAGCACCGGCCGGAAAGGCGTCTCGGCCAGCACCGGGTTGGGCTGTTCCACGTGCAACGTGGGGGGGCGCACCCGGTGGCGAAGGGCCTCGGTGGCCTTGATGAGGCCGGCCACGCCGGCCACGGTCACGAGGTGGCCCAGGTTGGACTTCAGCGAGCCCACCGCGAGGGGGTCGGTCCGCTGCCCGAAGGCGGCCGCCGTGCTGCGCAGCTCGGTGGCGTCGCCCACGGGGGTGCCGGTGGCGTGGCACTCGAGCAGGCCCAGGTCGCCGGGCTGCAGGCCGGCCTGGGTGTAGGCCGCGCGGATGGCGCGCTCTTGGCCAGCGGCGAGGGGGGCGAGCAGGCTGCGGCCCCGACCGTCGTTGCTCAGGCCCACGCCGCGGATGACGCCGTGGATGGGGTCGCCATCGGCCAAGGCGTCGTCGAGCCGCTTGAGCGCCACGAAGGCGCAGCCCTCGGCGGGCACGAGGCCGTCGGCCTCGGCGTGGAAGGGCCGCGACCGGCCCGACCGGGACATGGCGTTCAACGCACAGAATCCCACATGGATGAAGAGGTCGTCGGCCCGGTTCACGGCGCCAGCCAGCGCCACGTCGGCGCGGCCGTCGTGCAGCCGGTCGCAGGCCAGCTTGATGGCGTAGAGCGCGCTGGCGCAGGCCGCGTCGAGGCTGGTGGCGCCGGCCTCGAGGCCCAGGGCCTGGGCCAGCAGCAGCGCGGGCAAGCCCGAGTGGAAGCGGTTGCGCGGGTCGGGCAGGTCGAGGCCGGCCTGCTGCACCACGCCGGCGCCCAGCGACTGCGCGAGCCACGCGGCCTCGGCCAGGCGGGCGGCGGCCGAGGTGGGGAAGCTCAGGTTGCCCATCACCACGGTGGTGCGGGGCCCCACGGCGGCGGGGTCGAGGCCGGCGTCGCGCAGGGCCGCGCGGCCGGCGTGCAAGGTCCACAGAAAGAGCGGGTCGAGGGTGGAGAGGGACGCGGCGGGCAGGCGGAAGCCCTCTGGGTCCCACACCTGCTCGAAGCCGCGCACGTAGCCGCCCCGGTCGGACCACGCGTGGTCGGGCTTCGGCTGGTCGGGCGACGTCGTCACGCTGGCGGGATCGACCCCCCACCGGCCGTCGGGGGCCGACGAGGTGAGGTCACGACCCGCGAGCACGGCCTCCCAGAGCTGCTCGGGGGAGAGCGCGCCGGGCAGGACGCAGGCGCGCCCGACGATGGCGATCGGCGAGAAGACGGTCATGGCGTCCTTGTCGGGGCTAGGCGTCGGGCCGCAGGTGGGTCTCGACGCCCTCGAGCCGGGCCACGGGCACGCCGGTCTCGGCGTCCATCAGGGTGACGTCGGACACCGCGCGGCCGCGGCCGGTCTCGCGGCGCTGCACCACCCCGCGCAGCGCGCCGTCGGGGGGCGTGGCGCTGAAGGTGCGGATCGAGCCGATGCCGGTGGGCAGGCTGGCCCCACCGAGCACCTCACGGCCCCACAGCACGGCGAGCTGGAGGGCGCCGTCGTAGGCGGCCACGTCGGTCTGGAAGCCCTCGGCCGGCCACCCGGCCCGCTTCAGGCCGATGAGCCCGCCCGCCATGCCGTCGGCCGACACGCCCTCGGGCTCGGAGAGCACCTGCAGGTCGGGGCCGTGAAACAGCACATGGCCGTCGTAGAGGGGCCGATCGGCCCAGCTGTCGAGGCCGGGCGTGGCGGGCGCGAGCCCGGGCAGGCCGGCGTCGGCCATCATGCGGGCGGTGGCGCGGTACCGGGGCTTTCCGGCGCCGTCGCGCACCTCGAGGGCCATCATGGTGCCCGCGCCGTCGGCGGGGCGCGCGGTCACCCGCACGTCGAAGCGGGACGACTCGGGCCAGGCGGGCAGGCGGATGCCGCCGAGCACCTTCAGGCCCTCGATGCCGTCGAGGTGCAGATCGGGGCGGAGGGCGCGGGCGGCGCGCACGAACCACTCCACCGCCAGCACCACGGGCACCACGGGGGCGCCTTGGATGGCGTGGCTCACCAGCCAGGGCTGGCGGGCCTCGGAGACCTCGACCTGCAGCACGGTGGTGACCGGCGCGTCGTCGGGCAGCAGCGACTCGGGGCGCGGCCGGCCGCCGAGCACGACCTCCACCGGACCGCCCTGGGTCTGCAGCTCGTGCACCAGGGCGCGGGCGCCGGCCTCGAGCTCGATGAGGGGCACGCCCAGGGCCTCGAAGCGGCGCTTGAGCGCCGGCGTGACCATGCCGCCGGCCCAGGGCCCCCAGCCCAGCGACCGCACCACGCAGCCGGGGCGGCGGCGGGCCTCGGCCAGGGCCACCTTGTTGAGCACCTCGTTGGCCATGGCGTAGTCGCACTGGCCCACGTTGCCGCACCGGGCGGCCACGCTGGAGAAGTTCACGAGCGCCTTGAGGGGCGCGTCGGCGGTGGCGTCGAGCAGGGCCTGCAGGCCGGCGACCTTCGTGCGAAAGACCGCGTCGAAGGCCTCATCGGTCTTGTCGGCGATGGGCTTGTCCCAGATGACCCCGGCGCCGTGGATGACGGCCGTGACGGCCCCCCAGTCGGCGCGCGCGCTGGCCAGGGCGCCGGCCAGCGCGGTGGGGTCGGTGACGTCGGCCGAGACGTAGCGGGCCTGTCCGCCGGCGGCGGTGATGCGGGCCAGCGTGTCGCGGATCTCGCGACCGGCCAGGATGCGGGAGACCTGACGCCCGAGGTCTTTGGGGGAGACCGGGCGACCAGCGGCGCGGGCGTCGAGCAGCAGGGCCTTCTTGAGCTCTGGGTCGGTGTGGGCGCCCGCCGCGGCGGCGGGCTCGTCGAGCAGGGCCGAGCGGCCGAGCAGCAAAAAGCGGGCCTGGGAGGCGGCGGCCAGGGCCACCACGGTCTCGGCGGTGACGCCGCGGGCGCCCCCCGACACCACCACCACGTCGTCGGATCCGAGGGACAGGGTGGACGGCTCGGGGTCGTGGGCGACCGACCGCAGGGTGATCCGCTCGCCGGCGGCATCGAGGCCCACCTCGCGCTCGGGGCCGCCCTCGAGCAGCTCCAGGGCGAGGATCTCGGCGAGGTCGGACGCCGAGCGCCCGTCGCGCACGAGGTCGAGGGCGCGCACGGTGGCGGCGGGCCACTCGAGCGCGGCGGTGCGGGCCAGGGCCGCGAGGCC
>Ga0055584_100004600_pt1 | contig 13526 bp, 14 predicted proteins | sample OSDHelmetaG_FD_58716 | JGI IMG/M metagenome (GOLD analysis project Ga0055584, IMG submission 58716) | Pelagic marine sediment microbial communities from the LTER site Helgoland, North Sea, for post-phytoplankton bloom and carbon turnover... | ecosystem: Environmental > Aquatic > Marine >... | reverse complement strand
TCGATACTTACGATGTTGATATGGACAATTGCGGTCCAATGGTTCTCGATGCTCTGGTCAAGATCAAGAATGAGATCGATCCGACACTGACGTTTCGACGGTCTTGTCGCGAGGGCATCTGCGGATCGTGCGCGATGAATATTGACGGTGGGAATACTCTGGCGTGCACTCGCGCAAATGACGAGCTTAAGGGTGACGTAAAAATCTACCCGTTGCCGCATTTACCGGTCGTTAAGGACCTTGTGGCCGATCTGACCAATTTTTACGCGCAGTACGCGTCGATTAAGCCCTGGCTGCAGTCGCGAACGCCACCGCCGCCAGATCAGGAGCGCCTGCAAAGTAAAACAGACCAAGAGCTCATCAATGAGCCGGCGGCTTGCATTCTATGCGCCTGTTGTTCGACTAGTTGTCCGAGCTACTGGTGGAACAGCGATCGCTATCTCGGTCCAGCTGCATTACTGGCTTCGTATCGCTGGCTGGTCGATAGTCGAGACGATGCAACCGATGAGCGACTCAACGAGCTTGAAGATCCCTTCAAGCTTTACCGTTGCCATACCATCATGAATTGTACTCAAACCTGCCCCAAAGGCCTGAATCCGGCGAAAGCGATCGCTGAGACGAAAAAGATGATGGTCGAGCGGAAGCATTGAGTAATCAATCACGCCTACGCTGGCAGTGTCGGCGCGGTATGCGTGAGCTCGATGAGTTATTGCTGCGTTACCTCGAAAGCCGTTACCCAATCGCTGCAGACGATGAGAAGGCTGCGTTCCAGGCGGTTCTGGAGCTTCCTGATCCGGAATTGAATGGCTACCTCTTACAACGACAAGTACCCACTGAAGGGTCCAAAGCTTTTGTTATCAAACACATACTCAGTATACCTAACGTCTAATCTTTGGCTGCAGGTCCTTAATACCCCTTTGGCCCTCACTGTCTTGAGTATGGACGTGCTGATTGCAAAAGTGGTATTAGATCGAGTGAGGTGTCTGCGCGCGTTTACACCCTTAGTCATCGACCGGCCGGTATCGGCGCGCGGCTAGGTGCAAATTCTTCATTACTACACGCGTACTGGCTGCCACCTTTGCGAGATTATGCTCGAAGAATTGCTGCCGTTGATTCGCGGCAAAGCGGAGCTCGAAATTCGCTGCGTCGATTCGCGAGATGATTGGCGCGAAAAATACGATGTTCGAGTACCTGTCGTCGAAAGCGACGGTCAAATCATCAGTGAGTATCCGCTCAATCTCGACTCTGTCTATGCATTTCTAGCCAGAACCATCTGAATCGAAAAATAACATGCGTTGCTTGGGGGTTGAAGTCGGTATACTTCGCCGCTGAATTGGGCTGGCCTACTGAGCCGGCGGCTGAACACACTCTGTCATGAAGCATATTCGAAATTTTTCAATCATCGCCCATATCGACCATGGTAAGTCGACGATCGCGGACCGCTTTATCCACTATTGTGGTGGACTGTCTGATCGTGAGATGGAAGAACAGGTTCTCGATTCGATGGATCTTGAGCGTGAACGCGGTATTACGATTAAGGCACAAAGCGTCTCGTTGAATTACACCAGTGCGGCCGGCGAAGTTTATCAACTTAACTTCATTGATACGCCGGGACATGTCGACTTCTCCTATGAGGTATCGCGCTCTCTGGCTGCCTGCGAGGGCGCCTTGCTAGTGGTTGACGCCGCGCAAGGTGTAGAGGCGCAGAGTGTTGCTAACTGCATGACGGCGATTGATCAGGGCCTTGAAGTAATGCCGGTTCTTAATAAGATTGATCTGCCGGCGGCTGAGCCGGAGAAAGTCGTTGCGGAAATCGAACACATCATCGGTATCGATGCTCAGGAGGCTATTCATGTCAGCGCGAAGACCGGTCTCGGCATTCCTGAATTACTCGAACAAATTGTCGAACTTATTCCGCCACCCGAAGGCGATCCTGATGGTGAGCTACAAGCACTGATTATAGATTCTTGGTTTGATAACTATGTTGGCGTTGTTTCGTTGGTGCGCGTGATGAACGGCACCCTTAAAAAGCGTAGCAAAATCACTGTCATGTCGACCGGTGTTAGTTATGGTGCAGATCGAGTCGGCGTCTTTACCCCCAAAATGGAAGACCGAGACCACCTCAGGGCTGGAGAAGTTGGGTTCGTCATCGCTGGCATAAAAGATATTTATGGCGCACCGGTTGGTGACACCTTGACCGCGACCCACAAGCTGTGCGCGACAGCATTGCCCGGCTTCAAGCAGGTCCAGCCGCGCGTGTTCGCTGGGCTCTTTCCAATTAGCTCAGACGATTATGAAAACTTCCGTGAAGCGCTGCAGAAGCTGCGACTTAATGATGCAGCATTGCATTTCGAGCCAGAATCCTCAGCGGCACTTGGATTTGGATTTCGCTGTGGATTTCTCGGTATGTTGCATATGGAGATTGTCCAGGAGCGCTTGGAGCGCGAATATGATCTCGAATTAATCAGTACGGCGCCGACGGTTATATTTGAGGTCGAAACCAATACCGGTGAAACACTGCAAGTCGATAATCCATCGAAGTTGCCGTCAGTAAATGAAATTACAGAGCTACGTGAACCGATTATTTCTGCAAATATTCTCGTACCGGAGAAATACGTAGGTGCGGTAATCAAGCTGTGTATCGATAAGCGTGGCGTTCAAAAACAGATGCGATATCTTGGTGGGCAAGTATCGATCGAGTATGAGATACCGCTGGCAGAAGTAGTACTGGATTTCTTTGATAGATTAAAATCTGTTAGTCGCGGCTTCGCGTCGTTCGATTATCATTTCAATCGTTTTCAGGTTGCGGATCTGGTCCGGCTTGATGTGTTAATCAACAATGAGCGAGTCGACGCTTTATCTGTCATTATTCATAAAGAAAATGTTCGCGGACGCGGTCGTGATCTGGTGGAGAAGATGCGAGAGCTCATCCCACGGCAGATGTTCGACGTGGCTATTCAGGCGGCAATTGGCGGCCAGGTTATTGCTCGCAGCAATGTAAAGGCGCTACGGAAAAACGTTACGGCGAAATGTTACGGCGGCGACATTTCAAGGAAGCGAAAATTGCTTGAGAAACAAAAGGCTGGTAAGAAACGAATGAAACAGGTGGGTTCGGTCGAGATTCCACAAGAAGCGTTTTTGGCAGTTCTACGAACTGATAAGTGAGTTTCTATTTTGAGTATTAATCTTGCGCTGATTCTGACTTTGCTAACCTTGGCCTCAGGTATCGTTGTGGCTATGGATACTTTGGTTTGGAAAACGGCTGATCAGGACAGCCGTTCAGTACCGGGCTTGCTGACGATGGTAGTGGAGTATTCGCGCTCATTTTTTCCGGTTTTGATTTTTGTCTTGGTGATTCGCTCGTTTATTTTTGAGCCATTTCGTATTCCTTCGGGCTCAATGAAGCCTACCTTGATTGTTGGTGATTTCATTTTTGTTAAGAAGTTTAGTTATGGATTGCGGCTGCCCGTTACCGAAACGAAGATTATTGAAACTGGCCAACCGGAGCGCGGAGACGTAATCGTATTTCGATTACCGTCGAATCCGAGTATCAACTACATAAAGCGTGTGATTGGTTTGCCTGGTGATGAAGTTTCGTTTGAGCGCCAGCGACTGACAATCAATGGTGAATTGATGAATTTTGCTTCAAACGGCGAAATTTTTGAGCGTGCACCTGTCTATATTGAAGATTTGGATGGGCGCTCTCACCAAACCTTGATCCATGATCCAAATCGCTCGAAGCAGGACGGTGTCTATATTGTTCCTGAGGGTCAATACTTCGTCATGGGTGATAATAGAGATAGAAGCAAGGACAGCCGCTATATCGGCACTATCCCCGAGGCATACCTAGTTGGTGAGGCTGTGCGCGTATGGATGCACTTTGTGCCCTGGGAAATACCAGATTGGGGCCGCATTGGGATGAAAATTGAATAAAGCCGAGAGCTGGCTCGAAAAGACGCTGCAATATCGGTTTCACGATGCTGATCTATTCAAGCAAGCGTTAACCCATAGAAGTGCCTCCAATCGCAATAATGAACGCTTGGAGTTTCTGGGCGATGCTGTATTGGATTTTATTGCGTCAGAAATTGTGTTTGAGGCGAGGCCAGATGCACCAGAAGGTGACCTGAGCAAACTCCGTTCATCACTTGTTAAGGACGAAACATTAGCGGCACTGGCCGCCGAGCTCGGTCTCGGCGAGCACCTTATTCTCGGTAGCGGTGAGCTGAAAACAGGCGGGCATCGACGTGAGTCCATCCTTGCTGACGCACTTGAAGCGATCTTTGGCGCCGTATTTCTGGATCGAGGATTTGACGCCGCTAAAGATATAATAGATCGCGTATACGCTGACCGCTACCGCGGGCTGCCGGACGGCGGCGATCTTAGAGATCCGAAAACACGATTGCAGGAATGGCTGCAGGGGCGGAAAATGGCACTGCCGGACTACGAGCTAACTCACGTTTCCGGTAAGGACCATGAGCAACACTTTATAGTGACTTGCACGGTGACTGAAAAGTCTGTCTCGACTCATGGCGAATCAACGACGCGGCGAAAAGCCGAACAAGAAGCAGCCCAGAGAATGACCGAGTTATTGGTAGGACAGGAATGATGGATATCCCTGATGACTACCGTTGTGGATTGTTAGCAGTCATTGGGCGACCGAACGTTGGTAAATCGACGTTTATTAATGCTGTAATGGGTCGCAAGGTCAGCATCGTAACCGCCAAACCGCAAACGACGCGGCATCGTATTCTCGCGGTACTAACAGAGGAGGCGCAACAAATTATTTTTGTTGATACGCCGGGATTGCACCGAAAGTCCGGCAAAGCGATGAATCGCATGATGAACCGTACAGCGGCAAACGCACTCGCTGACGCAGATCTGATTCTGTTTGTCAGTGATGCCTCACAATGGACTGATGAAGACGACGACGTTCTTCTGCGACTGAGGTCTTGCAATGCGCCGATCATTGCGTTGATCAACAAAATTGACAAGATACACCCAAAAGAGAAATTGCTCGATGCTCTGGCATTGATGTCGACGCGCCTCGATTTCGCCGAGATCGTGCCCGTCTCAGCGATAAAAAAGGATAATCTGGACCTCATTCTCCAGATGATTCCGAAATTTCTTCCCGTGTCACCGCCGTTATTTCCTGAAGACATGAAAACTGACCGCAGTGATGAGTTTCATATCTCGGAAGTCATTCGTGAAAAACTGACATTAATGCTGCATCAGGAAATGCCCTACGGGCTAACAGTTCAGATCGAACGCCTGGTACGAGAAGACAGTGGGCTGGCGATTAACGCGATTATCTGGGTTGAGCGAGACAGCCAAAAAGGAATCGCTGTTGGTAAGAATGGTGGCGTTCTAAAGAAAGTAGGGCGGGCAGCACGCCTGGAAATTTCCGAGCAGTTCGGCCAGCCTGTACATCTGGAGCTGTGGGTCAAAGTTAAGTCTAACTGGGCCGACAATGAACAAGACTTGATGAATCTGGGTTACGAGGCATCGTAGTCATGCGCCTGTTATGACATCGGCGCGCCGAGTACATCAGCAGCCTGGCTATATTCTGCATCATCGACCTTTTCGCGACACTAGTCAGATTCTCGATATCGTAACGCGTGATTATGGCAAAATAGCGGTCGTCGCTCGCGGTAGCCGAGGCGCCAAGTCGCGCCTCGCCGGCGTTTTGCGACCCTTCCTGCCCCTTCAGGTTTCATGGGTATCGAAGTCGGACCTTGGAACACTGACGGGTGCTGAAGCCATCGGGCCACCGGCCGGAATGCTAGGCGACGCGATTTTTGCAGCATTTTACGTTAATGAGCTGTTGCTGCACTTTCTGCACCGTGATGATCCGCAACCAGAAATTTTTGCCCTGTACGAGGAAGTTATGGATGCCTTGATTGGGTCCGTGGAGGTTGCTGCGAGCCTACGACCATTTGAACTGGAGTTATTACGCTTACTTGGTTACGCCGTTAATCTGGATCATGAGTCTGGCAACACAGAGCCCCTTGACAGCGGGCGTTATTATCAATATCAGATGGAAAAAGGTCCGGTTGCAGTTGATCGGACTGAAGGGGCCTTGATATTCAGTGGCTCCGTACTGACGGGTATTGCTGAGCAATGCTTTGAAAGTGCAGAAGTCTTGCGAGCTGCGAACCGATTATTGCGAGAAATTATCGGTTTTCATCTTGGCGGTAAGGAACTGAAGAGTCGCAAGGTGCTGATGGAACTGCATCGCGGTAGAATTACGCCATCGAAGCATGGGAAAAAATGAAGTGGCAGATAACAAACAACTATTGCTGGGCATCAATATCGATCACGTCGCTACTCTACGGCAGGCAAGAGGGACGAGCTATCCGCGGCCTGCCGATGCTGTGGCGATTGCTGAGCAAGCCGGTGCGGACAGCATAACGATCCATCTTCGCGAAGACCGACGCCATATCCAGGATGCCGATCTTGTGGCGATTAATGAAGTCATACGCAGCCACATGAATCTCGAAATGGCTGTGACGGACGAAATGCTAGAGATTGCAGTACAGATCAAGCCATCGGATGTTTGCTTGGTCCCGGAAAAACGACAGGAACTCACGACCGAGGGTGGTCTTGACGTTGCAGGTCAGCTGGACAAGGTGACGTCAGCCTGTAATCGTCTGGCCGAGATGGATGTTCGTGCTTCGCTGTTTATTGATCCTGATCGACTTCAACTTGATGCGGCTGTTGCGGCGGGAGCGCCGGTTGTCGAGCTGCATACAGGCGCCTATGCCGATATGGAGGGGGAGGCGCAGTTAGTCGAGCTGCAGCGCGTTGTCGATGCCGCCCATTATGGACATGAGCTCGGACTGATAATTAACGCTGGCCATGGCCTGCATTATCACAACGTCGCAGCGATAGCTCAGATTCCCGAAATCGTTGAATTGAATATCGGGCACTCAATCATTTCGCGAGCAGTTTTTGACGGACTGGCGATGGCCGTGAGTGAAATGAAGCGCTTAATAACCGAAGCACGGTCAGGATGACAAGGCAGTGATTTTTGGCGTTGGTACTGACATCGTGGAGATGTCTCGAATGGAATCGACGTGGCAGCGGTTCGGTCAGCATTTCGCCGATCGTATTCTGATGCCGGAGGAAATGGCACTGTTCAAGCGAACCAAGAACCCTACGCGATTCCTGGCCATGCGATTTGCAGGTAAGGAAGCATCTGTTAAGGCGATGGGTACCGGTTTTGCTCATGGTATCTGGCTGCGAGATGTTGGTATCACTAGTAATGAATGGGGCAGACCGCTGATCATTTGGTCAGAGCGCGGACAAAAAGTGTGTGATGAATTGGGTATCGGTAAGGGCCATGTCAGTCTGACCGATGATGCAGGACTTGTAATGGCATTCGCGGTTGTTGAAACCGCCAACTCAATATAGTGAATAGGGAATAGCTGGCAATGCATTGTTTTTCGTTTGATATCGAAACTGTACCAGACGTCGAATTCGGTCGTCGATTCTGGGACTTGGAAGGGTTGCCTGATGAGGATGTCGCGACTGTGATGATGTTCAAGCAGCAGCAAAAAACCGGGTCGGACTTTCTATCGCTCCACGCGCAACGCATCGTTGCTATCTCAGTTACTTTTCGAACGGCGGATACTTTCAAGGTATGGACCTTGGGCGATGAGAGTTCTGACGAGGCAGAAATAGTTCAACGCTTTTTCGATGGTATCGAGCGATATACGCCGGATCTGGTGTCCTGGAATGGTGGTGGCTTCGATTTGCCGGTACTGCATTATCGCGCACTTAAGCACAACATACAGGCGCCGCGATACTGGGAAATGGGCGAGAACGATCGTGACTTTAAATGGAATAACTATATGAGTCGCTTCCATTGGCGGCACGTCGATTTGATGGACGTATTGGCAGGGTTTCAGCCACGCGGACGAGCCAGCCTTGATCAGATGGCTGTCTTGCTCGGGTTTCCCGGTAAGCTCGGCATGAGTGGCGACAAGGTATGGGAGACATTCGAGAGTGGCGGTATTCGTGAGATTCGTGACTATTGTGAGACTGATGTATTGAATACTTGGTTGGTCTACCTGCGTTTTGAGTTTATGCGGGGGCATCTCGATAAGACCGAACTGGATCGAGAGTACGTCCTCGTACGACAGACGCTGGAAGCAATGAATCAGCCGCATCTAAATGCATTTCTCGTGGCGTGGCCTTCCTGATGGGTAGAAAAAAGCGCAGGGAGCCGGAAACTGCAACCATAGACTCCGCGGCCCATGATGGTCGTGGTATCGCTGCTGTTGAGGGTAAGAAAGTATTCGTTGCAGGCGCATTACCTGGCGAAACAGTTAAGTTCATTCGTCGAAAGTCGAAACGAAATTTCGATGAGGCAGAACTACTTCAAATTATCGAAGCGTCAGATGATCGTATCGACGCAAAGTGCGAGGTTTTCGGCCGCTGCGGGGGCTGTTCTCTGCAACATGTGAGTGAAGAGTACCAGCGCTCAATCAAGGAGCGAACGTTGCGAGATAATTTGCAGCGTATCGCGAAGGTCGAGCCCGAATCGTGGTTGGCACCGATGATTGGACCGATTTGGGGGTACCGGCGACGGGCGCGCTTAGCGGTTAAGGATGTTTCGGCAAAGGGCAGGGTGTTAGTCGGCTTTCGTGAAAAACATGCGCCTTATATTACGGATATGCACCGTTGCGAGGTATTAGCTAACCCTGTCGACGGTATGCTCGGCGAGCTTAGCGAACTTGTTGCAAAACTTTCTATACGCGCACGGCTACCACAGATCGAAATTGCGGTGGCCGAGAACGCCATAGCAATGGTTTTTCGAGTGCTTGATGAACCCAATGATGCTGACAAGCAACACTTGATTCAATTCGGTGTGGAGAAAAAATGCCGTATCTATTTGCAGCCTGGTGGTCTCGACTCCCTGCAACTCATCGAGCCAGATAATATTAAGGAGCCTTTGAATTACACGCTGCCTGAATTCGATATTCAAATCGACTTCGATCCCATCGATTTTGTGCAAATTAACAGCGACATCAATCGACGCATGGTGCATTTTGCGATTGAGCAACTTGCACCGGGCCCAGATGACCGAGTACTAGATCTTTTCTGTGGCATCGGCAACTTTTCGTTGCCGCTCGCCCGTAAGGCAGGCAGCGTTCTTGGTATAGAGGGCGAGAAAATGCTTGTAACACGAGCGGCCGAAAACGCCAGAAAGAATGGACTGGATAATGTTGAATTCAAGGTAGCCGATCTCAGCAAGATTGATGGCAGCGAGCCTTGGCTAAAAGCTGGCTGCAATCGATTGCTGCTGGATCCGGCTCGCAGTGGTGCAGCGGAGGTAGTGGAGGCAATGAAGCTATTGAACCCTGAACGCATCGTCTACGTCTCCTGTCACCCCGGCACCTTGGCGCGTGATGCTGCTGTTTTGGTTCATGAACATGGCTATCGTCTGGAAGCTGCGGGAATCATCGATATGTTCCCGCACACTGCGCATGTAGAATCTATCGCGGTGTTTACACGAACCTGACTGCAGCTCGCGAGGTAAAACGAATGTCATTGGGACCTGTGATGCTCGATATTGAGGGACTTTTATTAAGTCCTGCAGACCGCGATATATTGCGGGAGCCTGCTGTTGGGGGTGTCATTCTGTTCGCTCGAAATTTCGAGTCCGTAGATCAAGTTACTGAGCTGGTGTCCGAAATTCGGGCGCTGCGTAGCCCGGCGCTACTGATAGCGGTTGATCACGAAGGCGGCCGGGTGCAGCGGTTTCGGGAAGGTTTTACGGCCATACCGCCAATGCGCCAGATAGGCAGGGAATATGACCGCGATCGGAACTCTGGGCTAAAAGCGGCCCGGCAGGCTGGCTGGATAATCGCCTCCGAGTTACGCGCCGCTGGCATCGACCTTTGCTTCGGGCCTTGCGTCGATCTGGATTGGGGTATCAGCGAAATCATTGGCAATCGCTCGTTTCATCGCAAACCCGATGCTGTTAGTGAACTCGCAGAAGCATTCGCGCGTGGCTTGCGGAGCGCGGGAATGGTAGCGATTGCGAAGCATTTCCCCGGGCATGGAGCGGTGGTTGCGGACTCGCATATTCGACTACCTGTCGATCGACGTGGCTATGATCTACTCCTTGATGACATGCAACCATATGAGCGAATGCTGAGTACAGGTGTCGTGGCGGGCGTCATGCTCGCGCACATTGTCTATCGCGAAATTGATGATATGCCAGCCGGATTTTCAACATATTGGATACAGCGCGAGTTGCGCTCACGGCTCGGTTTTGGTGGTGCTGTTTTTTGTGACGACTTGAGCATGAAGGCGACGGCAGAATATGGTTCGATGGGAGGCAGGGCCAGGCTGGCTCTTGATGCGGGTTGTGACATGATATTGGTGTGTAATGATCGAGCTGCTGCCTTACAGACGGTGGACGCCCTGAATGATTATTCAAATCCGCTATCACTGGTGCGTTTGGCAAGGCTGCATGGTACCGGACAGCAATTGCGAGCATCGCTGCAGGCGAGCGAGGAGTGGCAGGCTGCAAATGCACTTTTTGTCGACTGGAGCACGCCACCGCAACTGCGATTGGATGCGCAAGGACACTTGGATGAGAGTCACAAATAGAAGCATTAGTTGTCCAGAAAATTTGTAGTGTTTGAGTACTTATAGGGCGGCAATATGAATTCATTTGGTATCATCAACTACAGCGTAGTGGCAGCCTATTTTTTAATGTTGCTGTGGATTGGTTACTTTTTCTCCAAACGCCAAAAATCGACAGATGACTACTTCAAAGGTCAGGGCCGAATTCCTTGGTGGGCTGCCGGCATTAGCATATTTGGCACCTTACTGAGTGCGATCACCTTCATGGCGATACCGGCGAAGGCCTATGACACTGACTGGGCCTATTTTCTCTATAGCCTAACGGTAATTCTACTGATCCCGCTGATTGCCTGTGTATTTATTCCCTTCTACAGCCGCCTCAACATAACTAGTGTCTATGAGTATCTTGAGAGACGCTTCAATGTGCTCGCACGCATCCTGGGCAGCGTCTCATTCATTATATTTCAGGTCGGCCGTATCGCCGTTGTGTTACTGCTCCCGTCGATCGCAATATCAACTGTCACCGGTATCGAAGTGATGACCTGCATTCTCGCCATCGGTATGATTAGTGTTGCCTATACCCTAATGGGTGGCATTGAGGCCGTCATTTGGACTGACGTCATGCAGGTCGTGGTGTTACTGGGAGGGGCCATTCTCGCTATTGTCATGATCTCCTCAAGCGTCGATGGCGGCTTACCTGAAATGGCTCGAATCGCATCGGCAGACCAGAAATTCAATGTGCTAAATTTCAATTTTGATTTCTCGGAGCCAACATTTTGGGTCGTCGTTATCGGCGGCATCGGCGCGAATATGATTAGCTATGGCACTGACCAGACTGTCGTACAGCGCTACATGACATCCACTAGTCTTGAAAATTCAAAAAAGACGTTCTATCTAAACGCTGCTGTCATCTTGCCAACGCAATTGATTTTCTTCGCGCTTGGCACATCCCTATATGTGTTCTATAAGTTGAATCCTGCGAATTTGAGCGATTCCATGGCGAATAACGATGCAATCCTACCCTGGTATATTGTCAGCGAATTACCCGTAGGTGTATCGGGTTTACTGATCGCAGGAATTCTATCTGCTGCGATGTCGAGTTTGAGCAGCAGTATTAATTCGTCGGCTACAGCCTACGTAACCGACGTGCACCGAAAACTAAAACCCGGAATGGAGAATCGCGATTTATTAACGGTCGCGCGAGTGACATCATTGATTATTGGGATTATCGGCACCGCATTTGCGGCGTGGATGGCCCTGTCCGACATCAAATCATTATGGGACGAATTCATAAAAGTGCTCGGCCTCTTCGCTGGCGGCCTTGGCGGGTTATTCTTGCTAGGGGTGGCGACAACAAGGCCGTCCGGTGCTGCGGCGATTGCCGGGCTAATACTCAGCGGCATCGTGCAATGGCTCATCACAATCAATTCGGAGCTCCATTCTTTGATGTATGCGGCGACCGGCATCACGTCCTGCTTCCTATTTGGCTATCTGGTGAGCTTTGTCTTGCCGGCTAACAATAAGGATCTCACAGGACTGACAATACTGACGCCTCACGACCGGAAAGCGAACCTCTCCTCGCCGCAATGAGCGATGGATTGTGTCGCGTCACTCGCAAAGATAAGGCTGACGCTCTCACGCTACCTTAGGTAATGTTGGGCAGACGCGAATTAGCTAGGAATAGCTTTCAGCTACACTTTAGTATATTGCACATATAGCCAATCTTAAGTGGGCACTACATGAATATATTTTCTAGCCTCAGGATGATTAAAATAAGAAGATTAGGTGGAGTATCAGAATGATTCAAGCAAGAAAATTAGGCGGTATTATTGTCCCGTTGGTTACGCCCTTCGATGAACGTGGCGATCTCGCCGCCAAAAAAGCACGCACTCTAATCGAAAGGTACCTGGATATCGGCGTGCATGGGTTTTATGTTGGCGGCACCTCGGGAGAGGGTTTTTTTCAGTCTATTGACGAACGATGCGAGTTTCTGCGGGTCGTCGCGGAAGTGGTGAGTGGCCGAGGTCTACTGATCGCTCAGGTCGGAGCGCTATCCGAGCGTGACGTGTATACGCTCACCGGTTTTGCTGCAGCAAACCGCTACGATGTCATTTCATCAACCCCACCTTTTTACTTCTCTCATACTGACTCAGAGGTGATGGAGTATTATCGAAGATTAGCCAACGTCAGCGACCTCCCCCTATTGCTGTACAATATTCCAGGCACTACTGGCCGCAGTATTTCTACTACCATGCAGATTGAAATGCTTAAAATGCCAAATGTCGTTGGCTCGAAGCACACCGACATGAATTTTTTCAGTGCCGAGCGTTTGTTGCGAGAAGTGCCCACCGCTGCCATATTCAATGGTCCGGATGAGATGCTCACTGGCGGATTGGCGATGGGAATGGTCGGCGGGATTGGCAGTACCTATAATTTGATGCCGCGGATTTACCTGGAGATCTACAGCTCCGTAAAGTCAGGCGACCTCTCCAGTGCCCGGTTACTGCAAGCGACAGCCAATGATGTCATTGACGAGCTACTCAGAATTTCTCCCGGTGTTGTGCCGGGCATTAAGCATGGCTTGAAAGTGCTGGGATTTGATATGGGCGAGGCGAGAAGGCCGTTCTTGCCACTAGAATCCGACACCACTCGGTATGAAGAATTACTGATTGGCGCCAATGGTTTCTAAGGCCTGCACCTGAATCTTATGCGGTTAATAGCAGGTGACCGATAGGTATTAGGCTAACTTTTGCCTAGTACAATTTCATGATCTAATCAGAGTTGCTTGGGATCATCCATCTAGCCTACCACTGCATCCGTATATATTGACTCTCATGAAGTGAGATCTAGAACTTTGAATTGAGCAATAATCGAGTCTCATCGATTTCCAGCTGATAGGTCAATAGCAACAGATTTTTTTCGCTCTCACT
>Ga0055584_100004599_pt1 | contig 13526 bp, 11 predicted proteins | sample OSDHelmetaG_FD_58716 | JGI IMG/M metagenome (GOLD analysis project Ga0055584, IMG submission 58716) | Pelagic marine sediment microbial communities from the LTER site Helgoland, North Sea, for post-phytoplankton bloom and carbon turnover... | ecosystem: Environmental > Aquatic > Marine >... | reverse complement strand
CCCAGCCCGAATGAAGAAGCGCAGCCCATCGAACCTACCATGTACAAGTGATTGGGCCGGTCGGCGATGGCGAACAACTCTCTGCCGGTATAGCCGGTGGTCCCGATCACGATACTTTCATTTAGCGGTGTATTGTCAATTACTTCACTCAGCGCCTGGTGCCGGGTCAGCTGTGGCTCGACTGATCCTGGCGCCTCGAATGCCCTGGCTTGTGATGAAGCCTGCCACTGGCTTTGCAGGCCGGCCGGAGCCACCGAGCCCTTGCGCATGACCAGTGCATAAGGAAGACCGGTTTTGTCCATCTGCCAGGTGGCCACCGTGAGAGCGCCTTCAACCGATGCGGCATCACGTGGAAACCAGGCCCAGGGAATCTGTAGCTCGTCCAGGATGCGGCCGGTGATCTGACCCATCAATTCATGCTGGGGTTCGTCCGGCAGGCCAGGCTCGCCACGCAACGTGACGATCAACAACACCGGTATCCGGAATACCCAGTTCAAAGAGCTCAGCGGGCTGATCGCGTTGCCCAGGCCTGAATTCTGCATCATCGCGACCGCACGCTGCCCGGCCAGTGCCGCACCGGCCGCGGTGGCCACCGCATCGCCCTCATTGGCCGAGGAAACATAGCTCATTTCCGGATCGTCGATAACGCTGTTGATAAAAGGCGTCAGGAATGAACAGGGCACACCGGCCCATGTGTTGAAACCATATTCTTTGGCGGGTCCGATGAATTCGTTTGCCTGTATCATGTCTCGAGACCTCAGGAGCCCTGGCTGCGGGCAAAATCCCCGGCCCTTTGCAGGTCTTCCAGGTTGTTGATGTCCATCCAGTGACCGGATATGTATTGCACCTGGGGCGGGTGCCCGTTGGCCACCAGCTGATTGATCAATTCCGGCACGCCGAACCGCGCGAAGCTCTCTTCGTTCTGCAATTGTGCCAGCGCTTCGAGCAGTTGTTCGCGCCCGGCGGCGCTGGCCTTCAACATACCGATCCACCGTCCATCGGGTTTTCTGCCCTGCCATTCAGCCAGGTTGCAGATTTGCTCTACACTGACTTTCTGCTGGTACATGGCGCGGTCATCGGCTGCTGAGCACCAGGCAAGATCATTGGTATTGCCTTGCGCCTGTTCAAGAGGAGATGAGTCGACCACAACCAGGAGGTCTGAATCCCAGTCCATCAGATTGTTCAGGATGTAGGTGCGGAACAGGAGATCGCCGTAAATCAGCACCGTGTCGTCAGACAAAGCATCCAGTGCGCAGGCCAGCGAAGCCAGTTCATCGCTGTGTTCCCAGTCCTCATTGACCACCACCCGGGTGCCCTGTTCGTCGATGGCCTCGCTGCCATAGCCGGCAACCACGGTGATGTTGTTGATGCCCTGGGCTTTGAATTTGTCTACCTGGCGCCGTAACACCGTTTTACCCGCAACCGGAATCATGACCTTGGGACGGTCCCGGGTCAGTTCATCCATGCCCTGCCCCCGGCTGGCGGCAAGAATGATGGCGGAGGCGTCGGGACGGGCGCTGCGCGCATAGATTTTCTCGGCCTCCAATAACTCATCAGCGCCCTGCAAGCGGAAAATTTCCGAGACCGTGGCCACCTGGCCTTCGACATCCAACAGGGATTCTGAATCATGAATGGCCCTGGCCGCTGTTTGCATGGCCGTGATGCCGGAGCGAATCAGATGGTTCGCCCAGATAACCAGGCTGATGCCATGATCGCGAAATACCTCGGTCGGAGTGGAGTAGTACTTGGTCGGCACGATGACCAGGGGACAGCGATTGTCCCATTCGCGTGAAAACTCGAGCACTTCATCCGGACGGTTCAGCTTGCTGTGAATCAGAATCGCATCGGCGCCTGCACGGCGATAGGCTTCGCCGCGCCGCAACGCTTCTTCCAGGCCCCAACCGGCGATAAATGCCTCCACCCGGGCCACGATGCAGAAATCATCATCCCGCTGGGCGTCCTTGCCGGCCTGGATCTTGCCGCAAAAAGTATCGACATCCTCCAGTTCCTGCTGCTCACCCTGGATAAAGCTGTTTGTTTTAGGAAACAGTTTGTCTTCAATACAGACGCCGGCGATGCCCCGTTGCTCGAGCTTGTGGACCAACCGGCGCATGTTGTTGAAGTCCCCGTAACCGGTGTCACCATCGAGCAGTATGGGAATCGAGGTCGCGTCAGACATGAATTCGAGTACCTCGACGACCTGGGTCCAGCTGAGTTCGTTATTGTCACGCACGGCATGCTGGGCCGAAAGGGCCAGGCCGGAGCCCCAAATCCCTTTGAAACCGGCTTCCTCGACAATTTTCGCGGACAGGCCGTTGTGGGCTTCGAGAATGAACTCAGTCTGTTCCGAGCGAAGAAGCTGACTGAGTTGTGTGGTCTTTTTTGCTTGCGTGGTTTTTTTCATTTGTGTTCAGAAATCCGGGTAATCTGCCTTTATGGCTGGCAGTATTTCGTCGGCCGCCCGCAGGACATCCTCCGGGAAGTCAATTTCGATCCAGGGTAAGCCGCTCACATCCTCGAAACCAAAGGATTCCGGGTTGGCCAGCAGCACGTTTCTCAGCGCCTCTTCGTGTGGCGCATCACCCAGGCCTTCCGCATCGAAACGTGCACATTCCCGGGAGATGGCAAGCGCGCAGTCAGGGGCGAAGCGGAAAAAACCGACCGACTCTCCGATCACGTCATACTCCAGGCCTGGTGCGAGTTGCTTGCGAAACTCCACCATGGCGCCGTTACGAACCGCAATCTTGACGGGCTCGTCTCCCGGCACGAAGTTCCTGTCCAGCAGGTAGCAGTTTTCGACATCGGTACCGGTCAGCCGTTGCAGTATGGCGGGGTGATAAAGGACATCTGCATCCATGACCAAAACCGGGACCCCGGCTTGCAGGGTTTCCTCGGCGGCCCACAGGCTGAGTACACTGCCCAGTTCGTATCGGGGATTGAAATGAAAAGCCACGTCGGGCCGCGATGCGAGCGTGCCTACATGGTCGATAATACGGTCTGCTTCGTATCCCACCACGAGATCTGCCTGCCTGATACCCTGTTGATACAGAATATCCAGGTGCCGCGCCAGGAGGCTGCGGCCGCCAAATTCCATCAGGCATTTCGGATGGCCTTCCGGGTTGTGTTCCGAGAGCCGGCTTCCACGACCCGCGGCAAGGATAATTGCATGCATTTTTGAGACCCTGCTGATAGCCGATATTGTAGCCTGAACGGAGCTGTCAGTCCCTGAGAACCAGCGCCTGCTCATCCTCGCACAGCTCGAAACCGAGGTGCCGGTAGAAAGAAATCGCAGCCTGATTATTATCGTACACAGTCAGCTTCACGTAGCGCCCACCCCGGGTACTGGCGTGCTCCTTTACCGCCCAGAGCAGCTTACGCCCCAGGCCGGAGCCGCGTAAATGATCGGCGACATACAAATCCTGCAAGTAGACACCTGGTGAGCCGCGCCAGGTGGAGTATTCGTAGAAAAACACCGCCAGGCCGACCGCTTCGCCTTCCTCAAAGGCCAGCATGACCTCGAAACGGGGTTGTTCGCCAAATCCAAAGCGTTCGAGGTCCTGTTCAGTTCCCTTGATATCGCCGGCCTTGCCCAGCGCCTTGGCCAGTTCCATCAATAGCCGCTGCACCACCGGAACATCCTCTACCGTCGCAAGTCTGATCCCCATTTCGCTCATCACGGCTAAAACCCGACCGAGCCGGAGCCTTTGAGCGCAAGCATCTGGCGAGCTTCACTTGCGGTCGCCGGTTCGAAACCCAGCTCGACCAATATGCGTACTATTTTTTCAACCTGTTCCGCGTTGCTCACGGCCAATTTTCCCGGGGCGATGGTCAGGCAGTCTTCCAGCCCGACCCGGACGTGGCCACCCAGAATGGCGCCCATACTGGCCAGGCGCATCTGCATGGCGCCCGCGCCGAGCACAGAAAACTCATAGGCATCACCCAGTAGCTGATCGGCTCGGGCTTTCATCGCCATCAGGTTTTCAGGAGCGGCGCCGATTCCACCCAATACCCCCAACACGAATTGCACATAAAGAGGCGGCCGGACCAGTCCCTGGCTGAGATACCAGGCCAGGGTTTCAATGTGGCCCATGTCGTAACATTCAAATTCAAAACGAGCGTCATTATTATTACCTAAATCCTTAACTATTAGCTCTATATCATTGAATGTATTTTTAAATATCACTTGACGACTGCCATCCAAAAGCTTCGGCTCCCAGTCATGCTTCCATTCGTCATAGCGGTCTTTCAAGGGGAAAATCCCAAAATTCATAGAGCCCATGTTGAGGGAGCACATTTCAGGCCTGGCAGCCCGCGCAGGCGCCAGCCTTTCGTCCAGGGACATCACTGAACTCCCGCCGGTGGAGATATTAAGCACCGCATCACAGCGGGCTTTTATCTCCGGCAGAAACGCCATGAAGCGCGCCGGGTCGGCGCTGGGAAACCCGCTTTCTGGATGCCGGGCGTGCAGATGAATTATGGCGGCGCCCGCATCCGCTGCCGCAATCGACGCTTCGGCAATTTCCTGCGCTGTCAGCGGCAGGTAAGGGCTCATGCTCGGTGTATGAATCGAACCTGTTACTGCACAGGTGATGATGACTTTCCTGCCCATCAATTCCGCCCGTAGTTTGCGTGAAATGGCCCCCCGATCGGCATCAGGATCGGCTGCAAGATTGGCATAGGGGGCCTGTGCTATCATTCTCTGGCCTGCTACCGAATAAAGCAAATGCACCGGGCTGAAGGCCCGTCCAGGAAAAGACTATGGACTGGAGCCCCGAGCAGAAATCCCGGCTTTTTTACCAGACGCGTCAGCGGCGGCCGCTGCTGGACCGGGCCGAGGGTGTCTACCTGTGGGATATCAATGGCAAGCGTTACCTGGACGCCGCCAGCGGGGCCATGGTGTCTAATCTTGGCCACAGCAACCCGCGCGTGCTTGATGCCATGCAGCGGCAAATGGAGCGGGCGACCTTCGGTTACCGTCTGCATTTTGAAAACGAACCGGCAGAACGGCTGGCATCCGTCATCGCATCCCTGAGCCCACCCGGCCATGAAAAAGTGTTTTTCGTTTCCGGTGGTTCCGAGGCAGTCGAGAGCTGTCTGAAACTGGCCCGGCAGTTCACCCTGGCCCGCGGCCAGCCGGATCGCTGGCGGGTCATCTCACGCTCACCGTCCTACCATGGCTCAACACTCGGAGCGCTCGCGGTGACTTCCTACCAGCCGCTGACCACGCCTTTCGAGCCCATGTTTCAGGATATGCCGAAGATTCCCTCACCACGCTGTTACCTGGATCAGGACAAACTGGATGATCAGGAACGCGGCCTGCGCTATGCGGAAATGTTGCGGCAAAAAATCATCGAACTGGGGCCGGAAACGGTGCTCGCGTTCATTATGGAACCGGTCGGTGGAGCCTCAACCGGCGCGCTGGTCGCCCCGGACAGTTACTACCGGCGGATCCGGGAGATCTGCGACGAATTCGATGTGTTGCTGATTTTCGATGAAGTCATGTCCGGCGCCGGCCGCACCGGCCGCTTCCTCGCCGCGGAGCACTGGAATATCGGGCCGGATATTGCCGCGCTGGCAAAAGGCTTTGGCGCAGGTTATGCGCCGCTCGGCGCAATGCTGGCCCATGACGATATCGTCAACGCAGTGCTGGATGACGGCGGCTTCCAGCATGGCCATACCTATGCCGGTAACCCGCTCGCCTGTGCGGCAGGGCTGGCCGTGATCGAGGAAATTCTCGAAAACGATCTGATGGCTCACACGGACCGGGTTGGCGCACTGCTCAAGGCTGAGTTGGAGCAGTTGATGAACCGCTACCCCTTTATCGGCGATGTGCGCGGCAAAGGCCTGCTGCTGGCGTTTGAGATTGTGGCGGACCGGGCCAGTATGGATCCTCTGCCGCCGGACTGGATGGTCTATCACAAGCTGGTGGAATACGCATACGAACGCGGCCTGATCATCTACTCCCGGCGCACCAGGGACGGCGTCGCCGGCGACCATTTCATGATCTGTCCCCCGATGATCATTACGCACAGTCAGGTAGGGGAAATTCTCGATGCCCTGACCGCCAGTCTGGATGATCTGGCAGGTGAGTTGAATCTGCCCGTTAGCGGGGCCAGTTCGTGAAATTCGTCTACGCCGAAGAACAAAAGTCCCACTATCCGAAACAGTTCCTGGTAAATGGCGTCATGCAGCAAAATCCTGAGATGCCCGAGCGCTGCGACCGGCTTCTGGCGGGAGCCCTCGATGCCGGTTGCACACGGATTTCTCCGGTGGACTACGGCCTGGACGAGATCAGCAGAATACACAGCAGCCGTTACCTCACATTCCTGGAACACGCCTGGTCACGATGGTCCCGGATCGAAGGTGGGGCAGAGGCTGTCACACCTAATATTCATCCGCTGGACCGGGATTGCGGCTACCCGGCATCCGTGGTGGCACAGGCCGGCCTGCACATGGCTGACCTGGCCTGTCCTTTGTCTGGCGAGAGCTGGGAAAGCATCCGCTGGAGCGCCTGGACAGCCATTCACGCGGCCCGGCTGGTCCTGGCTGGCGACGACGCCGTTTATGCCCTGTGCCGCCCCCCGGGGCACCATGCGTTCACGGAGGTCGCCGGCGGCTTTTGTTTTCTTAACAACACAGCCATCGGCGCGAGGGTCTTGCAGGAACAATTCCCCCGGATCGCTATTCTGGACGTTGACCTGCACCACGGTAATGGCACGCAGGGTATTTTCTATGCATGCGAGGATGTCCTGACCGTTTCCATTCACGCCGACCCCTGCCGTTTTTATCCATTTTTCTGGGGTTACGAAGAGGAAACAGGCACCGGCGCCGGCCAGGGCTTTAATCTGAATCTGCCTCTGCCCAGGGGCTCGGGAGACCGCATTTTTCTCGAGGCGCTGGATATAGCGCTGGAGCGGATCAAGGCTTATGAACCGTCAGCGCTGGTAATCGCCCTGGGGCTGGATGCCTTTGCAGGCGACCCTTTCGCAGGCCTGGCGCTGAGCACGCAGGCTTTCAGGCTTATCGCGGCGCGTATCACGGCCACACTGCCCCTTCCTTCGCTGATTGTGCAGGAAGGCGGATACCTGTGTGACGAACTGGGCGCGAACCTGACAGCATTTCTGGGCGGATTCGAACATGGCGCAGCCTGAGAGAGCAGGTTGCGGACCCGGATCAAAGGAACATAATCGAGGCTAATAATGAGCACCAAACAAGCACAAACACCCATTCCACTCTGGCTGGCCCTGTTGCCGCTGGTTTTTCTGATTCTGCTGCTGGTACTGTCTGTCAGCCTGTTCGGAGAAGACTCTTCCTATGGCCCCAACCAGATTTCTCTGATGCTGGCAGCCGGCATGACTGGCCTGGTGGGATTGTATTTACGCATTCCCTGGGCGGACATTGAAAGCGCGATGGTCGAGGGCATCACCCTGGCATTGAAAGCCTGCCTGATCATGCTCGCCGTGGGTTCACTGATCGGCAGCTGGATGCTGGCCGGCACCGCACCCTCGGTGATCTATTTTGGTCTTGGCATCCTGGAACCCGGCTGGTTTTACCCGGCCACCCTGCTGATCTGCGCACTGGTGGCGATCTCCATAGGAAGCTCCTGGACCACCGCCGGCACCGTTGGACTGGCGCTGGTGGGCATCGCCCAGATCATGGAGTTGTCCATGCCGGCCACCGCCGGCGCGGTCATTTCCGGCGCCTACTTCGGAGACAAGATGTCGCCGCTGTCGGACACCACCAACCTGGCGCCGGCAATGGTTGGCGCCGATCTGTTCGTCCACATCCGCCACATGGCATGGACCACAGGGCCATCCTTCCTGATCGCGCTACTGCTGTTCACCATAATGGGCCTGAATGTGGAAACCGGCCAGGCCTCGACGGCCGAAATCACGGCTGCCCGCTCGATCCTTCAGCAAAACTATTACATTGGTCTTCCCGCCATTCTCCCGCTCGTGCTGCTGCTGACCCTGGCCATGCGTAAAGTCTCCGCATTTCCGGCCATCGCCATCGGGGCCCTGGCAGGCTGTGTTGTCGCATTGATCTGGCAGGCTGACCTGGTGCAGAATTTCGGCGACCCCGAAGGGGTGATGCATCCCTTTGCCGCCAGCGCCAAAGGACTGATCATTGCCCTCGCCGATGGCTTCCATATCGAAACCGGGGACGCCTCACTGGACGAATTGCTGTCTCGTGGCGGAATGTCCAGCATGCTGAATACCATCTGGCTGATCATGTGCGCCATGTGTTTTGGCGGAGCCATGGAACGCACCGGCCTGCTGCAACGTATTGTCGATGCACTGCTGAAGGGCGTGCGCGGCACCGGCTCCCTGATCGTTACCACGGTACTGACCGCCATCGGCATGAACATCATTGCCGCCGACCAATACATTTCCATCGTCCTGCCAGGAAGAATGTATCGGTTGGAATTCGCCCGCCGGGGCCTGGCGCCGCAAAACCTGTCGCGAACCCTGGAAGATGCCGGCACCATGACCTCGGCGCTGGTACCCTGGAACACCTGCGGCGCCTTCATGGCTGCTACCCTGGGTGTGCCCACCATGGCCTACCTTCCCTATGCTTTCGTCAATCTGCTCAACCCCGTGATCGCCGTTATTTACGGCCTGACCAACTTCAAGATTGTGATGCTGGATGAAATGCCCGAAGCCGAGCCGGCTGTGGCCTGAACTGTGTTATAGCTCAGTAGCTGGCTCATGCTTGGGGGATCGGGATTTTTTCTCGGCAATAAACTGGCGAACCAGGTCTTCCAGAATATTCAGGGGCATCGATCCGTTGGTCAGTATCACGTTGTGAAAATCACGGATATCGAAGCGGTCGCCGAGTTCCGATTGCGCCAGTTCACGTAGCTCCAGAATTTTAGTCATTCCCACCTTGTAAGCCGTGGCCTGGCCGGGCATCACGAAATAGCGTTCAATTTCGGCCACCACATCGCTCTCAGCCATACCAGTATTCAACAACATGTATTCAATAGATTGTTCGCGGGTCCATCGCCTGGAATGGATACCGGTATCAACCACCAGACGAACCGCCCGCATCAGCTCCCCCTGCAGGCGGCCGATGTTGTCGTAGGGGTCATTCTGGAAACCCAGTTCCCAGGCCAGCCGTTCGGCATACAGCCCCCAGCCTTCGGAATAGGCTGGAAAAGGTGCTACGCGACGGAAAAACGGCAAATCCTTTTGTTGCTGCTGAATTGCCAGTTGAAAGTGATGCCCGGGAATCGCTTCGTGATAGGTCAGCGTTCGCATGCCATATTTTGGCGTGGCCTTGATGTCGTATAGGTTGGCGAAAAACACACCCGGTCTGGAACCATCCATTGCCGGCGGGTTGTAGTACGCGCCTGGCGAGGTTTTTTCTTTGAATTCGGGTACACGCTTGACCTCGACACCCGCCTCCGGCATGACATCGAAATAGGGATCGAGCCCTTCGGAGACCTCATCAATCATGGCCTGGTAGTCGGCCAGAATCTGGTCACGTCCTTCGCCGCTGTCTGAATAGTAAAACCTGGAATCTTCGGCCAGTTCCATGATGGACTTATAAAATCCGGAGGAAATATCCCAGCCTTCACTTTCCAGGATTTGCAATATTTCAGACTGAATCCGGGCCACTTCGGCCTGGCCCAAATTGTGAATATATTCCGGTGTGTAATCCGTGGTGGTGAACAGCCTGAGTGCGAGACGATAATATTCCTCACCGTCAGGCAGGCTCCAGGCTCCGTAATTGCCAAATACTTTCCCGTCCAACGCCTCAAAATGTGCAATCAGACGACCATAGGCCGGGTAGACAGAATTCTCGATGGCCTCTCTCGCCTCGAGTGCAAGGCGCTCCTGCTCATGTTTTGCCAAACCGGCTTCTTTCATTTTATCCAGCAGGGCTACCATCAGGATGCCCTCCTCAGCCGGTGTGGCAACGAAATTTTGCATCTCTTCCAACACCTTGGTGACCACGAACTGAGGTGGGTGAATATCCAACGCCTCGCGATGCTGCAATCCCTCGATGACCTGGTCGAACTTCGTACCCACCGCCAACAGGCGGCTGACATAATCCTCCGCGTCTCGAACACTGTGAACCTGATGCGCAGACTCCATAAATGATGGAAATCCATTCTGTGCACCGAATAACTGGTTGACAGGAAAGGTATGGAAACGGAATTTTTCCCCCTCCAGCAGGTAGCCCATCATGCTCGCAGCAATCCGTTTTGACATCAGGTCGGCATCACTGAGGTTCTCATCGCGGTAGGTCATGAGCACCTGCTGCGCTTCCCTCATCTGTGTGAAGAAGCGGTCTCCCGCGGCCAAGCTTTCGTCGTCCAGCTTCGCATTATGCCCTTTGATCCCAAACGGCTCGAGCACATGCAGGAAGGTAAGCATTTCCGGACTTTCCAGCAGAATTTGCATCATTGTGCGGCCGAAGAACAGGTTGATGTTGACGGGCTTGAAGTACCAGCTATGAGCCAGGAACAGGCTTCCCGCGACGAGCACCACCGCCAGCAGGCTACCGCCAATCTTTAGAATTTTTTTGAAAATACGCATGCGACTCCTGAAACGGCGACGGCCCGTCTTGTTCGTTGTGGATAGCCGGAGATTTTAACGCAGGAACACGGGTGGGGGCATGGCCAAATTCATCGGGGAGAGAATCCAGCTGCCAGCCTGGTCGGTTTACCAGCTAATAGATGCAAAGAATTTACATCAAATGATTCGCCAAACTGATGTGGGTCATAGGCCCTGTGCCGTTAGCTGATTATGCTTTGAATTTGCTGACATCAGCGGTGCGCCGGTGTGCGAGCCACTTGCCCGGACTGTCACATACCCAGGGAATGGTCGTGTAAAATGGTTCGCATTATCCGCGCCACCAACGAGCTATGGCACAAGGCATTGGGAAGGATCATAAACTCATGAGTCGAACTTCAACAGACGCCAAATTCATTCCACTTCGTATAGCCGTGGTCACTATTTCCGATTCGCGCACCTCAGAGAATGACAGCTCGGGAGATTACCTGGCTGAGTCTCTGCTGGAAGCAGGCCACCTCCTGGCGCATCGGAAAATCGTGATCGATAACAAATACGCGCTGCGCGCCGAAATCTCGGCGCTGGTCGCTAATGAGGAAGTGGACATTATCCTGACCACCGGCAGCACCGGCCTGACCGGCCGCGACCTGGCGCCGGAATCGCTGGAGCCCCTGTTCGATAAATCCATCGAAGGCTTCGGAGAATTATTCCGTGCCACATCCATCGAGGACATCGGTGCAGCCACCATACAGTCCCGCGCCTTTGCCGGCCTGGCCAACGGCACGGTGATTTTCTGCATGCCGGGATCGCCCAATGCCTGCAGGACGGGTTGGGAAGGAGTGATCAAACCACAGCTGGATGCCCGCACCCGCCCATGCAACCTGGCCAATCTGATGCCTCGTTTCCTGGAGTGGTAAAGGCCCGATGCTGATCAGGACCGAGGAAACACTGCCTCTGCTGAGGTCACCCCGTGATGCCCTGTCGCGGCCCTTGCGCGACCTGCGCCTCTCGGTTCTGGACCGCTGCAATTTCCGCTGCAGCTATTGCATGCCGGAAGAGTCCCTCAACGGGCAGTTGTCATTCCTGCCCAGGAAGAGCCTGCTCAGCGACGATGAACTGCTGCGCCTGGTTGTGGTATTCACCCGCCTTGGTGTAAGCAAAGTCCGCCTGACCGGCGGTGAGCCGCTGCTGCGGCCGGGTTTCTGCGGTCTGGTTCAGAGAATCGCATCGCTACCGTCCGTGGAAGACCTGTCCATGACCACCAACGGCGTTTTGTTGCCGAAACTTGCCCAGAAGCTGGCCGATGCAGGACTTGACCGGATCACCATCAGCCTGGACAGCCTGGATGAGGCCATATTCGCCCAAATGAGCGGCAACCGCGGCAGCCCTGCACAGGTTCTGGAAGGTATCGCCGCTGCCGAGGTGGCAGGCTTCTCTGCATTGAAAATCAATTGCGTGGTTCAGCGCGGCATCAACGACCGCACCGTGATGGATCTGGTGGAACACTTTCGTGGCAGCGGCCACATTCTGCGCCTGATCGAGTTCCTTGATGTCGGCGGCAGCAATGACTGGCATAAAGACCAGGTAGTATCCGGTCAGGAATGGCTGAGTCGAATCAACAGGCGCTGGCCTTTGCAGGCGCTGGAACGCACTCAGCCCGGCGAAACTGCCCAGCGTTTCGCCTACCAGGACGGCCAGGGTGAAATTGGCCTGATCAATTCCATAACACAGCCTTTCTGCGGCAACTGCAGCCGGGCCCGGGTGACGGCCGAAGGCATGATGTACACCTGTCTGTTCTCCTCCAAAGGCGCAGCATTGAAACCACTGCTGAGAGAGCCATACGATCCACAGACACTCGAGCAGTTTATTCGCAGAACCTGGTCCGGCCGGGACGACCGCTACAGTGAAATCCGGGATCTGCAATCACCGGCAGGCAAGCGCCCTGAAATGTACCGTATGGGCGGCTGATGAAGAAACAGCCCAATTCCGAAATGTGTTTCGTGTGCGGCCGCAAGAATCCCATCGGCTTGTACATGGCTTTCCACGATGACGGTGAGAACGAAGTGCTCAGCGAAATTACCGTACCGGCGCAATACCAGGGCTACCCCGGCATTGTTCACGGCGGCGTGCTGGCCGCTATGCTGGACGAAGTCGTGGCGCGGGTTTCCATGATCGGCGATCCGCATCACTTCATGATGTCCGTGAAGCTGGCCATCCTCTACCGCCACCCGGTTCCGGTGGAAACACCGCTGAGGATCGTCGGAAAAATTGTCCGCCTGCGCGGTCGTCTAGGAAAGGCAGTGGGCCAGATCATCCTGCCCGACGGCACGGTTGCCTGCGATTCAGCAATGACTCTGGCCGACATTCCGGAAGATCTTCTCAGCAGCACCAATCGTGCCCTTCTCAACTGGAAAGTCGACTGATCTGCAGCGCCGGGGAATCCATGAAAACCTTCAGGTCGCTAAAAGCCCTTATCCCATTCCTCGCTCTGTCTATTGGTCTGAACCCGGTATTTGGTGACTCCCCCGGCATCACATCAGGCTCTTCTGTAGATGAAGTCAGATCTCAACTGGAAAAACTACCCAGTGACGATATCTGGTGGACCGTCAACGGCAAGGACATGGCCTGGAACAACAAGAACCTGCACCGTATGTTTCCCACAGTCAATGTCTATCGCGCCGGCCCGGTGCGCGAACTGGCCTATCGGCCGATGCCGGAAATCGGCTCATTCGCGGTAGCCACGCCGGAGGGCAATATGCCTTTCGCAGATTTCCTGACCAGCGATCAGTCGACCGCCATGGGTATCGTCATCCTGCATAAGGGCAACATTGTTTTTGAAAGCTATCCCCGCCAGCAAGACTACGAAAAACCGATTTACTGGTCTGTAACCAAGGCTTTCGTTTCCACAGTTGTGGCGATCCTGGAAGACCGCGGACTGGTGGATGTAAGCAAACCGATTGAAACCTACATCCCGGAACTGGCTCAGTCATCTTTTGCCGGCGTGAC
>Ga0055584_100004598_pt1 | contig 13526 bp, 13 predicted proteins | sample OSDHelmetaG_FD_58716 | JGI IMG/M metagenome (GOLD analysis project Ga0055584, IMG submission 58716) | Pelagic marine sediment microbial communities from the LTER site Helgoland, North Sea, for post-phytoplankton bloom and carbon turnover... | ecosystem: Environmental > Aquatic > Marine >... | reverse complement strand
CTGTAAACGGACGGCCCTGTGCATCAGCGACCGCCTGGTAGGTGACCTGCCCCTGATAGATATTGAGGCCTGCCCTTAAATGTCTATCAGACCGCATTGCGTCATTCGCACCTTTTTCGGCCAGAGCGACGATGTAGGGCAGCGTCGCGTTGTTCAGGGCGAAGGTTGATGTCCGCGCAACGGCACCCGGCATGTTCGTTACACAATAGTGGACGACGCCTTCATCAATATAATAAGGATCCGAATGGTTGGTCGGTTTGCTGGTTTCAATGCAGCCGCCTTGGTCAATGGCAACATCGACGATCACTGAACCGCGTTTCATTCCCCTGACCATATCGCGCGTAACAAGCTTTGGCGCTTCCGCACCGGGGACAAGCACTGCGCCGATGACGAGATCAGCTTCCAGCACTGCCTGCTCGATAGAATGGGCTGTTGAATATAACGTGGTGATAAGACTTTGAAACTGGAAGTCGAGTTCCGCCATCCGGCGTTGCGACATGTCGATGACGGTGACACTCGCGCCCATGCCATTGGCGATAAAAGCAGCATTTGTACCAACGACACCGCCACCGATGACGACCACTTTTCCCTGTGGAACACCTGGCACGCCGCCAAGCAGCACGCCGCGTCCACCGCGTTCAATTTCAAGACCTGACGCGCCGGCCTGGACTGACATGCGTCCGGCAACTTCACTCATAGGTGCCAGCAAGGGAAGCCCGCCACGGTCGTCGGTGACTGTTTCGTAGGCAATGGCAATCGCACTACTATCCAGTAATCCCTGGGTTTGGGCGTCGTCCGGGGCAAGGTGAAGATAGGTGAACAATACTTGGCCTTCGCGCAGCATATCGATCTCAGCGGTCTGTGGTTCCTTGACTTTGACAATCATATCCGCGTCGCCGAACACAGCTGCTGCGTTCGGCGCTATTGTCGCGCCAACATCGGTGTAATCCGAGTCATCAAGCCCAATGGCGTGTCCGGCATTGGTCTCAATGACAACATTATGCCCCCGTCGAGTCAGCTCGAAGACGCCAGCGGGCGTCATGCCGACCCTGTACTCATGGTTTTTAATTTCCTTGGGGATCCCAATCCGCATGTCTTGCTCCTGTTGATGAGACTGAATAGTAATAGGCGTCAGAAAAAATGAAAACCAAGGAAGTTGGAAATGCGTGCATTGATGCTGGAAAAGATTGGACGACCGGAAGATTTGGTATTGGGGGAGTATCCGTCCCTTGTGCCTGGTCCGGGTGAGGTCCTGGTGGATATGTATGCCGCCGCCGTCAATTTTCCGGATCTGTTGACAATCGAGGGCAAATATCAGTTTCGGCCGGAATTACCATTTGTGCCAGGAAAAGAAGGGGCCGGGATGGTTGCTGCCGTTGGTGAGGGGGTGAGCCGCGTTAAACCGGGGGACCGGGTCATGATTCAGGTTGAATATGGCACCTTCGCTGAGCAGGCAATTGCGCCTGAACATGAATGCTATCTGGTGCCGAACAGCATTCCTTTCGATGAGGCGGCCTCTATCGGAATCGCTTTTCAGACCTCCTATCTTGCGCTGATGGATCGCGCCGCTATTCAGCCCGGAGAAACTGTCCTGGTTACGGCCGCGAGTGGCAGTGTCGGTATTGCCGCTATGCAGCTCGCAAAACAGCATGGCTGTAAGGTTATTGCCGGACTTACCACACCGTCGAAGGAGGCCGTCGCACGTGAGAATGGCGCAGATTATATCATCGATCTTTCGGTCGAAGATCCCAAGAACAGCATTCGCGACCAGGTCTACGCGGTTACCGATGGCAAGGGCGTCGATGTCGTCATCGAGATGGTGGGTGGAGAGGTGTTTAGTGGCGCCCTTCGGTCAGTTAAATTCCGGGGAAGATTGATTGTCGTCGGATTCACTAGTGGTGTTATCGCTGAAATGAAAACCAACTACGTCTTACTCAAGAATATTGCCGTGATTGGCGTTGATCGGGGACAATATCGCGACAATGAAGTCGACTGGATGCAGCGAGTCCAGGATGAAATTTTCCAGCTTTGTGTCGATGGCAAGATTGGGATGCCGGTTCAGGCCTCATTTCCAATGGAAGAGGTGGTTGCCGCATTTGATTTAATCCGCGAGCGCAAAATTGAGGGTAAGGTGGTTCTCGAAATTCGTAAGTAGGGTAAGCATATGGCTGAAGAGGTTTGGGAGACACGCTACGTCGACGGGCCGCCGCGGATTTGTGTTGATGTCGCCGGTGAGGGACCTTTGCTGGTGTTTCTGCATGGCATTGGCGGCAACAAGCTGAACTGGCACCTCCAGCTTCCGGAATTTTCCAAGCATTTTACGGCGGTCGCCTGGGATGCACGGGGGTATGGCGGGTCAGACGATTACGAGGGCGATCTCGATTTTAACGATTTTGCTCATGATCTGGTGCGCGTTCTCGATGATTTTGGCGCGAAGAAGGCGCACCTCTGTGGAACCTCGATGGGTGGGCGTATTGCTCAGGATTTTATGGCGCTCTATCCCGAGCGAGTCGCGACACTGGTTCTGTGTGACACCTTTGCTGGCGATGATGAGAATGACGCCCGAGCTAGCCGCTCGCAAACCATTGAGGAATTTGTTGAAACCCGCATTCGTCCCTTTCTTGATGGAGCCGACCCGGCGGAACTTGCCGAGAAACGCGTAGGCAGGCTGATGGCGCCGATCCATTCGGAAGATGCCAGAAGGCGGGCGATTGAGGCATCGTCACATTTGCATGTCGAAAGCTATATAAAAACCGTGCGTGCCTCAGCAGCTTTTTCGCGAGTCGATAATCTGGAAAATATCGATGTGCCGACACTTCTGTTGTATGGGGACGAGGATCCGTTAACCCCACCAACCGTTGCAGCCTATATGAAAGAACATATTGCCGGGGCAGAGCTCGTAATTGTCGAGAAGGCAGGTCATATGCCCTACCTTGAGAAATCCGAAATTTTTAATGATGCCGTTCTGTCATTTCTAAAACGGCATCGCGATTTGGCGCATTAGCGTTTTACCACGACTTTGGCGGTAAGGGGTTGGCAACCGCATCTTCCAGCGAGTTCACTCGATGGAATTGTTCTTCGGGCCGCAAAATGCCGCTTTCATCAATCTGGTCCATACCGCAATAGAGTTCAAACTCGAAACCGTCGGGATCGCAGAAATGCAGGGCCATATTGCCGCCCGCCCCTTTACGGCCTTCGAAGACCACTGGAATGCCATTCTGTTTCAGGTAATCGCGGGTTTTGAAAAGGATGTCCGCATTGTTGACTTCAAGGGCAAGATGCTCAATTTTAAGGGCTTCGCCGGTTTTAGGTCGACTTTTGGCCTTGCTCGGTTTTAATCCGATGGCGTGGTGATCTGCACCGCAGCGGAAAAAGACCATCCCAATCGCATTTCGGTCTGTTTCCTCAAATCCCATGACTTCGCGCCAAAACTTTGCGGTGCGTTCAACGTCGGTGACCTCATAGACCATATGGCCCAGTTTATTGACCTTTATCGGAGATTCGCCGACATATTCAGCGGGATGGTCACTTCCGGCAGTTTGGGCAGCGTTGTCACGGACTTCCTGATTTACTGAGTTTTCCATTGCGTTGTTATCCATCTTTCCCTCCTTGGGTCAGTGTCAGGCCGCTGGGCCAGTCCATTCAGAAACAATGTCCTGATATTCAGGACGTGCACGATCTGTGGGTGCTTCAGTCATTGATCCAAAGTAAATATAGCCAGCAATTTTGTCAGAAGGCTCCAGCCCAAGAGCAGATTTGACATCATCATTATAGGCGTACCATTCGGTAATCCACTGTGCGGCAAAACCCATTCCAAGCGCAGCCGTCAGCATGTTCTGGCAAGCGGCACCGGAAGACAATATCTGCTCCCATTCGGGGATCTTATGGTCCGGGTTGGTGCGTGAAACTACAGCGATCACTGTCGGCGCGCGGGTAAAGCGATCTTCTTCGATTTCGACCTGTTCATCAATGCAATCCGGGTTTGCCTTGCGGAAGGCTTCACCAAGAATTTTGCCCATTTTTTCGCGGGCTTCACCACGGATAACGATAAAACGCCATGGCGTCAGACGGCCATGGTCGGGCACGCGCATACCGGTGCGCATGATTTTCTCGAGCTCATCAGCGGACGGGCCAGGCTCTTCCATGTTGCGAACAACGACAGAGCGGCGCTTGAGCAGAAATTCGGATAGATCGGACATATTTTTCGTACTTCTCTTGTGAGGGGTGATTTTTCAAAGGATATAGCATTTTTGAGGATTTTGTCACGGGAGATCGATGTTATCGCGCTTGACCCCAGCAAGTATCGGGTGCGAGAACATTGGCACAAATTTAGGGAATTCTAGCGAAGGAATATGAAATGGCGGGCGGCGTTCTTGAAGGCAAAATTGCACTGATTACCGGTGGTTCACGTGGCATGGGACGAGAAATGGCGATCGCTTATGCCAAGTCAGGCGCTGCGGGTGTCTCGATTACCGCAGCTCCGGGAACCGATGAGCAGGAAGCGGAGATTCAGGCTGAACTGGACGAGGTACTTGCCGCTATTGAAGCGGAAGGCGGCAAAGGTGTCGCGCTTCTCGGTGATGTTGCAAATGCCGAAGATTGTATCCGTGTTGTCGAGGAAACCGTCAAAGCCTTCGGCGCGCTCCATATCCTGATTAACAATGCCGGTAAATCGGGCCGCTACGTCCATGCTGGCGACGGTTCGCTCTCGATATCGGATGTTGACCCAGCTGGTTTTAAGGATGTCATCGATACCAATATTCTTGGTCCGTATCTTATGACCCATGCGGCCTTCAAACATCTGAAGGCAGCGGGCTGGGGACGTGTCATCAATATTTCCAAGCGGACTGATTCGATGCACCGTTCAGCGATTACGCCCTATGGTCCGTCAAAGGCTGCAATTGAAGCCGCGACAATTGCCTGGGCGGAAGCCATGTATGGTTCAGGCATTACGTTTAATGCGCTGAGCCCGGGTGGTCTGGTGGATACCAAATTTGCCACCGGCTCAATGGATGGAAGAGGGCTTGACCCAAAGGTCATCGGTCCGATGTCTGTTTGGCTCGGCTGCGAAGCCTCAAACGACACGACGGGCTGCCGGTTTGTTGCCGAAAACTGGGACGACAGCCTGCCGGTAGATGACGCTGCAGAAGGCTGCCGCGAACGGGCAATCTTTACGCCGCCAAAACGCGAAACACCGCTCGAAAAAGCGTGGCGCGAACCAGGTAGCTAATTCGCCGGATTTTTGGCTTGAAAGGCTGTGCGAAAAATCTGTCGCCGCGCCGCGAGATCGAAATCGCGTTTATAGGCGGTTGGCGGTTCGGTGGTTACGCGGGCCCACAGAAAGCGCGGGCCGGGCTGGCCGGTAATAAAATTTGCGGCCTCGGCGAACTGATCGGGTAAATCGATTTCCAGTACAGAGGGAATCCCGGCGCCTTCAGCCATAATGGCGAGATTTGTTCGTCGGGACGTATGACCCAGCTGACCACCAGTCTCGGCGTGCATACCGTTATCAATACAGATGATCGTCAAATTGTCGGGCATCATTGACGCGACGGTTGCCAGTGATCCAATCCCCATCATCAATTCGCCATCACCAGCAACGGCCAGGACGTGCTGGCTCGGCGCTGAAAGGGCGACGCCGAGTCCCATGGAAACTGTGGATCCCATGGCTCCGGCCATGGTGAACAGGTTGGAACCGTCATCGGTCAAACCGGCTGTGTCTTTGGAAGCGCCTGCTAACCCGGAAACAATCAGGAAATCATCCGGATTGGGCAGTAGGTTGGGGAGAAGCTCGCGGCGGTTGATGGTACTCATGTCAAAAGGCCTTTGCGCCAAGGAATTTCTGGGACAGGACAAGAGCGACGCCCTGGCCGCCGGTATAGGCTGCGGAGATCGCGGCTTCGGTGGCATGTTCCAGCTCGTCTTCGCGGTCTACCTGGATAACCAAAACCCCCATCGCTTCGAGGATCGGGATGACAGCCTGGCCCATCGGATACTGCCAGTGGTTCTCTTCGCCATAATCGCCACGCATGGTAACGATCATCAACATAGGGAAACGTCCGCCTTTAACGAGGCTTAAATAGTTTGGGCAATTGCCGACACCGGAGGATTGCATACACACAACGCCGCGTTGCCCGACCAGGTCAGCGCCCGCGCAAACGGCAATGCCTTCTTCCTCACTGGTCAATAAAACCGTACGGGTTTCGTTATGTTCATCCGCCATTTTGATGATGTCGGTATTCCCGAAATCAGGGACGTAACTGAATAACGAGACATTCGCGTTGACCAGCTTGTCAAAGACCAGTTTTGACCAGACTTCTCTGTCAGGAGCTTGCATAAATATTTACTTCAACTGAAAAAAATGTTGGCCCTTTGTCTCACGCAGATTGTATCAGAGCAAGACTTGCCAGCACTAGCTGTGAACGGCTTCAGCATATGCGACGCCATCATCAAGCTTGATGTCATCAAACAGGTTGCGCTCATGCATCCAGCGTTGCGTGCGTTCAAACATTTCCTGCGTATAGGGTTGCGGTACAACGCGTTCGCCGTTGCCAAACCGCCTGACATCAACCTGGTCGACATAGCGGTCCGGAATTTCGGTTAGGAAATATTTTTTGTATTTTTCAGGTTCGGCGTCGATATCAGTTTGCGCCCGAATAAGGCCGCGCATGTATTTCTCGACGTTTTCGGGATCAGCGTCATTGGCAAACATGAAGGCCATCATAAAGGTGGTTGATACAATCCGGCGGAAGCCTTTTTGTTCCATAAGATAAAGCTGCGGTCCCCAAACGTTCACGGAGGGAATTTTGCCCGCGATGGCGGCGTCGACCCGTGACCAGCTTGTGCCAACAAACTTTAACGCGATGTCTTTCGGGTCGAGGAAGGACTCCAGTGCCTGTTGGGCTGAATAGTGACTGCCGGAGTGATAACCCACGGCGACATCAACATTGGCTAAATCGTCGGGAACAAGGACATCTGAGTCTCCCGGAACCACGATCGCTGCTTCGCAAATGCTATAGGCTTTGCCATACATGACGCCGGTATTGAGCTTTGCGGATTGGTTGACTGTCCAGTGGCAGGCGCAGCTGACATCACCGGCATCTTCCGCCGTTCCCTTACGGCCACCGCCATCGGCATAGCGTTCGAAAGCACCGTGTAAATTGTCTTTTATGGGAGCATCGGAAGCCGCTTCGGGCAGCATATCGACGGTCTTGTAACTGGCATCAACATTAAGAAAATAATCCAGCCCTTCATCAGCGAAATAGCCTTTTTCATCCGCGACCCAGTCGTTGAGTCTGCCATGGGGCTGGATAGTGAATGTCGACATTAGTCTTCCTTTATCGCTCGGCATCGGTTGAATGGTTTTGCACGCCGTGGTGAACTCATCTGTAATAATTGATGCCCAGAAGGGTACTACCAAAATTCCGAAATTGGGAGGCTTCCGTGAAACTAACCTTGAGCATTGCAACAGACGTAAACCCGCGAACTAGACCCATTATGGATGGCTCTGTCGAAGTTGATGGCGTCCAGTTGATCCATACGCCTTTGCATCCTTCCGAGATGTTCTGGCGTCAGCTTAAGTTTGGCGATTTTGATGTCTCGGAGATGTCGTTTTCATCGTTAATTAAGGCGGTTGCGCGGGGAGACAACAGCTGGGTGGGCATACCGGTCTTTACGACACATCATTTCTTTCAGAACTGGATCCTGATCCGTAAAGATTCCGGGATTGAGAAACCGGAAGATATGCGTGGCAAGCGCATCGGTGTCCCCGAGTTTCAGCAGACTGCTGCAGTCTGGTCACGGGGTATTCTGAAACACGAGTTCGGCGTCGATCAGACCGAGATGGAATATTTTATGGAACGTCTGCCGGAAACCAGCCATGGCGGCGCGACCGGATTCAAGGCGCCGCCCGGCGTCACGGTTAATCAGATACCGATCGAGAAAAACATCGGACAAATGTTGCTCGACGGTGAGCTCGACGCAACGCTCCTCTATCTGTCCAATCCTAACCTGGTTGATCGCAGCTCAGCGGACTTATCAAATCATCCAAACTTTGGTTGTCTGTTTCCCGACCCGGAAGCGGAGAGCCTGCGCTATTTCCGTAAGACCAATATCTATCCCATCAACCACACCATGGTAATCCGTCGGACGTTGGCGGAAGAACATCCGTGGTTGTTGTTGAATATTCTCAAAGCTTTCAATGCGGCAAATGAATTGGCTAACCAGCAACGGCTGGAACATGTTGATTACTACCGAGCCTCAGGCCTGATTTCCGAAGAAGCATATAACGCCCTATGTGAACCGCTGGTGCAGCATGGCGTTAAAGCTAATCGCGAAACACTGGAAGCGGCGACGTTGTTCTCATATGAACAGGGGCTGACACCTCGACAGGTTGCACTCGACGAAGTATTCGCTAAAAACACCATGGACCATTAAGGCCAGCGCTGCGTAACTAACCTGAAAAGAATCATTTGTGATTGAAACACAATTCCTCGGCGTCCCGAATGTCGACGCCTGGATATTTTTCGGACTATCCATTACGGCGTGTTTTACATCTATCGTTGGGGTTGTGACAGGAACCGCGGGTGGCCTGTTGCTGCTGGCGGTTATGGCGTTCTTTTTTGAGCCAACGACGCTCCTTCCCCTACATACGATCATTATGCTGCTCACATCAGTACATATGGTTTTCATGTTCTGGCGTTATATTTTAAAGGCCACGGTGTTGCCTTTTCTCGCCGGGTCGATCGTGGGAGCCACATTGGGCGCGAATATTTTCATCGCTTTATCAGCTGCGATTCTGCAGGGCATCATCGGAGTCTTTATTCTGATTTTGACCTGGCTACCGAAAATATCGACAGCCGGTGGTGAGAAAAAACGCTTTGCTGTCGTCGGCTTTGGCGTCACATTTCTGGGGATTTTTGTTAGTGCAACAGGTACGTTGTTAGCATCCTTTATCGCCAGCGCTGCCCCGACGCGACAAAATCATGTAGCGACGATGGGCGCTCTGATGGTCTGCAGCCACGTCACTAAAATCGTTGCCTTTGGTGTCCTCGGGGTTGCCCTTTCAGCTTATATCCCGCTGATAATTTCGATGGTTGCTGGTGCTGCTTTGGGTAATTGGCTCGGCAGTAAAATGCTCGACCGGATGCAGGAACAGATATTCCGTACCATTTTCAAGATTTTGCTGACAATCCTTGGGCTGCGTCTGATCTGGATCGGTGTCAAAGGTCTTGGCTTGGTTTAGGCCTTACATACTCCTGAAGCAACGTAACACTGCATCGCGGGAGGCTTTGGCAATATTGGGATCGTAGGCGGGTTTGCCGGGTGTCGAGAAGTTATGGGCGTGACCTTCATAGACAACGATCTCGGCATTCGCGTGATTGGCGTAGCTTTCCTTGATCGCGTTGACTTCTTCCATCGGGATGGAGTTATCGACGGATCCAAAGTGATAGCTCACCGGGCAGGTAATATTCTTGGTTTCATCGAGATGCAGTCCGATCTTGGTGCCATGGAAGGCGCCCGCAGCATCGACACCAAGTCGTGCCGCACAAAGATGCGCGTAGCGTCCCCCAAAACAGTAACCGACAACAGTAATCTTGCCGTTGCAGTTGGGGCGCGCTTTAAGGTCGTTGATGATGTCTTCGATGTCCAGCATGCCTTGCTCGGCATCAAAGGCGTTGTATCGCGCCTGTGCGATCTCGCGATCTGCCGTCGGCCCGGGGTGTTGGCGCCAAAAGATATCCGGCATGGAGACGACAAACCCGTCTTCCGCCCAAGCGTCACCTAGCATCCGGTTGGTTTCATCAGCGCCTGAAATCGCCGTGATATAGAGCAGGCCGGGATATTTTCCGTCACCATCCGGGACGGTCAGGTAACCGTCGAAGGTCTCGTCATTACGGGTCGTGTATTTGATATCCTGGCTGGCCATTGATCTTTCCTGATTAAGAGTCGAATAACGGTAGAATTGCCCCGGCAGCGGCAAACATCTCAGCGTCTTTGTTCTGGAAGCCGATCAGCTGTAGACCAAGTGGCAGCCCCTGGGTTTCCAGAACCGGCAAGGAAACCGCTGGGACACCGAGCAATGATGTGCATACCGTGAAGTTTGGGTCACCTGTCCAGCCGAGGCCCTCTGGTGCAGCATCGGGGGCGGCGAGCGTAACGCAGACATCGCAATGATCGGCCAGTTTAGCAAAAATTGCGCGCACTTCATTGCGACGGGCGATTTTTCCGCTGAATTCTTCCTGAGTCATATTGCTCGCTTGTTCGAGACGCTCGCGTGAACTCTCACTGAGCTTGTTCGCATCCATATCACGAGCATAGGTATTCAACGGCCAACGACCTTCCCAGGCATTGATGTCGCGTGACAGCGGGTTGGCTTCGGCTATTGCTTGCTCAGCGGCTTCCACGGCTTCACTGCTGGAGCGGTCGATTACGGAAATACCGGCAGCTTCCAGCGCATCGCGTGCTGATTGCAGCTGTTGCTTGGCTTCGTCTGTCGCGGTTTCCCAGCCAGCGGTTTGCAGCAGGGCGACAGTTTTTGGCTTGCTGGCATCGGGCAGGGTCATCGGACCAGTCAGCCCGACATAGCCCGCATCACCACCAGCACGAGAGGACATTTCACGGGCCATGACCCAGGTATCTGTCAGTGTTGCCGCGATGACGCCGGTGCAGCTCTGGCTGAACCCGTCAAAGCTGCCTCCGCGATTGATACCTCCAACACTTGGTTTGAAGCCAAACGCACCACAATAGCTTGCGGGCCGGATGGTTGAGCCAATGACCTGTGATGCTGTGCCGCCGGCGAGCATGCCGCAGCCAACAGCGGCAGCGGAGCCACTACTGGATCCGCCAGGGGTGCGTTCAGTGTCATAAGGGTTACGGGTGCCACGTGGCTGTGTCGCCGCAAATTCTGTTGTGACGGTCTTGCCCACGATGACGGCACCGGCTTCACGGAGGGCAGCAACGGCAGCGCAATCCCGGCCCATTTTCCAGCCTTCGAACAGAGGGGAGCCTTGTTCTGTGACCATATCGGCGGTTTCCATAATGTCTTTGACACCGATGGGCATACCATCAATGGGTGAGAGTGGGGTGCCTGCTTTCCAGCGGGCAGTGGCTTCGTCCGCCGCAGCACGGGCCCCGTCGAGATTAGTCGCTACAAAAGCACCAATAGTCCCTTCATGGGCGTCAATGACTTCGATGCACCGTTCAAGGTAATCGCGCGGCGTATCGCTACCATCGGCGAAGGAAGCGGTTGCGGTGTGGAAGGGGCGGACTTTTGGATCGATGCCAGCGGCCATGATCGTTCTCTCTTTGTTTAAATGTTACGGTTATCCGACGAGGTCGTGCGTGCCTTCGGCAAACAGTTCTTCAACGCTGAATTTACGGGGTGTGATGAGCTGGTCGTAAGCGGTCTGGGTCAAGGCTTCCAGCGCCGGGCGGTTGGGCTCAATGCCGTAAGGGAATGGATCGCCTTTAACGCCTTCCTCCAGCTCAACCGTCAGCGCATCTTCCTTGGATAGATCGCCACCGCGATTGATTGACGACAAATAGGCGTCCTTTGAAGATTTCAAGGCGTTGAACAGGTCAACGGCGAGGTCAGGATATTGCTCGAGGAGCTCGTCTCTAACGACGATGCCGTGATTACAGGGATAAACACCGGAATTGTGGTAGGAGGCGAAGCCGGCGGCTTTGGGGTCGCCTATCAAAGGCTTAACACCGTCGACGGGTTCGGGTAGCGTGCCAATCGCCCCGACGATTTCCCGGTTGGCGAACAGGTCTTTGAAATCCTTACCCATTGAATTGTAATCCGCGAAGGACGGCAATTTGAATTCAGCGACATGTTCATCGTCGGTGCAGGTCCAGTGAACCTTGCTCAAATCGACGTCATATTCGGAGCTCAGCACGTAGCGTGCCCAAACACCCGTTGTTACTGTGTAGCCTCTTACGATACCAGCGGTTTTGCCTTCCATATCCTTTGGGACGCTCAATCCGGCATTTGCATCGACGTGTATCGCCTGATGATGGAAATTTCGCGTAATAAAAAGAGGCAGTGCGGTGAATTTTTTGCCAACGGCCTTTGCCGCGATGTAGGTCGTAAAAGGCATCTCGCAAATGTCATAAGCCATTTCGCGGACCATCTTGCGGGCCCAAACAAGGATATTCTCGGCTTCGGGAAACTCCAGCTTCAGCCCGTCATTGATTGTTGTTCTGGTCTTCATTTCACGCATGAGCCCGTAGCTGCGGGTGGGCACCACTAATTTTGGCATTGTTCATCCCTCAATATTCTTAAAACCTGATATCATTCCTTACAGCAATTACGGCGCGCCAGCAAAGTGCATGGGTTGTCCTATCGGCGTTTGAAACTGGACAAACAGTCGGGTTTCCAAGCAAAATGCCAGCAATCGAAAAATAGCACTTATAAGACGGGGAGTTTTACGATGGTTAGCAATATCAATGCCTTTGATGGCGACGGTCATGTCGAGGAATGGGAAGAGACATTCTCGGACAAATATCTTGATGCTGAATTTCGTGATCGTCGTCCCGTCGTTATTGAAACTGGTGAGAACGAGCGCGACTATAAATGGCTGATAGAAGGCGAAACCTTCCGCATTGGTGGCTCTCCGTCCAGTAAAGGCGGCGTTGTCTCGCTCGAGTATGAGAAGATGTCCAAATGGCGAGGTTCGCACGAAAGCGGTGAATTCCACAGCGCGGCGCATCGTCTTGAGGTCATGGATGCTGAAGACACGTTGATTTCCGTCAACTATCCAACGCTGCTATTACAATGGCCTATCGCCAAAGACCCGAAATTAAATCAGGCGCTGACGAGAGCCTATAATAACTGGGTTTGTGATATTTCCAGCCAGGCACCGGATCGACTGAAATGGGTCACGGTTATTTGCCCCAGCGATCCCGAAGAAGCCGCGCGCGAAATGATCCGGACCCAAAAGATGGGCTCAGTTGGTTTAATGGTCCTTGGTGAATATAACGAAAAGGGCCTCGATCACCCGGATTTTGAGATTATCTGGCAAACGGCCAATGATATCGGGATGCCGGTGAACGTTCATCCGGGCACTGGCGCGCTTAAAGCCTGGGAAGATTATCCAAGTGTCGCGGCTGACCAGTTCCTGATGTCAGTCGTCCGGGGCTTCAAGACGATTTGCAGCTCAGGCATTCTGGATCGTTATCCTGATGTCAAAGTCTCCTTTCTGGAAACCGGATGCACTTGGGTTGATTTCGCTATCGAGGTGATGGATTTCACCCTCGATAGCATTCGTGAGCGAATCGAACATGATGCCTTGCGGGCAGAGCATATGCCGATCATTGAGCGGGGCCTGCCAAAGATGACTCCAGAGGAATATATTAAGGCTGGTCGCATCTTTATCGGATTTGAGGTCGATGATGATTTGCTGCCCTATATGATCAACAAGTACGGCACGGATTGCTGGGTCTATGCCAGTGATATTCCGCATGCGCATCGTCTGGTCGATTCACCGAAACATGTGCTCAACCGGGAAGATGTGCCAGAAGAA